>Ga0326726_10000709_pt1 | contig 30494 bp, 28 predicted proteins | sample MHFenrmetagenome_2_FD_207603 | JGI IMG/M metagenome (GOLD analysis project Ga0326726, IMG submission 207603) | Lab enriched peat soil microbial communities from Michigan Hollow, Ithaca, NY, United States - MHF15MN | ecosystem: Environmental > Terrestrial > Soil > Wetlands > Peat | place: USA...
GTGCGTCCCGTGTCTGCGGGACAGCCGGCGGGTCAACAGGGGGGGTCAGGCGGTGTCAGCGAGTGACACCGCCCGGAGCACAAAGCGTTGGAAGTGTTAGCGGGTGCTACCTACGTGACACCGTGCGGAGACTTTCGAGACCGGCCGTTTCAACCGCTCACGCACCTGTCCTGACGACTAGACGGGTAGACGGGCAGACGCTGAGACGGGTAGGCGTTGCCGGCGCGAAGACCTGCGCGTCTGCCCGTCTATCCGTCTATCCCGTCTAGCTTGTAGGCGGACAGGGTGGGATTCGAACCCACGAAACGGTTACCCGTTTACACGCTCTCCAGGCGTGTGCCTTCAGCCGCTCGGCCACCTGTCCGGAGTCCATTAAATAAGCGGGCCCCAACGGTTTCGCTACCGGCGCGCGTCCTGAACCCTTTCGTCGCTCTCCGGCGTACCACCTGAAGCCTCCCTGAGGCGTGCCTCACGCCCGCTTCAGCGAGCATCCGCCAACATGTCTCTTACGAGGAGGTGGCCATGGACAACCTGCCCACGAAGCCCACTGAGGTCGCACCGACCGAGGTCGAGGTGATTCCCACTTGGCGCGAGCTGGGAAACCGGTTCCGCGATGTGATGAAGGACATCGGCACGGAAATCTCGAACACCTGGAAGAAGGAAGGCAAAGACCTGGAAGCCGAACTGCAGTCGCGCCTGCTGCCGGCGATGAAGCGCGCCAAGCTGGAGATCGAGAAGCTGATCGTGCGACTCGAGGAGCGGAACAAGAAGCAGACACCAGGCCAATAGCGACGGACCCATCTGGGGCATTGCGGCCTGCGGCGAGCGGCCGAATCTTAGTGTCGTGACCTCTGGACCGCTGCCGGGTGTCGCAGCCCTCATCGTCGTCCTCTCGTACCTTGGGGGGTGCACTCCGGCGACTCGGGAGCCGCCCCCCGACTGTTTCTCGCAGCCGACTCCGCCGGAGAGCACGGGAATCGCCGTCGCGATCCTGATCGACAACTCTGGGTCCATGAACGAACCCACCCCCGGCGACCCGGAACAGTCGAAAGCGGTCGTCGCCAAGGCGGCGGTGGCGGCGATGCTGGACGAGACGCAACAGTTCACGCGGGCGCATCGCGACGTGCCCGTGAGCGTCGCCATTCTCCGCTTTTCCGGAGTGGGCGAGGTCGTCACCATGCTCCCGATGACGCGGTACGACTCCGCGGCGGTCCGCGCGGCGCTGGACCGCATCCCACATCCGCAGGATGGCACCGCGATCGGAGCTGCGCTGCAAGCCGGCTGCGCGGCGGTGTATCGCGCCGGTGTATTTCGCAAGCACATCGTCGTCGTGACGGACGGTGAGAACACCGACGGTCCACCGCCCGAAGTGGTGGGGCCGGAGATCTGGACCAGAAGCCACGAGAGCCTCCACCTCCATTTCGTGGCCTTCGACACGGACTCCGCGCGATTCGGATTCCTGGCGGACGTTCACGGCAGCCTCCTGGCCGCCGGGAACGGGGCCGGTCTGCGCTCGGCCCTGGACCAGATTTACCAGCAGCGGATCCTCGCCGAATCCGAGGCGGACGTCGCGCCGCCGGTGCCCGACAGCCACCCTCCACGCGACCCCAGATGAGGACGGTGCCATGATCCTCCGCAAAATGCTGACCGCGATCCGTGCGTTCTTCAACGGCATCGCGAACGCGATGTGGGAGCGCGACCCGATCGCGATCATGCAGCTCGAGTACGACAAGTCCCTGGAGCAGCTCCAGGAGGGCCGCAAGGGGTTGGAGCTCTATCGAGGGCTGGTGGAGCGCGTCGTCCGCCAGGTGACGATGGGCAAAGCCCAGGTCGATCGCCTGCAGGCCGACATCAAGGCGTACTTGAAAGCCGGGGATCGCGAAACCGCGGGGAAGTTCGCATTGCAGCTCCAGAAGGCCCAAACCGACTTGGCGTCGAACCAGGACCAGTTGAAGATGCACGAAGAGGCGTACGAGAATAACCTGAAGAAGATCCAGTTCGCGAATCGGCAGCTGTCGGAGGTCCGGGAGAAGATCCAGCGCTACAACGCGGATCTGAAAATGACCGCCGCCGAAGCGGAAATTGCGAAGATCGCGGGCGACCTCAACTTCGACGTGACGACCGATTTCGGACAGATCGAGCAGATCATTCAGCAGCGGATCGACACCAACCGCGGGAAAGTGCGGGTGGCCGCCGACCTGTCCTCCCGCGGCGTCGCCGAAATCAAGGCACAGGAGCGGATGGAGGCGCAGCTCGCGGAGGATACCCTCCAGAAATACGAAGTGGAGCTCGGCCTCAAATCGCCCGACACGGCGCCGGTAGTGGAAACGAACAAGAACCTGGGGCCGGCGACCGACAGCAACCGGGGGTGACCCCCTAGCACCTGGACGGGAGCGTAATCCATGGCTAACGGAAGACCGAAACTGCCGTTCTACCTCGCGGTCCTGCTCGTGGTGGGCGGCCTGGTATATCTCGGCCTGCACCGCTTCAGCGGCAAAACTGGCACCACGGGCGGCGCTATCAACCCCTCGGACCTGAACTCCGGGGGGGTCGAGGCGACGGACACCGGTAACGTCACGACCGCGAAGGAATACACCTTCGTCGCCGCCAGCCGCCTCCCACCGGTCCGGGGCATCTCCAACTACAAGCCCCTGGTGAACCGGACCGTCCGCATCGCCTTGAACGTGTGGGCCGGGTGGGCGCCAGTGATCTACGCCAACGGCGGGTTCAAGGCGGGAAAGGTGTGGCACACCCCGAGCGGACAGGATTTTCGGGTGGAGCTGGTGCTGATCGACGATCCCGTGGCCATGCGTGATGCGTACGCATCGGGAGACATCCACGTCGGCTGGGCAACGCTGGACATGATTCCGTTGTTCGTCGAGCAGCTGCGCAAGGACTCGCGCACGATGCCCCGGGTGTTCCAGCAAATCGACTACTCGAACGGCGGCGACGGGATCGTCGTCCGCGAGAACATCAAGTCGATCAGCGACCTCCGTGGCAGGACCGTCGTCTTGGCCCAGAATTCGCCGTCGCACTATTTCCTGCTCAACGCCCTGATCGACGGGGGTCTCCAGCCGGGGGACGTCGAGTTCAAGTTCACGCAGGATGCCTTCCAGGCTGCGGCCGCGTTCAACGCGGACCGCTCGATCGCGGCGGCGGTCAGCTGGTCGCCCGACATCTACAACCTCGCCAAAGTCCGGGGCAACCGGCTGCTCGTCTCGACCCAAACCGCGAACAAGCTGATCGCGGACGTGTGGTTCGCCCGCGCCGACTTCGCCAAGGACCACCCGGACATTATCGAAGGGCTGGTGCGCGGGATCTTCGACGCCATGGAGGCGCTCAAGACTCAGGAAGCCAAGCAGCAGGTCGCCACCCTGATGGCCCAGGGCTACTCGATCCCGGCGAGCGACGCGCTCTCCATGCTGGGAGACGCCCACTCCACTAACTACGCCGAAAATCGCGAGTTTTTCCTCAACCAGAACAACCCGGCGAACTTCGAGCGGACGTGGAACACCGCGTACTTCCTGTACAAGCGGATCGGCATGGTGGGCGACCAGGTCCCGTTCGACCAGGTCATGGACTTCTCGCTGATCCAGAAGCTCGGCAACGAGCCTCGGTACGCCGCCCAGCGCGACGAGTACCAGGTGCAGTTCGTACCGACGACCGCCAGCACCGTCCAGGCGGAGAGCAACGAGATCCTCACAAAGACGGTCGTCATTCACTTCTATCCCAATTCCGCGGACCTCCACAAGCGGATCGTGAACCAGGTCGACGGGCAGAGTCGGGAAGAGCTCTACGATCCCAACGTCGATTTCGTGGTGGACGAGATCGGACGCCTGGCCGGGCAGTACGGCGCGGCGCGGATCATCATCGAGGGCCACACCGATGCGTCCATGAAGGGGCAAATCGATCCGGCCGCGGTACGCGACCTGTCACTCAGCCGCGCCAACGCGGTCAAGGAGGCGGTGCTGCGCCGCTTCCACGGATTGCAGCCCAACCAGTTCCTGACCAGTGGTCTGGGATGGGACCGTCCGGCCGATGTCAACGACCCGATGAACAACGCCAAGAACCGGCGCGTGGAAGTGAAGGTCTATCCGCTGGAGGCACCCCATTAGCCGACCGGTGCCGCGGGCGGCGCGCCCCCCGCTCTTCACGCTGCGGGTGGCGCCCTCCCCCGCGATGGGTCGGGCCATCGGAGTCGGGACCGTGGGGTTGTGCCTGCTCCTCTGGTGGGCGTTCACGCACGGCGCGACGCCGGAGTCCCGGCTGATCTCGCCGGTGGTGCTGCCGAGCCCCGGAGAGGTGCTCCGCAGCCTGCCGAGCCTGTGGACCGAGCGCGCCCTGCTCGAGAGCATCCTGGCGACCCTGCGACGCGTTCTCGGCGGGTTCCTGCTGGCGGTGCTGGTCGGCGTCCCGATCGGCATCCTGGCCGGCGCCTTCCGGGTGTTCGACTCCGCGCTCGCGCCGATCGCCCTGTTCGGCCGCAACATCCCGGTCGCCGCCCTGATCCCGCTGACCATCCTGTGGTTCGGGATCGAAGAGACGCAGAAGACGATGTTCATCTTCCTGGCGACGGTCCCGTTCGTATTTTCGGACGCCGTCGACGCGGTGGTGGCGGTGCAGGAGCGCTACGTGGAGACGGCCCAAACGCTCGGCGCCTCCGCCCGGCAGGTGGTGTTGAAGGTGCTCATCGCGCTCGCCCTGCCGGAGATCTACAACAGTCTGCGCAATCTGTTCGGCCTGGCGTTCGGGTACATCATGCTGGCCGAGTTGATCAACGCCAAGTACGGGCTCGGCTACCTGCTGAGCACCAGCCAGCGCCGCGGCCTCACCGAGCACATCATCCTCATCCTCATGATCATCGGTGTGCTGGCCTACGGGATCGATCGCCTGCTGTACTGGTTCCAGCTGCGTCTGTTTCCCTATCTCGTGCGATCGGAGTAGCGGTGCCTCCCGAGACCCCGCAGGCCGCGGAGACGGCCGCGCCCGCGACCGCCGGCCCGCCGCCGCCCGTCGTCGTATTCGATCACGTCACCAAGACGTACGACGACGGGTTCACCGCCATCGACGATGTGAGCTTTACCGTGGAGGATGCGCAGGGACGCGGCGAGTTCGTCACCATCCTGGGGCCATCGGGGTGCGGGAAGTCCACGATTTTGCGCCTGATTGCGGCGCTGCGGCCGCAGCACCCTCCCACTTCGGGACAGGTGCTGGTGCTGGGGCGCTCGGTCGACCAACCAGGACCAGATCGCGGCATGGTCTTCCAGGACTACACCGCCTTCGAGAACCGCACCGTCGAGGAGAACGTGGCGTTCGGGCTGGAGTGTCGCGGCGTGCCCCGCACGCACCGCCTCGAGCAGGCGCGGGAGTGGATCCGGCGGGTGGGCCTCGATCCCGCCCGGGACGGGCTCAAGTATCCCTACCAGCTCTCGGGAGGGATGCGGCAACGGGTCGCCATCGCCCGCTCCCTCATCCTGAATCCCCGCATCATCCTCATGGATGAGCCGTTCGGCGCCCTGGACCCCTCCACCCGGATGCACATGCAGGACCTGCTCGTCAAGCTGTGGCGCGACCTCCAGGCCACGGTGTTCTTCGTGACGCATTCGATCGAGGAAGCGGTGTACCTCGGGGACCGGACCTACGTGATTTCGTCCGCCCCGGGAAGGATTCTGAAGGAGGTCAAGGTCCCCCCGCCGGACCGTCCCGCTCATCTCATGCAGCGAGACCCGGGGTTCCTCGAGATCGTGTTCGGCTTGCGCGACATGATGGAGCGGCTGGAGTCGTCCACCCGAGCGGGCGACTGACCGAGGCCCCACTCATGGCCGACGATCCGATCAGCACCGCGGGCGTGCTGGACTACTTGAAACGCGCGTTTCTCACGCGCTGGAACCTGCTGCTGCTCCTCGGAGCGGCTGCGGGGGCATGGCTTTCGCCCTGGCCCGATGCCCTGTTGCCGCTCGTGGCCGCCGGCGAGCTGGTCTATCTCGGCGGACTGGTCTCGCTTCCGCGCTTCCGCGAGGCGGTGGACGCGCAGGTGGCGACCCGCACCCGAGCGATCCGGGAAGGTGGCCGCCCTCCCGCGCGCACCGTGGCAGAGATGCTCATCGGGCTGTCCGCGGATGCCCAGCAGCGCTTCACCGCGCTCCGGAAACGCTGCCTCGACATGCGCTCGATCGCCCAGGCGGCGCGCGCCCCGGCGGTCGCCGGCGGTGACGAGGTCACCGATCTGTGGACCCCGGCCCTGGACCGGCTGCTGTATGGATTCCTGCGACTGCTCGGCCAGCAGAACAGCCTGCTGCGCTTTCTCCGCTCCACGACCGAAGCCGAGCTCACGAAGGGGTTGAGCGAGCTGAAGCAGAAACTCACTGCGGCCCAGGCCGGGGGCGACGATCGGATGATCCACTCGCTGCAGGAGAGTGTCGCGATCGCCGAGCAACGGCTCGACAACTATCACAAGGCGATGAAGAACGCCGACTTCGCGGGGGTCGAGCTGGACCGAGTCGAGGCGAAGATCCAGGCGCTGATCGAGCTGGCCGCGAATCGACAGGACCCCAATCTGCTGAGCAGCCAGGTCGACGCGGCCGCGGAGAGCATGCATCGAACGACGGCCACGCTCAATCAGCTGCAGCAGATTACCGGGGTCCCCGAAGACCTGGACGAGGTTCCCGCGATCCTCGACCAGCGCGTGTCGACGGCTTCCCGTGACGCCTGACCAGACCGCGCCCGCCCCGAGCGAGCGCTCCGGCGCGGCCGCGGTCCCCGCCGGCTTTCCTGGGTGGGCGACGCACCTCCTCGAGCTGTGCCTTTCGAGCACCACCTCCGTATTCCTGCTGCACGGCAACGTGAACGATCTGATCCAACGCGGCGCGGCGGTCGAGGACGGTCATGGCACGGTCTCCGAGTTCCTGGCCGAGCAGGTCTTCGGCAAGTGGGACCTCGTGCTGCATTACGATCTGGGGAGGGGGCTCCGCGCCTTCGCCGGCCGAAACGAGAAGCGGCTCCAGCGGATGACGGCCCTGGCGAACGAGCGGATCGCGGATCTGAGCGAGCTGAAGAACGACCCGGGAGCCATCCTGACGCTGCTCGATCGGTTCGTCCGGGCGAATATCATCGCCGCCCCGGAGCGCTTCCTGAGTACGGCGATCCTGATCGACCAGGCGTCGTTCCTGTTCCCCGCCGGAGAGCCGGGGCGCACCAGCTTCGCCGCGGCGGCGATGCTCGTCACCCTGCTCAACTGGGCGAAGAGTCCGCACATCAAGCACATGCCCATGGCGTTCGTGCTGCTCGACGAGAAGCGCTCGGACGTGAGCGAGCGGGCGACCGGCAGCCCGCACGTGGCCTCGATCGAGGTCCCCCTGCCCGACGAAGCCGCGCGGCAGCACTTCATCCAGTCCACCTTGGGCGCGCGCGACCTGGTGGACTTCTCCGACTACGACGTCCCGACCCTGGCGCACCTGACCGCCGGGATCTCCCTGTCCGACCTCGCCGTGCTCGTCAAGTCGGCGATGGAACCGGGGCGGCGCCTCGACGCGACCCTGTTCGGCGACCTGAAGAAGCGGCTCATCGAAAAGCAGGCGCAGGGATTGCTCGAATTCATCGAGCCCCGCTGGAGCCTGGACACGGTGATCGGCCACGAGGCAGCGAAGACGCGTCTCCGCCAGGATGCGCAGCTGCTGCGCCAGGGGCAGCTCGCCAGTCTCCCAATGGGGTACCTCGTGTGCGGACCGGTGGGGACGGGCAAGTCATTCTTCGCGCAGTGCGCCGCAGGGGAAATCGGCATCCCGTGCCTGGTCCTCAAGAACTTCCGGTCGAAATACGTCGGCGAGACCGAAGGCAACCTGGAGCGCGTCCTCTCCGTGTTGCGAGCGATGGGTCCGGTCATGGTCGTCATCGACGAAGCCGACGCGGCGCTGGGCAACCGCGAAGCCGAAGGAGACTCGGGCACCTCGAGCCGCGTGTTCGGGATGATCGCCGCGCAGATGGGCGATACGCGCTACCGCGGGGCGATCCTGTGGATGCTCCTCACGGCGCGACCGGATCTGCTGCCCATCGACCTCAAGCGCCAGGGGCGCGCCGAGGTGCACATCCCGTTGTTCTATCCGACCGAGGAGCGCGAGGTCCGCGACATGTTCGTGATGCTCGCCAAGAAAATGAACAGCCGCCTCGCCCCGGCGGACATCCCGCCCGTGCCCCAGCTCGGGCAGCTCTCGGGCGCGGATATCGAGGGGCTGGTCGGTCGCGCGCTTCGGCTGTCGCTCCTCCAGGGGGGCGATGTCATCAAACGGGAAGCGCTCGCCGAAGTCGTCGCCCAGTTCCTGCCGTCGATTCAGGGCGCCGAGAAGGAGCTCCAGGAGATGGCGGCCATTCTGGAATGCACCGACCGCCAGTTCCTCACGCCCGCGGTGGCCAAGCAGCTGGACGAGAGCGGCCGGACGCGCCTGGAAGAGCGCATGGTGCAGCTGCGCCGCCTCATCGAAGAAGCCTGAGCCCACCCGCTCACACTGGCTCGAACCGGGCCGTGAAGTGGCGCAGCCACGGCCCCTGCTCCACGATCCGGTAGCCCCGCAGCTCGCTCTTGCGCCGGGCAACCTCGGCAATCACTTCGCCCACGTAGTCCACGTGGCTTTGCGTGTACGTGCGACGCGGAATGGCCAGCCGCACGAGCTCCATCGGCGCCGACGTTTCCGTGCCGTTCGGCCCCGGTTTCCCGAACATCACCGAGCCGATCTCCACGCCGCGCACGCCCCCAGTCCGGTACAGCTCCACGCCGAGCGCCTGCGCCGGATACTGCGACGGCGGGATGTGCGGCAGCAGGGTCCGTGCATCGAGGTACACGGCGTGCCCGCCCGGCGGCTGGACCACCGGGACCCCGGCCGCTACCGCGCGCTCGGCCAGGTACGCAGTCGAGCGCAGCCGGTAGCGCAGGTACTCCTCGTCGAGCACTTCCTCCAATCCGGTCGCCACCGCCTCGAGATCGTAGCCCGCGAGCCCCCCGTAGGTCGGGAATCCCTCCGTCAGAATCAGCAGGTTGCGGCAGCGCGCGGCGAGCTCCGGATCGTTCATCGCGAGGAACCCGCCGATATTGGCCAGCCCGTCCTTCTTCGCCGACATGGTGCAGCCGTCGGCCAGCCGGAACATCTCCTGCGCGATGCGCCGAACCGGCCAGTCCGCGTACTCGGGTTCTCGCAGCTTGATGAAGTAGGCGTTCTCGGCGAAGCGGCAGGCGTCGAGATAGAGCGGCAGACGGTGGCGGTCGCACACCGCGCGAACCGCCTTCAGGTTCGCGAGGCTCACCGGCTGGCCACCGCCTGAGTTGTTGGTAATCGTGACCATCACGAGGGGGATCCGCTCGGCCCCCTCCTCCTCGATCGTCTCTTCCAGCGCCGCCACGTCCATGTTCCCCTTGAACGGGTGCCGCGTCGCCGGCTCCAGGCCCTCCGGGATCACCAGGTCGCGGGCCTCGGCGCCGCCGTACTCGATATTGGCTCGCGTGGTATCGAAGTGCGTGTTGTTGGGCACGATCTGGCCCGGCTTGACCATCATCGAAAACAGGATCCGCTCGGCCGCCCGTCCCTGATGGGTCGGGATCACCTCCTTCAATCCGGTGATGCCCTGCACCACCGCCTGGAAGCGGTAATAGCTCCGGCTGCCCGCATAGGACTCGTCGCCGTCCATCATCGCCGCCCACTGCTTCGAGGACATCGCCCCGGTGCCCGAGTCGGTCAGCAGATCGATCAGGACCTCCTCCCCGTGAAGCCCGAACAGATTGAACCCGGCACGACGCAGCGCCGCCTCGCGCTCGTGGATGGAGATCTGCCGGATCGCCTGGGTGGCATGGATCCGGAACGGCTCGATGATGGTGCGAAACTCCATGAATACGCTCGGCCGTGAAGGACGGTAGGCGCGGAAACCACGTGATGGTAACCTACTCGCCGGGTCGGGCGGCGGTAAACGCGCCGGCCAGTCGGGGCGTCTCATCACAGCCACTCCGGAGCGCGGTTGAGCGAGACAACGCAGTTGGAGGAGCTGGCGGCGGGGCTCGTCCGTCGCGCGCAGGCCGGAGAATCGGCCGCACGTGAAGAATTGCTCACGCGCTGCCATGGGACGATCCGCCGCTGGGCCCGCGTGCTCACGGACGACCAGGACGAAGCCGATGATGTCGCCCAGGAAGTGCTGATCCGGGTCGCGCTGCGACTCGACCGCTATGCCGGCCGGTCGCGCTTCACCACGTGGCTGTACCAGGTGACCCGCAATACGGCGCTGAGCCTGCGACGCCGCGTGACGCGCCGGCTCCGCCTCATCGGCGAGATGACCGCCGGAGCGGAGCGACGCGAGGTGGACGATCCCCAGGCGCAGGCCGAAGCGTCGCACCTGCGTCGTGTGGTGACAGAGCTGTTCCAGGAGCTGCCGCTGCGGCAGCGGGAGGTGTTCTATCTCGTGGACATCGAGGGCCATGACGCGGTGGACATCGCGCCCCGGCTGGGACTCCGTCCGGTGACCGTCCGCGCCCACCTGTTTCGCGCGCGTCGTACGCTGCGCGGCAAGATCCTGGCACGGCATCCGGAGATCGCCGAGGAGTTCGAATCATGAACTGCCGGACCGCCCGCACGCTGCTGCTGACGGCCGAGCCGGCGGACCTCGCAGGTCGCGGCGACACGGACCTGTCGCAGCACCTGCGCTCCTGCGCCCACTGCCGGGCCCTCGCGACGGAGATCCTGGAGGCGATGGGCGAGCTGGATCATGCGCTGGAGGTGGAGGCCGCGGGTGTCCAACCGGTGCGCCAGGCGATACGCCACGCCCAGCACCGCCGGACGCGGGCCCGGCTGCTCCGTCGCCTGGTCCCGTTGGCCGCTGCGGCGGGCCTGGCGGGCCTGCTGCTGGTGCGCCGTGGCCCCCCGGCAGTCCCAATTCCCCTCCGGGCGCCGGCGGCGATCCACGACGTCAGTGCCACCGCGCCGCCCGGCCACAGTCTTGCCGTGCTGCACACCGACGACCCCAACATCGTCGTCATCTGGTTCTTCTAGAGGAGCGCCCATGACCCGTTGCATCGTTGCGTTGGCTGTCCTGCTCGGCGCCGCGTGTGGAGGGTCGAAACCCCGGCTCGACACGCAGACGTTCGCCCTCAGGTACCTCAGTGCCGGGGAAGCCCGTGAGCTCGTCGATCCCTACGTGTACCACGATCGGGTGGGTGCTCCCGGGGCTTTGAGCGTCGCAAGCGGTGCGCTCACGGTGCGCGAGACGCACGACAACCTCGAGCGGATCGCCCGCATGCTGGCGCAGTTCGACCGGCCGCGGCCGCTGGTGCGCCTGACGTTTCACCTGATCCAGGCCGACGGGGTGACCACCAGCGACCCCGCGATCGCGGACGTCGAAGCGGCGCTGCGCAAGCTGTTCCGGTTCCGCGGCTACCGGCTGGTGGAGGAAGGCGTCTTCAGCGCGACCGAGGGCGGCAACGTCCAACAGCAGCTCGGCGGCGCCGGCTACCTCATCGCCGCCGAGATCCAGCGCGTCTCGGGATCGGGCGACAGCGCCATCGTCGAGCTGTCGGTGCACCTGCGCGGCCGCGATGTGCAGTTCGGTACCCAAGTGGGCGTGCCGGTCGGCAAGACCGCTGTGCTCGGGAACGTGGGGCAGGATCCCCGAGGCACGCTGATTCTCACCGTGAAGCCGGAGCTGGTCAGCGTTTCGCCCTGAAGAACTCCGTGAGCAGAACGGTGCTGGGCTCGGTGAGCACGCCGCCCAGCACCTCGGGCCGGTGATTGAGGCGGGGATGACGCAGCAGGTCACCGACGCTGCCGGCCATCCCCGCCTTGTCGTCGTAGGCGCCGAACACGACGCGGCCCACCTTCACGAGGACGATCGCGCCGGCACACTGCGCGCACGGCTCCAGCGTCACGTACAGCGTGCAGTCGGTGAGCCGGTCGGTCGCGAGCGATTCGAGGGCGCGCCGGATCGCCAGCAGCTCGGCGTGCGCCGTCGGATCGTGGCGCGCTTCGCACTCGTTGTGGGCGGCCGCGATCACCGCGCCGTCCCGCATCACCACCGCCCCGACCGGCACTTCGCCGGCTTCGCTGGCCTTCCGAGCCTCCACCAGCGCCGCCTGCATCCCTTCCTCATCGGCGGGGTGGAGTGGTGGCCCCGTCTCAGGCACGCACAGGCTCGCGCGTGCCGCCCGCGGGAGTCCGCTTGAACGTGAGCGCCGTACCCTCCTTCGCGCGGTCCACCTTGATCGTATCGCCTTCGCTGTATTCGCCCTCGAGCACCGCCATGGCGAGCGGATTCTGCAGCAGGCGCTGGATGGCGCGCTTCAACGGCCGGGCGCCATACACCGGGTCGTAGCCCTCGGCGCCGATCAGCGACTTGGCCGCCGGCGTGACCTCGAGCGTCAGTTTGCGGTCCCGGACGAGCCCCTTCACGCGCTCGATCTGCAAGTCGACGATGCGGCCGATCTCCTCCTGCCCCAGCGGCCGGAAGATGATCACGTCGTCCACGCGGTTCAGGAACTCCGGCTTGAAGCCCTGCCGCAGCAGCTCGAGCACCTTGGTCTCGACCTGCTCCCAGTTCGACGTGCCGTGCTCCAGGATGTAGGTCGAGCCGATGTTCGACGTCATGATCAGTACGGTGTTGCGGAAGTCCACCGTGCGACCCTGGGAATCGGTCAGGCGCCCGTCGTCCAGGATCTGCAGCAGGACGTTGAACACGTCGGGGTGCGCCTTCTCGATCTCGTCGAACAGCACCACGGCGTATGGCCGGCGCCGCACGGCTTCGGTCAGCTGGCCGCCCTCCTCGTAGCCGACGTACCCGGGCGGGGCGCCGATCATGCGCGCCACGGCGTGCTTCTCCATGTACTCCGACATGTCGAGCCGCACCATGGCCTTCTCGTCGTCGAACAGGAACTCGGCGAGCGCGCGGGCGGTCTCGGTCTTCCCCACCCCGGTGGGCCCGAGGAAGATGAACGAGCCGGTCGGGCGATGCGGATCCTGCAGGCCGGCGCGCGCGCGGCGCACCGCGTTGGAGACCGCGGCGAGCGCCTCGGGCTGTCCCACCACGCGCTGACCCAGCTCGTCCTCGAGCTTCGTCAGTCGCTCGCGCTCCGATTCGAGCATCTTGGTGACGGGGATGCCGGTCCACTTCGCCACGATTTCGGCGATGTCCTCGGAGTCCACTTCTTCCTTCAGGTACTTGGCCTTCTTCTGGACCTCGGCGAGCCGTTTCTCACTGGTGGTGATCTCCTTCTCGAGCGCCGGAATCCGCCCGTAGCTGATCTCGGCCGCCTTCTGGAGCTCGCCGCGCCGCGTCGCCTGGTCGGCCTCCATACGCAGCTGCTCGAGCTGCGCCTTCTTTCCTTGCAGTCCGGTGATCGTCTCTTTCTCCGCCTGCCACTGCGCCTTCATGGCCGTCGAGCGCTCGCGCAGCGCGGCCAGCTCCTCGTCCACCTTCTCCCGGCGCTCCCGCGAGGCCTTGTCCTTCTCCTTGGCGAGCGCGGCCTTCTCGATCTGCAGCTGGACGATGCGGCGCTCCACCTCGTCGATCTCCTGCGGCAACGAGTCGATCTCGATCCGCAGCCGGCTGGCGGCTTCGTCCACCAGGTCGATGGCCTTGTCGGGCAGGAACCGATCGCCGATGTAGCGGTGCGATAGCGTGGCCGCCGCCACCAGGGCGTTGTCGGTGATGCGCACGCCGTGGTGCACCTCGTACTTCTCCTTCAGCCCGCGGAGAATCGCGATGGTGTCCTCCACCGACGGCTCGCCCACGAACACCGGCTGGAAGCGGCGCTCCAGCGCCGCGTCTTTCTCGATGTGCTTGCGGTACTCGTCGAGGGTCGTGGCGCCGACGACGTGCAGCTCGCCGCGCGCCAGCGCCGGCTTCAGCAGGTTCGACGCGTCCACCGCGCCCTCGGCGGCGCCCGCGCCGACCAGGGTGTGCAGCTCGTCGATGAAGACGATGTAGCGCCCTTCCGCGGAGGTGATCTCCTTGATCACCGACTTGAGACGCTCCTCGAATTCCCCGCGGTACTTGGTGCCCGCGATCAGCTGGCCCAGGTCGAGGGCGACGAGGTGTTTGTTGCGCAGCGATTCCGGCACGTCGCCGTGGACGATCCGCTGCGCCAGCCCCTCCACGATCGCCGTCTTGCCGACCCCCGGCTCGCCGATCAGCACCGGGTTGTTCTTGGTGCGGCGCGACAGCACCTGCATCACCCGGCGGATCTCCTCGTCCCGGCCGATCACCGGATCGAGCTTCCCGGAGCGGGCCACTTCGGTGAGATCCCGCGTGAAGCGCTCGAGCGCCTGATACTTCTGCTCGGGCTCCTGGTCGGTGACGCGATGCGAGCCCCGCACCGCCTCGAGGGCCGACAGCAGGTCCTTCTGGTCGACGCCGGCCGCGCTCAGCAGCTCGCGCGCCGTGGCGCCTTTCTCTTCCGCGAGCGCGAGCAGCAGATGCTCCGTCGAGACGTAGGCATCATTCAGATCCTTGGCCAGCTTGTCGGAGCGGTCGAGCACCGCGGACAATTCCCGCGACAGCGTGGGCTCCCCTGCCGCGCCCGACTGCTTGGGGAACCGCTCGATCTCGCGCTCGGTCTCGGCCCGCAGCTGGGCGACGTTGAGCCCCGCTTTCTGGAGGAGGGGCGTGACGATGCCTTCGTCCTGCTGCAGCAACGACAGGAACAGGTGGGCGTCGTTCACCACCGGGTTCCCGCGCTCGCGCGCCGCGGCGGCTGCCTGCTGCAGCGCCTCGGCGGCTTTGATGGTCAGTCGTTCGGGTCGGATCATGGCGGTGGTGCCTTGGGCAAGCGACGTGCCCCAAAAATTGCGCCGATTTGGCAGGGCGACATCAAACTACGTCGAGACAGACGGCGTCAAGAACAGGCGTCAAGAGAAAACCGTCGAGAAAAGACGTTGGACGCCTCTCCTCGACGGTGTATTGCTCGACGGTTTCTCTCGACGCCTTTCTTCTTGACGTCTCTCACTTCATGATGATCATCTTCTTTGTGAACCGTCGTCCGTCCACCACCAGCTGGTAGATGTAGATGCCCGACGCCGCCTGCTGGCCGGAGTTCAACACGTTTCCGTCCCAGTACGCGCTGAAATCACATACCACCGGGGTAGCGCACGACAACTCCACGTTGTCGAGCGGCTCGCCGGTGCCCTGGAGAATGGGCACGGCGACCAGCTGCGCCAACACGTTGTAAATCTTCAACGAGACCTTCGGCCGGTGACCACCGGAAAACAAATCCGCTCCGAGCGAGAACGGAATCGTGGTCGCCGGGTTGAAGGGGTTCGGGTAATTCTGCTTCAACTGCACCGTGGCGGGCGGAGTGGCCTGCTGGCTCGACACCGGTCGAGCCCCGACTCCCACCGCCAACAGCCCGAGCCCCACCACCGCCCAGGCGTGCCGCCTCATCACCACTCCTATTCGAACGTAAAAGAGCGCTTACCCATCTCCTTAGTTACGGGGACCTTGCACCCAAACTTCAACCTGAACCTAGGCCCCCTTGCTCCGACCTGTCAAGCGAGTCAGGACTCGGGCGTCGCCCCGACGCTCGGTGATGCCACGTCGGTCAGCCCACTCGAGCAACGGAATCAAGTATTTACGGGTCAGGCCGAAGCGGTCACGCAGCTCGGCCGGAGTCGCCTGACCGAGCTCGCCCAGCACCGCCTCCAGCCTGCTCCGGAACTCGGTCATCGCCGCGGGGGCGGCGAAGCGCTCCTGGTCGACCTGTTCTACACCGCCTTCCCTGGCGAGATGCGCCAGCAGCGCCCGCACCGGCGCCCCCGCGAACTCGCGCTCCAGCTCCGCTACCGTCGGTACCTGCCACTGCGCCGCGGCGATGCGGCCGGCGATCGCGCTACGCGCGTCGCTCGCCCCACGGTCCAGCAACGGGCTCCACCCGGGGCGCCGCACGACCCCCCCGGCCGGCTCCAGCAGCTGCTTGCGTACGCCGAGGTCGATCACCGCATCGACGATCGCGTCCGGCACCGCCTGCAACGTGGCCCGCAGCGCCTGCAGCGACATGCCCGGATCGATCGGGTGCCGCTCATGGTGGTCGGCCACGAGCGCCCCCAATCGCTCCGCCGCGGCCGCCGCCGCCGAGCGTGAAGTCAGCCACTCACCGCAGCTTAGCACACCCTTCCCCGCCGCCGCGATGACGCCGCTCACATCCCCAGGGAGGATGCCGAGGCGCACCGCAAGGTCGCCCGGGCGGACTCCGGTGAGACCGGCCTCCCCCACCCAGGCGGCGAGACGCTCGCCGGGAGTCTGGGTCAGTGTGAGACTCCGCTCCGGCAGCCGGGGCTCGGCGGCGGGATGGGGATCCAGCACTGTCCCGCCGCCGATCGTCGTGACCGGCGAGAAGCTGCGCAACACGAAGCGATCGCCGCCGCGGGCGACCAGCGGCGTCTCGAGTACGAGCCGCACCCGGCCGTGCTCCCCCGGGGCAATGGGGCCTGTCTGGGAGGCGCGCGCCAGGACCTCGGCCGTTCCCAGATGGACGCGGAGTCGCGTCCGGGACAGGACCGGCCGCGCCGCACCGGGCAGCAGCTCGATCGCCGCATCGAGCAGCTCCGTCCCGCGCCATCCGCTCCCCGTGACGACGACGTCTCCGCGCGCCAGCTCATCCTTGTCCACGCCGACCAGGGCGAGCGCGGTGCGACGCCCCGGCACGGCCCGCTCGGCGGCCCGGCCGTGCACCTCGATGGACCGGATGCGCACTTCGCGGTCCAGGGGGAGCAGTCGCACCGTATCGCCCACGGCGACCGTCCCACTCCAGCTCGAGCCGGTCACCACGGTGCCCGCGCCCGGGAGCGCGAAGACGCGATCGATCGGCAGGCGAAACAGGTCGTCTTCGGGACGGTCACGCAGATCGCCCCCCCCGGCCAGCCGGCGCAGCGCCTCGCGCAGGGCATCGAGCCCCACCCCGCTCACGGCGGACGTCGCGATCGGTGGATCCCAGCGTACGGGGCTCGCGTCGAGCCGCGCCGCCAGCTCCGTTTCCACCAGGGCCAGCCAGTCGTCGTCCACCAGGTCCCGCTTGGTGAGCACCGGAATGCCGCGCCGCACCCCCAGCAACTCCACGATGGCGAGGTGCTCGGCGGTTTGCGGCATGATCCCTTCGTCGGCCGCCACGACCAGGAGGGCGACGTCGATGCCGGTGGCGCCGGCGAGCATGTTGCGCACGAAGCCCTCGTGACCGGGCACGTCGACGACGCTCGCCTCGAAGCCCTCGCCGAGGTCGATCGGCGCGAAACCGAGGTCGATGGTGATGCCGCGCCGCTTCTCCTCCTCCCAGCGGTCGGTATCCACCCCGGTGAGCGCCTTGACCAGGGCGGTCTTGCCGTGGTCGATGTGACCGGCGGTCCCGATTACGAAGCGACGGAGGGGGGCCAGGCGCGGCGCTCCCAGAAGGCGAGGGCCGGGAGACTCCCCGGACCCGTATCCTCGAGATGGTGGCGGACGAAACGGGCCGCGAGGCGCCGATGGGCGGCGGCGTGCGGCGCATCGAGCTGCGGCAACGCCGCCCCTGGATCGAGCATGGCACAGAGATCGTGCCACGCGCCCGGGGGCAGACGGGTTGTGGCGGTGGGCTGCGATCGCAGGCACGACTCGCACAGCACGCCGCCTTCGGCGGTGCTGAACGCCACCGGTGCGCCGTTCTCGCCGACCGCCGCTTCGTCGCGCACGCACTTGCGCAGCGACGGTTCGAAGCCGAGCATGCTGAGCAGGCTCCACACGGCGCGAATACCGGCCGCGTGCAGTGTCTCGCCCGGGATCGCGACGAGGGTGTCCAGCGCGCCGGTGAACTCGTCGTACAGCGCCGGGAGCGGCGCCGGCGGCGCCATCCGCACCATCAGCTCCGCCAGCGCCATGGCGGCGGCGAAGCGGTCCAGGTCCCCTGCCAGCTCGCGCCGCATCCGCTCGACGTCGAATGCGGCGAGGGTCTGCAGGTCGCGGTTGTCACGATGATAGAGCTGCGCCGCCCCCTCGCTCAGCAGCTCGAGCCCGGCGCCGAAGCGGCTCTTGGGCCGCAGCACGCCCTTGGCGATGGCGCTCTGCACCCCGAGGTCCCGCGTGGCGAGCCGGACGATCTTCGAGGTCTCGCTGTAGCGGTAGGTGCGCAGCACGACGGCCGGCGTCGTGACGAGAGACATGGGTGAAAGATAGCGACCCGCTATCGCCCGAACGTGAGCGCTCCGCCGACGAGCACCGTGCGCCGCGGCGCGGGAAAGTACAGCGCTTCCTCGTAGCGCGCGTCGAGCAGATTCTCCACTCGCCCGGTGATCACGAGCCCCGGCAGCGCGCCGCGTCCTCGTGAGAGGCGGAATTCGGCGCTGGCATCCAGCACGGCTTGCGCCGGCAGCGTGACCGCGGTGTCCGGGAAGACGGCGAAATCCCGGTCCTCACGATCGCCGCTGTAGCGGGCGGAGAGACCCACCGAACCCCGATCGGCGAGGGAGTGGAAGACCTGCAGGGCGCCGGCGTGGGTCGGGCGGCGCTGCAGCCGGCGGCCGGTGCCCTCGTCGCGCGAGCGGAGATAGGTGTAGGCCGCCTCGACTGAGAACCCGCGGCCCAGCGCGGTTCGGATCGAGAGCTCCAGCCCTCGTGCCGTCGCGTCCCCGATGTTGACATAGTTCACCGAGTCCGGGCCGAGCGGTGCGGCCGAGTACTGGATGAAGTCCCGGAATCGCTGATCGAACCAGGTCGCCTGGAGCGCGAGACGGCCCTGGCGCACGGTGCGCTCGACCCCCACCTCCCAGCTCGTGGACCGCTCCGGCCTCAGGCCTGCGTTCCCGCGGGCGAAGCCGGTGGCGAAGTTCTCGAAGAAGGACGGCTCCTTGAACCCGGTTCCGACGGACGCGCGCAGCCGCGTTCGGCCATCCGGCCGCCAGGCGACGCCGGCCCGGCCGGTCAGGTGGTCTCCGAACTGCTGGTTCTTGTCGAGTCGGGTGCCTGCCGTGATCGACACCGCGTGGCCCAGGTCCCCCAACAGCTGCGCGTAGGCGGCGCTGTTGCCCCGCGTGGTATCGAGCGTCGATCCCGACTGCCGCTGCAGCTCGCGCTCCACCCCCGCGGTGACGACCGCACCGGATGACACGTGCAGGCTGGCCCGACCCCCGGCCACCAGTCGCTGCAACACGTCGCGGCTGTGGAAGCAGCAGAACACGGACGTGTCGCCCGGGCTGTCGGCGCCGTCGTCGTAGCGGCTCTCTTCCCGATGCCAGGCGAGGCTCGCGGCCGCGTCCCACCGGGTGGAAAACGTCCGCGCGATCTCGAGGGCCACCGAGGGACCGCGATCGCTCGTGTGCTGGTCGGAGTCGGCGACCTGCCCCGTCGCGTCGGTGGGGAAATGAAAGAGGGCGTCGGCGTAGCGGACCGACAGGCGCACCTCGCCCCTGGCATCGGGTGCGAAGCGCAGGCTCGCGCCCGCGAGGCTGCGGCGATCGTTGCTGTTGACGGGATAGGTCCCGTCGGTGGTGCGACGCGACAAGGTCACACCCCAGCCGAACGATCCGGCCGACTCGCTCATCGCTCCCGAGCCCCACTCGGTTCCATAAGACCCGCCCCCGAAGGCGAGACGACCGCTCGCCGCGCCCCCCCCGGGCCCGCTGCGGGTGAACACCTGCACCACCCCGGCAACGGCGTCCGAGCCGTACAGCACGCTGACCGGGCCACGCACGATCTCGATCCGGTCCACATCCTCGGTCCCCAGATTGGCGAAGTCGTAGAACCCACCCGGCTGATTCTGCGGCACGCCGTCGATCAGCACCTTGACGTAGTCGCTCTCCCCGCCGCGCACGAACAGCGAGGTCTGACCCCCGAAGGAGCCGGTCGCGGCGACAGCGGCACCGGGCACGAGCCGCAGGGCATCCGCCACCGTGGTGATGCCCTGGGCCCGCAGCGACGCACCCGAAATCACGGTGATGCTGGCCGACGCGGTCCCGGGCGCAATGGGGATGCGGGTGGCGGTCACGACGACCGGAGGCAGAGTCACGGTGTCGGGAGACTGGGCAAACGCGGCAACAACGAAATGCGTCGAGAGGAAGAGCGTCGAGACGAAAACCGTCGAGAAAAGACGTCGAGAGAAGGCGTAACGCATCGATATTCCGTGTCAGGGGTGGCGACGCAGCGGGGTGATTTGGGGACGATCGTCGACAGACGAGATTGTGAGCGGCCAGCCGAACACTGCTTCGGCGACGTCGCGGCGCAGTACGTCCGCCGGGCGACCGGCCGCGCGTACCACGCCGTCGGCCAGCAGCACCAGCCGGTCGGCGAAGCGGGCCGCGAGGTTGACGTCGTGCGTGACCAGCACCGCGGCCAATCCCTGGCCATCCACGAGCCCCCGCACGAGCTCGAACAGCTCCATCTCATGGCGCAGGTCGAGCGACGCGGTCGGCTCGTCCAGCACCAGCAGCTGGGGCTCCTGCGCCAGGGCCCGGGCGATGCGCACGCGCTGGTACTCGCCGCCCGAGAGCGCCCACAGCCAGCGATCGGCGAGGCCCTGGACGTCGCAGCGCTCCAGCGCCCGCTCGACCGCCGCCCGGTCTTCCGCCCGCTCTGCCGTCCAGGCGCCGAGATGCGGATAGCGCCCCAGGCGCACCGTCTCGCGCACGCGCTGGGGGAAGAGATTGTCCTCGCGCTGCGGCACCACGCCGACCACGCGCGCCAGCGCCTGGCGCGGCCACTCCCCGGCCGGCCGCCCCAGCACGGCGGCGCTGCCCGACCGCGGGGCGTGCAGCCCCAGCGCGACCCGCACGAGCGTCGTCTTGCCGCTGCCGTTGGGACCCAGCAGCGCCACGAACTCCCCCGTCGCCACCGCGAGCGACACGCCGGCCAGCGCATCGCGCGCGCCGCCCGCGTAACGGAACGAGACATCGCGGACGTCGAGGATCAGTCCGCGGTCCATCGCCGGAGCAGCAACACGAAGAGGGGAACGCCGACGAGCGCGGTGACGATGCCGACGGGCAGCTCGCGCGGCGCCACCGCGGTGCGCGCCAGCGTGTCGGCGAGCACCAGCAGAATGCCCCCGGCCAGGAACGAGGCCGGCAACAGCACGCGGTGGCGCCCGCCGAACAGGGCTCGGCCCAGATGCGGCACGATGAGTCCCACGAATCCGATGACGCCCGTGACCGCGACGGCGGCGGCTGTCAGGAGCGACGCGGCGAGGTAGACACGCCGCCGGGTCGCCAGCACGTCCGCGCCCAGGTGGCGCGCCGGCTCCTCGCCGAGCGTGAGCAGGTCGAGCGGGCGCGCGGCGGCCAGCAGCACGACGAGCGGCACCGGGACGTACACGGCCATGAGCGTCACGGTCTGCCACGACGCCCCCGACAGCCCGCCCCAGAGCCAGAGAAACGCGTTGCGCAGCTCGCTCGCCTCGGCGAGCGTGACGATCGCGGTCGTCACGGCGCCGCAGAACGCGCCGACCGCCACGCCGCCCAGCAGCAGCACGCGCGGATCGAGCACCGATCCGGCGACCAGGCCGAGACGGAACACGAGACCCAACGCCAGCAGCGCGCCGGCGAAGGCGGCGAGCGGCAGTGTCCAGGCTCCGCCCAGATGCAGGGCAATCGCCGACACCGCTCCCAGGCCCGCGCCGCCCGAGAGCCCCAGCAGAAACGGGTCGGCGAGCGGATTGCGTACCAGCGACTGCAGGCTCGCTCCCGCGACGCCCAGCGAGCCGCCCACCAGCAATCCCAGCAGCGCGCGGGGCAGGCGCAGCTCCCAGAAGATCGGCGAGTGGAGCAGCTCCCCCGCCGGCACGGACGCGGGACCGAGCACGATGGCCGCGAGCGTCGCCGCCAACAGGGCGAGGACGAGACCGAGCCACCTCACTGGCTGAGCATCCGATGCAGCAGGCGTACTGCCTCCGGCGCGCGGGGCGACGGTTGGCCGAAGAGATCCGGCGGGAGATTGAGAAACCGACCCTCGCGCACCGCCCGGATGGTGCGCCACTCGCTCCGCGCGGCCCAGCCGGGCGGCGGGGCGCCGGCGCTGTCGCGCACGACGGCGATCCAATCGGGGTCGCGGGATGCGATCGTCTCGATCGCCACGGTGGCCGACGGCGCGGTCAGGTCGTGGAATACGTTCGCCGCACCGGCCCGGGCAGCCAGCTCGTCGAGGAAGCTGCCGCCGCCGATCACGATGGGCGGTGCGTCCCAGACGACGAAGGCGATGCGCGCCTGGGGCGCCGGGACCGGCGGCGACAGCAGCGAATCGAGCGTCCGGGCGATGCTGTCTCCCGCCGCGGCGTGTCCGGTGGCCTGTCCCAGCAGCTGCGCGGTGCGCGCCACGTCTTCCAGCCGGTCGTGGCGCAGCATCATGGTGTGGATGCCCAGAGCCTCGAGCTGGCGCGCCGCCGTTTCGGTCTGCGGCGATCGGTACAGCACCACCAGATCAGGATGGCGGGCGGCCACCGCCTCGACGCTCGGGTTCAGGCCGTCGCCCACGCTCGGCACCGCGCGGGCCGCGGGAGGATAGAGGCAATAGACGGTGCGTCCCACCACCTGGCTCCCCGCGCCCAGGGCGAAGAGGAGCTCGGTGATCGAGGGGGCGAGCGAAACGATGCGGTGCGCGGGGCCCCCTCCCCCCGTCGCGGCCCGATCGGAGGCGCGGCAGGTGAGGGCGAAGAGTGCCAGCAGCGGTGCCCAGCGACGCATGCAAAATGCCCACCCCCGGCGGATCGGAGATGGGCGAGCGGCAGCGCCTCAGTGCGCTGTGACGCCACCATCCCTCCCGCGAGGGACTGCAAGGTGGCGCGAACGGCGAGGTCTCCTGGCTTCGGGCTTCTGCGCCTTTCGCCTTCCCGGTTTCCCAGTGGCGACAGGCTCTGCTGCATGCCCGTTACAGTGGCGGGGCCGCGCCGGACTCGCACCGGCTTCCATGATCCCCGTTCGCGATTTTACCTGGAGGCCAGTCTAGTGAGAGAAACTCCGGAGCGCAAGACAGACGTCGGACGTCGGACGTAAAGGCTGACGTCAGACGTCTGACGTCAGTGTTTCTTCTTCTGATGTCCGACGTCTGATGTCTCTGGTTTTCTTTTCAACGCAATCCAAAGCCCCGCTCCCAGCACCACCACGATCACCACGACGAAGATCGGCAGCAGCCGATCGGTCCGGAACGGCTGCTTTGCCGGAAAGACGATCGACACCGGCGCACCGGCGGGGACCGAGTCGGCGCGATAGCCGGCGAAGCGCCGGCTCTCGAGCTGCTCGACGCCGCCGCCCGTGAGCCCGGGCGCCCTGACCGTGGCCGAGGTGTCCTCGATCAAGAGATCGAGCTCGGTCGTGGGCTGGTCGATCGGCAGCACGACCGTGCCGCCGGAAGCCGGGAGCACATAGCGGTAGGAGAGCTGGCGGCTGTGGCCCGGCTGGATCGGCGCGAAGAGCAGCACGCTGTCGCCGCGTTGCGTCACGGCATCGGGCGAGAAGTCTCCCGTCTGCACCTCGAACTGGACGGCGCCGGCCGGGATCGCCCCCGTCCACACGGGCTGGATGGTATCCGGCGCGACGCGGGTGGTCTGCCCGCCATGCACCAGCTCGAGCAGCTCCAGCACTTCGCGCGATCCGTCCGTGCCGGCTCGGGCGATGGTCACGAGGCGGCGCTGGAGCTCGATCCCCGGGCCACCGGAGCTCGTGTCGTAGACCACGAGCGCATCGGCGGCGGCGGCCTTCCCCGCCTGCACGTGCAGCGGCGCGGAGAAATAGGCGAGACCGTCGTGCAGCGTACTGGCGATGTAGATCGCGAGGGTGTCGACATGGGCGGCCCGCAGCCGCCAGCGGCCGCCGGCGTCGGTCCGGGTCGAATCCACCGGGCCGCCGCCGCCCTGCGTGACCTGGTGCAACACCACCCAGCGCCCCGCGAGCGGCGCGCCGTCCGGCCCGCCGTGGCGCAGGACGCCGGACACCGTGCCCGCTCCCCCCTGGGCCGCAAGCTCCGCTCCCGCCGTGCCGAGCAGCACGGCGAGGAGGACGCTCACGCTTCTACGGCGTGAACTTCCCGAAATCCTCAGGATCCAGATTCTGGAGGTAGTTCTTGAGGTCGTCGGAGCTGAGCGGCTGGGGGCCGCCTTCTCCGGCAGGTTCGCTGGTGTCGACGGGGGTATTCTCGAGCAGCTCCTCGGTCGTGAAGATCGGCGCCTTGAGTCGCAGCGCTACAGCGATCGAGTCCGACGGGCGCGCGTCGATGTTGACGATCGCGTCGCCGCGGTAGATGTGCAGCTCGGCGTAGTAGGTGTTGTCCTTCACCTGCGTGATGATGACCTTGCGCAGGTCCGCACCCAGGCCGACGATCACCTGCTTCAGCAGGTCGTGGGTGAGCGGCCGGGCGAACTTCATCCCCGCCAGCTCCATCGCGATCGCGCTCGCCTCGGCCGGCCCGATCCAGATCGGCAAAACCCGGTCGCCGTTCTGCTCCTGCAGGATCACGACCGGCGTGTTGCTGTTCTTGTCGAGCCCCAGGTGGGCGACGCGGACTTCGATCACGCGCCCCCTAGGTCCCCTGATCCCAGGAGGCGAGGTAGCGCTGCTGCTCGGACGTCAACGTGTCGATCCCGACGCCCATCGCGGCGAGCTTCAGGCGCGCGATCTCACGGTCCAAGTCGGCGGGAATGCGGTGCACGTCCTTCGACAGCTTGGCGGCGTTCTGCACCACGTACTCGGCCGCGAGCGCCTGGTTGGCGAACGACATGTCCATCACGCTCGCCGGGTGCCCCTCCGCTGCGGCCAGGTTCACGAGCCGCCCCTCGGCCAGGACGCAGATCCGCTTGGCGCCGAGGCGCCACTCGTCCACGTTGTCGCGCAGCGGCGTCGGGCCCTTGGCCTCGCGGGCCAGTCCCTCGAGGTCGATCTCGACGTTGAAATGCCCGGAATTCGCGATCACCGCGCCGTCCTTCATGAGGCGCATATGCTCCAGCCGCACCACGTGGAGGTTCCCCGTCAGCGTCACGAATATGTCCCCCACCGGCGCCGCCTCCGCCATCGTGGCCACCCGGAAGCCGTCCATCTGCGCTTCGAGGGCCTTCATCGGGTCGATCTCGGTGACGATGACGTTGGCCCCGGCGCCCCGTGCCCGCTGCGCGAAGCCGCGCCCGCACCATCCGTACCCCGCCACCACGACCGTGCTCCCGGCAATCAGCAGGTTCGTGGCGCGCAGGATGCCGTCGAGCGTGGACTGTCCCGTCCCATAGCGGTTGTCGAACAGGTGCTTAGTGTCGGAGTCGTTCACCGCGATCACGGGGAATGCCAGCACGCCGTCCTTGGCCATCGCCTTGAGCCGGATCACCCCGGTGGTGGTTTCTTCCGTGGATCCGATGACCCCGCGCACCAGCGCGGTGCGGTCGGCGGGCGACAACGTCTCCACCCAGCGCCGCACCGGCGGCGCCAGGTCGTCCAGGCGGTTGAGCGCCACCATGTGGAGCGCGCTCACCAGATCGGCGCCGTCGTCCATGGTGATATCGGCCCGGTGGGCCAGCGCCGCGCGGATGTGCTCGTAGTAGGTGGTGTGGTCCTCGCCCTTGATGGCGTAGACCTTGATGCCGTGGTCGCGTACCAGGTGCGCCGCAACGTCATCCTGCGTGGACAGCGGGTTCGAGGCGCACAGTGCCACGTCGGCCCCGCCCGCCTGGAGCGTCACCGCGAGGTTCGCCGTCTCCGTCGTCACGTGCAGACAGGCTGCGAGCCGGCGGCCCGCGAGCGGTTTCTCCTTCGCGAAGCGCTCGCGGATCTGGCGCAGTACCGGCATGGAGCGCTCGGCCCATTCGGTGCGGCGCCGGCCTCCGTCGGCGAGGGACAGGTCCTTCACATCGGAAGCGGCGTGCGGAGCGGTGGCGGTCATGCCCTCACCTTGGCTGTCTTGTAGTGCGCGGATCGCTGCACGGCGAGCCGCAGATCTTCCACGCGATTGGTTTCTTCCCAGCCGAACATCAGCATATCCTTGTCGCCGACGCGGCGCGTCTGCACCGGGCGTCCGAAGTGGCCATAGGTCGCGGTGGGGCGGTAGATGGGCGCGCGCAGCTTGAGGGCCTCGATGATCCCGCCCGGCGTGAGGTCGAACACCTCGCGCACCGCCTCTTCGAGCGCCTCGGCCGGCACCGTCCCGGTGCCGAACGTCTCCACCATCACCGACACCGGCTCCCGCACCCCGATGGCGTAGGCCACCTGGCATTCGCAGCGGCGGGCCAGCCCGGCGGCGACGATGTTCTTGGCGACCCAGCGCACCGCGTAGGCAGCGGAGCGGTCCACCTTGGAGGGATCCTTGCCGCTGAACGCCCCGCCGCCGTGGCGCGCCATGCCGCCGTAGGTATCCACGATGATCTTGCGTCCCGTGAGCCCGGCGTCGCCCTGCGGACCGCCCACCACGAAGCGGCCGGTCGGGTTGACCAGGACGTCGGCGGGGGCGACCTCGAATCCCTCGCGCGCGAGGACCGGGTTCACCACGTGCTCGATGACACCCGCGCGCAGATCGGCGTTGTCCACCTTGTCGGCGTGCTGGGTCGAGACGACCAGCTTGGCGATGCCGACCGGGCGGTCGCCCTCATAGACCACGCTCACCTGCGTCTTGCCGTCGGGCCGCAGCCAGGGCAGCTCGCCACGCTTGCGCACGGCGGCCAGCTCCTCGGCCAGGCGGTGCGCCAGCACGATCGGCAGCGGCATGAGCGATTCGGTCTCGTTCGTCGCGTAGCCGAACATCATCCCCTGGTCGCCCGCCCCGCCCTTGTCCACGCCCATCGCGATGTCGGTGGACTGGCGGTCGATGGTCGTCAGCACCGCGCACGTCTGGGCATCGAACCCGAAGTTGGCGTCGGTGTAGCCGATCGACTGGATCGTGCCGCGGACGATATCGGGGATGTGGACGTAACAGCTCGTCGTGATCTCGCCCGCGACCACGGCCATGCCGGTGGTCACCAGCGTCTCACAGGCGACGCGGGCGGCGGGATCGTTGGTGAGAATGGCATCGAGGACCGCGTCGGAGATCTGATCGGCGATCTTGTCCGGGTGGCCTTCGGTGACGGATTCGGATGTGAAGACGTGGCGCGTGGAGGGCATCGTAACCTTAGAGGGAGCCGAGCGTTCAAGTGTAGCCCGGCCCCGACCCTCGGGCAACCGGGCAGCGGATTTCAGAGCAACGTGGGGTCCACACCGCAGGCGGCGACGCCCGCGCGCAGGATCTCCAGCACCTCGGTGTCGGTGCGGGCCTCGAGCGCCGCCGCCGCGGCCGCCACGGCCTGCTTGTGGCTGAGCTGGCGCACCAGCCAGCGGATGCGCGGCAACGAAGGCGGCGCCACCGACAGGGTCTCATACCCCAGGCCGATCAGGAGGAACGCCGACAGCGGCTCGGACGCCATCTCCCCGCAGACGCTGGCCGGCTTCTTGGCCGCGCAGGCGGCGTCGGCGATCTGCTTCAGCAGGCGCAGCACGCTGGGATCGAGCGGCGTGAACCGGTCGGCCAGGCGCGCGTTGCCGCGATCCACCACCAGCGTGTATTGCGTCAGATCGTTCGTGCCCACGCTGAGGAAGTCGGCCTCGGCGGCGAAGCGATCGGCGAGCACGGCGGCCGCCGGCGTCTCCATCATCACGCCCACCGGGACGGTGGTCGCCGCGCGTACGCCTTCTTTCCCGAGGCGCACGCCTTCCTCCGCCACGATCTCGCGGGTGCGTTGCACTTCGGCGAGCCGCGTCACCAGGGGAATCATCAGGTGGATCTGCGCGTCGGCGGCGGCGCGCAGCACGGCGCGGATCTGGCCGCGGAACAGATCGGGGTGGTCGAGACAGACGCGGATCGCGCGCCAGCCGAGGAACGGGTTGGCCTCGTAGGGCGCCTGGAAGGCGGCCGGGAACTTGTCGCCGCCCAGATCGTAGCTGCGGATCACCACCGGGTGGCCCGGGAACGCCTGGCCCGCCCGCGCGAAGTAGCGGGCCTGCTCGTCCTCGGTGGGCAGCGTCGTGTGCCCGGTGATGAAGAACTCGGTGCGCAGGAGGCCCACGCCCTCGGCGCCGTGCGCGCGCGCCGCGTCGATCTCCTCGGGCAGGTCCACGTTGCCGCGCAGCGCCACGCGCTGGCCGTCGGTCGTGACCGCGGGGAGGCTGACGCCCCGCTCCAGCTCCACCCCCCGCGCGTGGTCCCGGACCCCGCGCTCCCGCGCCTCGGCGATCTCGTCCTTCGTCGGCTCGAGCAGCACGGTCCCGCGCGTGCCGTCGAGCAGCAGCATCGTGCCCGTCTCGATCCGGCCCAGCGCGCCCACGATCCCCATCACCGCCGGCATCCCCATCGAATGCGCCAGGATCGCGGCGTGCGAGGTTCGCGTGCCCTCCTCGCTCGCGATCGCGATCACCTGGGAGCGATCGAGCTGCACGGTGAGTCCGGGGAACACTTCACGCGCCACCACGATGGAGGGCTGCGTGAGTCCCTCCAGGTCCTCGTCTTCGAGGTGCATCAGGTGACGCACGACGCGGATCATCACGCCGTTCAGGTCCGCGATGCGGTCCTTCAAGCGAGCGCTGCCGACGCTCATCCAGGCGTCGCGCTGCTCCAGCGCCTTGAACTCGAACGCCTTCTCGGCGGTGAGATGGTTCTCGCGAATCAGGTCCTCGATCGCGCCGAGGAAATCGGCGTCTTCGAGCATGAGGATCTGCGCGTCGAAGATGCGCGCCTCGTCGGGACCGGCGCGCGTCGCGGCCCGCTCCTTCAGCTCACTGATGTGCCGCTGCACATCGCGCACGGCGGCGCGCAACCGGCGCACTTCCCGCTCCACCTGGGAGCGCGGCACGACGCGGTGCGGCACGTCGGGCAGCGAGGACGCCACCACGACCGCCGGGCCGATCGCGATCCCGGGCGAAACGCCCACGCCCCGCAGCAGGCGCTCGTTCAAGCGCGCGCCGTCCCGCCGGGCTCGTCGTCCTCGACGTCCTCGAGGTCCGCGTCCGAGCCCGTCAGGTGCATCTCGTTGAACCCCGCCGCGACCAGCTCCAGCAGCGCCTCCATCGCGTGCTCCGCGTCCTCACCGTCGGCCCGGATGCTCATGGAGGACCCCTGCTCGGCCGCGAGCATCATGACGCCCATGATGCTCTTGCCGTTGACGCTCAGGCCGTCCTTGCTCACGTGGATCGCGCTCTTGAACCGGCTCGCCGTCTTGACGAACTCCGCCGCGGGCCGCGCGTGCATGCCGAGCGGGTTCACGATCCGGGCCTGCCGCTCGATCACCGCCATAGCCACCCCCCAGCGAGACCCAGCGCGACGGCGGCGAGCCCGATCCACAGGGACTTGATCCGGCCCGGCTTCCAGCGCAGCAGCAGCACGCCGATCACCGCGGCGACGGCGCAGCCCAGCGCTCCGACGAGCGGGAAGGGCCGCACCAGCCAGCGGGTCGCGAGCGGCAGACAGAATCCGGCGACCAGGGCCATCGCCGGCAGGACGAGGGACGGCGTGCGCTGCAGCACCGGATTGCGCAGCGCACCCACGACCCCCGCACCGGCATCCCACCCGGCGCGCAGCGCCCACCAGCGCAGCGCCACGTGCCCCAGGTTGTAGATCAGGAGAAATCCGGCGACGGCGCCCCACCCCGCGCCCAGCGCGATCGCGGCGACCGCCGCGGTGGACAGGAGCGGCAGCCACCCCGCCCATACCAGCCGGTCGCCCAGGGCGCCCAACGGCCCACACAGCGCGGCCCGCAGCCGCTCCACCTGCTCGGGCGGCGCACCTTCGTACTCGGCGCGCGCCGCGGCGCCGACGGCCAGCCCGCAGAGATAGGGATGCGCGTTGAAGAAGTGGGCTCCCCGCGCCACCGCCGCCCGGTACGCCGTACCGTCGCCGCCCGCGCCGCGCAGGCCGCGCAACAGCGGCTCCTCCGCCACACCCATCCCGACACCCAGCAGCCGGTCATAATTCCACGACGCCTGAACCATGAAGAGGCGCAGGAAGGCGGCCCGGAGCGGCGGCGCCGCGGGCGGCGTCACGCGATCCACAACGCCGCCACTCCGCCGGCCAACCCGGCAGCGAACCAGCGGAAACTGCTGCCCCGCCCCACGATCCGCAGCAACCCCGACACGCCCGCCGCGAGGGCGGCGCCGCCCGCGAGCGCGGCGGTGAGCGTGAGCACGCGCGGCGGCAGTCCGGCCGCACCGACGCGCGCGAGGAGCCAGCCGGCGGCCAGCCCCACCGCGGTCACGCCGGCCGCGCGCGCCAGGTCCCGCGCCAGGCCGGCGGCGTGCAGCCGCGCCAGCACCCGGATGTCGCCCGACTCGAGCGGCCCCGCGGCGCGGCGCACGGCACGTGCGTTGGCGTCGCGCAGCCAGTGCAGCGACCAGCCCGCAAATAATCCGACCAGCAGCCCGAGCCCCGCCGCGAGCCCCCACGTCATGCCGCCGCCGAGCGCATGCGTGGCGGCGACGGCGCCGACGGTCGCGGGGCCATACTCGGGGTAGCGTACCGCGCCGACCGGCAGGATGTCGAACTGGAACAGCTCGAACACCACGCCGAGCCGCACGCCCGTCTCCGGATCGCCCACG
>Ga0326726_10000710_pt1 | contig 30483 bp, 33 predicted proteins | sample MHFenrmetagenome_2_FD_207603 | JGI IMG/M metagenome (GOLD analysis project Ga0326726, IMG submission 207603) | Lab enriched peat soil microbial communities from Michigan Hollow, Ithaca, NY, United States - MHF15MN | ecosystem: Environmental > Terrestrial > Soil > Wetlands > Peat | place: USA...
ACGACCTGCGCACCCTGCGCTCCAAGATGGACGTCGTCAGCGCCAACTGCCAGAAGGTCGCCGAGTTCCTGCAGAAGCACCCGAGGGTCTATCAGGTCGACTACCTCGGTCTGCCCAGCTATCATCTTCACGGGGTGGCGAAAAAATACATGAAGCTCGTCGATTCCGACGACGGCACCGGCCATGAGATCAACCGCTACGGCCATCTCATGAGCTTCCGCGTCGACGGCCCCCCGGAGAACGCCCGCAAGGTCTTCGACAAGTTCAGGATGATCTTCCGGGCCACCGACCTCGGGCGGATCAAGAGCGTGGCCACGATCCCGGCCATCTCGACCCACCAGCAGCAGGGCGAGGAGGCCCGGCGCATGGCCGACGTGCCGCCGCAGCTCATCCGGCTGTGCGTCGGCGCCGAGCATCCGGACGACGTCATCGCCGACGTCGACCAGGCGCTGAAGTCGCTCTAGCGGACGCGAAGGCGCAATCAGTACAGCCGGCCGGCGGCCGACTTGGCGATGCCGAACGCCCGGCAGATATCGCCGATCTCCGCGTCACTTAAGCCCTCGCCTGCTTCGCCCGTAGTCAGGTTCAAATACTCATAGCGGGCGGCCGTTTCCGCGTACTCGATGCGGTCCACCGCGCGCTTGACGGACCGGTCCGAGCGGGCCACGACGCCGTGCTTGCTCCAGACCGCGATCCGATGGGCGTGGAGCGAGGCGGATGTGGCCACGGCGAGCTCGGCCGAACCGGGGACGTGGAAACGGATGCAGCCGATCCCTTCGGGCAGGTTCACGACCGTCTCCGGCTGCCAGCGCAGAAGATGGCGGCTCAGATATTCTTCGGATTGATAGCGGGGGATGTGGCTCAGATAGGTCAGGTGGACCGGCTGGGCGTGGACCACGGCGTGGAAGTTGGTCCCGGTCGCTTCGACCTGGTCCCGGTGCACGGCCAGGTGGGAATCGAATTCGCTGGTCAGCCGGTCGAACAGCCGCCGCGGGGACGTGAATAGCCGGCCGGTGCGGCCGCCCTCATCGACGGTGACGAAGCCCAGGTTGGCCGTGGGATCATGAAGGATCTCGCGCAGACGGCGGCCCGAGCCCGTCACCAGCAGGGAGCCCCGCGAGAGCGAGGGCACGGCCACCGGCAATGCGATCGGTTCCGAGTTCGGGAATTGATGCCGGGGATCCTCCGGCCAGCCGAAGTAGGCCGAGATGTTGCCGGCAGCGCCTTCGCAGGAGTCGATCTGGGACAAACGCTGGCCGGCCTCCCCGATCATGGCGAGCATTTCGTCGAGCTCCGGGAACGGCGCCTCGCTGGACATGGGGCTTCTCCTCTCGGGCGGATTATTGACTCCGCCTCGGGCGCGTGTCAAGGCATCTCCCGCTTTCGCAAGGCTCAGCCGAATTCCTCGGGCCGGAGCCGCAAGAGATATTCGACCAGGCGCCGGTGGGCGTCGAGCGGGGCCTTTTTTTTCTTCTGATAGACCGAGAATTCATCTTCCCGGACACCGAGGCCGGGGAAGAGATCGATGAGCGTCCGGCGGCCGAGCTCCGTGACGATGGAGTACTTGGGGAGAAGGGCGATGCCGATGCCCGCGGCCGCGGCGTTGATTATGCCCCGGACATGATCGATCTCGATGACGGATTCCCTCTTGAAGGCCGGCTGTTGGCTCCTGGGAACCGCGTGGACGAAGCGGCCCCACCAGGAGGCCTTCTTGTCCAGGGAGATGATCGTTTGTCCCCCGAGGTCTTTGGGGCTCTTGATGGCCTTGCCCTTCAGGAAGGCGGGCGCGGCGACGACGACGTATTGTTCCCGGAAGAGGCTCCGCCGGTCGAGACCGTGAAGCGTATGATTCTTGCAGTCGATGATGATATCCAGCTCATCGTCCATCAAGGCCGGCAGAGGATTGTTGTTGAATCGGAAATCGATATGGATATCGGGATTCTTGGCCAGGAAGGGCTGTATGTGCCGGACCAGGACCAGGGTGCCGAATTCGACGGTCGCGCCCAACCGGACCGTCCGAACGCGATTGACGCGTGACGTCAGAGAATCTTCGATCCGATCGAGCTCCCCGAAGACGGTCTGGCAGCTGCGCGCCAGCTCGCGCCCTTCCTCGGTGAGGTCGAAGTGCTTCCCGTGCCTGGAGACGAGCGCCAGACCCGCGCCCGTCTCGAGCTTCTTGATGGCATGACTGACCGCCGATTGGCTGACATGAAGGCGCCAAGCGGCCTTGGTGAAGCTGAGGGTTTGGGAGAGGATGAAGAAGGCCTTCAGCTGATTCAGATCGAGGCTGGAGGCCATATCAGGACGCCCCGAGGCATTCCGGATCGGTCAGGGGGGATCTTACATGAACAATATTCATATTAATGTTAAATATTATGCGCTTTATTAATTCAAAAGTCCATGTTACCTTCGGCCCGGCACACCTGAGATCGATGTGCCGGGAGGTCTCCATGGAGATCAATCGCAGCGAGGCGCCGAAGCCCAGGAACGAGGACGTCCGGGATTACGGCCCTGGCTCCCCTGACAAGCGCCTGTTGAAAGAGGCTCTGGCGAATTCGCTCGGCCACCCGGTCGAGATCCCGCTCGTCATCGGCGGGGCCGGAGTCACGACGGGCCGGCTGAAAGACATCCGCTGTCCCCACGATCAGTCCGCCCGGCTCGGATCATATCACGCAGCGGACCTGCCCGAGGCCCTGGCCGCCGTCGCGGCGGCCCTGAAGGCCAAGCGATCCTGGGAAAGGACCTGCTGGGAGGACCGGGCCGTCGTCTTCCTCAGGGCCGCCGACCTCCTGGCCGGGCGATATCGCCATGAGATGGTCGCGGCGACCATGCTCGGACAGAGCAAGAGCGTTCACCAGGCCGAAATCGACGCGGCCTGCGAGCTGGCCGACTACCTTCGTTTCAACGTGGCCTTTATGAACCGCATCTACGCCGATCAGCCCGGCCATCAGGCGCCGGGGAGTTGGACGCGCCTCGACTACCGGCCTTTGGACGGATTCGTCTTCGCCGTGACTCCGTTCAACTTCACGGCCATCGGCGGCAATCTCCCCACGGCGCCGGCCATGATGGGGAACACCGTGGTCTGGAAGCCTGCCAGCACGGCGGTCCTCAGCGCCCACGCCTTTATGCGGATTCTCATCGAGGCCGGACTTCCCCCGGGTGTCATCAACATGGTCCCGGGACGCGGCTCAGATATCGGCGATCCCGTCATCGACCACCCGGACCTGGCGGGCATCCATTTCACCGGCTCGAACGGGACCTTTGATGGGATCTGGCATCGGGTCGGGACCAACGTTCAAAAAAGGGGCTACAAGAGCTATCCGCGGCTCATCGGCGAGACAGGAGGAAAGGGCTTCGTCATCGCCGCTCCGGACGCGGACCCGGAGCCTATCGCGACAGCCCTGTTCCGGGGAGCCTTCGAGTACCAGGGCCAAAAATGTTCGGCCGCCAGCCGCGCCTACATCCCGCAGTCCTTATGGCCGGGGATCAAGGCCCGGCTGTCGGACCTGGCTTCGAGCGTTCTCGTCGGAGACGTGACCGACTTCAGGACATTCATGGGCGCTGTCATCGACAGGCCCGCCTTCGACAGCATCGTCTCCTTCATCGAATATGCCCGCGCTTCGAGCGCGGCGGAGGTGGTCATCGGGGGGATCTACGATGATCGTCGCGGCTACTTCATCCGGCCCACGGTCATCGAAACAGCCGCCCCGAGATTCAAGACCATGGAGGAGGAGATCTTCGGCCCCGTCCTGACCGTCTATGTCTACCCCGACCAGGAATTCGAGACGACCTTGGACCTGGTCGACTCAACGAGTCCCTATGCCCTGACGGGAGCCGTCTTTTCGACGGAACGCAAGGCCATCCGCCTCGCCCTGGAGAAGCTCGCGCACGCCGCGGGAAATATCTCTATCAACGACAAGCCCACCGGCGCCGTCGTCGGGCAGCAGCCCTTCGGCGGAAGCAGGATGAGCGGCACGAACGACAAGGCCGGCAGCCCTCTCAATCTCATCCGCTGGACGAGCCCGCGGACGATCAAGGAGAACTTCGACCCGCCGCGAACGATCGACTATCCTCACATGGCCGAAGGCTAGGACTTCGGCAGGTACCAGCAGATGACCTTGGGCTCGGTCATCTCCTGGAGCGAGAACTTGATCCCCTCGCGGCCCAGGCCGGAGTTCTTGATGCCGCCGAAGGGCATCGAATCCAGGCGATAATCCGTGGAATCGTTGATCATGACCCCGCCGCAGTCCAGGCCGTAGGCCAGCTTGAAAGCCATGTCCACGTCGCGGGTGAACAGGGCGGCGTGGAGGCCGTAGGGGATGCTGTTGGCCTCGGCCAGCGCTTGGTCCGCATCGGCGACCGGGTAGAGGTTGACGGTCGGGCCGAAAACCTCCTCTGCGTGGACCTTGGCGCTCTTCGGCACGTTCTCGAGGACCGTGGGCTCGAGCAGCGCGCCCGTGCGCCGACCGCCCGCCAGGACCTTGGCCCCGGCGTGCTCGGCTTCCCGCACCCAGCCCTCCAGCCTCTTGGCTTCCCCTTCCGTGATCATCGGGCCCATATCCGTGTCCTCTTTCGACTTGTCGCCGATCTTGTAATCCTGGGTGATGGCGACAAAGCGCTTCTTGAAGGGCTCGTAGATGTCCTGATGGATGTAGATGCGCTGAACGCCGATGCAGTTCTGGCCCGCCGCCCAGAAGGCGCCCGAAACACACGTTTCGGCCGCCCATTCGAGGTCGGCGTCCTTCCAGACGATGACGGGCGAATTCGACCCGAGCTCCATGCCGATCTTCTTCAGGCCGGCGAGCTTGGTGATGCGCAGCCCGGCTTCGACGCCGCCGGTAAAGGAGATCATGCGCGGCCGGGGATCGGCCACCATCGTGTCGCCGATCTCGCCCCCGAATCCGGTCAAAACCTGCATGACCAGCGGCGGGAGGCCGGCCTCCATGAAGGCCTCAACGAGCTTGATCCCCGACAGGGGGGTGACGGTGGCCGGCTTGAGGATGACAGAATTGCCGGCTGCGACGGCCGGGCCCAGCTTATGGGCGACCAGGTTCAGGGGATCGTTGAAGGGCGTGATGGCCAGCACGACCCCGATGGGCACCCGCTCGTAATAGCCGCGGCGCTTCTCGCCCCCGGGGAAGGAGCCGAAGGGGATGGTCTCGCCCTGGATGCGCTTGGCCTCCTCGGCCGAGATCGTCAGGGTGTTGACGCAGCGCCGGGCCTCCTTGCGGGCCTCGCGGATGGTCTTCGAGCCTTCCCTAGAGATCGTCCGGGCGTACTCCTCGAGCCGGCTCTCCACGATCTTGGCCGTCTTGAACAAGATCTGGGCCCGATCGTAGACGGTCAGCTTCCGGGAGACCTCGAAGCCCTTGACCGCGGCGGCCATGGCTTGGTCCACGTCCATCGTGTCGGCGCGCGGAACCGTGTCGATCAGAGAGTTGTCGAAAGGATCCCGAACCTCGATCTTCTTCTCGCGGTCCACCCACTCGCTGCCCAAGAGCATCTTCATGCGTTTCTCTCCTCAAAGCCGCGTGAGTTCCTGCAAGTCCGCAGGCCTGGAACAGAAGGCCATACTACCGGCAGCTCAGAGGCCTTGTCAAGGATCGTTCAGGGCCGCCCCCGGTTGAATTCCCCTGACGCTTCCTTTACAATCGGCCCGATGGACAAGCTCCTCATCCGCGGCGATCCCGGCCTTCGCTTGAAGGGCGAGGTCCGCATGAGCGGAGCCAAGAACGCCGTCCTCCCGGCGATCGCCGCGGCGCTCCTGACGAGCGAGGAGATCCGGCTCTCGAACGTGCCGCGGGTGAAGGACGTCGAGACCATCCTGACGCTCGTGGCCGACCTCGGCGGCACGTACAGCGCGTCCGGGGACACGGTCTCTCTGCGCGTCCCGGAGATCCGGTCCGACGAGGCGTCCTACGAGCTCGTCCGGGCCATGCGCGCCTCGGTCCTCGTGCTCGGCCCGCTCGTCGCCCGCTTCGGCAAAGCGCTCGTCGCCCTGCCCGGCGGCTGCGCCATCGGCTCGCGCCCGGTCAACCTCCACATCGCGGGCCTGCAGAAGCTCGGCGCGACGATCTCCCTCGAACACGGCTACATCCGGGCCGAGGCCGGCCGCCTTCACGGCGCCGAGATCGAATTCGAGAAGAAGACGGTCACGGGCACGGAGAACCTGCTCATGGCCGCCGCGCTGGCCAAGGGCGAAACCGTGCTGAAAAACTGCGCCCGCGAGCCGGAGGTCGGCGACCTGGCCGCTCTCCTCAACAAGATGGGCGCGAAGATCGACTGGCCGGACGAAGACACGGCCCGCATCCACGGCGTCAAGGAGCTCGGCGGGGCCGCCCACGCCATCATCCCCGACCGGATCGAGACCGGCACCTTCCTCGTCGCCGGGGCCCTGACGGCCGGGGACTTCCTTGTCCGCGGGGTCGTCCCCGAGCACGTCGGCAGCGTCATCGACAAGCTCCGGGCTTCGGGCGCGTCGGTCGAGCCCGAAGGCGAGGGCTCGCTGCGGGTCGCCGGCGGGGCCGAGGTCCGGCCCCAGGACATCACCACCTCGCCCTACCCGGGCTTCCCGACGGACATGCAGGCCCAGTTCATGGTCCTCCTGACCCAGGCCGCGGGCACGTCGATCATCACCGAGACGATCTTCGACCGGCGCTTCTCCCATGTCAACGAGCTCGTCCGCCTCGGCGCTTCGATCGAGGTCCAGGGGGACAAGGCCGTGGTCAAGGGGAGGACGCCGCTCTCCGGGGCCGAGGTCGTCGCGACGGACCTTCGGGCCTCGGCCGCCCTCGTCCTGGCCGGCCTCGTCGCCGCCGGGCAGACGACCGTCACGGAGATCGAGCACCTCGACCGCGGCTACGAGAGGATCGAAGAGAAGCTCCGCGGGCTCGGCGCCTCGATCGAGAGGGTCCGGGCGTGAGCGCCTCGGTGGCCCCCGGCTGCCCCTTCTGCCGCATCGCGCGCCATGAAGTCCCGGCCAAGATCCTGTTCGAGGACGCGCGCGTCCTGGCCTTCGAAGACATGCGGCCGCAGGCCCCGGCCCACGTCCTGGTCATTCCCAAAGCCCACTTCGCCTCGCTCAACGACGCCCCCGAGGGCTCGGAGGCCCTTCTCGGCGAGCTCCTTCTGGCGGCGCGCCAAGCGGCCCGGGACAAGGGGATCGCCGAGACGGGCTATCGCGTCGTCCTCAACACGGGCCGCGACTCGGGCCAGGAGATCCTTCACATCCACTTCCACGTCCTGGGCGGACGGCGGCTCCACTGGCCGCCGGGGTGACGAGGGGACGTCCGGACGGCGGCGCGGCATGGCCTATCTCATCGACGGCAACAACCTGCTCGGCCGGATCGCCCCGCACGAGCTGCGTGAGCCGTCGGGCCGCGACGGCCTCGTCGGCCGCCTTCTCGCCTTCCAGCGCGTCACCCGCGCCCGCATCCATCTCGTCTTCGACGGAAACCCCGAGGTGACGCCGACGGACGTCATCGTCAACCCGAAGTTCACCGTCCACTTTCCCGGCGAGGGCCAGAGCGCCGACGATGTCATCAAGGACATGATCGCCCGCCAAACGGACCGCCGCCGCTTCTTCGTCGTCAGCTCCGACCGGGCCATCCGGGAGGTGGCCAAGAAGAAAGGGCTCGAAGCGGTGACCTCCGATGTCTTCGCCCGCAAGATCAAGGCGGCGATCAAGGAAGGGAAAAAGCGGCGCGAGCTCGAAAAGCGGACCGAGGCGCCCACCCATCTCGAGATCGATCTCTGGGACGAGATGTTCAGGTCCAGACGATGAAGACATTCTCGATCGTGGGGGCGGGACGGCTGGGGACAGCCCTGGGGGCGGCTCTCGCCCGGCGCGGCTGGCTCGCTGGGGCCATCGTCGACCGGGACGCGCGGGCGGCCCGCGAGAGCCGGCGCATCATCGGCCGGGGCAGGGCTTCGACCTCGTACGCCGCGGCGGCCAAGGCCGGCGGGACGGTCATCATCGCCGTCCCCGACGATGCCGTGGGCGGGGCGGCGGCCGCCCTGGCCCGGGCGCCCGGCTCGTGGGCAGGGCGCACCGTCGTTCACACCAGCGGACTCCTTCCCGCCGGCGTTCTCGCCCCTCTCGCCGCCCGTGGGGCTTGGGTCGCGTCGCTTCATCCGGTCCAATCTTTTTCGCGGAAGGATATCCCGCCCTCGATCTTCGCGGGCATCACTTGGGGACTCGAAGGGGACGCCGCGGCGTTCGAGGAGGCCGAAGCGATCGTGCGCGCGCTTCGCGGGAACATCCTGCTCCTTTCGGCCATGAACAAAGCCGTCTATCACGCCGCCTGCACCCTCGCTTCGAACGCCCTCGTCGCGCTGGAGTGGACGGCCGCGAATGTCCTGGGAAAGGCGGGAGTGCCGGAGGAGGATGCCCCCGGCATGCTCGGACCGCTCGTACAAGGAACTTTACAGAACGTAAAATCCTCGGGGCTCGAAAAGGCCTTGACCGGGCCGGTCGCCCGCGGGGACGTGGCCACCGTCCGGAAGCACCTGGCCGCCCTCGAGGGCGACCCGGCGGCCAGGGAGGTCTATGCGGTCCTGGGAAAACAGGTCCTGCGCCTGGCAGAGCGGCGGGGGCTGCCGCAGGGACGCGTCAGAGCATTGAGGCGTCTGCTCGAAGGTAGATGACCTCTTCCTCGAGACGGATGCCGAACGCTTTGAAGACCTTGTCCTTGAGTTCCTCGGCCAGGGTTAGAACGTCCTTGGCCCGGGCGTTCCCCTTGTTGATGATGAAATTCGCGTGGTTCTCGTAGACCGCCGCGTCCCCGACCGCAAGGCCGCAGGCGCCCGCCTGTTGGAGAAGCTTGCCGGCGGCAATCCTCGCTCCGGTCCCGGAAACGGAATTCTTGAAATAGCTCCCAGCGCAGGCCGTGCCCAGAGGAGGGTGCTTGACCCGCCGTTTCTCGAGGATGTCGCGGATCTTCGTTTCGGACTCGGCGCTGTCCCCGGGCGAGCACAGGAGTGTCGCCGAGAGGACGATGCCGGGGGTCTTTTTGAGGGCCGAATCCCTGTAGCCGAACCCGAGCTCCTCCCTGGAGAGCGCTTCTTTCCTGCCGCCGGGCCTCAGGATGGTGGCCGTCTCGAGGACCTCCCCGATGCTCCATCCGTAGGCCCCGGCGTTCCCGTAGACGGCGCCCCCCACGGTGCCGGGGATGCCGGCCAGAAACTCGAGGCCGCACAAAGAGGCGCCGAGGGCCTCGCGCAGGACGCAGGGGAGCCCTGTGCCCGAGAGGACGGATATCCGGATCTCCCCCAGGGCGACCCCCTCCAGACGGTTGCGAATGATGAGCCCTCTGTAGCCGGAATCGTCGAAAAGGAGGTTGTTCCCTCCCCCGATCACGTAGAACGGAAAGCGCTCGGCGACAGCCAGGGAGACGGCCGCCGCGAGTTCCCCCTCGGTCCGGGCTTCGAAAAAGAGGTCGGCCGGGCCCCCGATGCCGAAGCTGGACATGGCGGACAGGGGCACATTTTCCGATGGGGAAGCCCCGATCCTCTCAAGAAAGGCCTCCCGGAAGAGGGATTTCCGGTCCATGGCCGGTATTATACCCCGGATTCGCCGATAGAGCACGGCAGAATTCCGGGACTACGCCCCAGTCCTGGCATATTTTTTGCTATAATTTAGGCGTGTATCGCACGAATGTTGACAAAGACAGGTATGCGGGCTATGATTCCAGAAATTTTCAAGAGAGGTCAATGATGAAAAGGACAATCCTCGCGACCGTGGCCTTGATCTTGGCACTCGCCGGCTTCGCGGCCGCTCAAAGCGCCGACGAAGACTACCTCAAGGCCATGCAGATCTCGGATAACTGCGCCAAGGTCCAGGCGCTCGACGCCTACATCTCGAAGTACGCCGGCCAGGGCACGGCCAACGAGCATTGGGCCTATGCCTACTACTGCCTGACGCCCTGCGCCTCGACCAACCCCCAGAAGGCCGCCGAGTACGGCGAAAAGGCCTTCGGCATGGCCGGGATCGATAATGACACGAAATTCAAGCTGATGGTCGCTGTCCCCCAGTATTATTATAAGGCCGGGCAGACCGATAAGGCCGATGCCGCGGCTCGCAAGCTCATCGACTACGGCAAAGGCCTTAGCGACCCCAAGCTCGGAAATCAACTCCAGGCCGGAGGCTATGTGATGATCGGCCAGGCTGCGGAAAAGTCGGCCAACTACGGCAAGGCCGCCGAGAACTATATCACCGCCTACGGCATCTTCAAGGACCCGAGCATTTCCAAGGTCCTCAACGGCCTGGCCGCGGCCCTCTACAAAGGCGGCAAGTTCGCCGAAGCGGAGCAAGTCTTCCGCCAGTTCTACGCCGCCGACCAGGGCCCGGAAAGCGCCGCCCTTCTCGGCCAGACCCTCTACAAGCAGAACAAGGTCGATGAAGCCCTGGCCATCTTCAAGGAAGGCTACGCCAAGAAGAGGACCGGCTCCCTGGCCCAGAACATCGCCGTCATCCTGAACTCCAAGGTCAAGACCGATCCGTCCAAGACCATGGAGGCCGTCACCGCCAATATCGAGGCCGGGCTCCTCAACCCTGCCCAGCAGAAGAACTTCCTCGGCATGGCCCAGAACCTGTTCGTCGGCCAGGACAAGGAGCTCGCTTCGAGCTACGACCAGATCGCCGAGCACAACAAGGCCATCGAAGAGTTCAACAAGACCATCGGCACCAAGTTCGAGGGCAAGAGCGAGGACGAGCTGTCCGACGCCGACAAGCGGCTCCTCAAGACGCTCGAGGGCAACATCGAAGCCGAGAAGCAGGCCATCGCCAAGATCCAGGCCAGCCAGAAGGGCGTTCTCGACAAGTTCAACGCGCTCGTCGCCCAGATCAGGACCAGGCTCGGCAAGTAAGGCCGCGCTCCGAAACCGGCAGGCCCGCGGCAGCCGCCGCGCCTGCCCCGCCGGGGCGGTCGGCCAGGGTCATCGATAGACAGAAGGAGGGATGACGTGTCCTCCTCACCCGCCGGCCCCAAAGACCGCGCCCGGGCCACAGCGCTCCGCGACAAGATCGTCTATCACGAGCGCAAGTACTACGTCGAGAACGATCCCCAGATCTCCGACGAGGAGTTCGACCGCTTCGTCCGCGAGCTGCGCGACCTCGAGGCCCGCTTCCCCGAGCTGGTGACGCCGGAATCCCCCACCCAGAGGGTCGGGGAAAAGCCCGTCGAGGGCTTCCCCACGGTCGTCCACCGGACCCCGATGATGAGCATCGACAACGGCTACACCGAGGACGAGATCCGCGAGTTCGACGAGCGGGTCCGCAAACTCCTGGCGGGGCGGACGGTCGCCTACACCGCCGAGCTCAAGATCGACGGCCTGAGCATGTCCATCCTCTACCGCGACGGCAAGTTCGTCCGCGGCGTCACCCGGGGTGACGGCGTCCGCGGCGACGACGTCAGCTCCAACGTCAGGACCATCCGGTCCCTGCCGTTGGCCATCGACGGCGCAGGGGAGGTCGAGGTCCGCGGCGAGGTCTATCTCTCGTTCAAGTCGTTCCGGGCCATCAACCGGGAGCGCGAGGAGGCCGGGGAGGCACTCTTCGCCAATCCCCGCAACGCCGCGGCCGGCTCCATCCGGCTCCTGGATCCCCGCGAAGTGGCCTCCCGGAACCTCAGTATTTTCCTCTACTATCTCTTTATCGACGGCCAGGAGGAGCCCCGCCAATGGGGCGCCCTGCGGAAGCTCCGGGAGCTCGGCTTTCCGACCAATCCCCATTCGCGGTTCTGCAAGACGATCGACGAGGCCCTGGCCTATTTCCGGGAGTGGAACGCCAAGCGCGACAGCCTCGGGTACGACGCCGACGGCATCGTCATCAAGGTCGACGGCGCCGAAGAGCGCCTGGCGTTGGGAGCGACGGCCAAATCGCCCCGCTGGGCGATCTCCTACAAGTTCCCGGCGCGGCAGGCGACGACGCGGGTCAACGACATCATCATCCAGGTCGGCCGCACCGGCGCCCTGACGCCCGTGGCCGTGCTCGAGCCGGTCAAGCTGTCGGGAACGACGATCAGCCGCTCGACCCTGCATAACGAAGAGGAGCTCGGGCGCAAGGACATCCGGGTCGGCGACTTCGTCCTCATCGAGCGGAGCGGGGACGTCATCCCCCAGGTCGTCTCGGTGATGAAGGACAGGCGCCGCCGCGGCGCCAAGAAGTTCGCCTGGCCGAAACGCTGCCCGGTCTGCGGCTCGAAGGTCTTTAAGCCCGAGGGCGAGGTCATCTCGCGCTGCGAAAACACGTCCTGCCCGGCCCGCATCCGGGAATCCATCCTTCACTTCGCCGGCCGGCGGGCGATGGATATCAACGGCCTGGGCGAGGCGATCGTCGATCAGCTCCTGGCCGCCAAGCTCGTCCGCTCCATCCCCGACCTCTACGGGCTGAGCCTCGAGGCCCTCACAGCCCTCGAGCGGATGGGAGCGAAGAGCGCCGGGAATCTCCTCGACGAGATCGAGGCCTCGAAATCGCGCGGACTGGCCCGGCTCCTGTTCGCCTTGGGCATCCGCCACGTCGGCGAGAAGATGGCCCAGACGCTGGCCGCCCGCTTCAAGACCCTCGAGGCCCTCGAGGCGGCCGGCAAGGGCGACCTTCTTCAGGCCGAGGACGTCGGCCCCAAGGTCGCCGAGAGCATCCTCTTTTTCTTCGCCCAGCCGGAGAACAAGGAGGTCCTCGAGCGCCTGAGGAAGGCGGGAGTGAAGGACCGGATCGCGGCCGAGGCGTCAGGCCCCAAGCCTCTGGCCGGGCAGGTCTTCGTCATCACCGGGACGCTGGCCGCCATGAGCCGGGACGAGGCCCGCGATCTCCTGGAGGAGCGCGGGGCCGAGGTCGGGCCCTCGGTGACCCGGAAGACGACCGGGCTCATCGTCGGGGAGTCGCCGGGCTCGAAGCTCGACCGGGCCCGCGAGCTCGGCGTGAAGACGATCGACGAGAGAGAGTTCCTGGAGCTCGTCGGCCGAAAGTCCTAGCTACTTTTTCTTCTTCTTTGACCCGAAGATATCCAGATTGAAAATGCTCTTCGGCCCCTTTTTCTTGCCGCCGGTGAGCTCGTCGAGGGCCTCCCGGGCCGAGCTATGATCGGCGTCGACTTCCAGGGCCTTTTCGAGCTGCTTGACCGCCTTGGTCTGCAGGCCTTCGGCCTTGTAGAGGAGCCCGAGACCGACATAGCCTTCGGGGTTCCAGGGCTCGAGCTGGATGGCTTTCAGGAAGTCCTGCTCGGCCTTCTTGACGTAGGGCGGCAGCTTCGACTCGCACATCGCCAGGAGCAGGTAGAAATCGGCCTTGTCCCGGCGCATCCGGACCGCCTCCTCGAGGTAGGCGATGGCCTCGTCGAAGCGGCCCTGAGCATGAAGGGTCTTTCCTTGGCGGAACTTGATGTCGGCCTTCTTGAAGGTCTCCTGGACATCTTCCTGGGTCGCGACCTGGCCGGACTTGGCGTCATAGACCCGCCGCGAGTCCTTGTTGCTGAGGACGCGGTAGGCGTTGGTGATGCCGTCGAAGACCCCGTCGATCTGGGCCTTGAACTCGGCCGCGATCTTGCGGTCGAAGCGGTCGGGGTGGAAGCGGCGGGCCATCTGGAAGTAGGCTTTCTTGACTTCCTCCTCGGTGGCCGTCTTGGGAATGTCCAGGATCTGGTAGAGCGTCATCGAGGGCAGTGTATCGCGGAAGGTCAGGACCTCGGCGATCTGCCGGGGGACGTCCTCGTGGGACTCGCTCGGCGGCCGCAGACGGGTCTTCGGGTCCGGGACGGCCTGGGGGGCGACCTCCTCGCCCTCGAGATCGACCACGCCGAGGCAATAGAAGAGGTAGAGGCTTTTCCAGAACTGGTCGGCCGGCATGGTCAGGGTCCGCAGGATGGTCTCGGCGGGGTCCTTGCCGTCGATCTTCTCCAGGATGTCCTTTTCTTCGATGGTCAGGAGATAGGCGTAGGTCTTCCGGCCGAGAACGGGCGTCCGGCGGGCCAAGAAGGACTGCAGCTGCGGATTCGGAGGCATGCGGCGGATGCCGTATTCGATGAGCAAGGGCACGCTGACCCGCGTGTCGCCGGAACTTCCGGCGAACTCCTCATGGGGCTGGAATTCGATCTCGGCGTCGAAGAAGGCGAAGACGTTGAGGATGCTCTCGCGGATCTGGTGGGCCAAGGCCTCGGCCAGGTCGTCCTCGGAGATGACGCCCTGGGTCTTGAGGACTTCGCCGATGTTCTTGTTGGGCTCGATGAATTCGTCGAGCCGGGCGTGGGCTTCCTTGGAGAGGCGGTCGAGCTTGAACAGGATCTCGCCCAGCCGCTCGTCCGGCTGGTTCGTCTTGACCTGGAAGATCGCGCCCTTGTCGAAGAAGAAGTACTTCAGGATGTCCGCGCGGCGAAAGATCAGGTTGCCGGTCTTCTTGTTGAAGAAGATGTCCCTCAGCTGGATCGCGATATGGTTCATGGCGCTTCGAATCCTCGAGAAGGGTCAACTATAGTCCAAATCGGCCCGCTTTTTCAACTTGGCATCATGAGACAGCTCTCAAGTCCAAGGGCTCTTGACTCGGGGCTACCCGCCAGGCCAAATTGAAAGAGCGGCGGGTTTGTGCTAATTATGACGCATGAAGATCGCGCTTGCGCAAATCGCGCCGAAGCTGGGGGACGTCGAAGCCAATATCGACGCCCATCTGAAGATCATCGAGAAGGCCAGGAAACAGAAGGTTGATCTCGTCTGCTGCCCCGAGCTGGGGCTGACGGGGTATACGCTGAAGGACCTGGTCGAGGAGGTCGCCCTCGACCCGGCCTCAGACCCGAGGTTCCGCAAGATCGTCGCGGCCACGAAGGGCCTCTCGGCGGTGGTCGGGTTCGTCCTGGAAAGCCCGAAGGACCGGGGGCTCTATTACAACGCCGCCGCCTTCATCGCCGACGGCAAGGTGGTCCACGTCCACCGCAAGGTCTTCCTGCCGACCGGCGGGATCTTCGAGGAGGCCAAGTTCTTCGCCCAAGGCCGCGACTTCCAGACGTTCAAGGCCCCCTTCGGCCGGGTCGGGTTGCTCGTCTGCCGAGATTTCCTCCAATACGGCTCGAACTACGTCCACTATGCCGCCGGCGCCGACCTGATCATCTGCATTTCGGCGGCCCCGGGCCGCGGTGTCGCCGGCGGGGACGCCTTCGAGACAAGCCGGATGTGGGAGCTTATGGGCGAGGCCGTCTCGTTCTTTTCGACGGCCTTCGTCATCTACACGAACCGCGTCGGCAGCGAGGACGGCGTCACCTTCGCCGGCGGCTCGTTCGTCTACGCCCCCGGCGGCCGGCTGGTCGCCCGGGGGTCCGCCGTCGACCCGGAGCTCATCGTCTGCCGCATCGACCTGGCCGACGTCCGGGAGGGCCGCCGGAAGTGGCTCTTCAAGCGCGACGAGAAGCCGGAGGCGATCTGGAGGTCCCTCGAAAGGATCGTCCGTGCCCCCGAAGATTAACGCCGCCTTCGTCGAGAAGGTCCTGATCGCGTTCATCCGGGACGAGCTCGGCCGGTGCGGCTGCGCGAAGGCCCTCGTGGGGCTTTCGGGCGGGCTCGATTCGTCGGTCTGCGCCGCCCTGGCCGCCCGCGCCCTGGGGCCGGAGAACGTGCTGGGCCTGATCATGCCTTACGGCCGGGCCTTTCCCGAGGACGTCCGGGACGCGTCCGCCCTGGCCCGGAAGCTGGGCCTCCGCCACGAGACGATCGACATCGCCCCCCAGATCGACCTCTACTTCGCCGCCCATCCGACGACGAGCCGGGTCCAGCGGGGGAACAAGATGGCCCGCGAGCGCATGTCGATCCTCTATGACTTTTCCGTCCGCGAGGAAGGACTCGTCCTCGGGACCAGCAATAAATCCGAGCTTCTCGTCGGCTACGGCACGGTCTACGGCGACATGGCCTGCGCCATCAATCCCATGGGTGACCTCTACAAGACGCAGGTCCGCGAAATGGCCGCCCACCTGCGCATTCCGGCGGCCATCCGGCGCAAGGCCCCGACTGCCGGCCTGTGGCCGGGCCAGACCGACGAGGGCGATATCGGCCTTCCCTACGAGGAGCTCGACCTCATCCTCTTCGGCCTCGTCGAAGGTCACAAGAGCCGTCGCGAGGTGGTCGGGGCGGGACACGCCGCGGCCGCCGTCGACCGCGTCCTCCGGATGATCGGAAGGTCGGGGTTCAAGCGGGCGCTGCCGCCGATCGCCAAGCTGTCGGTCCGCTCCGTGGGCCACGATTTTCTCTATCCCTACGATCGGGGCAAATAGGCCGTGGCCGGCCGCCTGTATATCGTCGGAACGCCGATCGGGAACCTGGAGGACATTACCCTTCGGGCGCTGCGCATCCTCGGCGAGGTCGAGGCCATCGCCTGCGAAGACACGCGGCAGACCGTCAAGCTCCTGAACCGCTACGGGCTCAAGAAGCCGCTCATCAGCTATTTCCACCCCCGCGAGGGCCAGCGCATTCCGGAGATCATCCGGGTCCTCAAGGAGGGAGGGGATATCGCCCTGGTCTCCGACGCGGGGACGCCGGGCATCTCCGATCCGGGATTCCCTCTCATCCGGGAAGCGCTCAAGGAAGGCCTCGCGGTCGTCCCGATCCCCGGCCCCGCGGCCGTGACGGCCGCCCTATCCGCCGCGGGACTCCCGACCCACCGTTTTCTCTTCGTCGGATTCCCGCCGCCAAAGAAGACGGGCCTGAGCAAGTTCCTCAAGGCCCTGGCGGGCGAGGACGCGACTCTCGTCTTTTACCTGCCGACACGAAGGTTGGCCGAGTTTCTGGGGGCGGTTGTCGATCTCCTCGGGGACAGGCGGGTCGTTGTGGCCAGGGAACTGACCAAGATCCATGAGGAATTCCTCCGGGGGACGGCCTCGGAGCTGCTCGCTTCCATCGGGTCACGGACCGTCAAGGGCGAGGCCACGGTTCTTGTCGATGGCTCCCGCCAGAATTCTTTGCGAACGGAGGTTTCTAATGGCTATCATCAGATGGGATCCCTATAGGGACATGATCACCCTGAGGGACAGAATGAACAGGCTTTTCGAGGACATGCCCGGTTCCAAGGGCGAAGAGAAGGATCTCATGACCCATACGTGGGCTCCCTCGGTCGACATTTACGAGACCGAGAAAGAGGTCGTCCTCAGCGCCGAGATCCCCGGCGTCGACGAGAAGGACGTCGAGATCAAGGTCGAGGACAACACCCTGACCCTGCGCGGCGAGCGGAAGTTCGAGAAGGAGACCAAGGAAGAGAACTATCATCGGATCGAGCGGTCGTACGGGTCGTTCTTCCGGTCCTTCGCCCTGCCGAGCTACATCGACCAGGACAAGATCGAGGCCGAGCACGAGAACGGCGTCCTGAAGATCCACATGCCTAAGCGGACCGGGCTCAAACCCCGCAAGGTCAAGATCCTGACGCCCGTCGCGACGACGGCCGAGAAGCCGAAGAAGTAAGACGCCTCCGTCAAGGAGAAGGCGGCCCCTTCGGGAGCCGCCTTTTTTTATGCTTGGGCCGGCGGGAAGCGGGGCCGAGGTGCTTCTTACGCCTGGGCCAGAGTAACGGCCCTGACCTCTTTCGCTCCGGCCTCTTTCAGCACCTTCGCGCACTCCCGGATCGTCGCCCCGGTCGTGGTGACGTCGTCGATGAGGATCAGCGTCCTTCCCCGGACCTTGTCGGCATGCTTGACCGCATAGGCCCTCCGGACATTGCGTTCGCGGTCGGCCGCGCGCAGACCGGCCTGGGCCGGGCGGTTCCGGGTCTTGGCCAGCGCTCCCGTGAGGACGCCAAGCCCGCGCCGCAGGCCCAGGTCCCGGGCCAGGAGCGCGGCCTGGTTGAACCCCCTCTCCCTCTTGCGCGAAGGATGGAGTGGAACGGGCACGAAAAGGTCCGCATCTTCCCAGAGCGGCCGGTCAGCCGCCAGGCACGAATCGGCGAACCGGGCCAAGGGCCGGCTGAGCGGGGCATACTTCCGGTATTTGAACAGCAGGATGACGTCCTTGAGCGTTCCCCCGTAGACGCCGCAGGACCGGTGCATCGAAAACGCCGGGGCGCCGCCCTGGCAGCGGGCGCAGAGATGATCGCCGCCCGGGCCCGCGTGGAATCGCCCGCACCGGGGACAGACCGGCCCGCCGCGAGGAGCGAGCTTGGCCAGGCAGGCGCCGCAGACGATCCTGTCCCCCGCTTCTTCGAGGGGCTCCCGGCAGATGTGGCAGAACGAGGGAAAGACGAGAAGCTCGGCGAGCCGGGCCAGCCCGGCCGCCCCGGCCCGAAAGGACAGGGTCACTGGGCCTCAGTCTCCGCCTCCGCCTTCTCCTGGCAGTTGATGCAGAATGGCGTCCAGGGGACGGCCCCGAGCCTCTTGCAGCTGATCTCCTTTTGGCAGAGCTGGCAGACGCCGAATTCGCCGTGCTCCAGCCTCTTGAGGGCCTCGTCGACGAGCAGAAGCTGCTCGCGATCGCTGTCGGACAGGCTGAGGAGGAATTCTTTGGTATAGGAGGTCTCGGCCTTGTCGACCAGGTCTTGGGCGACGTTGGAGTCCATCTCCTTGCTCTCGGTGATCGTATCGGTGAGCTTGCGGGTGATGCTCTCCTTTTTAGCGGCCAGCAGCCTCCGGAATTCGTCTTTGTCCTTCTTGTTCAACTTTCGAGGCATCGATCCATCCCTTCATTTGGCGTAATGCCGGCCCCTGACGACGGTCAGGGCCCGGTAAACCTGTTCGAGCAGGACGACCCGGGCGAGCTCGTGGGAGAAGGTCATGCGCGACAGCGACATCGTGAGATCTGCCCTGTCGCGGATCCGGTCCGCGAGCCCGAGGAAGCCGCCGACGACGAAGGCCAGCGGCTTTCCCGACTCCCGGTCCCGGCCGCGGAGGAAGCGGGCCAGCTCATCCGATGTCATCTCCTTCCCGTGGTCGCCAAGACAGACCACGTAAGCTCCGTCGAGATATTTTTCGAGTCCGCACGCCTCAAGATCCATGATCTTGCCGGCGTGCTTCTCCTCCAGCCCGCGGGCCTCGCGCGTCTCGATGATCTCGACGGCCGCGAGGGACCTGATGCGCGCCTCGTAAAAACCCTGCAACCCCCGGAAATCGGGATTCTTCGTCCTGCCAGGCCAAAGGAATCTCAGGCGCATCGCCGAAAACGCGCTAACACAATAACGATTCGATATCGGCTTGTCAACCCCCGGTTTCCGATGCTTCCGGAGGACGGGCCGGGGCGGCTCAAAAGTCGAGACGAGGCGCGTCGCCCCAGAGATTCTCGAGGGCGTAGCGCTCCCGCGCGGCCCGCGAAAAGATGTGGACGACGAACGAGCCGTAGTCGAGCAGGACCCATTCGGCCGTCTCGCGGCCTTCGACGCTGAGCGGCCGGTAGCCTTTCGGCTTGAGGGCCGCTTCGATCGCCTCGGCGACGGCGTCGTTCTGGCGGGACGAGTTCCCGTTGGTGATCAGGAAGAAGTCGGTGAACGAGGCGAGGTCCCTCAGGTCGAGGACCGAGAGGTCCTCGGCCTTCCGGCCCAGGGCGGCCTCGACGGCCAGACGGACCTCGGCGGGAACGCTCCTCTTGGTGAACCGTTTTTTCTTCTCTTCTGTCATGGCTTCTGGCGACCTCGATAGAGTTGATGTTGGCGGATATACGCGGCGACCGCGCGGGGCACGAACCCCTCGAGCGACCGGCCGCGGCGGACCCGGTCCCGGACGGTCGTGGAGGACACGTCCAGGGCCCGGATGGGGACGAGGATGATGCGGAAGCGCGGCGTCTCAGGCCGGGCCAGGCTTCCGGCCTCGGCCAGCGGTCCGATCGTCTCCCGCAGACGCCCGGCGAGAACGTTCCGGGCGCGATCGAGATCGAAGCCCGGCCGCCCGGTCACGAGGAAGAGGCTCTCGGCCAGGACCTTCTCGTATTCGTGCCAAGTGCCGATGTCCAGGAAGGCGTCGATCCCGAGGATGAAGTACAGCCGCGCTCCCGGCGATAGGCTCCGGACCTTGCGCAGGGTCAGGATGGAATAGGATTTGCCCCGGGCCTCCACTTCGATCGGCGAGACCTCGAATCCCGCTCTCCGCCGGCAGGCGATCTCGACCATGCGCAGCCGGTCGGCCGCCGGCGCGCCACCGCCGCCGGCCTTGTGGGGCGGGATGTAGGAGGGGATGAACAGGATGCGGTCGAGCCGGGCCAGGCGCCGGACCTCGGCGGCCGCCCGCAAGTGCCCGAGATGGATGGGATCGAAGGTCCCGCCGAAGAGCCCGATCGTCTCCATCAGGCTTGTCCCTCCGATCCCTTTGCGGGAGGCGTCCCGCTGCCGTGCTCCTCCGCGAGCCGGTCGAGCGTCCGGGCCACGGCCTCGACGAGCGGCTTGAGCCCCTCCTCCTTGAGCGCCGAGATGGCGAAGAGGGGGATCTTCTTGCGTGAGGCCATGCGCCGCAGGCGAACCAGCCGCGACGTGTCGCCGCCAAGGAGGTCGACCTTGTTGGCCGCCAGGATCTGGGGCCGCGCCGCGACCTCGGGCGAGAAGGCCTCGAGTTCCTTCATGAGGGTCCGAAAATCCTCGACCGGATCCCGGCCCGAATACGGCGAGATGTCGACGATGTGGACCAGGAGCTTCGTCCTCTCGATATGGCGCAGAAAGCGAATGCCCAGACCCTGGCCCTTGTGCGCCCCTTCGATGAGCCCGGGAATGTCGGCGACCACAAACGAGCGGTACTCGCCGATGTCGACGACGCCGAGGTTCGGGGCAAGGGTGGTGAACGGGTAGTCGGCGATGAGCGGCCGGGCCGCCGAGATGCGCGAGATCAGGGTCGATTTCCCGGCATTGGGGAAGCCGACCAGGCCGACGTCGGCGATGAGCTTGAGCTCGAGAAAGAGCTGTTTCTCCTCGCCGGGACGGCCGGGCTGTGATTCGCGAGGCGCCTGGTGGGTCGACGTGGCGTACGAGGCGTTGCCGCGGCCACCGCGGCCGCCGGTTGCCGCGACGAACGTCTTGCCGTGGGCGGCCAGGTCGGCCAGCACGGCGCCGCCGTCGGCGTCTTTGATCACGGTCCCGACCGGGACGCCGAGGCAGACGTCGGGACCGCGCTTGCCGTAGCGGTTGCCGCCCTCCCCGGGGGCGCCGTTCTTGGCTTTGATGATGGGGTAGAAGCGGAAATAGGCGAGCGAGCTGACGTTCTCGTCGGCGACGAGGAGGATGCTGCCCCCGTTCCCGCCGTGACCGCCGTCCGGCCCGCCCTTCGGGACCCGGGCCTCGCGGCGGAAGCTGACGCAACCGTCCCCGCCCCTCCCGGCTTTCAGCGTGACGGTGACCTGGTCAACGAACAACGGCGGCGCGGCTCTTCCTTACGCGGGCAGGACGGAGACGATCTTCCCCTTCCGGCCCTTGTTGTTAAATTGGACGGTCCCGGAGACCATAGCAAATAAAGTGTCGTCCTTGGCCCGGCCGACGTTGAGGCCGGGCTTGATGGGCGTGCCCCTCTGACGGATGATGATCGATCCCGAATGGACCTTCTGGCCGCCATGGCGCTTGACGCCGAGCCTCTTGCCCGCGCTGTCGCGGCCGTTCTTTCCGGCTCCGCCGGTTTTTTTGTGGGCCATGGCTTACTCCTTCGCGGCTTTCTTGGCCTTGGCCGGGGCCGGCTTCTTGGCCGGCTTGGGCTTGGCGGCTTCCTTCTTGACGGGCTTGGCCTTCGCCGCGGCCTTGGCGGGCTTGGCGGGAGCCGGAGGCTCCGCGGGAGCGGCCGGCTTCGGCTTGGGGACCGCGACGGGCTTCTCGACCGGGACGAGCTTCTCTTCGGCCAAGTCCTGGGCCGTGAGCTGGGTCCGGTCCGGGGTTATGCGGGAGATGCGGACTTTGGTCAACTGTTGCCTGTGGCCGTGGGTCCGGCGGTACTGTTTCCGCCTCTTCTTCTTGAAGACGAGGACCTTTTCGTCCTTGAAGTTCTCGAGGACGAGACCCAGGACCATGGCGTTGTCGAGGACCGGCGTCCCGACCTGGACCGTCCCGCCGTCCTCGATCAGGAGGACGCGGTCGAATTGGGCTTTCCGCCCCGGCTCGAGCTCGAGCTTCTCGATGGCCAGGACGTCGCCTACCTTAACGCGGTATTGCTTGCCGCCTGTCAGGATCACTGCGTACATGGGAACCTACCCTTCGGTTAAGATAAAAAAGTTGGACGTTAAATTTAGCATAGGGCCTGCCGGAAGTCAAATTTCGGGCCTGGCTGGACCCTGCGCCCGATGGTCGCGCGGAATTCCGGGCAGGGAAGGGAATTCGGGACGTGATCCTCTTTTGGCAAAGGGGATCGTGTCCCCGGAATTCTCCCGGGGTCCGGAATTCCTGGCGGCTTGACAGTTGGGGGCTGTTTCCCTACCCTGAAGTCGCCTCTCGGGCGGTTAGCTCAGCGGTAGAGCATCGGTTTTACAAGCCGGGGGTCGCAGGTTCGATCCCTGCACCGCCCACATACCGGAGCTCGCGAAGCGAGCGGAGGGCAGAAGTCCGCCGGAGCATGCACGGAGGCGGACTTCTGCGAGATATCTTGGTCAAGTGCTTTATGGTTGCGCCGGAGCAACTCGTAGCTGGGTTTCTGCGAAATATCGGGATCAAGGTGTTTCTTGGCTTTCTCGCACAAGCGAGCGGAGGGCAAGAATGGGCTTTAAGGTTTCCGCCGGAGCGTACCTCGTCACAGCCGTTGTTCTCGCGGTGGCCGGGATCGGCGCTTACGTCTGGATCTCCATCCTGAACTTCAACATCTATTGGCTGATTCTCTCCCCGGTCATCATCGCGGTGTACGAACTTCCGGCGTTCTACGCGTTCTGGTTGTACAGGAGAAAGCGCCGGGCCTCGGCGTTAAAGGACCGATCCGGAGCCTTTTGAAGATCAACGACCATTGCCCACCGTCCGGGCCGCTGATATCTTCGACGAGTCCCAGAGATCGCTCGCGAGGCGGCGATGGGTGTTGCCTCGAAGATCCCCGTCCGTGGAGGGGGGACCGGCAGGGAGCGGAGTCGTCGAAGCGACCATCAGCGCCGCCCCGGAGCGACCCGGAGGGGCGGTGCTGGGAAATATCTTCGTCAAGGGCTTTTCCAAGATATCTATCAGAATCCCGGCCTCGAGTGCTCGGCCGGGATTCTGAGGTCCGCTTCCAAGAGTCCGCTCCCCGTAGGAGGGAGAAGCGCCCCCGACGGGATTCGAACCCGTGTTGCTGCCTTGAAAGGGCGGTGTCCTGGGCCTCTAGACGACAGGGGCAAGAAAACGTGAGCCGTGCTGGACTCGAACCAGCGACACCCGGCTTAAAAGGCCGGTGCTCTCCCTCTGAGCTAACGGCCCGCAAAAGACACTATTATAGTGACGGGGAAAAAAGAGTCAACCACCGCCCACGCTCGTCCGGGCCCCTCAGGAGAGGGGCTCGAATTTGATGATGACCCAGCGGCCCGGGTGGCGGACGTTGTTGGCCTCGTCCTTGAGCATGTAGTTCTTCATCAACAGCTTGTAGTTCTTCTTCACGCCGGCGCGGTTGGTGATCGCGACCTCGATGTCCTTGGAGTGGACATCGCCGGTGAGCTCCCGGACGTTCGCCAGCTCGCGGGCGCCGAGGGAGAACATGGTCATCTCCTCTTCCGCGGCCGCGGCGGTCTTGGCGGCGTTATAGGCCTTCTTGAACTCCTGCATCTTGCCGTTCTCGATATCGTACTTGGCCTGGAGCTCGTCGATCTTCCGCTGGGCCGCGGCCTTGCCGGCGGCCGATCGGGAGGTGTCCTTCTCGTACTGGGCGTCCTTGAGGGCCGAATCGGCGTCGATCGTCGGACCGATCTGCGCATCCTGAAGCTTCTTGGCCTCGATCTCGGCCTTGTTCAGGGCCGGCAGGGAGGCCGGCTCGACCTTCTCGACCCCGATGCTGACGATATCCCAGGAACCGAGCTCGGGCTGGAGAGGATCGAGAGCCATGCTGGACATCGTGTCGTTGTCGTTCATCATGACGGCGTTGAAGTACTTCTTGAGGAGGGTCTTCTCGGGCGCCGATGTGCATCCCTGGATGACCAAGAACGCGAGGAAAACGCCGATCACGATTAGAGTCTTCTTGCGCATCATACCTCCTTCCTCGATTGTTCCGAAACTTCTCTGGGCGAATCATAACTTTTTCCCGGGACAAAAATCAAGCCCTTTTCTGGCCCGGCCCGGGGCGTGTTTTCCTGACCGCTCATTTGTGCTACACTACGTCGCTCGATAACGCCTTTTCGGGGTTCGAACATGACGACAGAGAAAGACATCATCCTCAAGCATCCCAAAGATCCGGCGGTCCTGCTCGACGTCCTCCGCGACGTCCAGTCCCGCTTCGGGCAGGTTTCCGAGGAGGCCGTCGGCCGCATCGCCGCGCATCTGAAGCTGTCCGAGGCGGAGGTCCGCGGCGCCGCAACCTTCTATCACTTCTTCTCCCTGGCCCCGCGCGGCGCCTCGACGGTCTACCTGAACGACTCCATCACCTCGAGGATGGCCGGGCGGGCGGCCGTCGCCCGGGCCTTCGAGGACGAAGCCGGATGCCGCTTCGGCCAGGTCTCGGCCGACGGGACGATCGGGCTCTTCCCGACGTCCTGCATCGGGATGAACGACCAGGAGCCCTCGGCCATCGTCGACGGGCTCGTCTTCACGGCCTTGACCCCCGACAAGGCCCGGGCCATCGTCCGAGGCCTCCGGGCCGGGACGCCGGCGCGGGACCAGGTCGTCTCGCTCGGCGACGGCGCCAACCAATCGGACCTCGTCCGGGCCATGGTCGTCAACAATATCCGGCGGCGCGGGCCCGTTCTCTTCGGCGCCCACGAGCCGGGCGCCGGCCTGCGCAAGGCCGTGACGATGACCCCCGACAAGGTCATCGATGAGATCAAGAGGGCCAGCCTGCTCGGGCGGGGCGGCGCGGGATTCCCCACGGGCCTCAAATGGGAATTCTGCCGGCGCGAGGCCGCGGCCAAAAGGTTCGTCGTCTGCAATGCCGATGAGGGCGAGCCGGGCACGTTCAAGGACAGGGTCGTCCTGACCGAGCTCCCGGCGCTCGTCTTCGAGGGCATGGCCATCGCCGGTTACGCCATCGGGGCGAAATCGGGCGTCCTCTATCTCCGGTCCGAATACGCCTATCTCCGGGCTCACCTCGAATCGGTCCTGGCGGACTTGCGCAAGCAAGGCCTTCTCGGCAAGAAGACCGCCGGGGCACCCGGTTTCGATTTCGATATCGTCATCAAATCCGGCGCCGGCGCCTACATCTGCGGCGAGGAATCGGCCCTGCTCGAATCGGCGGAGGGCAAGCGCGGCGAGCCTCGCGACAGGCCGCCCTTCCCTGTCCAGAACGGCTACCTGAACCAACCCACGACCGTCAACAACGTCGAGACGCTGGCCACGGCGGCCCGCATCATGGCCGAGGGCGCGGCCTGGTTCAAGGCCATGGGAACGGCGCAGTCGGCGGGCACCAAGCTCCTGAGCGTCTCCGGCGACTGCAGCCGGCCGGGCGTCTACGAGATCGAATACGGCCTTCCGGTCGCCGCTCTCCTGGAGATGGCCGGCGGCGCCGGGGCCAAGGCCGTCCAGGTCGGCGGACCGTCGGGGACCTGCGTCGCTCCCGCCGGGTTCGGCCGCAAGATCGATTTCACCGACCTGGCCACGGGCGGCTCGGTCATCGTCTTCGGCCCCGAGCGCGACATCTTCGAGGTCGTCGAGAACTTCATGGAGTTCTTCGTCGACGAATCCTGCGGCTGGTGCGTCCCCTGCCGGGCGGGGAACGTCCTGCTCAAGAAGAAGTTCGAGAAGGTCGCCCAGGGTCTCGGGACGGAGAGCGACCTCCGCGACCTCGAGGACTGGGGCCGGCTGGTCAAGAGCACGAGCCGGTGCGGGCTCGGACAGACCTCCCCCAATCCCATCCTGACGACCCTGAAGAGCTTTCCCGAGCTCTATGCCGCCAAGATCCGCCGGGGCGAGGCGTTCGTCCCCGAATTCGACCTGGAGAAAGCCATCCAGGACGGCTGCACGGCGGCCGGCCGCCAGCCGGAGTGCAAGGAGTCCCTCGATGAGTGAGATCCGCTTCACCATGGACGGCAAGGAATGCCGGGCCGAGCGCGGCCAGACGATCGTCGAAGCGGCCAAGGCCAACGGCGTCTACATCCCGGTCCTCTGCGACTACGAGGGCCTCAAGCCGGTCGGCAGCTGCCGGATCTGCACCGTCCGTGTCGCCGGCCGCTATATGGCCGCTTGCACCCAGCCGGTGGCCGAGGGCATGGCCGTCGAGAACATGGCCCCCGATCTCGAGGACATGCGCAAGGCCCTCGTCGAGATGCTCTTCGTCGAGGGCAACCATTTCTGCCCCTCCTGCGAAAAGAGCGGCAACTGTGAGCTCCAGGCCCTGGGCTACCGCTACGCGATGATGGTGCCGAGGTTCCCCTACCTCTGGCCGGGCCGCCCCCTTCTGGCCGGCTCGCCCCTGCTCATGCTCGAGAGGAGCCGTTGTATCCAGTGCCTGCGCTGCGTTCGCGGCGTCCGGGCCAAGGACGGCCGCAAGGTCTTCGCGGCGGTCGAGCGGGGGCCGCGCGTGACCATCGAGATCGATCCGAAGCTCGGCGCGAAGCTCTCCGAAGAGGAGGCCCGCCGGGCCATGGACATCTGCCCCGTGGGCGCCATCCTGAAGAAGGAGAAGGGTTTTGCCCTGCCGATCGGATCGCGCAAATTCGACCACGCACCCATCGGCAGCGACGTCGAGAAAGGGACCGGGAGGTAGACCGTGAGCAAACCCGTCATCGCCACCACGTCGCTGGCCGGCTGCTTCGGCTGTCACATGTCCCTGCTCGACATCGACGAGCGCATCCTCAAGCTCGTCGACCTCGTCGAGTTCGACAAGTCGCCGATCGACGATATCAAGCGGTTCACCAAGCCCGTCGACGTCGGCCTGATCGAGGGCGGCTGCTGCAACAGCGAGAACGTCAAGGTCCTGCGCTCGTTCCGCAAGAACTGCCGAGTCCTCGTTTCGGTCGGCGAGTGCGCCGTCATGGGCGGCCTGCCGGCCCTGCGCAACAACATCCCGCTCAAGGAGTGCCTGGAGGAGGCCTACCTGAATTCGCCCACGGTCGACCCCGGGACTGGCATCATCCCCAATGACGAGGACCTGCCGATCATCCTGGACAAAGTCTATCCGTGCCACGAGGTTGTCAAGATCGACTATTTCCTGCCGGGGTGTCCGCCCTCGGCCGACCTCATTTGGGAGGCCGTCACTGCGCTCGTCGAGGGCCGGCCGCTCAACCTGACCTACGACATGATCAAATTCGACTGAAGAGTGAACGCTATGGGTCAAAAGATCACGATCGAGCCCGTCACCCGGGTCGAAGGCCACGGCAAGGTCACCATCCGTCTGGACGACGCCGGCAAGGTGACCCAGTCCCGGTTCCACATCGTCGAGTTCCGCGGCTTCGAGCGCTTCGTCCAGGGCCGTCCCTACTGGGAGGCCCCGGTCCTCGTGCAGAGGCTCTGCGGCATCTGCCCCGTGAGCCACCACCTGGCGTCGGCCAAGGCCATGGACGTCATCGTCGGCGCCGGGCCGGGCAAGCTGACCGCGACAGCGGAGAAGATGCGCCGCCTGATGCATTACGGCCAGATGCTCCAGTCCCACGCCCTTCACTTTTTCCACTTGGCCTCGCCCGACTTCCTCCTGGGCATGGACGCCGACCCGGCCGTGCGGAACGTCATCGGCCTCATCGCCCTGGACAAGGAGCTGGCGACCCGGGCGGTCCTCCTGCGCAAGTTCGGCCAGGAGATCATCCTGGCGACCGCCGGCAAGAAGATCCACGGCACCGGCGCGGTCCCGGGAGGGATCAACAAGAACCTCAGCCCCGAAGAGCGCGACCGATTCCTCAAGGGCCCCGATCCCCTGACCATCGACCGGATGATCGAATGGTCCCAGGCGGCCATCGATCTCTTCAAGGATTATCACCGGAAGAACAAGGACCTCGTCGACCGCTTCGCCGAGTTCCCGTCGAACCACCTCAGCCTCGTCCGCAAGGACGGCGCCCTCGACTTCTATCACGGCTGCCTGCGGGCCGTCGATGCCGACGGCCGCAAGATCCTCAACGACGTCGACTACCAGGACTACGTCAAGTACATCGGCGAGGAAACGCGGTCGTGGAGCTACATGAAATTCCCTTATCTCCGCGCCCTGGGCAAGGAGGACGGCTGGTACCGGGTCGGCCCGCTGGCCCGGCTCAATACCTGCGATTACATCCCGTCGCCGCTCGCCCAGAAGGAGTTCGAGACCTACAAGGCCTACACCGACGGCAAGCCCAACAACATGTCGCTCCACACGCACTGGGCCCGGCTCATCGAGCTCCTGCATTCCGCCGAGGTCATCAAGGAGCTGCTCCTCGACAAGGACCTGCAAGGCACCAAGCTCGTCAAGAAGGGCCGCCGCGCTCCGGAGGGGGTCGGACTCGTCGAAGCGCCGCGGGGCACGCTCTTTCATCACTACCGCGTCAACGCGGACGACCAGATCACCATGGCCAACCTCATCGTCTCGACGACGAACAACAACGAGCCCATGAACCGGGCCGTCAACTGGGTCGCGATGAATGTCCTCTCGGAGAAGCCCAAGATCACGGAGGGCATGCTCAACCGCGTCGAGGTGGCCATCCGGGCCTACGACCCGTGCCTGAGCTGCGCCACGCACGCCCTGGGCCGGATGCCGCTCGAGGTCACGCTCGTCGACGCGGACGGCCGTGTCCTCCAGAGGAAGGTGCGCTGATTCCGCGTCGAATCCCGCCTCCGCGGGCGCTCGTCCTGGGGATCGGCAACCCCGGCCGCCGCGATGACGGCCTGGGGGCGGCCGCCGCCGAACGGCTGCAAGAGCGCCGCCTGCGGGGCGTGACGTGCGACGCCAACTACCAGCTGGTCCCCGAAGATGCCCTGGCCTGCGCCGGCCACGAGATCGTTGTTTTCGTCGACGCCGGGCGGGGACTGCGCCGGCCGTTCACCTTCACCTCGATCGAGCCCGACCCGCGGATGCCCGCGATGAGCCACGCGCTCAAGCCGGCCGCCGTCCTGGCCCTGGCCGCGGCGCTCTACGGGAAGCGCCCGGAGGCCCGGCTGATGGCCATCCGGGGCCACGATTTCTCGGTCGGTGAAGGGCTCACCCCGCGGGCGGAGTCCCACCTCGCACTGGCCCTGATCTTCCTGGAGGCGTTCCTGAAAGGAGTCCGGACATGACGACGAAGACCCTGACGGTCGTCCGCGACCTCCTGGCCACGAACAAGCAGGCCGCCGCGGCCATCCGGGCGGAGCTCCGGGCCCGGGGCATCCTCTGCGTCAATCTCCTGAGCTCGCCCGGCTCGGGCAAGACAACGCTCCTCGAAGCGCTGGCCGAGCGCTTCCGCGGCCGTTTCCGCATGGCCGTGATCGAGGGCGACATCGAAACCGAGCGGGACGCCGAGCGCATCCGGGCCAAGGGGATCCCGGCCTGGCAGATCACGACCGGCGGGGCCTGCCACCTCGAAGCCCGCATGATCGGCAAGGTCCTCGGCGAGGTGCCCGAGGCGATCGATCTCCTGTTCATCGAGAACGTCGGCAACCTCGTCTGTCCGGCCTCCTACGACCTCGGCGAGGACCTCCGCTTCGTCCTGCTCTCGTCGCCGGAGGGGGACGACAAGCCGGCCAAATACCCGCAGGCCTTCCTCTCGGCCGACGTCCTCGTCCTGACCAAGTCGGACCTCTTTCCGGTCCTGCCCTTCGACCCGGCCCGGGCGGCCGCAGAGGCCTTGTCGATCAAGCCGGGGCTCGAGATCTTCACGGTCTCCGCGCTCCGGGGCGACGGCATCGACGACCTGGCCGGCTACCTCGTCCAGGCGCTCGAGCGCCTGAGGTCCGGCCGTGCATGAGCTGTCGCTCGTCGCCTCCGTCTTCGAGGTCCTCGAGGAAAAAGCCCGCGAGCACGGCGCCGCCCGGGTCACCCGGGTCGTGCTCAAGGTCGGAGTCATGGCGGGGGTCGTCCCCGACCTCCTCGAATCGGCCTTCGAGACCTACAAGATCGGGACGATCGCCGAAACGGCCCGCCTGGAGATCGTCGTCGTCCCGGTCAAGCTCCGCTGCCCCGACTGCGGCGGCGAAGCCGTCCGCGAGGACACGGATTTCTCCTGCGCCGGCTGCGGCTCGCGGCGCGTCGAGATCGTCGAGGGCCGCGATCTCGTCGTCGAGACGATCGAACTCGAGACTTGACAAGTTCGAATTCGTTCTGTATAAATGCCCTCTTATCGTTTGGTCCGGTGGTCTCCTGGCAACGCCTTAAGGAGATTTTTATTTTTATAGACCATAGTCGCCCGCCCGTGAGGCCGGCAGCCGGCCGCAAGCTGCATGCTGCCTCTTCGACATTCGTTCGCCACCGGCTTGCCTCCTTCAGAATTCGCCTTGTCAACCGACGCCCGACGGCGAATACAATCCTCGACCCGGAGGGATGATTTGGACACCGATAAGACCAGGACCCAGTCGATCATCGACAAGCACCAAGGCCTTAA
>Ga0326726_10000711_pt1 | contig 30476 bp, 23 predicted proteins | sample MHFenrmetagenome_2_FD_207603 | JGI IMG/M metagenome (GOLD analysis project Ga0326726, IMG submission 207603) | Lab enriched peat soil microbial communities from Michigan Hollow, Ithaca, NY, United States - MHF15MN | ecosystem: Environmental > Terrestrial > Soil > Wetlands > Peat | place: USA...
CGCGAAAGGAGCCATCCGGTAACCATCTTCCCGTGCCAGAAGGCAAAGACGACTCCACGGGATGAGTCCGGCAGTCCTGTATCAGGAGTGCGGACCCGCTTTCGGAGGCTGGCGCAGAGCAGCTTGAGCAGCGCGGCGAGCAGGATCGTTCCGATGTTCCTGAGGAGAGTTTTCACAAGGGCCGAGGGTATCCGGAAGCGCGGGCAAGGTTTTCCGGCCGGAATTTTTTTAATTGCTTTTTTGATGCTTCCTGCATTATATACATCCTGCATTCAGCCGGATTTAATTTAACAATCCACGCCGACAAACCACACGGTGATTTGAGGCCATTGCTCCACACGTCAACATGAATATTCTGATCATCGGCAGCGGCGCCAGGGAACACGCCATGGCCTGGGCAGCAGCGCGCAGTGAAAAGGTTTCCAGGGTCCTGGTCGCTCCGGGTAACGGCGGCACGGCCACGATGGGTGGAAAGGTCGTCAATGTTCCGGTCAGCGCGACGGCGATCGACGAATTGCTCGATCTCGCCGTGAGGGAATCGATCCAACTGACCATCGTCGGTCCCGAGCAACCGCTGGAGCTGGGCGTCGTCGACCGGTTCCGCGATGAGGGGCTGCGGATCATAGGCCCAACCATGGATGCGGCGAGGCTCGAGACCAGCAAGGTGTTCGCCAAGGATTTCATGAAGCGCCAGGGCATTCCGACGGCCGGCTACCATGTGTTCCATGACGCGACAGCGGCCAACAACCACGTGACGCTCGAAGCCGCCTCCTGGCCACAGGTGATCAAGGCCAGCGGCATCTGCGCCGGCAAGGGAGTCATCATTGCCCAGAACGGCGAAGAGGCCGTTGCGGCCAATAATTCGATGTTCCTGGATCGGATTTTCGGAGAAGCGGCCGACGAGGTGGTCATCGAGGATTTCCTCACCGGTCAGGAAGCGAGTGTCTTCGCCCTGACCGATGGAAAGAACTATCGGCTGTTCCTGCCCGCCCAGGACCACAAACGCATCGGCGAGGGCGATACCGGCAAGAACACCGGAGGCATGGGCGCTTACGCCCCTGCGCCGCTGGTTACGCCGGAGATCATGGAAAAGGTCGAGGAGCGCGTCATCAGGCCCACCCTCGAGGGCATGGCTGCCGAAGGTTATCCCTACACGGGGTTCCTGTATGTCGGCCTGATGATCGACAACGGTGAACCGTCGGTGGTCGAGTTCAACGCCAGGCTTGGCGATCCGGAAACCCAGGTGGTGCTGCCGCTTCTGAAGAGCGATTTCGTCGACGCGCTCATCGCGAGCCTCGACGGTGGCCTCGGGTCGGTCCCCTTCGAGATGCATGATGGCGCCGGCGCCACGGTGGTCATCGCTTCCGCCGGGTATCCCGATGCTTACGAGACCGGCAGGGAGATCACCATCGATCCTTCGGTCGCCGGGCTCAGGGGGGTGACCGTGTTCCACGCCGGGACGAAACAGGATGGCGGCAGGCTGGTGACGGCCGGAGGTCGGGTTCTTTCGGTGACGGCCCTCGGCGGCACCCTGAAGGAGGCTCTCGACAGTGCTTACGAAGGCATAGGGAAGATCCGTTTCGAAGGGGCATATTTCCGGCGTGACATCGGCGCGAAAGCCCTCTGATCGGGTTTGTCATATTCAGGGAACCGTGAAAAGCGTCATGAGCGATCCCGACAGGTCGGGACCAACACCGCAATCGTTTTGCGGAACAAGTTTTTCAAGGTTCCCTTCATTGAGCAGTCTGCAATGAAATTACCTCGTCGAAAGTTCGAAATTATCCAGGAACAGGCCGTCAGGGAGCTGCCCTGTGAGTGCTGCGGCCTGCTTGTCGGCAGGAAGAACGTCGATCATCGCGGCAACATCGACAACGTCGTGCTCGAGGTCGCGCCTTGCAGGAACTCCCTCTACTACGGTCGCGAAACCAGCTTCGAGATTTCGTTCCGGGAGTATGAGGATGTCGAGCGGGAGGCCCGGAGCCTGGGGCTGGCCATCATCGGCTCCTACCACTCGCACATCAACTCTTCAGCGGTCCCCTCGAAGCATGACATCGATTTCGCGAGGCCTGACCACTCGATGCTGATCATCTCGCTCTACGACGGCGTCCCCCGTGAGATCACCTCCTGGCTCCGAAGGGGTTCCGGAGGGTTTCACCAGGAGCAGATCAGGGTCATGGCCTGATAAGTTGATGGTTGAGTAAGGGATAAGCGCCGGGGGAAGGAGACGCGGGTTGTGACGGTGAAGTCGTGTCACGCGTCTCCGCCCCCGGTCGGGAACCAGGGAAATATTTTGTACATTACGTTACAGTAAAGTTTAGCTCAAGAGATACAGTTTACACAAGATTTAAACGCGGAACACAGTGCCAAAGCGCGAGGATATCAAGTCGATTTTAGTGATCGGCGCCGGTCCGATCGTCATCGGACAGGCTTGCGAATTCGATTATTCGGGTACCCAGGCTTGCCGTGCCCTGAAAGAGGATGGATACCGGGTCATTCTGGTGAACAGCAACCCTGCCACCATCATGACCGATGTCGATTTCGCCGATGCGACCTACATCGAGCCCATCACCCCGGACTATGTCCGCAAGATCATCGAGAAGGAAAAGCCGGACGCGCTGCTTCCCACCATGGGCGGCCAGACCGCGCTGAATACGGCGGTCAAGCTGGCCGAGTCAGGCGTGCTCGAACGCCATGGGGTCGAGTTGATCGGCGCCAAGCTCCGTGCGATCCGTAAAGCCGAGAATCGCGAGTTTTTCAGCGACGCCATGAAGAAGATCGGCCTCGAGATGGCGAAGGGATTTTTCGTACGCAACGAGAAGGAGGCGCGGGAGGCTCTCGAGGAGATCGGCCTGCCCATCGTCATCCGTCCTTCGTTTACCCTGGGCGGTACCGGCGGCGGTTTCGCCGAAACCAAGTCCGACTACTATGACGCCGTTCGCCGCGGCCTGGCCGAAAGCCCGATCAGCGAAGTGCTGGTCGAAGAGTGCCTGAACGGCTGGAAGGAGTACGAACTCGAGGTCATCCGCGATCTGGCCGACAACGTCATCATCGTCTGTTCGATCGAGAACGTCGACCCCATGGGTGTCCACACGGGAGACAGCATCACGGTCGCGCCGGCCCAGACCCTGACTGACCGTCAGTACCAGGAGCTGCGGGACGCATCGATCAGGATCATACGCGAAATCGGCGTCGAGACCGGCGGCAGCAACATCCAGTTCGCCATCAACCCGGAGGATGGCCGCATCGTCGTCATCGAAATGAACCCGAGGGTCTCCAGAAGCTCAGCGCTCGCCTCGAAGGCGACCGGCTTCCCGATCGCGAAGGTGGCCGCGAAGCTTGCGGTAGGCTATACGCTCGACGAGATCATGAACGACATCACCAAGTCGACCCCGGCCAGTTTCGAGCCCTCGATCGACTATTGCGTGGTCAAGGTGCCCCGCTGGGACTTCGAGAAGTTCAAGAACGTCGATGCACGCCTCGGTGTGCAGATGAAGTCGGTCGGAGAGGTGATGGCGTTCGGGCGCAACTTCAGGGAAGCGCTGCAGAAATCGCTTCGCGGCCTTGAGATCGGGCGCGCCGGACTCGGCTGCGACGGCAAGGACATCATGAACGTGATCGACATGACCCAGCAGCAACGCCAGTTCGCCAAGGAGGATGTGCTTGAGAAGATCAAGATTCCCAAGGCCGACCGGATGTTCTATCTCCGTTACGCGTTCCAGGCAGGCGCTACCGTCGAGGAGGTGCACCAGTCGACCGGCATCGATCCCTGGTTCCTCGACAACATCCGCCAGATCGTCGAGTTCGAAGGCGAGCTCAGGGAGATGGCCGCCGCAGACAGCGAGTCATGACCTATCTTTCCAGGATTCTCGAAACCAAGGCGGCGGAGGTCGCTGAGCTCAGGAGAACCAGTCCCGAGCTCCGCTATCGGGATATCTGCCGGGACCTTGCGCCCGCCAGGGATTTCCGTGCCGCGCTGGCGAGTCGGGATGGCGGTATCCGGCTCATTTCAGAGATCAAGAAGGCGTCGCCGTCGCGAGGCGTGCTCGTTGAGGAGTTCCGGCCCCTCGAACTCGCCGCCGAGTATGTTTCAATCGGAGCCTCAGCCTTTTCCGTACTGACCGACCGCAACTATTTCCAGGGATCGCCTGACTATCTCATGTCGGTCTCGAAAGCCTTTTCGCTTCCCGTTCTTCGCAAGGACTTCATCGTCGACGAGAGCCAGATTTTCGAAACCCGACTCATGGGCGCCGATGCCGCCCTTCTGATCGTGGCGGCGCTCGAGCCGTCGAGGTTACGTGATTATCTGCAGCTGTTCGGTGAACTCGGCCTTCATGCACTGGTCGAGGTCCATGACCGTCACGAACTCGACACCGCTCTCGAACAGGGTGCGGGCATCATCGGTGTCAACAACCGCGACCTGAGGGACTTCTCGGTCGACCTCCAGACCTCGGTCCGCCTGAGGGCCGCCATGCCTGAAGGGGTGATCGCCGTCGCCGAAAGCGGCATCAAACGTAGTGACGATGTCCGGCTGATGCAGGATGCGGGCTTCGACGCCGTGCTTATCGGCGAAGGCCTCCTGGTGAGCGAGGAGCTGAAAATCTTCGGATGGCAGCGGGAGTGAGCTGAGCGCCTGACTGTGATGGACTGAATGGACGAAATGGACAGCATGGACGGCGCAGGCAAGTCCTGAGCTGATGTTGCAAAGAGAGAAAATGAAAAAGCCCCGAAACTCGGGGCTTTTGTCGTTGATGGGCTCAGGCGAGGCCCTTGATCTTCCTGGCGGCCGCGGCAGGATCGGACGCCTTGAAGAAGGCGGTGCCGGCGATCAGGGCGTCGGCGCCGGCCGAGGCAAGCTCTGCCGCGTTCTCTTCGGTTACCCCGCCATCCACGGCGATGAGCATCCCCGGGTTCATCTCCCTGCGCATCGCGTCAAGCCTGGCGATCTTCGCGAACGATGAGGGGATGAACTTCTGTCCCCCGAATCCAGGGTTGACCGACATCAGCAGGACAAGGTCAAGGTCCGGCAGGATCGACTCGAGGGTCGAGACAGGTGTGCCGGGGTTGATCGAGACGCCGGCTTTCGCGCCGAGGCTTTTGATGAACTGGACGGTCCGGTGCAGATGCGGGCAGGCCTCCTGGTGCACCGTGACCTGGTTCGATCCGGCCTTGATGAAATCTTCGATAAAGCGGTCGGGATCCTCGATCATCAGATGGGTGTCGATCACGAGGCTCGTGCAATTGGCTATGGCCTGGACGATGAACGGACCGAAGGTGATGTTGGGCACGAAAGCTCCGTCCATGACATCGCAGTGGATCCAGTCCGCGCCGGCGGATTCCGCCAGGCGAAGTGCGCTTTTCAGGTCGGAGAAGTCTGCCGAGAGGATCGACGGGGCTATGAGGGTAGTTTTGCCGGGCATAACGGTAGTATCGCTGTTATCAGTTGAAAAAACAATGTTTTAAATATCAAAAAGCTTCGCCAATTCCAAAGTTGAAGGTGAGGTTCTTGAGGTCCCAGTTCGTGATCTGCCATGGGTCGGGCGCGGCCGGGTCATGCACTTTCCAGGCGAAATCGAACCTGAATGGACCGATCGGAGATCCGACGCGCAGGCCTGCTCCGGCATCCCAGGCAAAGTCCTTCCGTAGTGACGACAGGGAAAACGCATAGGGGCCCGTCCGGTCCCAGATGTTGCCGATATCGGTGAACAGGGTTATTCCGGAAGGCTGGCCGAACAGCTTGAAGAGCTTCATGCGGTACTCCATGCCGAGTTCGAGCTTGATGTCGGCGCCGAAGTTCGACACCGCCTTGCTCTTGCTGTTGCCGGGGCCAAGGGTGTTGAAAAGCCAGCCGCGCATGCTGTTGGAGCCGCCGGCGTAGAATCGCCGGTCTTCAGGCGTGGTGTTCGATTTCCCGTACGGGCTCATCCAGCCAAGGCTCAGCCTGCCGGCGAACTGCCGGTCGGGCGAAAGGTCCCTTGCGAAAGAGAGCTGCGTATCGAGCTTGACATACTGGGAGTAAGCGATACCGAAGATCTGCGGGTCCGAGCTGGTGAAATCGGGATAGTTCGAGGTGTCGATGTACTTGTCGATGAACCAGAACAGGCTTCCGGACTCCTCCGCGGTGGCGGCGACGTTCCAGACCGTCCTTCTTGAAATCGAGGGCTTGTTCCGGTTTGTGAAGTTGTACTGCAGGCGGAAGGTCTGGTTTACCCTTTTCTGCAAGAGGCTGTCGATGCCATGGTTTACCGCGGCCGCGTCGTTCGGGTTGATGCCGATGTTCTGCGCGAGCTGGGACGTGAACAGCTGCCTGAAACCGCGAAGCGAATCTTTCTGGGCGACTTCGATTTCGAAGAAGTCGAAGTTGAGCCGGGACGTACTGCTGAGGGGCGTGCTGTAGCTCGCCCTGACCAGCTCCTTCCGGCTCCTGAGCAGGACGGGCAGGGTCGATCGTGAATATTCGGTGGTCACGTTCAGGAGGGCACCCTGCTTTTTCAGGACGGGCATCGCCAGGTTCGCCTTGACGTTCATGTCGTAAAGTCGCGCATGGTCGTAATCTGCCGCGGCCATGTCGCCTACCAGGCTGTTCTGTGTGGTGGTCTGGGTTCCGTAGTCGGCCGAAATTCGGAACTGCTCGGCGCCACCGAGGAGGTTCCTGTTTTCATAGGCAAGGGAGGTGCCGATGAACAGCGGGCCGTAGCGGTTGTCGACCAGCAGTTTTGGCTCGATCAGGTGCTTTGGGCTCGGACTCAGATGGATCGTCGTATAGAGGGTGTCCGCCTTGAGCGAGTCGCTGTCGATCGAGATCGAAGAGAACAGGTTCGTCGATCCGAAGTTCTGCATGGTACGCTGCTCGAGCGAATGCTGCGTCAACCTTCCGGGTCTGTATGCGACCGAGTGGATGAAGATATTGTCGAGCAGCTTCTGCCTGCCGTAGATCTTCACTGAAATGCTGTCGCGCATGAAGCTTCGGGACTTCGATTCGTCGTCCTTCCTGAGAGGATTGTGGACCACGACGTTCACCGGTCCGTAGTGGACCTGGTCCGGAAGGCTGAGCCGAACATGGATACCCGCGTTGAGCCCTACGGTGTCGACCTTGATTTTTATGCTGTCGGGATGAAACTGGGCATAGCCGTAATCCCTGAAGAACTCCAGTGTGCGGTCCCTCTCCTGGATGATCTTTTCCACCGAGAAGACCTCCTTGAGCTTGATACTGCTCCGGGACATGTATTTCGAACGGAGCTCCTCGGGCAGGCGCTCAAGGCCAGCGTAGGAGAGTTGATCCACCCGCGATGGCTGGTTTTCATGAACGCGGATGAAGAGGCTGACTTTTTTCCGGTCGTTCGAATGGACGACCGTGGTGTCGACCGTGGTCGAGAAATAGCCCTTGAACGTATAGAGCTTCCTGATCAGGACGACGTCCTTGTCGAAGTCCTCGGGAATGTATGGGCGGGGGGCTCCACCGAACAGCCCTGTTCCGAGGAACGAGCTTCTGGTGGTGGTGAGCATGATGCCCCGGATTTCGTCGGTCGTGATGGCCTTGTTGCCGCGTATGCTGATCCGACTGACGGTGACAGGCAGCCGGGACTTCTCTGAGGATGCTGACCCGCCATTTCTCGCCATGGTTGCACACGGCAGGATGAGGCAGGCAAGGAGGAGAATCCATGCTGCCTTCAAACGGGAGGTCATCTTAAAAAAAAAACATGTCAGATCCGGCTTACGTTAACGGTTCTTCATCGCTGTAGCCGAAATCTTCGTCTGTCGGATAGTCCGGCCAGATCTCTTCGAGGCTTTCATAGAGTTCGTCGCTGTCCGGGAGGTCGAGCAGATTTTCGACGACCTGTTGCGGAGCTCCGGTTCGGTTGGCATAGTTGATCAGTTCATCCTTGGTAACCGGCCACGGAGCGTCGGCGATATATCGGGCTAGATCGAGATTCCAGTACATACTTGTCGCTGAGATGATTGTCGGGTTAAGAGTTGCTGTTGTCCTGGTCCTGTACCGCGTCGTGCAGGGTCATGAATTTGTCGCTGGCCGCGCCGTCCGGGAAATATGCCGTGGGGTTGACCACGACGTTGTTCTTGCGAACTTCATAGTGGAGGTGAGGTCCGGTGGAGAGGCCTGAATTGCCTGAAAAGGCGATGACGTCGCCTCGCCTGACACGCTGCCCCTGCCTCATTACCGCCTTGGAGAGATGGGCGTAAATGGTCTGGTACCCGTTGGCGTGCTCGATGATCAATTTTTTCCCATATCCCCTGTCGAATCCTGAAAATGCCACCGTGCCGTCAGCCGTGGCGATCACCCTGGTTCCCACGGGCGCAGAGAAATCGGTGCCGGCATGAAAGATCATGCGTCGGTAGACCGGGTGTTCCCTCATGCCGAATGCACTCGTGATGTTGCCGTCGATCGGCCTGATCGATGGCCTCGTGGCGATCAGCGATTTCGATGATCCCGTTTCATACGGGTTTTGATCGCGGTTCTCGTTCTCCCGATCGATCTGTATGACGAGCTTTTCGATCATCTGCTCGGTTGTCGAAATCAGCTCATCGGGGGAGTTGGTCGATATGAAATCCTGACCGGTGGGGACAATTTTTTTGCTTTCTGATGCTGCCCTCCGCGATTTTTTCACGGCGGCCTGAAGAGCATCCTGTCCGGTAATGGAGCTCAGCGCGGGTTGAAGCACGAAAAACGAGAGGGCCGTCAATATGGCTATCATGCATCCTGAACGTACTCGTCGGGCCTGCGCGACCATGTCGATTTTGGCAAGGTATGCAAGCCTGTTTGAAGAAGACATTCAGTGTGTGGTTGATTTCAGAAGAAGGGCAGAGCTGATTGAAATTCCGTGAAATATAAAAAAAGTTTTCAGTAATAGTCAAAGCCTAGTGGGCTTCAAGCCAGTTTTTTCCGGTGCCGGTATCGACTTCGACGGGCACGTTCCGAACTCCGCATTCGACCGCGGCTTCGATCATGCACTGTTCGACGAGCGATTTGAGCCTCTCCTTCTCCTCTTCTGAAGTCTCGAACAGCAGTTCGTCGTGAACCTGGAGGAGCATGACCGACCGCAGCTTCTCCTCTTCAAGCCGGGAGTTTACGGTGCACATGGCGGCCTTGATGATATCGGCTGCGGTGCCCTGGATCGGGGTGTTCATGGCGATGCGTTCGGCGGCTTTCCGCACATTGACGTTCGTGCTGGTCAGATCGGGGATGTAACGCCTCCTTCCCATGAGCGTCGAAACATATCCCTTCTCCCTGGCGGTGGCGATGGTGGCTTCAAGCGAGCTGAACATTCCGGGGTACTTGGCCATGTAGGTGTCGATGATCTCCCGCGCCTCCTTCTGGGGGATGCCGAGCCGCTGGGCGAGACCGAACGGCTGGATGCCGTAAAGGACCCCGAAATTGACCTCCTTGGCCTTGCGCCGCATGTCTGAAGAGACCTCTTCGGTGTCGAAGATAACCCTGGCTGTCGCGGCATGGATGTCCTCGTGGTTGCGGAAAGCCTCGATGAGCCTTTCGTCACCGGACAGTTCGGCAGCGATCCTGAGTTCGATCTGCGAGTAGTCAGCCGAGAGCAGGAGGTTGCCGGTCTTTGTGGGGACGAATGCCCTCCGGATCTCCTTGCCGAGCTCCGTTCTTATCGGGATGTTCTGCAGGTTCGGGTTCGATGACGACAGCCGGCCGGTGGCCGTGACAAACTGGTTGAACGAGGTGTGCAGGCGTCCGGTCCGTGGGTGGATCATCTTCGGGAGCGCGTCGATATAGGTCGTCTTGAGCTTCTGCAGGCTCCGGTAGTCGAGGATGTCCGAAGCGATGGGGTGGTGCGGGGTCAGCTCCTCGAGGATCTGCACATTGGTCGAATAGCCGGTTTTGGTGGCCCTGCGTGCCGGGAGTTTCAGCACGTCGAACAGGATATGTCCGAGCTGCTTCGGAGAGTCGATGTTGAACGGCTCGCCGGCGGCGGCATGGATCTTTTCTGTCAGCACGGCCAGTTCGCGGTTGACGATTTCCGCGGTGCTTTTCAGATGGGCGGTGTCGATCGAAATCCCCTGGTGTTCCATCGAGGCGAGCACCCTGACGAGCGGGAACTCGAGCACCTCGCAGACGCGCAGCAGTTCCGGTGTGGCTTCGAGGAGCGCCATGAGGACCATCTTCAGCCGCAGGGCGATGTCGGCATCCTGACAGGCATAGCTGGCGAGGCGTTCAGGGTCGACGTCGAAGATGTGGATGGCCGACTTTCCTTCGCCGACGAGTTCGGTGAATTTGGTCGTGAGGCGTTTCAGGTGCCGGGCGGCAAGATCGTCGAGGTTGTGCTTGCCCTCGGGGTTGAGCACGTAGCTTGCCAGCATGGTGTCGAACGCCACGGGTCCGAGATCTATTCCGTAGCGTTTCAGGACGAGTATGTCGTACTTGAGGTTCTGCCCGGTCTTGGGCAGGGCAGGGTTTTCAAGCAGGGGCTTGAGGCGGGCCATCGTCGTTTCGACCGGCAGGCCGCTCTTGCCGAAGTAGACGAAAAAGGCCTCCATCGGCTCGATCGCGAACGAGATGCCGGCAATTTCGGCCTCGAAGGTGTCGAGGCTCGTGGTTTCGGTGTCGACGGCAAAACCTCCCGAACCTTCGAGTTTCCCGATCAGCATGTCGAGCGCCTCCTCGCTGTCGACCAGGGTATAGCTCGTGCCGAGCGCGGCTGGCTCCAGTTCGGGGCCACCGGCCTCCCCACCCGCTTCGAGGGAACTCCTTCCGGTCGGAGGGGTGATATGCAGCAGCTCGGGTACCCTTGCCGCGACGGTTCTGAGTTCGAGTCGGTTCAGGAGCGAGAAGAGGGCCTCCGGATCCGGCGTGCCGAAACGCAGCTCCTCGAGGGTGAGCGGCAGCTCCAGGTCGGTGCGGATCGTGACGAGCTCCCTGACCATGGGCATCATCTCCCGGAACTCCTCGAGGCTTTTCCTGGCTTTCGGCGGGAGATCATCCAGGTGGCTGTAGATCCCTTCGATCGAACCGAACTTCTCCAGCAGGCCGGATGCCGTCTTCGGGCCTATACCCTTCGCTCCGGGGATGTTGTCGGAGGTGTCGCCGGTCATCGTCAGGAAGTCGATGAACTGCTCCGGTGGCACGCCGAACTGCCCGGCCACCTCTGTTGAGCCCATCAGCTCGAAGTCATTCTGTTTCTTGCCTGGTTTCAGGATGAGCACCCCGTCATGCACCAGTTGCGACATGTCCTTGTCGGGGGTGACGATGAAGACCCGGCAGGCATCCTCGAATTTTCGCGCGGCCGTCCCGATGAGGTCGTCGGCCTCGAAACCGGGCATGATCACGATAGGGATGCCGAAGGCGCCGACCATCTCCCTGATCTCGCCGAGCTGGCTGACCAGCTCTTCCGGCGGGGCCGGACGGTTCGCCTTGTAGGCTTCGTAGCGTTCGTGCCGGAAGGTCTTCTCACGGCTGTCGAAAAGGACGGCGAGGTAATCGGGGCGGTAATCCTCGATGATTTTCAACAGGCTTGACGCGAAGCCGAAGACCGCACCGGTCGGCTGGCCGTCGCGGGTGGACATCCTTGCCTGCTGCAGGGCGAAGAAGGCCCGGTAGACCATGGCCATGCCGTCGAGCAGGTAGAGCGTCGGCTTATTGCCCGGTTCAGCCGGTGCGGGCGGCTTTGGTTCCGCATTGGCCTTCTCCTCCTGGTCGGGTGCCGATGCCGCGAACAGATCGAACTGGGTCTCGTTTTTCATGGATTCACGACACCATAGCTTCCCAGCACCTTGAGCATCGGGGCGAACTCGCGGAGGTGTTCCAGGGCGTTGTGGATGTTCGGATCGTCCATGTGGCCGATGAAGTCTGCATAAAAGAGGTATTCGAAGGCCTTTTTCCGGGATGGACGCGACTCTATTTTGGTCAGGTCGATGTTGCGCAGGGCGAGCGTGGCCATGGCCTTGAAGAGTGAGCCGGGCTCGTTCGGAAGGGAAAAGACGATCGAGGTCTTCTGCTGCGCGGTATCGGGCCGGTTCTTCAGATGGGACAAATCGGGGTTGTCCTGGTGTGCGATGCAGAAGAACCTGGTGATGTTCCACTCCTCGTCCGCGAGGTTCTCGCGGAGAATCTCAAGGCCATAGAGCTCTGCGGCCCGCTTGGAGGCGATGGCCAGGACGGAGGGGTCGCCTCCTGCCGCCACGATCTTGGCGCTTCCGGCCGTGTCGTACGCGGCTTCGGCCCTGATGGACGGATGATCGGCGATGAAGTTGCGGCACTGCGCGAGGGCCTGTGGATGCGAGAGCACCTTCCGTGCCTGTTCCACGCTTGAGCCGGGCAGTCCCTGGAGGCAGTGTTCGACCTTGACGAAGGTCTCGGCGAGGATGACCACCGGCTGGTGTTGCAGGAGGTCATAGTTCTGGTGGATGCTGCCACCGAGCGAGTTTTCGATCGGGATCGCCGCGTAATCCGTTTTGCCGGTCACGACAGCGCCGAACACCTCATCGAAGCTTTCGTAAGGCTGGGGAGTCCCGAACCTCAGGGCTGCTATTTCGCTGTAAGCTCCAGGCTCACCCTGATAAGCGATCAACCGGTTTGTCATTCTTTGTCGTTGTGATTAATTTGTATGGACATCGAATCCGCTGTTCCGCGATGTGCCGACAGGGAGTGGTCAGTCGACGCGCGAAATCCTCATGTCCCGTAAAGTCGGGTCAAGCCGGTTTGGCAGCTCCGACCACTTCCCATCCCGATGGTTCGGGACGAAAATCGGTTCTGGAGATACCATTCAGGCTGCCCCGGAAAGATTTGATTTCACTTTAACGAAAATAAATCTTTTATCATAAAGCAGTCATTTCAAGAAATACCTAACCATCGGGTTTTAATTTTATGTCAGGACACAGTAAATGGGCGACCATCAAGCGTAAGAAGGCCGCCACCGACCAGAAAAGAGGGAACCTGTTCACCAAGCTCGTCAAGGAGATAACCATAGCCGCCAAGATGGGCGGGGGAGACCCGAACGGCAACCCCCGGCTGCGGCTTGCCATCGATACCGCACGGGCCAACTCGATGCCGATGGAGAACATCCAGCGCGCCGTCAAGAAAGGCACCGGTGAACTCGAAGGCGCCATCTACGAGGAGATCACCTATGAAGGGTACGGACCCGGCGGCATCGCCCTGATCATCGAGACCGCCACCGACAACCGGAACCGTACCGTGGCTGACATCCGCCATTTCATGAGCAGGAACGGCGGTTCTCTCGGGGAGAGCGGCAGCGTCGCCTGGATGTTCCAGCGCAAGGGCTCGATCGACGTGCCGAAGTCCGCAGCTACCGAAGACCAGCTTATGGAGCTCCTGCTCGACGCGGGCCTCGAGGACCTGGACGGTGACGACGATCAGTTCTATACCGTGCTGACCGACGTCAAGGACCTCGAAGCGGCCAAAAAGGCGCTTGACGGTGCGGCCATTCCATACGAGAACGCCAAGGTCGACCTGCTTCCCGACAACTATGTCGAGCTCGAGGCTGAAGATGCAGGCAAGGCCATCAAGCTGATCGACGCGCTTGAAAACGGCGATGACGTACAGGCGGTGTACAGCAACATGGAGATCAGCGAGGCTGCCATGGAAAGCCTGAATGACTGAGTCATGATCATCCTGGGTGTCGATCCGGGAAGCCGCAATACCGGCTATGGCGTCATCCGCTTCGGTCAGGATGAGGCCTGTTCGGTTCTCGGCTGCGGAGTCATCCGCATGAAAAGCTCGATGCCGCTGTCTGAAAGGATAGGTATTATCTGGACCGGGCTCCAGGAGGTTGTGGAGTCGACCAGGCCTGACGCGATCGCGATCGAGACCGCGTTCGTCGGCCGTAACGTCAGGAGCGCCCTGGTTCTCGGGCAGGTGAGGGGAGCGGTGCTCGCCCTCGGCGTGAGAAACGGCCTGCAGGTGCGCGAATACGCTCCCAGGGCGATCAAGTTGTCGGTCACGGGCAGCGGATCGGCAGGCAAGGAGCAGGTCGCCTCGATGCTTGCAAGGCTGCTGGGGCTTGGCAACACCCCCTTGCCGTCCGATGCCACCGACGCCCTCGGTGTTGCATGGTGCGATCTTTCGAGGAGTGTCCTCGCCGGTGTCGGAACACGGCAGCCGTTCGCGGACGGCAGGATGAAGAAGAGGAAACAGGGGTGGTCGGCCTACGTTGACGATCACCCTGAGCTGGTTGCCTGACTGCAGTCTACCCGACAGGCCCCGGAGCGGCCACACGGATGCTGACCGGACAATACCGGCAGCCGCGTCGAATTTCGTTCTCACTGACTAAACACAACGAACAGTGCAGGGACATATCTTCAACCTACCCAACTTCCTGAGCTTCCTGAGGATCCTGCTGATCCCCTGGTTCCTGTATTACCTGAATGCCGGAATGACGGGGGAGGCGGTCGCCATCATGATCGTCGCGCTCCTCTCCGACTGGTTCGACGGACGTGCGGCGAGATGGACCAACGAGGTTTCCGATATGGGAAAGATCCTCGATCCCCTCGCCGACAAGCTCTGCCTAGCCAGCGTTGCCATCTACTTCCTCTGGAAGGGGGAGTTGCCGGCCTGGTTCGTGGCGTTTGTCGTGCTGCGCGATCTGCTCATCTTCATGGGAGCGGCATATATCCGTCACCGCCACAACGTGCTGACTACCTCGCTCTGGCCCGGCAAATGGGCCGTAGGGTTTGTCTCCATGATGTTCATCGCCATGATCTGGCCGCACCCCTTTTTCGACCGATACCCCGTGAAGGATTTCTTCATGTACCTCTCCACGGTGATGCTGTTCTACTCGTTCGTCGAATACTGCATCCGGTTCTACCGCATCAGGCAGGGGCTCGATTACCAGTCCTGAATTCGCCCCTTCTTTCCCCGGTGACGGCAGGGGCCTCACATCAGTCGCCACGGAACACGCGTCGCCTGGTGATGACGGCATACTCGAACACGCCGAATATTGACTACTGTATATAAATCACAGCAAGTCTTGTGTATGTGGTCTGGTAAGTTACTGTAAGGTAATTACTTATAAGGTCGCTGCCTTGGTTGCCCACACTCGCTGGAAATGTGGACAACTTGTTGGCAACCTGTTGGCAGGAGTGTTGGCAAGGTGTGGAAAATGCCGGAAAGGCCTGTCGATTCAGGAGCTTTCCGGCATCGGATCCGGCGTCAGCCCTTCTTCTGCATGACCGTGGCCATGAGGGATGCTTCGCAGACGAGCTCGCCTCTGACGTAAGCCTTGGCGTCGAACTGGCAGACGTTCCTTCGCTTGTTGGTCATGATGGCTTCGATGACGAGGGTGTCTCCCGGCAGCACCGGTTTACGGAACCTCGCCTTGTCGATGCCCATGAAGAAGACCACAGACTCTTTGATGTTCTCGTTGCCGTTGAGCATCATGATACCGCCGGTCTGTGCCATGGCTTCGATGATGAGCACTCCGGGCATCACCGGGTTGCCGGGGAAGTGTCCCTGGAAGAACGGCTCGTTCATGGTCACGTTCTTGATCGACACGATTTTCTCGTCGAGCGAGAATTCGACGATCTTGTCGATCAGGAGGAACGGGTATCGGTGCGGCAGGATGTTCTGGATGGCGTTGATGTCGAAGATGACGCCGGCTTTTTTCTCGTGCTGGAACTGGCGGGCAAGCTTGTTCCGGTCTGCATACTTCTTGAGTTGCTTGACGAACTCGACGTTTGAGGCATGTCCCGGGCGTGCGGCCAGCACCTGAGCCTTGACCGGCATGCCGAGCAGGGCGAGGTCACCGAGCAGGTCGAGCAGCTTGTGGCGTGCGGGCTCGTTGGGGAATCGAAGTTCACGGTTGTTCAGGATGCCGTTCTTTCCGAGCACCAGGTGGTCGCAGCCCACCCCGATCTTGTCGGCGAGGCTCTGGATCTCGTTCTGTTCGAGTTGCTTGTCGACGATCACGATCGCATTGTCGACGTCGCCGCCCTTGATGATGCCCTGGTTCGCAAGGGCCTCCACTTCGGAGAGGAAGCAGAAGGTGCGACAAGGCGCGAAGTCCTTCAGGAACTCCTTGTTGAGGTCGAACAGTCCGGAGTGCTGGGAGCCGAGGGCGGGGTTCTTGTAGTCGACCATGACGGTGGTCCTGAAGCCGTCCAGCGGCAGGGCCACGATGTCCACTCCCTGTTCGGGGTCGTGGTATTCGATGGTTTCATCGATCACCAGGTAGTTCTTCGGTTCGTCCTGCACAGTGATGCCGGCCGAAAGGATGGCGTCGGCGAACGGACGGGCGCTGCCGTCGAGGACCGGAGGCTCGGGGCCGCTGAGTTCGATGCGGCAGTTGTCGATCTGAAGGCCGTAGAGTGCTGACAGGACATGTTCAGTGGTGTGCACCTTCACCTCGCCGATACCGATGGTGGTGCCGCGGCGGACATCCACGACATGGTCGATCAGTGCCGGGATTTCAGGACAGTCGACAATGTCGTTGCGAACGAAGGTGTAGCCGTAATTGGCGGGGGCGGGCTTGAACGTGATCGTGCACTCCTGGCCGGTGTGGAGCCCGATACCCTGGAGTGAAACCTCGTTCTGGATGGTGCGCTGATGAATGAGCATGAATGGTAATGCTAAGTGATAAAAACCTGAAGATACGAAAGCGCGCCCGACTCTTCAAATCGGCCGCAGGTGGGCTCAGGTGCCGCTCCTGTCTCGAAGTTCCCTCTCGAAATGCCGTGTCGCCATGTCGAACAGCATCGGGTGCGTGATGTCGCTGCCGGCGAGGATGCTGTGGTGCCCGAAGATGTCGCTGCTGCCGTCGAAGCCGGTAACGATGCCGCCTGCCTCGCGGACCAGGAGCACTCCGGCGGCGAAATCCCAGGGGTAGAGCCGGTACTCCCAGAAGCCGTCGAACCGTCCGGCCGCCGTGTAGGCAAGGTCGATCGAGGCCGACCCGGCCCGCCGGACACCGGCTGAGTCACGGATCACCTCTTTCATCATGCCCATATAAGCGTCGAGGTAGTTGTACTCCTTGAAGGGCAGGCCGGTGGCGAAGAGGAAGCTCTCTTTCGAATTGCGATCCGATACATGGATGCGTTTGCCGTTGAGGAATGCTCCCTTGCCCTTCATGGCGGTGAAGAGCTCATTGAGCACCGGCTGGTAGACGACGCCTGCCGTGAGGTCGCCATCGCTGTCCCGAAGGGCGATGCTGATGGCGAAGACCGGGAAGGAGTGGATGAAGTTCAGGGTTCCGTCGAGCGGGTCCACGATCCATGTTCGCCCCGAGGTTCCGTCGTTCAGGGTTCCCTCCTCGCAGAGCAGGCTGTCGTCAGGAAAGCTTTCCAGGATGATCGAGGTGATCGCCGATTCGCACTGGCGGTCGACCTCGGTGACGAAATCCTTGTACTCCTTGGCCACGATCTCGGGGCCGGAGAGCTCCCCGAACCGGGAGAGGGTGATGGAGCCTGCCGCTTCGGCGGCCCTGACGGCCGTATCGAGTTCCTTGTGCATTGGCGTTGCTGCGGTGAATGGTGGATCGTTCCGGAGTGAATATATCATTTGGGGAACTCATAACGCATGGCGCCGCGGTCGACAGCAAAATGATTTTTGTCACGGTGACGGGAATTATCAGTAAGTTATGGCGTTATGAGTCTTATACCATGACACGCTAACAACGCCGCTCAGGTTTCAGCAAGCGGCGGAAAACCAGTAACTGCATGAAAGACAAAATCATCACCGCGGTGCTCTGCATCGCCATCTGCATGCTTTTCGCCTTCGCGGGTAGCCTCTTTACCCCAGCGGCCGGTTCCTGGTACTATACGACCCTCGTCAAACCTGAATGGAATCCGCCAGACTGGCTTTTTCCTCCGGTCTGGACGTTGCTTTTCGTGCTGATGGGGGTAGCGGTTTCCCTGGTGATCGGCGTCGGCATGGAAAGAAAAGATGCCAGGAACGGGGTGTTCCTGTTCGGCCTCCAGCTGTTTCTGAATCTCGGATGGTCAGCGACCTTTTTCGGGATGAGGTCCCCGATGGCCGGCTTTGTCGACATCCTGCTCTTATGGCTCTGTATCGTGGCGACCATGGCCTCGTTCGCCAGGGTCTCCCTGCCGGCGACGCTCCTGATGGTGCCCTATCTCTGCTGGGTGAGCTTCGCGTCGTTCCTCAATTTCACGATCCTGCAACTGAATCCGTAACGCGTAACGCGCCTCGGTTATCATTCGAACAGGGCCTCGAGCACCACGGTCTCTTTTTTTCCATTCGCGGCTGCGATCTCCCTGAGGCTCTGGCCGGAGTTGGCGACCGTGAGCCCCCTCTTTTCGAGTTTGTCGATCGCCTGATCGGGAGTCAGGTGTGCGACCGGCGCAACGGTTTCGATGGAAGAGGCCGCCAAGGCTCCGCTGATCCTCATGAACGGGTTGCCATGGCCTCCCCTGGCTGGAACCGTGACGGCTGCGATAGCGATGAGCGCTCCTGCGGAGATGATGGCGAGGGCCGGTTTGCGGCTGAACCAGGCCTTGAATGCCTTCCAGTTGGCAGCCGTATGGAGCACGCCGCCGGCGACGAGAGCCCAGCTCAGCCATTCATGGACAGGCTTTACCAGCCCCGCTTCAATATGGAAAAACATGAGGATGCCGGTGATGGCAGAGACGATGAAGGCGGCGATGACTGTGGGGGTAGCCCAGGATCTGAGTGAGGTGTTCATGATTTCGTCAGGTTTGTGTTCGTAATGCCGATATACCGGTTCTGACGTTATCGTGAGGTAATTCTTTCAGGTCCGTACAAAAAAAAGAGAGCGGCACCTGGCCGCTCTCTTTGCTTGCATTCGAGGTCTGTACGAGACGCTGGATCAGTTCTCGTCCTCCTGTCCGCGCAGGTTTTCCAGTACGCCGAAATCCTCGAGGGTCGTGATATCGCCCTTGACTTCGTTGGAGGTGGCGAGCTCGCGCAGAAGGCGGCGCATGATCTTGCCGCTGCGGGTCTTCGGCAGGCCTTTTGCCCACCTGATCTCGTCCGGCTTCGCGATCGGGCCGATCTCCTTGGCAACGTGGTTGCGCAGCGACTCGCGCAGCTTCATATCGCCTTCGTACTCGTCCTTGAGCGTGACGAATGCAACGAGGGCGTTACCCTTGATGTCATCCGGACGGCTGACGACCGCGGCTTCCGCGACCGCTTCGTGCGAGACCAGCGCGCTTTCGACTTCGCTGGTTCCGAGACGGTGGCCGGAGACGTTGACCACGTCATCGACACGGCCCATGATCCAGATATAGCCGTCGTCGTCCTTCCTCGCACCGTCGCCGGTGAAGTACATGTCCTTGAACTCCGACCAGTAGGTCTTTTCGTAGCGCTCGTTGTCGCCGTAGATGGTCCTGAGCATGGATGGCCACGGGCTCTTGATCACCAGGTAGCCGCCCTCGTTGGCCTCGCACGGGGTGCCGTCCTTGCGCACGACATCCACCATGATGCCCGGGAGCGGGCGGGTGGCGGTGCCGGGCTTTGTCGGGGTGGCGCCGGGCATCGGGGAGACCATGATGCCGCCGGTCTCGGTCTGCCACCAGGTGTCGACGATCGGGCACTTCTCCTGACCGACGTACTTGTGGTACCACATCCAGGCCTCGGGGTTGATCGGCTCGCCGACCGTGCCGAGAAGCCTCAGCGACTTGAGGTCATGCTTGGTGACCCACTCGTTGCCGGCGCGGATGAAGGCCCTGATGGCGGTCGGCGCGGTGTAGAGGATCGTGATCTTGTGGCGGTTGATGATGTCCCAGAAGCGGTCCCACTGCGGATAGTTCGGCGCGCCTTCGTACATGAAGATGGTTGCACCGTTGAGCAGCGGTCCGTAGGCCATGTAGGTGTGGCCGGTGATCCAGCCCACGTCGGCCGTGCAGAAGTAGATGTCCTCGTCCTTGATGTCGAAGACGTACTTGAAGGAGGTGGCCGCATGGACCATGTAGCCGGCGGTGGTGTGCAGGATGCCTTTCGGCTTGCCGGTGGATCCGCTGGTGTAGAGCACGAAGAGCGGATGTTCTGAATCGAGTTCGGCCGGTTCGCAGTCATCGACGGCAAGACCCATGAGGTCGTGCCACCAGTGGTCCATGCCGTCGTGCATGTGGACGGTCTCGCCCGTGACCTTCAGGACGATGACGCTTCTGACCGAAGGGGTGTTGACGATTGCCTCGTCGACGATGTTCTTCAGGTTGATGGAGCCTCCACGGCGCCTGGTGCCGTCTGCGCAGATGACCAGCTTCGCCCGGGAATCGTTCACCCTCTCGGTGATCGCATGGGCCGAGAATCCGGCGAAGATGACGTTGTGCACCGCTCCGACCCTCGCGCAGGCGAGAACGGCGATGATGAGCTCGGGGACCATGCCCATGTAAATGGCAACCCTGTCGCCGGGCCTGATGCCGGCGATCTTCAGGACGTTGGCGAACTTGCTGACCTGGCGGTGCAGTTCACCGTAGGTCAGGATGCGCTCGTCGCCCTCTTCGCCTTCCCAGATGATGGCGGCCTTGTTTTTCCTCCAGCTGTTGACGTGCACATCGATGGCATTGTAACAGATGTTGGTCTTTCCACCGTTGAACCATTTGGCATACGGAGGGTTCCAGTCGAGAACCGTGTCCCATTTCTTGAACCAGTGGAATTGCTCCGCAAGGTCACCCCAGTACTTGTCTGGATCTGCGGCGGCGTCTGCATAGAGCTTTTCATACTGTTCCATGCTCGAGACGAACGCATTGGAAGCAAATTCCGCCGGTGGTGGAAATTTCCTCCGTTCGGACAAGACCGAGCTGATCGATTCAGAGGACTGGGCCGTTGTTTTCTCAGTAGCCATTGATAAACGGTTTTATTTTTTTTAAAAAAAGGACAACCACCCAAGGGCAGGGCGGTTCAAGGTTACAGACGGTTGCTCAGCCGGTAGTATGGCCAGGGCCCGGCTGAAGGCCCTAAAAAATCATGAAGTCTAAATTTACACAAAAAAACGATGTTGCCAATCAGCCGTGCCTGACTTTGCGTATGGCGTCAGCCCCTTTTCAGAGGGGCTTGACGGCGAAGTTGACCAGCTTGCCGGGAACCACGATCTCCTTGACGACGATCTGCCCTTCGAGGAACTTGACGACGCTCTCCACCTTTCTCGCCTCTTCGAGCAGCAACTCCTTCGGGCACTGTGCGGGAGCGTCGAAGGTGCCCCTGAGCTTGCCGTTGATCTGCACGGCGATGGTCACCACATCATCTTTTGCGAGCGAGGGGTCGAAGAGCGGCCAGGCCGCCCCGCTGATCGAGCTTCCATGGCCGAGCGCCGACCACAACTCCTCGGTGATATGCGGCGCGAACGGCGAGAGCATGACGAGCACGGTTTCGACCGCCTGGCGGCTGGTGCAGCCCGCCTTGTGGAGTTCGTTGACCAGCACCATCATCTCCGAGATCGCGGTGTTGAACTTCAGCTGCTCGACATCCTCGGTCACCTTCCTGATCGCCTTGTGCATCCTTTTCATGATCGCCTCTTCAGGCGCAACGTCAGAAATGCGCAGCGAACTCTCGTTCTCGCTCCAGACCAGCCTCCAGACCTTGCCGAGGAAGCGGCTGATGCCCTCGATGCCGTTGGTGTTCCACGGCTTCACCTGTTCGAGCGGGCCGAGGAACATCTCGTAGAGCCTGACCGCGTCCGCCCCATACGAGCCCAGGACGTGGTCGGCGGGAATGACGTTGCCTCGCGATTTGGACATCTTCTCGCTGTCTTCGCCGAGGATCATGCCCTGGTTGAAAAGGCGCTGGAACGGTTCTTTGGTGCTCACCACGCCGAGGTCGTAGAGCACCTTGTGCCAGAACCTGGAGTAGAGCAGGTGCAGCACGGCGTGCTCGGCCCCGCCGATGTAAAGGTCGACGTTCATCCAGTAGCGTTCCCTGTCGGTTCCGACGAGCTGCTCCCTGTTCGCCGGATCGATGAACCGGAGGTAGTACCAGCAGCTTCCTGCCCACTGGGGCATGGTGTTGGTCTCCCTCCGGAACTTTCCGTGTTCGTCGTCGCCGTAAAGCCAATCGCCGATGTTCGCCAGGGGCGACTCCCCGGTCGAGGTCGGGTGGTAGGCCTCGACTTCGGGAAGGGTGAGCGGCAGGCATGGCTCGGGGCGCATGGAGCCGTCATCGTAGTGCCGGATCGGGATCGGCTCCCCCCAGTAGCGCTGGCGGCTGAACACCCAGTCACGGAGCTTGTAGTTCACCTTCCGTTTCCCCTTGCCTTTCGCTTCGAGCCAATCGGCCATACGGTCGAAGGCGCTCCTGAACGGCAGGCCGTCGATGCTCACTTCGTCGTTCGAAGAGTTGACGCTGACGCTCTCCTTGCCCTCGAACACCGCCTCCTGGACGTCGTGCGGGCTCTTGACCACCTCCCTGATCGGCAGGCCGAACTTCTTCGCGAACTCCCAGTCGCGACTGTCGTGAGCCGGCACCGACATGATGGCGCCAGTGCCGTAGCTGGTCAGGACGAAATCGGAGATCCAGACCGGGAGCGGCTCGCCGCTGGCTGGGTTGATGGCGTAGGAGCCGGTGAACACGCCGCTCTTCTCCTTCTGCAGGCCGGTGCGCTCCAGCTCGGTTTTCATCTTCGCCTGGGCGATGTAACTTTTGACCTCAGCGAGCTGCTGGGCGACAGCCAGCTTTTCGGCCATCGGATGCTCGGGGGAGATTACCACGTAGGTAGCGCCGAACAGGGTGTCGGGACGGGTGGTGTAGACCTTCAGGCTGGTCCGGTGGCAGCGAAGTTCGAAGTCGATCTCGACCCCTTCGGATCGGCCGATCCAGTTTCGCTGCATCTGCTTGACGTTCTCGGGCCAGTCGAGCCCCTCGAGGTCCTCGATCAACCGTTCGGCGTAGGCGGTGATCTTCAGCACCCACTGCCGGAGCGGCTTCCTGATCACGGTGTAGCCGTCGGCCAGCTTTTCATCGACCTCTTCGTTGGCCAGCACCACCTTGAGCTCTTCGCACCAGTTGACGTCGATCTCGGACATGTAGGCCAGCCCCATCTCGTAGAGCTTCAGGAAGATCCACTGGGTCCACTTGTAGTAGCCGGGATCGGTCGTATTGATCTCGCGGTTCCAGTCATAGGAGAAGCCCATGCTCTTCAGGGTCTCCCTGAAGCTGGCGACGTTGTTCTCCGTGGTCAGCCTGGGGTGGGTGCCGGTCCTGATGGCGAACTGCTCCGCCGGCAGGCCGAAGGCGTCCCAGCCCATCGGGTGCAGCACGTTGAATCCGCGGCTGCGCTTGTATCGGGCGATGATGTCGGTGGCCGTATAACCTTCGAGATGGCCGACATGGAGGCCCGAACCGCTCGGGTAGGGGAACATGTCGAGCACGTAGTATTTGGGGCGTCCTTCAGCCTCGCCGGTCGCGAAGGTGTTCTGTTCCGCCCAGCGGGCCTGCCATTTTCTTTCGATCGCTGAAAATTCGTACCTCATAATGCTAATATCGGGTTCAGTATTGGATCCGGGAAAATAAGGGAGCGTCTTCAATCAACAAAAAAGGCAGTGCAGGACCCATTTCGTCGCCTGCACTGCCTTTCGTACTCTTTCGGACCCGTCAGCCCTGGGGCGCCGGGTTGGATCCGTCGTTGCCTGCGGGTGCGTCGGTTTCGAGCAGCGCCTTCATGGATAGGGCGAACTTGGTCTTGCCGGTGCGCGGATCCTTGCGAACGTCGATCAGCTTGACCTTCACGCGGTCGCCGGGTTTCAGCACGTCGCTTACCTTGGCGATGCGCTCGCGGGAGATTTCCGAGATATGCACCAGGCCATCGGTCTTCGGCAGGAACTCGACGAATGCGCCGAGCTCGTCGCGGATGTCGCGGACCTTGCCCATGTAGATCGTGCCGACTTCGGGTTTCGAAATCAGGGTCTTGATGGTCTCGACCGCGGCCGCAGTGCCTTCCGGGCTGGAGCAGGCGATGGTCACCGTGCCGTCGTCCTCGATGTTGATCTCGGCGCCGGTCTCCTCGGTGATGCTGCGGATCGTCTCGCCGCCCTTGCCGATCACCATGCCGATTGCGTCCACCGGGATCTGGATGGTGGTGAGGCGCGGAGCGTACTTGCCGATGTCGGCGCGTGCCTCGGGAAGCGACTCGTTCATGACGTCGAGGATGTGCAGACGGCCATGGCGAGCCTGTTCGAGCGCGGTTTCGAGGATGTGGTAGTCCAGGCCGTCGATCTTGATGTCCATCTGGCAGGCGGTGATACCGTCCTTAGTGCCGGATACCTTGAAGTCCATGTCGCCGAGATGGTCCTCGTTGCCGAGGATGTCGGAGAGCACGGCGTAGCGGTCGCCCTCCTTGATGAGGCCCATGGCGATGCCGGAGACCGGCTTGCGGAGCGGAACGCCGCCGTCCATGGCCGCCAGGGTGCCGCCGCAGACCGAAGCCATCGACGAAGATCCGTTCGACTCCAGGATGTCGGAAACGATACGCACCGTGTACGGGAACTCCTGCTCGGGAGGCATGACCATCCTGATGGCGCGTTCGGCAAGGTTGCCGTGACCGATTTCACGACGTCCGGTGCCGCCGACCCTGCCGGTCTCGCCGACCGAGAAGGGCGGGAAGTTGTAGTGCAGCATGAAGCGCTTGTCGCGGTCGTCGGTCAGGGTGTCGACCGACTGGGCATCCTTCTTGGTGCCGAGGGTCAGGGTGACGAGCGCCTGGGTTTCGCCGCGGGTGAAGAGCGCAGAACCGTGGGCCCTCGGAATGAGGCCGAGTTCGATGCTGATCGGCCTGACCTGGTCGAGCTTGCGTCCATCGAGGCGTTTCTTGTCGTCGAGGATCATATGGCGCATCATCTTCTTTTCGATCGAGTGGATGCAGTCGTCGATGATGTGCTCGTTCTGGCAGAGCGCCCTTGTGGGATCGGCTTCGATCTCCGCCTGGGAGATGCCGGCGAAGTGCTCGAGCGTCTTCTTTATGGTGTTCTTGTAGACGGCCCTGGTCCTGTCGGCGCGCTCCTCCTTGGCCAGAGGCGTGTAGGCCAGATCCTTCAGTTCGGCGGCGCAGAGGCCTTCGACGAACGAGACCAGGTCCTGGGGCGCCAAGGTCGGCGTGAAGGCGCGTTTCGGCTTTGCAACTTCAGCCGCAAGCTCTTTCTGGACACGGCAGATCTTCTTGATGGCCTCATGTCCGTAACGGATGGCATCGACCATCTCGACTTCGGAGATCTCCTTCATCTCGCCCTCGAGCATGCAGATGGTGTCTTCGGTGCCGCCGATGGAGATGTCGAGATCGCTACGCGAGAGCTCGTTCGTGTCCGGGTTGATGAGGAACGCTCCGTCGACGCGGCCCACGCGGACTTCCGACATCGGGTTGGCGAAGGGGATGTCGGACACCATGATGGCGGCCGAGGCGGCGATGCCGCCGAGCACGTCGGCGTCGTTGATCGTATCGGATGAGATGACCGAGATGATGACCTGGGTCTCCTGGTAGTAGCCGTCAGGGAAGAGCGGACGAAGGGCCCGGTCGATCAGCCTGGCGGAGAGGATCTCTTTTTCGGAGGGGCGGCCTTCGCGCTTGAAGAATCCGCCGGGGAACTTGCCTGCCGCCGAGTACTTCTCGCGGTACTCGACCTGGAGCGGGAAGTAGTCCTGGTTCAGGGAAGCTGGGGTCTTGCTGGATACGACCGTGGCGATCACCATAGTGTCCTGAAGGCTGACGACTGCCGCACCATCGGCCTGCTTGGCCATTTTCCCGGTTTCGATCGTGATTTTCTTGCCGTGTCCAAGATCGATTTCTTTTTTGATAAACATGGAAATCAGTTGAGGTTAGTGATGATGAACCGTTCCGGTGGATCGTTCAAGCTGCTGCGTACAGTCTGCAGTGGCAAAGAGGTGCATGCCGGTCGTGGTCGTAACGAAATCAAAAATTGATAAGTCGTATAATATAATACAAATTTTCGTGACGCGTAACACGTGACTCGTAACGAGAGAAGACAAAAAGGAAAAAGGGCGACTCCGTCCCCCGGCGTTTATCCTTTACTCGTCACCCGTCACTCTTCACTTGTTACTTGTCACTCTTAACCGTCACTCGTCACTCGTCACGACTCTCTTCACACTCAAACTTCCAGTTGTCGATCAGGCGCGTCGCGCCGATCCTGACGGCTATGATGAGCCGGTATGCCTTTCCCGGGACGGACTCGGCAACCGGTTCGAAACGCTCTTCGTCGACGAACGAGAGATAGTCGGTCTTCGCTTCCGGCACCGACAGCACGATCGATTCCGCTTCAGCGGCGATGGTCGCGAGGTCCCGGCGTCCCCTTGCCGTTTCCGTCCCGGCATGGCAGATCGCCCGGTACAGTGCGGTGGCGTGCTGTCGCTCCTCCGAGCTGAGGTAGATGTTGCGTGAACTGGTCGCCAGTCCGTCAGGCTCACGCGAGATCGGGGCCCCTTCGATCTTCGTTCCGATGTTCAGGTCGGCGACGATCCTTCTGATCATGGCGAGCTGCTGGGCGTCCTTTTCCCCGAACACGGCGATGTGGGCCCGGGTGATGTTGAGCAGCTTCACCACGACCGTGGCCACCCCCCTGAAATGTCCGGGACGCAGTCGCCCCTCGAACCGTTCGGCTATGGGGCCGGGATCGATCGAACTGCTGAACCCTTCAGGATACATGCTGCCCGGCTCCGGGGCGAACAGGTAGTCGACCCCCGCCGAGCGGGCAAGCGCCGCATCCTGATCGAAGGGCCTCGGGTAGCGGTCGAAGTCCTCTTCGGGTCCGAACTGCGTCGGGTTGACGAAGAGGGTCATGATCACGATGCCCGCCTTTTTCCGGGCGAGGCGTACCAGGCTGAGGTGCCCGTCATGCAGGGCGCCCATGGTCATGACGACGCCGATGAGCTGATGCTGGAGCCTCAGGTTTTCGGAGATCGCCTGCATTTCGACGGGGTCAGTGATGATCTGCATGCTCTTGCTGCTGTTTTTGACGTTTGCCGCCGGGGTGGATCACGACGACGAATTCACCGCGGATCTGTCCGTTCGAAAAATGTGCGAGCAGCGTATCGGGGGTTCCGCTGACATACTCTTCGTGCATCTTGGTGATTTCACGCGCCACGAACAGTTCCGCATCCGGAAAGTTGACGGCCGCTTCTTCGAGGAGCTTTTTGATCCGGTGCGGCGATTCGTACAGCACGACCGTGCAACCGAGGGAGGCGAGGTACTCCATGCGGCTTTTCCGGCCTTTCTTGTGCGGAAGGAACCCGGCGAAGAAAAAACTGCTGACCGGCAGGGGACATACGGAGAGCGCCGCGGTGAGGGCGCTGGGACCAGGCACGGGAATGACGCTGAAGCCTAGGGCGTGGAGCGCGTTGGCCATGCTGTAACCGGGGTCGCTGACACCCGGTGTGCCGGCGTCGGTGACCAACGCCACATCGGTGCCCTCGTCGAGGAGCGCGGTGACCTGCTGGACAGCCCTCTCTTCGTTGAAGCTGTGGTAGGTGACCAGTTTTTTGCCCTGGATGCCGAAGTGGCGGAGCAGGATCGAGGTCCGGCGGGTGTCTTCACAGGCGATAGCACCGGAGTCACGGAGTGTGCTGACGGCCCTGAACGTCATGTCGTCGAGATTGCCGAGCGGTGTGGCCACGACGTACAGCGTGCCCTTCTGTTGAGTGCGGGTGTTCAAAATGTTGCGATCTGCTCCCGGTTCGGTTCCGGTTCAACTTTTTTTGGAGAATTAAGCTTGTATATTAGTATACCAAAAGCAAGTACATATGACAACAAGCTTGAACGCCCAGATCGAACGTGAGGAGATCCTTGAGGTCAGGGATCTGAACGTCCATTTCCCGGTCCGGAAAACCGGTCTTTTCGGGAGCAAAGTGGTCGCCAGGGCGGTCAACGGAGTCTCCTTCGAGGTCATGAAGGGCGAAACCCTCGGGCTGGTGGGGGAGTCCGGCTGCGGCAAGACCACGCTCGGCAGGGCGATCGTACGGCTGGTGCAGCCCTCGAAGGGCGGGGAGGTGCGGTTCCGCGGGCGCGACATCACGTCGCTCGACAACCGCCAGTTCCGCCCGCTGCGCAAGGAGATGCAGATGATCTTCCAGGACCCTTTCGGTTCGCTCAACCCCCGTCTGACGGTGGGCCAGATGCTCGGCGAGGCCCTTCGGGTGCACGGAATCACTCGCGGAGGCGAGGAGACGACGACAAAGGTCAGGATGCTGCTCGACACCGTCGGTCTCAACCGGGAGTACGCCAACCGCTATCCCCATGAATTCTCCGGCGGGCAGCGGCAGCGCGTCGGCATCGCCAGGGCGCTTGCCGTCAACCCCTCCTTCATCATCTGCGACGAGCCGGTGTCGGCGCTCGACGTGTCGATCCAGTCGCAGATCATCAACCTGCTCAAGGACCTCCAGCGGGAGTTCGGCCTGACCTACCTGTTCATCGCGCATGACCTCTCGGTAGTCGAGTACATCTCCGACCGGGTGGCTGTGATGTACCTCGGCAAGATCGTCGAGATCACCGACGGCGAGACCCTCTACGCCGGACCGAAACATCCCTACACGCAGGCGCTGCTGTCAGCCATACCGCTTCCCGAACTCGGCCACCACCGGGAGCGCATCGTGCTCAAGGGGGACCTGCCGGGACCGCTCTCCATTCCGGAAGGGTGCAGCTTTCATCCGCGATGCCCCTTCGCCATGCCCAAGTGCAGAGAACAGGAGCCTGAACTGCTTGCCCTGAAGGAAAATCCGCTTCACCGGGTAAGCTGCCTGCTCTATCAATGAACCCATTCCTGAACCCATACCGTCGCATCGAGACCATGAACGAACAGAAAAAGAGGCGGGGATGTCTCCGCACAGGATGCCTGATGCTGGTCATCGTGCCTTTCGTCCTCCTCGCTCTCGTATGGGCGATCGTATCATGGAATCAGCGCCTTCCTGACAGCTTCGTGCTGCGACTTCCGATCACCGGGCAGATCGATGAGCGACCTGCCGACCAGGTCTCCTTCCCGTTCACTCCCACGAGGCAGCTCCTCTCACAGCAGGAGCTGCTGGCCATCATGGACCGGGCAAGGACGGATGGACGGGTCCGCTCGGTACTGCTTGAAATCGACGGCCTGTCAGCACCGACAGCCAAGATCGAAGAGCTCAGGCGATCGATCGAGCTCCTGAGAGGCGCCGGGAAGAAGGTGACCGCCTTCCTCCATTCTCCCGAAGACAAGGACTACCTCCTGGCCGTCTCCTGCGATTCGGTGGTCGTTCAGAAAGGATCCTGGCTGCAGCTCGACGGACTCAAAGCCGAGACCTTCTTCTTCGCCGAGCCTCTCGGGAAACTCGGCGTCGGGTTCCAGGCATCGCAATGGAAAAAGTACAAGAGCGCCATCGAACCATTCACCAGGAGCTCCTCGACCCCGGAATCACGCGAAGAGGTCGGTCAGCTGCTTGACGGTGCCTGGGGGGATTACCTCGGTTACGTGTCGGCGCGACGCGGGATATCACAAAAAGCGTTTGCCGCCATCGTCGACTCGGTGGCCCTGGTGTCGCCGCAGAAAGCCCTTGCAACAGGGCTTGTGGACCGGGTAACCAGCGCGTGGCAGCTCGAGAAAATGTATGAAAAGCGGTACGGGGCTTTGGCCGACGAGCTCTTCGTCGGGGGGCACGAATACCTGCAGGCCACGGGCGGTATGAACGTCCGGGGTAAAGCCGGGAGCGTGGCCGTCATCAACATCACCGGAATGATCGTCAGTTCCGGCCGGGGGTTGCCGGACATGTCCGATGGAGAGGGGACCGACGAGACCTCGCTCAAGCATGCGCTCCGGACGGCGCTTGACGACAGCGACGTGAAGGCGATCGTCCTGAGGATCGACAGTCCCGGCGGTGACGCCCTCGCGGGTGCCGCCATGCTCGAGATGCTCGACGCCGCCCGCGGAAAGAAACCCATTGTGGCTTCGATGTCCGGGGTCGCGGCATCCGGCGGTTACATGGCGGCCATCGGCGCGGACCGGATTCTTGCCGAACCCATGACCATCACCGGTTCGATCGGTGTCTTCGCCCTCAAGCCCGACCTCAGCGGAATTCTGAAGAAGACAGGACTGAACCGCGAAGTGATCACCAGAGGCCGTTACGCCGACGCCTATTCTCCGTTCCGGCCCTTCGACGAGGCTGCCTTTGGGAAGTTCGACGAAAACTCTGGCGACATCTACCGCGACTTCGTCAGCAAGGTGGCCTTGCGCCGAAAGATGACTCCCGAACAGGTCGACGCGGTCGCGGGCGGCCGGGTCTGGACCGGAGCGCAGGCGCTCCAGGTAGGGCTCGTCGACGGCATCGGAGGCCTTGCCGAAGCGGTGAAGACCGCCCAGGCGCTTGCCCGCATGGATACCTCGAAACCCGCTGGCATAATCTACCTTCCTGCCACCAGGACGCTGGCCGATTATCTTTTCGGCAACGATTCGACGCGCCTCGGACCCGGACTGGCCTCGAGAATCGCCGGGCTTTACATCAGGGAGTCGATGCCCTTCGCCCGCTCGATGCCCGTGCCCGCTGCAGCCCGGCTGCTGATGGGCGCCGACTCTCCGCAGGTTCTGGCCATCCTGCCTTATGATATCAGGAT
>Ga0326726_10000712_pt1 | contig 30475 bp, 30 predicted proteins | sample MHFenrmetagenome_2_FD_207603 | JGI IMG/M metagenome (GOLD analysis project Ga0326726, IMG submission 207603) | Lab enriched peat soil microbial communities from Michigan Hollow, Ithaca, NY, United States - MHF15MN | ecosystem: Environmental > Terrestrial > Soil > Wetlands > Peat | place: USA...
CCAAGCGGCGGGTGCGGTGGAGCAGTGGGCAATGGCGGAAGCATTGGGGCATACACTATCGAGTAGCAGTCTAGAATCGCTCGTCCCCAGGAGTCGGACCACGGCCGTATCCGGGCATCAGGTCAGCAGCCCTACTGTAAAGACACTCATCATCCTACCAACGAACAGTGCGCTGATTGCTCGCAACTATCAGCAGTTTGCAGCAGTCGGCATTCACGATGGCGGAGGAATCGATATCACAGACTTGGCAAAATGGTCTTCGTCCAATGAATCGGTTGCGATCGTATCTACGTCTGGGTTGGTGACGGCTTTAAGAGCAGGCCATGTTATTATTACTGCAACTCTGTCTGGGACGATGCGATCGATCCCGATCACGATAACTGAGCCACCGATTAGAGAGAAATAGCGCCACCTGCGGTTATGACCGCCCCGAACTGAAAAGAAGCGCAGAATCTCTTTAGGCCGGGTTTCCATCTTGATCCGCCAAGTCATACGGCGGGTGGCGCACCCTTCCGTCGCTACCAGAATGTGGGTGCCCCACCCTTCGCGGTTTTCGAAGGGTGGGTAACAACGCTGCTTGCGCTCACACGTGCACCGTAGTCGGCCAATCATTCAGCTTCACCACACCCGATTCCGCGCAAGCGTACCACCGATAGCTGCTCCAGGCCCAAAGCTCCGGCGCGCTCACCAACCCGCGCGTCACGGGATTGCGGTGCATGTAGAGCAGCTTCTCGCTCTGCTGGCGCGCGCTCCACACGTTGAAATCATAGAAGCGGCGCTGCCAGAAATGATCCACTGCCATGCCGGAGTCGAACAACGTGCCCTGTCCGGCCGGGGTTCGCTTTCTCCGCAACAGCCGCCTCGCCACACGCTGCTTCAGCACCTGCATTACCTTGGAGGGGTCGCCCCGCTCCGGCTCGCTGATCAACAGGTGAATGTGTTCCGGCATGACCACGTACCCGATCACCACGAACCCGTAGCGCCGCCGGACTTCCTCCAGAACACGCAGAAACACGTCGCGTCGCGGGCCGGTTGCCAACAGGGCCCGGCGGGGCTGGGGATGCCTGTCTCTCGGCCGCGCATTCCTCGGCGGCGCTGGGCTGGGGTGGTGGTAAGCTATACGCTGGTGGCGAATCGCACATTCAGTCTCGATGAAGCCCAGACGCTGCTGCCGGTGATGGAGTCGCTGTTGCGCCGGGGCATGGAAGCCAAGAAGTGCGTGGAAGAGATCGAGGGCGAGTTTCAGAAGCTGGGCCACCGCATTTTTCTGAGCGGCGGATTGGAAGTGGACGTGGTCGAGCTTGCCCAGCGCCGCGCCGAAAGCGACAAGGGACTGCAGCAGATCAAGGATTGCCTGGCGGAAATCGAAGCTACCGGCGCGCAGGTGAAGGACTTGGACACCGGTCTGCTCGACTTCCCCTGCGTCGTCGACGGCGAGACCATCCTGCTGTGCTGGAAACTGGGCGAGAAGAAAATTACGCACTGGCATGGGCTGGAAGAAGGTTTCGCCGGACGCAAGCCGGTTGACGAGCGCATCGCGAGGGCCAAGGGGAAGGTGAACTAGAAGCCATCTCATGAACACACCCAAAAGGCAAAGTACGTTTCCCTCAGGGGCTAAAGCCCGCATTTTTGGCGGCCCTGGGCGGCACGGCTGAAGCCGTGCCCTACCCAAAACCATTTATGAGATAGCTCCGAGTTGCGAGTTCCGAGTTGCGAGTCTCGCGTTCAGAGTTGTGAGTTCTTAACTAACGAATTTTGGGCAAAAGCACGGCGGTGGCCGTGCTTTCTGCTTTCCTCATACCTGTTTTGGGAAGGGCGGGCCGTCACGCACGACTCAGAACTCACAACTCACAACCAGTATTCGTGTTTGTTAGAATTTGAGTGAGTGCGTGATGATACTCAAACCTAAGCTACTTCCCGTGGTGATCTGCGCCGCGCTGCTGATTTGCCTGGGCTGCGGCGGACACGATTTCTGGACCACGCAAAACAGCTCCAGTTCGACCAACCCTACGGGAGCCACTCCCAAATTTGCCTATGTCGCCAATTTCAATGGCGGCGGCGCAGGCAGTGTTTCCGCCTACACCGTCAACGCCAACAGCGGCGCGCTCAGCGCGGTGGCTAATTCGCCCTTCGCCGCCGGGACCGGAACCGTAGCGGTGGGCGCCGATTCCGCGGGGAAATTCCTCTACGCCGCGAACCAGGGTGGCGGCGTCTCGGCGTTCACCATCAACCGCACCGACGGCTCGCTGGCCGGAGTGACCGGTTCGCCGTTTGCAGCCGGCAGTAACCCGGTGTGGGTGACCGTGGATCCTGCAGGCCGTTTCGTGTACGTAGCCAACAGCGGATCCAGCGACGTGACGGGATATGCGGTGAATACCAGCACCGGCGCGTTGACCGTGCTCGGCGCCTCGACCGGCCTGGCCAGTGCGCCGGTACGAGCCACCGTGGACCCGAGCAGCCGTTTTCTGTACGTGGCCCTGGGTACCGGCGGAACCGCCGTATTCAAGATCAACTCCGACGGCAGCCTGACGGCAGGCACACGCATCGTTCCGGCGGCTCCTTGTACCGCGTCTACCGATGTTGCCGTCGACGCTAACACCCACTTCGCCTTCGTAGCCGACGGGAATACGGGCATTTGTAATTACGCGGTGAACGCCAGCACTGGCGACCTGACGCTGATCAGCACGTCGGTGATCGCAGCCGGCAGCAAGCCGGTCGCCGTGGCCTCGGGCACCAACGGCACGTTTCTCTTTGCCGCGAACCAGGGCTCCGACAACATTTCCGGATACACCATCAACGCTGACGGGACGCTGACGGCGATGTCGGGCTCTCCCTTTGGCGCCGGAACCGGGCCGCAGGCGGTTACCGTGGATCCTTCGGGCAAGTTTGTGTACGCCGCCAACTTCAGCGGCAATACGATCTCCCTCTACACCATCAGCAGTAGTTCGCTGACCACCGGGGGGACGACGGCCACGGATGCCAACCCTCATTCGGTGGTGATCACGCAGTAGGGTGAGCGAAATTAAGACCACCGGAATCAGTCTGTTATTTCTTGAAGAGATTCTCAAACGCTTTGCGGGCGTCGTCGGCGCGCAGGCCGGCACTCGACGTTTCCTTTTCCACGGAAGTGCGCATGTCGAACAACGCGCAGTTGTTCAGAGCATCTTTGCGGGCTACGCGCTCCAGGATGGTCTGGCGGCACTCGAAGCGGCTGGCGGGATCGAAGTGGGCGCACTGCTTGCACGAGTGCAGCTCGTAACCGCATTTCGGGCACTGGCCCACCGGATCGGTGATCATGGTCAGCACGGTTCCGCACTGTGCGCAGCGGGACACGGTGCGCGATCCCGGCATGTTTAGCGGGCGCGGGCCGAAGGTCTCGTCCTTCTTGAGCCGCGGCTGGCCGGGGCCGGCTGACTTGGGCTTGTCGTCGCCGCGGTCCTGATATCCGTGCTGGCGGTATTTCCTGTCTGACACGCTGACCTCCTGTCGCACACGCCTGCCTGGGTACTTGCAAATCTGGAGGGGAATGGAAACCGTAACCGCCAGTGTAGCGCGAAGGAGCGGGAAATTCACCCCGGCAAAATGCGGTGCGTGGCAGGGGGGAAAAAATCATGCGTGCGCGACGTAGTATGTGGGGTGAGGATGGCAACGTCGCGCACGCTTCAGTTGTAAGTGCAGGTTAGCAGCACGGCCGGGGCGCCGCTAGTTCGCACGTCATGTATGCGTGTGACCTGCGTCACAGGGCGGATGTTCATGTCGGGCGCTCAGAAAAGCTGGCGCGCGCGTGTTCGTAAGCGTGGGCGAGGCGGAGGATAGTCGACTCGTCGAAGTGGCGTCCCAGGATTTGCAATCCGATGGGCAGCCCGGCTTTCGATTCGCCGCAGGGCACGCTGATTCCGGGAACTCCGGCCAGGTCGGCGGTGACGGTGTAGATGTCGGCCAGGTACATGGAGAGCGGGTCGTCCGTCTTTTCGCCGAGTTTGAATGCCGGCGTGGGCGAGGTGGGCGTGACGATGGCGTCCACGCGCTGAAATGCCTGTTCGAAATCGCGTGTCAGCAGGGTGCGCACGCGCTGCGCCTTGAGGTAATAGGCGTCGTAGTATCCGGCGCTGAGCACATAGGTGCCCAGTATGATGCGCCGCTTGACCTCGGCGCCGAAACCCTGGTCACGCGAGCGGCGGTACATCTCGGAAAGCGTGCGCGCCTGCGGCGAGCGATAGCCGTAGCGCACACCGTCAAAGCGCGCCAGGTTCGATGAGGCTTCCGCGGTGGCGATCACGTAGTAGGTCGGGATGGCGTACGGCGTGTGCGGCAGCGAGATAGGCACGACCTCGCACCCGATTTGCGCCAGCTTCTGAATAGCGGTTTCCACCGCGGCGCGGACCTCTGGATCAAGACCCTCCCCAAAATATTCCTTGGGGACGCCGACCTTAAGCCCGCGCACCGGCTGTTCGATTTCTTGCTCGTAATCCGGCACAGGCACTTCCGCGGAAGTCGAATCCAGCGGATCGCGTCCGGCAATATGGCGCAGCAAAATGGCCGCGTCCTTCACCGTCTTGGTAAGCGGGCCGATGTGGTCAAGCGACGAAGCGAAAGCGATCAGGCCGTAGCGGGAGACACGACCGTAGGTCGGCATCAGGCCAACCACGCCGCAAAACGATGCCGGCTGGCGAATGGAGCCGCCGGTATCGGACCCGAGCGCGGCCACGCTCATGCCCGCCGCGACCGACGCCGCCGACCCCCCCGATGAGCCGCCCGGCACGCGCGACAGATCGCGTGGATTGTGGACGGGAAAATAACCGGAGTTCTCGTTGGAGGAGCCCATGGCGAACTCGTCGCAATTGGTCTTGCCGAGCACGATGGCGCCGGCGGCTTCCAGGCGCGCCACCGCGGTGCAGTCGTAGGATGAAACGAAATTGCTGAGAATCTTCGAGCCCGCAGTTGAACGCACACCGCGAATCACCATTACATCTTTGATGGCGATGGGCACGCCGGCCAGCGGCGGCAGCGGATCGCCCTTGTCGGCGATGGCGTCAATGTTGGCCGCTTTTTCCAGCGCGCGCTCGCAGGTAAGCGTCAGATAGGCGCCGATTTTCTTGTCCTCGTCTTCGATTTTCTTGTAGAAGCTTTCCGCGAGCACAACCGCACTAGTCTGCCGCTCGAGAACGGCGGTGCGGGCGGAGCTCACGGTCAAGAGGTTGATATCCATTGCCTGATCGGGTGATCTGGTGATCGGGTGATCGGGTGATCTAGTTCTTCGACGAAGTCGTTTTAGCCGTTTGCTGCGAGGCCGAGAAGATGCGAACCAATTCTTCTGATTCCTTCAACAAATCTGCCAAAAGGCTGGCTTTGACGATTCCATTGTCGACCAGGCATTCCAGCCAGAATTGTGATTCATCGGCCTCTTCGAGAACGACTCCTATCTTGGAAACAAACTCGGCTGGTGATCGCGCGCGTCCCGCGGCCCGATAATTCGCGGCGATGCTAGTTGCTGAACGCAGCAGTTGCTTGCCAATGACTTGGGCCTCCGGTTTACGGGGCAAAGAGCGAAACAACCGAATTACCCTGTAGGCGAACTGTTTGGTGCGTTGTCTTAACTCCTCCTGCGGAGTGGTCATTCGCGCCTCCTCGGTTCAGATCACCAGATCACCCGATCACTTCTCGATCACCTTCGGCACCTTGAAGAACGCCCCATCCGTCTCCGGCGCGTTCTCCATCACCACGTCGCGCGGCAGTGACGGCCCGGTCTTGTCCTCGCGCATCGCGTAGGCAAAACGCGCCGTGCCGCTCTTGCTTTCGTCGATGCCGTAGCGGTCGGAGGTTTGCGCCATGGGCTCGACATTGGTGGTGTCGAGCTGGCTGAGGCGATCAACATAATCAAGGATCGAGTTCAAGTCCTTGACCATGCGCGCGCGCTCGTCCTCGGTGAGCTCCAGGTTCGCCAGATCGGCGACGTAGAGCACGTCTTTCTCGGTGATCGGCTGTCGGTGATCGGACATCGGCTTAGGTGTGGCTCATGCGCGCGCGGGTGGCGGCGGAATCCCTGGCGGTCACAAATTCGATTCGCTTCACCTTGGCGAACTGGTTGAGCGTCGCCAGGTATTGCGGAACAAGCGCGAGTAATTCATTGCGCCAAGCGGCGTCGGGCACTTCGACGCGCAATAGGCCATCGTTGTAGGCTAGCGCCCGGGTGCGGGCTGCAACGGCGGCGCCGCAGGCCAGCGGCCATCCCAGCAGGGGCGCTTCCGCGGCAGGCGCGCGACGGATGGCTTCCACCATGATCTTCTGCAGCCCGTCGCGAGCGCGTTCCATACCGTCTCCTCGCCGGAAATGGGAATCCGGATTTTACCACTCGTCACCGACCGGCGATTACCCCCGTAATTTGCGCAGATTCCATGGCGCAGTAGGATGCGCTTGAAGAGGGCAGCCAATGAGGAACACGCACAAGCCAAGGACCCGGGCAAAAGCCATCGACACTCGTGTGTGGACTTTACTCAGCCTTGCCATGTTCCTGAGTCTTTCGGCGCTGGCGCTGTTCTGGGCTGCCCTCCGATGAATTCCGCGAGATGAATTTGGGGCCGAATCTGGGTCGTTCGCTGCACCGCGACCTTGGGGGAGGGAGCGGCGCAGCGAACGAATAAACGAATCGAAGAGGTGACCGGCACGGCGCTTGCCGTGCCGCTTCTTTTGGCGGTTACTTCCGGACTATACCGTGATCACTCGATACCCCCGCCATCGGTAAGATTGCCGCTTGCCGGGAGTTGCGCGACCATTTTCCCGTGGGAGGTGGCTTATGCCGCACGCGCATCACTCGCAAACGCCACTGAACGAAACCCGATTCTGGGACTACATCAGCTTCGCCATCCTGGTGCTGCTCTCGGTGATCGCCTACAGCTGGCTGGTGCCGCACTAAGCTGGCGCCGTCACCGGGTACTCGCGGCGGACCAAGTCCACGGCCTGCTCGCGAGTGGTGATGCGGCCCTCGAGTTGAGCGTCTTCCAGCGCCGCCAGGATTTCGCGGAAGCTCGGCCCGGGTTTGTATCCCATCGCCAGCAGGTCGTGGCCGGTAAGCAGCGGCCGTGGTCGAATCTCCTCCGGCCGCGTCTCCTCCAGCGTTTTCCGCAGATACTCATAGATCGCCAAATCGCCATGGCTGGCCAGGCAGTCGATGCGGTGCATCTCCAGGTGCTCGGCAAAGCGGAGCTGGCGCAGGAAGCGCTTCAGGGTTGAGGGCTTCATCTTCAGGGCGTCGGCAAAACGCATGTGCTGTCCCACCAGCGCCACGATCTGCTCAATGTCGTCGTTGGACATGCGCAGCCGGCGGCCAATATCCTCGGCCATGGCGACTCCGACCTCGACGTGATTGTCGAAGCGGATGCGGTCCGGGGCCACGCGAAACGTGGGCGGCTTGCCGACATCGTGCAGCAGCGCGCCCCAGGCAAGCGTGCGCGAGGCGTTGGGCGGCAGCATTTCCAGCATCAACAGCGTGTGGATCCACACGTCGCCTTCGGGATGAAACTGCGGCGGCTGCTTCACTCCTTTCATCTTCTCCACTTCCGGCAGGACTTCATGCAGCAGTCCGGTTTCGTCGAGCAACTCGAAGGCGCGGCGCGCACGGCCTTCAGTCAGCATTTTGGTCAGCTCGTCGCGCACGCGCTCGCGGCTCACCTGCGCGATTTGTGGCGCCAGTTCGCGGATGGCGCGCATGGTGTCCGCGTCAATTTTGTATCCGAAGCGCGCGGCAAAGCGCACCGCGCGCAGCATCCGCAGCTTGTCTTCTCCGAAACGCTTTTCCGGCGAGCCGATGGTGCGGATGATTTCGTGATGCAAGTCGGCGAGCCCGCCGACAAAATCGAGCACCTGGTTGGTGGTCGGGTCGAGCAGCAGGCCGTTGATGGTGAAGTCGCGCCGCTGCACGTCCTCCCGCGGGTCTTGGGAGTATGTGACTTCGTCAGGATGACGACCGTCGGTGTAGAGGCCGTCACTGCGGAATGTAGCAACTTCAATGGTCATCAGGTGATCGGGCGATCGGGTGATCGGGTGATCTGAAACTACCGATTCGATGGGCACCAGCACCACGCCGAACTGCGCGCCCACCGCCCAGGTCTTGGGGAAAATGCGCATCACGTCTTCGGGGCGAGCGTCGGTGGAGACGTCCCAGTCGGCGGGCTCGCGTCCGAGCAGCAGATCGCGCACGCATCCGCCGACCAGGTAAGCCTGGTAGCCACGATCGCGCAGCGTGCGCACGATCTCGATGGCAGCGGATTTCGCAAGATCAGCCATTGGCAATTAGCGGTTAGCAACTAGCTCTCAATCCAGAATGAAACCCTCTGTCCAGTCGTCCTTGTTTATCTCGCATTCGTGGTATTCGAATCCTGCAGGCGCATCAACAAACCCCGGCTTGGTCACAAGACGGTCTATGGCTGCGTTTGCATCATCCTTCGTTCGATAGACCCCAATCAGCAGGGGATCTTCGTCGTCGGTATCCTTGTTGCGCACGTACCAGAGTATAAAAACTGAGTTCATTGCGATGCTCTGCTGGCTAAAAGCTAATGGCTAAGAGCTAATAGCTAATTGCTAGTATAGAGATATGCCCGACGCCTACATCCTGGGAATTGAGAGCTCCTGCGACGAGACCGCGGCGGCCGTGGTGCGCTCGGGCGAGCAGGTGATTTCCAACGTAGTCCTCTCGCAGATTTCCACCCACCGCCCCTACGGTGGCGTGGTGCCGGAACTGGCCTCGCGCGAGCACCTGCGGGCCATCATCCCGGTGGTGCGCACCGCCCTGGCCGAAGCTGACAAGACGTACGAAACCGTGGACGCCATTGCGGTGACGCGCGGGCCCGGTCTGGCCGGCGCGCTGCTGGTGGGCATCAGCTTCGCCAAGGCGCTGGCCTACGCGCTGGACAAGCCGCTGATTGCCGTCAACCACCTCGAAGGTCACATCCACGCCGTGCTGCTGGAGGAGCGGCAAAAAGGCAATCGCGAGTTGCATTTCCCCGTGCTTGCGCTGGTGGTGTCCGGAGGTCACACGCACTTGTACCTGGCGGAGCAGAGCGGCCAGGGCTGGACGTACCAGAACATCGGCCACACGCGCGACGACGCCGCCGGAGAGGCTTTCGACAAAGTCGCCAAGCTGCTCGGACTGGGCTATCCCGGCGGCCCGATCATCAACCAACTAGCCGGGCACGGCGACCCCACGGCAGTGAAGTTCGCTTTCGCACAGATCAAGCATCGCGATCGCAAAGAAGCGACGGATGTAGCCCGGCCGCCCTCGGCCGGGACTGCACGGCATTTTGATTTTTCTTTCAGCGGCATCAAGACCGCCGTGCTGCGCTACGTCGAGACGCATCCCATGCAGCGGGCGATTGACGTGCGTCGCGCAGGCCTCGCCGGCATCCCCAAGCCCAGCGCCGATGACGTTATGCGCTTGTGCGACCGCCATACCCTCGACCTGGTGGCCTCGTTTCAGAACGCGGTGGTCGGCGATCTGGTGGAAAAAACTCTCGCCGCCGCGCGCAAGTACGATGCCGCCACGCTGTTTGTCACCGGCGGAGTGGCCGCCAACAGCGAACTGCGGCGCCGTTTCGAGGAGCAGGCAGCGCAGGAAGGCTTGCCGGTGTTTTTTCCATCCCGCCCGCTTTCCACCGACAACGCGGCCATGATCGCCGCCGCCGCGTACCCGAAGTTTCTCCGTGGTGATTTTGCCGAAGCTGAACTCTCGGCCGAGGCAGGATTGCGGTTGCGCTAATTCACCGCGCTGGATTCGCCCAGCGTTATTGCCAGGGCCTTCACAAGCTGTTCGTCGATATCGATGTCCTTGAAGATGACGTAATCGGCGCGGCCCTCCGGCTTCATGTCGCGGGCGCTGCTGCGCGCGGCCAGCACCACCACCGGAATGCGCGAGGTCACGGGATTCGCCTTGACCGCGGTAATCAGGTCGCTGCCGGTCATCTTGGGCATCATGAGGTCGGTGACGATCAGGTCGGGCAGCATTTCGTCGAGGATCTGCAAGGCTTCCAGACCGTTGGTGGCCGAGGTGACAGAGAATCCCTGCTGCTCCAGGAAGCGGCAGACGGTGTGCCGGATCAGCATGGAATCGTCAACCACCAGCGCGACTTGAGCGTTCTCCTTCCCCACTGCGCTCCTGTTCTACAGCCGGTGTAAATCCGGCTGGCAGCCCGTACTCCCACCCGGAAGGTAATGGGGCTTCCTCATTTCGGAAAAGTACCAAACTGGCAATGAAACCGACAAGACCTTGCCACCAAGCAGGGGGTTACTTCAGTACTGGGCCGTTCCCAAAACCGCGTACGCACGCACGACGCACGCCGCTCAATCTCCCGTCCCTTCCACCGCCGGCAATTCCGCGGCGGCGACGGTTACGCCCGCCTTCGACTTCACCTTCGCGCTGGTAACCAGCGCCACGGCGCCAACGATGATGGCCGACCCTGTCAAGATGTAGCGATCCACGGTTTCGTGCGCCAGCCCCCACCCCAGAAAAACGGCCACCACCGGATTGACGTAGGCATAGGTCGCCACCTTCGGCATGGGAACGTTTTGCAGCAGCCAGATGTAGGCGCTGTATCCTACCCACGATCCGAAGACGATCAGGTAAGCGATGGCGCCGATGCCCGAGGTCGTCCACTGGGCGCGCGCCGGTTCGCCCAACGCCAGCGCCATGCACAGGTTCAGTGCGCCCGCAATGGACATCTGCCAGCCGGTGGCGGCGAAGGCGTCAATGCCTTCCTGCCAGCGCTTGGAGAGCGCCGATCCCAAGGCCCAAGTGCAGGAGGCGATGGGCAACGTAAGCGCCGCCAGCAGAACGCGCCGGTCCAGCGGGCTGGACGACATTTCGCGCAGCTTCGGCCACAGCAACACGACGATGCCGGCAATCCCCAGTGCCAAGCCGATCATCCCACGGCGAGAGATGTGGTCCCCGCGGAACAGCCACGTATCAATCAGCAGGAACCACAGCGGTGTAGCGGAAACGATGAGCGCGGCCAGGCCGCTGGGTACAACCTGTTCGGCCCGCGCCAGGATGGGGTTGGCAATCGAGAGCAACAGGGCGCCGATCACGCCCAGCCGCACGCCTTCGGCGAGTGTGACCCGGATGCGCCGCCCGGTGATCGCGCACCAGGCCAGCATGATCAGCCCGGCGATCAGGAAGCGCGTGCCGGTCATCAACATCGGCGGAATGTGCTCTACCCCGATGCGGATGCCCAGGTACGTGGAGCCCCAGAACACGTACACCAGCGCAAACGCAAACGCTACCCGCAGGCGGTGCTGGCGATGGTGGGGCATGTTGGATGAAAAATTACGATAACAGATTGAGGACGGCGCCCGCCCAAACTGGCACTTCGGTAACTCGTGTCGCCCTTGACGGGGGTACGCCGGCCCCGCTACAGGGCTATAATGATTCCGAGTACAAGCCCATGCTCCGCCGCACTCCACATCACGGGCAGATCGAGGCCGCTCCGCCCTGCCGTCTGCGCCTCATCCTGACCCGGCCGCGAGCCGGGCTGAACCTGGTTCCTTCCCAGTCGCGCCCCAGCCTGTTCGGCGGCGACTAAGCAACTCTCCTCCGTCTCTGGTACTCCGACCCAGCAGAGCATCAGCGCGGGTTCGGGACGAAGCCATCGCTGGTACCGCGCCTTCCAGGCCGGTACTGGTTAGCAGGTAGTGAATCGGAGGAAGTTATGATCAGCACTATGACCCTTCCCGCCGGCCCTCACATCCGCACCGAACTGCCGGGCCCGAATGCCCGCCGGGTGCTGGAAGGCGATAAGACCTACATTTCGCCGTCCTACACGCGTTCTTATCCGCTGGTCGCCAAGCGCGGCCGCGGCGTCGTGGTTGAGGATGTGGACGGCAACGAGTTCCTGGACTTTTCCGCCGGCATTGCCGTGACCTCCACCGGTCACTGTCATCCCCAGGTGGTAGCCGCCATTCAAAAGCAGGCGGCGGAATTGATTCACATGTCGGGCACGGATTTTTATTACGAAAACATGATCACCTTCGCCGAGCGGCTCTCGGCCGTGATGCCCATGAATGGGCCGCACCGCTTCTATTACGGCAACTCCGGCGCGGAAGCCATCGAGGCCGCCATCAAGCTGTCGCGCTATCACACCCGCCGGCAGAATATCATCGCGTTCTATGGCGCGTTCCACGGACGTACCATGGGCGCGCTGTCGCTGACCGCGTCCAAGGTGCAACAGCGCCGCCGCTTCTTTCCGCTGATGCCCGGCGTCACCCATGTGCCCTATCCCAACGTCTACCGCCGGCCTCGCGGCGCCGACCCGGTGGAGTACGCGGTTGACTGCGCGCGCTTCATTGAGCAAAAAGTCTTGAAGACCACCCTTCCGCCCGAAGAAGTGGCGGCCATTTTCGTCGAGCCCATCCAGGGTGAAGGCGGATACGTCGTGGCGCCGGCGGAGTTCCTGGTCGAACTGCGCCGCATCTGCGATCAATACGACATCCTGCTGGTCGCCGACGAGGTCCAGAGCGGCGCCGGACGCAGCGGCCGTTGGTGGGCCATTCAGCACGCCGGCGTCGAGCCCGACATCGTGTGCATCGCCAAGGGCATTGCCTCCGGCATGCCGCTGGGCGTGACCGTGGCGCGCAAGAACATCATGAACTGGGTGCCGGGCTCGCATGCTTCCACCTTCGGAGGCAATCCCGTCTGCATCGCCGCGGCACTGGCCACCATGGACGTGCTCGAGCGCGAAGCAATTCACAATGCCGGCGCGGTCGGCAGCCACATCATGCAGCGCATCAGCACGTGGCCCGACAAGCACGACTTGGTCGGCGACGTGCGCGGACGCGGATTGATGATCGGCGTCGAACTGGTCACTGACAAACAGAGCAAGGCGCCCGCCGGACCGGCGCGCGATAAGGTCGTGCAACTGGCTTTCGAGCGCGGGTGCCTGTTCCTGGGCGCGGGCGAAAACTCGGTGCGCATCTGCCCGCCGCTCGTCATCAGCAAAGAGCAGGCAGACATCGGCCTCGACGTGCTCGAGGAGTGTATCCGAATCGTCGAGAAATCGGCGAAGGCCGACCAATCCGCGAACGGCAAGCATCAGGGAACGTAGAGGGTATTGACGAATTGTAGAATTGGAGAATTGAAGAATCAGCCCGGCCATTTTGGCTGGGCCTTTTGTTGGATGACTTCCAGTTGCGGACGCACTGCTGACTGTGCATACTTGAGCCAAATACCTGACAGTACCCGCAGATTCCCTAATCGTTGAGATTAAAAAGGTAAGCCACCGGCCCGCACTTACCTATTTCTTGGGCGGCGGTTGCTGCACCAGTCGCAAAAATGCCCAAATTGGCCTTGTACCGTGCGTACCAGTCGCTTATCTATATCCCAGCACGTTCCGCAAAAAGGACCGTCTTGTTGACCGGGAGGAACTTGCCTGAAGAAGTAGGCACCCTTGTTTACATCAAAAACGAGATTTTCGGCGATGTCGGCTGCTTTCTTCAGTTCGGCAATTTCCTCGCGCAGTTCCCGGTTACTTTCCATGACCTCTAGGAGGTTTTGGTAAGCGTCGAGAAGTTTTTCGGCAACATCCGGACGCTTTGCTTCACGCGCTAATTGAACAGCTTCTTTTGATGACATCGATACTTGATTTAGCAAGGCCGAGGGTTGTGATGGGATCTAGCATGTTTTCTCCAGATACGGAGAATAGACGAGATTTTAGAGCTACGAAAGCCTGGGGGCCCACATCTGCCCGCCTTTGGCAGATGTGGGTCTGTTGAGCTATTCACCTCGCGACTCGGCACTCGCGATTACTGCAGGGAGTAGCCCGGCCGCGCTCGGCTGGGCTTTTTCATTCAGCCAAATATGTGTGGCACACGCGCCCACGCGTGTGCCGGGTTCCCGGTTGCCGAGCGCGATGCGCAAAACTGGCTTGCTCCAGCAGTTATGTCTACCTGGGGCGAAGGTATGCCATCGGCCGCGGCGCAAAGAATTCAGGCTGCCTTGCGAGCTTGTTGGACCGACCTCAAGAATTTCAGCAGGTCGGCGTTGACTTCATCCTGGTGCGTGGCCGTTAGGCCGTGAGGCCTGCCGGGATAGTAAATTTCCTGCGCCCCCTTGATCAGCCTCGCCGATTTCCTCGCTGAATCCTTGACCGGAACGATCTGGTCGTCCTCGCCGTGCATGACCAGCGTCGGCACATCGAATTTCCTGAGGTCCTCGCTGAAATCGGTCTCGGAAAATGCCTTGATGCTGTCGTAGGCGTTCTTGAGGCCCGCCTGCATGCTCCACAGCCAGAACTGATCCAGCGTTCCCTGCGAGACCGTCGCTCCCGGCCGATTGGCGCCGTAGAACATTACCGCGAGGTCTTTGTAGAACTGCGAGCGATCTTTGGTAAGGCTATTGCGCAATGCGTCAAAGACTTCGATCGGGAGCCCTTCGGGGTTAGCGTCGGACTTCACCATGATCGGCGGTACCGCGGCGACCAGGACGGCTGCGGCAACCCTTTTCGTGCCGTGCCGTCCGATATAGCGCGCAACTTCGCCTCCGCCGGTGGAGTGACCCACAAGGGTGGCTTCCTTGAGATCAAGCGCCTCAATGACTGCTGCCAGATCGTCGGCGTACCCATTCATGTCGTTCCCGGACCAGGCCTGGCTGGACCGGCCATGGCCACGCCGGTCGTGCGCAACCACGCGGAACCCATTCTGGGCGAGGAAATGCAGTTGGCCGTCCCATGCGTCGGAATTCAGCGGCCATCCGTGCGAAAAGGTGACGACCGGGCCTTTGCCCCAGTCTTTGTAGTAGATTGTCGTGCCATCTTTCACCGTAATTGTGCTCATACAAATTTTCTCCTTCCGTTCTTGTGATACAGAAAGGTTCGCAGTCCTGATTTAGTTGGTGGCCACCAGCACCGGAGCGCCTTTGTCCTTCACGAAAAACACGACGAATTTCGCCGGTTTGGTTTTGCTTGCGTTCCGCCCAACCACGTGAACATCATCGGGCCCTTCATAGAAGGTCTGGCCAGGTGTCAAGGTCACTTCTTTTCCGCCTCTCACCTGCATCACGATCGAGCCTTCCAGCACATAGATAAACCCATGTGCATTGTGGCGATGGATGGGGTCCGTACTGCCCGGCGGATACTCCACGGTGATCATCAGCCCTTCTTTGCCAGGAAACTCGGTCAGGTTTTTCGACATGAGCTCCGTTACCTTAGCCTCCTGTGCCAGTAGCGTGCTGGACATGAGACATGCCAGCGCCAAAATTAGTTTTGGGAATGTCACAAATTAACCTTTCGTCTGGTGACGCTATTTCAATGCGTCATGAGTATCGGTCGGTACTTCGCGGTTACGCGTAGTGCCGCACGAGTTCCTGTTCGGCGCGCAGCCAATCTTCGATGTGGTGGCCGTCCCGCCGGCCGCGTGATTCGTACAAACTGAATGCGAGTTGGGCAATCTCGTCGTGTGTAGGCGAAGTTCGACGGCCGGTGTACTTTCCCTTTCTGTTCCCGTTTACGCGGCGCGGGCGGTTCCTGCGGATTGAGTGAGCCAGGTTTCAAAAGTCGTCTCGCCGAGTCGTGCGTTATTGCCCGGAACCAGTGTTCTCTCGCTGATTTTCGCCCCAGAGTAACGCGCGTTTGGATCCGCGATGACTTCGCGGGGATCGTTGAGTGTGGCCAAGCGCCGCTGTACTAATTCATCCAGGCGAAACTGTTCCGGCCCGCCTATTTCGACGGTGCCATTTACCGGCCGGCCTACCGCGACCTTGCCTACGGCACTGGCGACATCGTCGGCAGCCATCGGCTGGAAAAGCACAGGTGGCAAATGCACTTTGCCGCCAATCATGGAAATGTCGGCAAGCCCCTTGAGGAACTCGAAGAACTGCGTCGCCTGGACGATGGAGTAGGGGATTGTAGATTCTTGAATCAGTTTCTCCTGAGCGATCTTGGCGCGGAAGTAACCGCTTTCGGACAGCCGCTGCGTCCCGACGACGGATAACGCAACGTGATGTCCTACGCCCGCGGCCGCTTCATAGCTGAGGAGGTTACGAGTTGATGTCTCGAAGAACCTCAGCACTGCTGCGTCCTCCCAGGAGGGAGAGTTCGTTACGTCAACCACCACCGAAGCATCTTGCATGGCTTCGGCCAGGCCCTCGCCTGTGAGAGTGTTGACACGCGAATTCGGCGATGCCGCTACCGCTTCGTGTCCGTGCTCACGCAGCTTGTTGACAAGCTTTGATCCGATGAGTCCGGTACCGCCGATCACTACGATTTTCATAATTGTCTCCTTCATTCTTGACCAAGGCATTTCGAAGCCATCGGTCTCTTGTACTCGCGATGACAGGACTGGGTGGACTTGGTGACGTCATGCCTCGTTCGCGATGGATGAAAGCGCGCCGGATCACTCAGCGATTTTCACCAACCGCGATTGCTGGATGTCGAGCAGGATGTTCCAGTACAGAGCGCGGCCGTTTTCTTATGTTTTTGGCGATCCGTCATACCCCACGTCGCTTCGGTGACACGAGATTACGCCCGAGAAATTCAGGTACTCTGTAAAATTCTGCAAAAATTTCTACTTAGTCCGAAGGAGTTAATCGGGAAATTACGCTGCCACCTTCATTGAGCGGCCTTGGTGTCCCGGCTGAGCCATTGCGGACTCGAACACCTACACCACATCAATCACAATCAGCGTAATGTCGTCCTGCTGCGCTCGCGAGGCGGGTTGCCATGCGCGGACCTCCGCCAGCAGGCGTTGCGAAAACTCCGACGCTGTGCGTGACTGATTGTCGCGCACGATCTGCTCCAGTCTACGGTCGCCGAACGCTTCGCCTGCCGCGTTCTCCGGTTCTGTAACGCCATCGGTATAGAGCAGAAAGCGGTCACCTGGTGCGAACGGAATGTTGCACACGGGGTAGTCCGACTCTGGCATCACGCCCCAGAGCAGCCCGTTGCTCTCAATGCGCGTCAAGCTGGCGTCAGCTTTCCGCCAGCGGAGCAGCGGCGGATGTCCGGCGGCGGAATAGAGTGCGGTCCCGACTGCGGTGTCCATCCACAGATAGGCGGCAGAGACGAACTGTCCGCGGAGGTGGCTGGAGAGAATGCTGCCAAGCCGCCGCAGAACTTCCGCCGGGTCGTGCGCGCAGCCGTTCACCGATTGTGCGGCAACCTTGATCATCGACGCGATCAGCGCGGCGGGCACGCCGTGCCCACTGACATCGGCGATGAGGAAGCCGGCGCGGTGTTCGTCCATCGCGAGGAATTCGTAGAAGTCACCCGCGACCGCGGTCATCGGTTTGTAGGTAGCGGCAATGCGGAGATTCCGGACCTCGGGCGGGCTGCCGGGCAGGATGGAGAACTGCAACTGGCGGGCGATTTCAAGTTCCTTGTCAATCGACAGCAGGCGGCGTTCGTTGGCGCCGATCATATCCATGGCGACATAGCCAAAGGAAAGCAGCAGGACCGCGAACGCCAGGGAGCTGTAGATGGCCGGGACCGGGAAACGCAAAGGGCGCGCTATGTTTACCCAAAGAGCTTCCGCGGAGAAAATCAAAGTGCCGATAGTCAGGACGCGGTGGCGGGAAAGCACCAGGAAGCGTCGCGACAACTTCGGTACCGACAAGGTGACAAGCAGCGCCAGCAAGATCAAGACGGCAAGTAACTGCTGGCAGGTGAGGAAGGCACTCTCCGAGCCGGAGATGAGAAACCATCCAATCGCAGCCACTGTGACCGCTACGTCCACGATGAGATGTAGCTGAAGGAAACGGCGCAAAATTCCGAGCGTTAACTCCAGGAACGCGAGCGCCGCCGCGACGATGATCAGGTAAGTAAAGGAGACGCTCAACAAGGGTCTGGCAGTCACGAAGGAATGCGGTAGAGCCTCCACGATGGCGGGGGAGTACGCAAGCTGGTTGACTCCGAACATCGCGCTCCAAAGACCCAGCCAGACCAGGACTCGCACACCGCCTCGGCGGCGGATGGCGGCGATGGAGAACGCGATCAGTCCAATGAGCACGAAGAAGGTGCCGGAGATGATGTCGGCGAGCTGTCCGCGGAGCAGGGAGACAACTTCAGTTTCGGCACTCATGGCTGCCTGATCACCGCCCACCATACCCTATTCTTCGAAATCTTTGCGATGATCCGGCGCAGCTTTTTTCGAGGGGTGGAGTTGGGGAACAGGATCAGCCGAGTAGTTGGCGATAAGTCTTAACCTTAGCGTAGGTTACAGCGGCTGCCGCCCGCCCTTGCTCCAGTGCAACCTCGCATTCCTGCGCAGCGGCGGAAGAATACGTAGCCCCGGGCGCAGGCCCGAGGTCAGCGTTCTTCCTACATCTTCGTACGGCACCACGAGGCACGGACCAGGGGGGCGTCAGTGTTGCATCGGAATCCGGGTGCGGTGTTGTCCACGAGCGCGCCGATCGATTCAAAGTGACCATTCCCGACTGTTTCGGAATGGTGGTGTGATTTCCATTGGGCAGAGTTGTCGTCAAAGGTCCTGCGCCAGAAAACAAAATCGGGTGCACTTCGGTTCAGGTTTCCCAACGTGGAAAAACGTTGGCGTATGTTGACGCAGTAATGAGGGGCGCAGTCACAGCTATGCCGAAGTACCAAGGGTACACTCTGGCAATCCTGCCCCGCCCAGCGATCAGGAGTTTGTCTCCCCACTTACCGGTGTGGAGGTTAAAAGTCAAGCGGCGCGCTGGGGGCTTCTTCTACAACACGGATCAAGCCTCGGTTCAGTAGCTCAAACTCGAAGATGCTAGGCTGCGCAGCGTGACTTGTCGAAGCACGCCGGAGGAATTTGTCATGGTTGCGACTTACATAGCCGGGTTCGTGATCGTCTTCGCGGTCGCTAACGTTATCTATGCGTCGGCTAGTTTGGCGATGAAGAGCAGAACCCACACTTCCGCAAGGTTAGCCCACGCTTCGCCTGTTGAGGCTGTTATTCGGCTCGGTTCCTCGCCCACTTATAAGCAAGGGATACGCGCTGATGGGCCTGGGCTCGTACCACCAGAGCGTTCAATTGTTCGACCACGCGCTCAAGCTTGACCCGAGAGCAGTCATGGACATGAGGGCCAAAGGTTGTCAGAAGCAGACGATGCTGCCATTCAAGCTCGTGTGCAGCCGCGATTTCTATCTGCCCATTGAAAACCATTTTTTTCCCTGGGAGAAGTACCCGCTAATTTGCAATCAACTGCTCGAAACGGGGATCGCGGGTGCCGGGGATTTCGTCGAGCCGAAATCCGCGCCGGATGAGGACATACTGCTCGTTCATACGCGCGACTACGTCACCAAGCTGCGAACGGGGACCCTCTCCTCCACCGAAGAGATGCAGCTTGAAATCCCCTACTCCGAGGAATTGGTGGAAGCTTTCTGGTTGTGTGCGGGCGGCACCACTGTCGCGGCCGATTGGGCGTTGCGTGATGGGGCTGCCATCAACATCGGGGGCGGCTTTCATCACGCTTTTCCCGATCATGGCGAGGGTTTTTGCGTGATCAATGACGTTGCCATCGCCATTCGTCGCATGCAGGGGGACGGCAGGATCAAGACCGCCCTCATTGTCGACTGTGACGTCCACCAGGGCAACGGCAACGCCTTTATTTTTGGCACGGTACGAATGCCCGCCAATGCGCTCCCAACGTCGCACTTGCCTTACATTCGGGAGTCGCCGGCACACGACGTGTTCACGATTTCCATCCACCAGGAGAACAACTACCCTGCCTGGAAGCCGTTTTCCTCCGTGGACGTGAACCTCCCGGACGGCATCGGTGATGACCGGTACCTTGCTTCTCTAGACGACGTTCTCCGCTCTGGATTCCAGCGCTTCCACCCTGACCTGATGTGCTATATCGCCGGTGCCGACCCATACCGAGAGGATCAGCTTGGCGGACTGGCGCTGACCATCGAAGGTTTGAGGCGACGCGAGGAACTGGTCTTCAACACGGCCAAAGCGCACGGAATCCCCGTCATGGTCACGCTGGGCGGGGGCTACGCCTTCAATGTGCTCGACACCGTTACGATCCACTGCAACACGGTTGTCGCAGCGAAACACGTCTTCAGCTCAGTGGGTTGCAGTTCTCCGTTGGATATGCGCGTGAACGCACAGCAGCCGTATAGGCTGATGCCGCCTGAACCGCTGGCGAGCGGAACGAATTAGCAGAACGAATTAACTGATGATAAATCGGCTTCACACAGGCGTCGGGGCCGGAAATCTCGCTTTGAGCGAAACTTACGATATGGGCTGTTCGCGCCAGTTATCATCCATCTGTTCGCGTTCGGAGATGTGGCGTAGAAGCATGACCAGCGGGTCGGACTACCGACCAGACCTTTCAGAACCCATGGTGAGTGGCCACCCTGCCATCTAGATTGAACACATTGAAGAACACACTCGCCGCCCTGTTCGTCGGTGCAGATGTGGGTGTTTTCGTCGGGCAATGATACCCTCCGCCTGATGCCATACGGCTTGAAACGTTACCAGGAATCCAAGCAGTCCCACTTCGTCACCTTCAGTTGTTATCGTCGCCTTCCATACTTGCGGGATGAGCGGCTTCGGGATCTGTTTGTGACATCGTTGGAACGCACGCGCCGCAAATATCGCTTTCGAGTGTATGGCTACGTCGTCATGCCGGAGCACGTCCACCTGCTGGTATCGGAACCTGCAAGCGAGGTGCTGGCGACGGCCATCCAAGCCCTGAAAATCTCGGTAGCAAGGCGCGCAATCCAGTGTGGTACAAAACGCGACGGCGCTTTCTGGCAAAAGCGCTACTATGACCACAACGTGCGCACGCAGGCTAGTTTCGTTGACAAGCTACGTTACATGCATCGCAACCCGGTGAAGCGAGGCCTGGTGGACAAGCCGGAAGACTGGAAGTGGAGCAGTTTTCAGCACTACGCTACCGCCGAGATTGGCGCGGTAGAGATTGAGTCGCAGTGGACGGCCGACCGGCGGATGGGACGAACGCCAAAGTTGTTGAAGCTGCGCGAAGACTAACCCACATCTGCCAAAACCGGGCAGATGTGGGGCACCGTCAGATTCCAGTGATAGAAAACGTGGGCCACCAGACAATGTGCAAGGGTTCCAAGAGATGTGCCAGTGGCAACTCACAGCGTCAACCAAAGCTACCAGCCACCAACTGCCAGCTACCGCCTTACTGGATCTCGAGCATCCGGTCCAGCGCCACCCTCGCCCAGTGCTTCACCTCGTCTGCGACCTCGATGCGGTTCACCACGTTGCCGTCCACCAGGTTTTCCAGCGCCCAGCACAGATGCTGCGGCGAAATGCGGAACATGGTGGTGCACAGGCAGCCGGAATCATCGAGCGTGATCACCATTTTCTCCGGCGCAACCTGCTTTGCCAGGCGGTTCACTAGGTGAATCTCCGTGCCGACCGCGAATTTCGATCCCGCCGGCGCCTGCTCCACCATCTTGATCAGCTTCTCGGTCGAGCCGATGCCGTCCGCCTTCTGGCACACTTCCAGCCGGCACTCGGGATGGACGATCACCTGAATACCGGGATATTTCGCCCGCACTTTGTCCACGTGTTCTGGCAGGAAGCGCTGATGCACCGAGCAGTGGCCCTTCCACAGGATGACGCGGGCAGCGCGCAGCCGGTCTTTACTCAACCCGCCCTGCGGCAGAAACGGGTCCCACACCACCATCTCGCTGAGTGGGATCTTCATCGCGTAGCCGGTGTTGCGTCCCAGGTGCTGGTCGGGTAGGAAGAGGATTTTTTCATTTTTCGCGAACCCCCATTCAAAAGCGCCGCGCGCATTCGATGAGGTGCACACCAGGCCGCCGCGTTCACCGCAAAAAGCCTTGATCGCCGCCGTCGAGTTCATGTACGTGATCGGCGTTATGCCCTCGCCCGCGTCGCTGGTCAGGCCCATGCCGACGAGTTGCTCCCAGCAGTCTTCCACCTGCGTGATTTCCGCCATATCGGCCATGGAGCATCCGGCGTTCAGGTCGGGCAGCACCACGCTCTGCTCGGGACGGCTGAGCACGTCCGCGCTTTCCGCCATGAAGTGCACGCCGCAGAACACGATGTACCGGCCGCGCGCCTGCGCCGCCATCTTGGAAAGCTTGTAGGAATCGCCGGTATAGTCGGCGAAGCGGATCACTTCATCGCGCTGATAATGGTGTCCCAGGATGACGCAGTCCTCGCCCAACTCTCGCCGTGCGGCTGCGATGCGTTCATCCATCGAGGAATCGGGCAGGACAAGATAGTTGTCCAGCCGGCAGCTGGAGCTGATTGCGGTCGCCAAGTTGTCGCTCGCTTTCAGTCCCGCGCGTACTGGCCGCGTGGAACGGGGATGTTGAAAGCATCCGTCGGCTCCAGTAGATCCACTGCCTGACTCGCAAGCCCGACCTACGGGGTTGTTGAAGCCGCTGGTTGTTTCTATGCTGCCTACTTATACAGATGCGCGGCTCGGATGGAAGGTTCAGCCTACATCCTGCAGATCTGCCGGAAGGCAACTCTTAATTGTGCATGGCTGGAACGCAGGGTGCAAGCTAAAACGCAGGAGAGGATCAGTTGCGGCCGGACGACTTGAACTTCACCACGACGGTGTTCTCCACCTCGATCGGCACGCCGTTGAGCACGAACGGCTGGTAACGCCAGCGTCTCACCGCCGACACCGCCGCCTGTGCCAGGACGGCCTGTCCGCTGACGACCTTCACGGACCTCACCGTGCCGTTTTTCGCGACCACGGCCTTCAGCATCACTTCGCCTTGCAGGCCCATGGCGGCATGGGGATATGCCGGCTCGACGCGCTCGATCAGCTTCCCGCCGGTAATCTGGGACACAGCAGCAGGTGGTTTGTCGAGCGACGGCGTGGCCACTGGAGTATGCAACAAATTCGAAATTGCCGAAGACTCCACTACCGGACGCGAAATGAACCCAATTACCGGTGGCGCGTCCTCGACCTTCGGGGTTTCAGACGCAGGCGCTGTGAATACCGGCTCTGAAGCTTTCTCCGGAGTTATCTTCGACAATGCCGCCGGGCTGACCAGCCTGGTCGTGACCTCGTCCGGCACCGGTGCCGGCGTCGGGGTCTTCGCCGGGGGCTTGGCGGCCGGCGCCGGTGTGGTGGTGGTGGGCGCGGGAGGTGGAGTCGCGCTTACCGGAACCACGGGCGTACTCGGGTTTATCGTTTCCGAAGGAGCAGAACCGGGCTGGTTCTTCGCGACCTCGCTGTCCATCGGCGTACCCTTGACGGGCGCGAACACTCGCCACACCTGCCATCCGCCGATCACCAGCACTCCCGCCAGGATCGCCGCCCCGGTGATTCTCATGTCCCAGCGCGAAGGCTTTTGTGTTGCCAGGCCCGGCAACACGGCTTCGCGCGTACCGAGTTTCGGCGGTCTATCGTCGTCTTCGTCCACTGGCAGCACGGGCTTCGGCCATGACGGCGCCACGGCGGGCGCCGTGGCCGTTGCCGCTTTCGCGCTCAGGTCCGACTTAACCGGCAGGTCTTCGACCAACGGCATGCTTGCCACCGCAAAACTGCGCGCTGCCGACGCGGCCGTTGCGGCGGGCGGCTCGTGTTCGACTTCGGGTGTCGCCGCCAGCCCCGCCCGATCGAACTTCGGGACTAGGGGGACGGCTGCCACGCGCTCCTCGGGCGCAGGCGCAACCTGATTGATCTCTTTCGGCTTTTCCGCAGGCGGCTCGACCACCGCGGTTGGCGGAGCTGAAACTGTCTCCTCCGGCGGCGCCGGCGGTTGCAGCCGCGCCATGACAGAAGCGGCTGGCGCAGTCACAATTTCTTCCAGCGGCGAGATCGGCTCCGGCGGAGTGGAATCGAGAAAGTCGAGCGCCAGGATGTCTTCCATCATCAGAGGAGCAGGCGTGGGCTTGCTCTCCGGCTCCGGCTGGAGATTAGGCTCAGGCTCCAGCGGCGGCTCCAGCATGGTGGTCGCCATCACCGCATGCGGACCCGCCGGCGTGGGATGCGCCAGATCGGGCTGGCGGATTGTGATGCCCGCCACCAAATCCGCGACACGCCGCAGCAACAGCACGTCACTGCTTTGGAAGGCATGCGCGCGCGACGAAAACACTTCCAGCACGCCCGACGAACGTCCATGGATGCGGATGGGCACGATCACAATGGAGCGCAGCTCCAGCTTGCGGCACACCAGGCGGTCGGCACGCGGATCGGTTTCCGTGTCTTCGCAACGCACGATTTCGGCGGTGCGAACGCATTCCCCGGACAACCCTGAATTGGGATCGAGGTGAGCGCCGAGACCGGGCGCGTTGCCGCTGCTGGCGCGGCATACGATATAACCGTCTTCCTCCAGCGCGACCGCCGCTCCGGTGGCACGTGTCACGTTGTGCGTCCGCTCCACGATGAACGCCAGCGCCTCGTCGCCCTCCAGCTTCTGCGTGACCAAGTCACGCCGCAGGGCGGCGATTTCGTCGCGCATGTGCGGCGGAGGCCAGCTCGGCATCGAACCGTTGGGACCGGCTGTGGGTCGAGGCGCGCGTGCCAGCCACTGCGCCAGGTGCACGCGGCCCGGCTCGGCCATTTCCTCGAAACGGATCCCCAGCCGCCCGGAGCTGTCCGTCCACGCGATCCTGCCGATGGCCTCGACGCGTCCGCCGGTTTCCGGGAGATCAAAATGGAGCGAGGTGGTGTTGCCGATGGGCGCACTGGAAAGCGCCTGCAGACCCATGCCCTTTTCGCTCAGGTCGAGAAGCAGAGCTCCGCTCTGGAAGGCCAGGTCGACGGTGACCAAGTGCGAGTCCACGACGTTGCGCCGCAGCGCTTCGCGCCGGTCGTTCGTCCCTGGATCCCGCTCGGTCTTAGGCGCGCCCGTTGATGTCGTTTCCATCCGCAATTACCCCAGGGTGCGAATAGCTGGCGATTTACGGGAACTGCCGAATGCCTGTGGTTGGGCTCATGGTCTCTGCCGGCTTGCCGACCGCAGCCGGCGAGATGCGCGGCGCCGCTACGCTGCCCATGGACCTTGACGAAGCCGTTTCCGCGTCGCCGTCGTCGGCCAGCAGCCGCGCGGCTACGCGCAAGGCTTCAATGTCTTTTTGCAGTTGTTGAAGTTCCAGCTCTTTTTGCCGCAGCACTTCATAGATGTTTTTCATGTGGGGATTACCCGCCTTCGGGTTATTCGAGCCATGTCGGTGTGCAGCTACTTTAACCCGAGATGGGTCCCACCGTGCAATGGAAAAGTGTGCTTTTTGCGTAGCCTGACTGATTAAATTGGGAGAAGCCCCAAAAAGTAAGTAGAAGCTGTCGGGCCGGGCGGAAGCGGCCGCCGCCCCGAATCAGCCGCCGATATGCACCATGGTCCGCGACGCCGGCACGAAATCCGGCTCGCCAATGTGGTGCCGCTGCTCCTTGTGGCTGATTACCCGACGGATGAACGTCGCCAGGTCGTCGTCGGAGCCGCCGCGCTTCATCACTCTGGCCAGGTCATGGTCGAAGACGGAGAACAGGCAGGTACGAATCTTCCCGTCCGACGTCAACCGCACCCGGCTGCAATGCCCGCAAAACGGGTGCGAAACCGGAGCAATAATTCCGATCTCGCCCACGCCATCATAGAACCGGTAGCGTCGCGCTGTCTCGCTGCGCCCGTGGGGGATCTCCACCAGCCGCCTGAATTCGGACATGCGCTCCAGGATTTCCTCCAGCCGCACCACGATCTCCGGCGTCCACACCCGCTCCTCTTCCAGCGGCATGAACTCGATGAAGCGCACTACCACCGCTTCCTCGCGCGCGAAGCGGCCGAAGGCCGGGATCTGGTCGTCGTTAAAGCCGCGCAACAGCACGCAGTTCACCTTCACCGGCGTCAGCCCGGATTGCCGCGCCGCGCGAACCCCGGCCAGCACCGCTTCGAAGCCGTTGGGCACGCGCGTGATGCGCGCAAAGCGCTCGGCATCCACGGCGTCCATGCTCACCGTCACCCGCCGCATCCCGGCATCCTTCAGCGGCTGCGCCATTTCCGCCAGCAAATGGCCGTTGGTGGTCATGGCAATGTCGAGCGGTTCGCCGTCAATGGTTCGCAGACGCGAAAGCTCGCGGACCAACTCCACCACTCCGTGCCGCAGCAAGGGCTCTCCGCCCGTGATGCGCACCTTGGTAATTCCCAGCGCCGTGAACACCCGCGCCATGCGCAGGTAGTCGGATATGGGCAATTCGGCGTAGAGGGCGCCCTGGTTGCCGGTGCGGCAGTACACGCACTTGTAATTGCAGCGGTCGGTGATCGCGATGCGCAGATCGGTGATGGCCCGGCCGAACTTGTCGGTCAGTCGCGTACTCTGCGCGGGTTCTGCCATGGCCGCCATGGTTTGCTGTAATGAAAAGCGCTCAGCTAACCGAAACCCGAAACTGGAACTGAGGGCGGCTCACGTGACAGGCGGACTGTCCACTGGAAGGCGTTTCCTTTCCAAGTGGCCCACCCCTGGGGTGGGCACGGGAGGCGCCGGCGTTTCCACCTGCACCCTGATCCCGGTCAACCACAGTTCACCGGGAATCGCCGCCGGTACCAGGGTATGCCACAGGTACGGACGGTCGGAAACCACGCACAGATTATAGATGCATACGTCAAGGGCGGCGGTCCAAACGAGTGCTGAAACGCCCAATTTCGGGCAAAGCAAAACCCGGGCACGCGGCCCGGGTTCCTGATCCTGGGATTTCTAACGGCTACTGGAGCCGCTCATCGGCTCCTTGGTGGTTTCGATGACCAGCAGCGTGCCTGCCAGCGCGGCCACGGCAACCGCAATAATGGCGGTCTTTTTGCCGATTGAGATTCCGGTGGTGGTAGCTCCCGGCGTCGCCCCCGGCGTGTCGGGCGGGTCAGGCATGGTGGTGGTGTCGCCTTCGGCTACCAGCGAGTCGTTGCTGCCGTCGCTGATCTTCACCGGTCCGTGCAGCGCCGCGATCATCAACTTCCCTTCACCCCGCGATACGCGATAGCTGGACCTTCCCGAGGCCGCCGGTGTGATCAACAGTCTCTTGACCTGAACTCTCATCGCGCGGTCGGTGGTGACGGTCGCGGTACCAGCTCCGAGCTCCACCGCGGTGCCCTGATAAACCAGCGTCGACGAAGGACCCACCAGCACCGTGCTGCCCTCCGCCGTTAACGTAACCAGCCCGCTCGCCGGCGTCTGAATACTATCTCCAGCGAAGATTGCCGACGCTCGTTCCGATCCCACTCCATTGAGCGTTACCGCGCCCGCCGCGTACAGCATGGCGGCGTGCGTTTCGGCGGACATGGTAACCGCCGGAAACACTACCGCAAGCATGCACGCGAGGATCTTTCCAAGAAATCTATGAGTCATCACGAATAACCCCAAGGAGACGGCCAACATCGTACTTCGGTTTCGGAAGCAGGGTCAACCCGATTTCCGCGCCCGAACCCCGAAGATAATAGTTTGCGCCCCGGCAATTAAATGCTCGAGACGATATATTCGCTAGTAACTTTAGTTCATGGCTATTCGCTAGTTACTTTAGTTCATGGCCCGAAGTTTTCCGCGTCGCTTGCATTCGCATCGGCCCTTAATTCGGGGCGCGCAAGCCCCCCTGGACTCGGCCCACTTGCAAAGACTAGGTGATGGAGATGTGCATCCGGCAGCGCGCGTTGCATCGCTGCAGCCAGTGAAACTTGTTTTCTGGCCGCTTGTCCCCGAGAAATAATTCTGTGGAAAACCTCCCGCGTACGCAGTCCGGCAGCTCTGGCCAGCTCGTGCGTGTGCTGCTGGCCAGCTCTCGCTTTTTTGCGCCCGGGGCCAACACCCATCGCCGCGCCAACTTCCAACTCACACAGGCAGTCGAGTAGGGAGAGACGCGCATGAAACGCGACATTGTGTTTGTTCTGATCGTCATGTTTGTGCTGGCGGCCATGGCCGCCGCGCAGATCGCCACCAACACCTCCATGACGCCCGCCGCCGAAACCTCCGCCGTCATCAGCATGGCGCCCACCAACCGGCCCTCCGAGATCAGCATTTACCAGGAGCGGCAGCAGGTCAAGAACGTGGTCGAACAGCTCGATGATGCGGCCCGGCGCAACGATGCCGAGTTCTTCGACCGCGCTCTCGCCCCCGACTACGTGGTCAGCAACAGCGATTCGCGCAAAGAGGACAGGGACGAAATCGTTAGCGCTCATCGCAACGGCGACATCAAGTACGACGCGGTCCAGATCCGGGAGCAGAACATTGACGTCATCGGCGAAACCGCCATCGAGCGCGAACTCGCCGACGTTCGCGGCAGCTACAAAGGCCGGCGCTTTGATGGCACCTACTCCACCAGCCGCATGTGGAAACGCCTGCCCAACGGTCAATGGCTGCTCGCGGCCATGCAGGTCCAGCGCGTGAAATAATTTTGAGTTCACGATTTTGCGAACCAGAGCGCCGGTAGCCCCGGCGCTCTTTTCACTCACCACTCGCAACTCGCAACTCAATCCTCGATTGGCTGCCTCCAATCACCCAATCGGTAAATCGACAGATCATCCAATCGAGCCCCTCGTCTCGGCAGCGCGGTACCATATACGAAACATGCCCTCCGCCACCGCCATTTCGGAGCTGATCAAGCGCGCCGCCGGCGATGCCGGCTTCGAACTCAGCGGCATCGCTCCCGTCCGCGAATTTCCCGAGCTTGACTATTTCCCTGCCTGGCTCGCTTCCGGCCACGGCGGCGAAATGCGTTACCTCGAGACCCGCGGCGAATCCGGCCGACTTAAGCGCGCCTTCCTCGCGGAGGTCGCTCCCTGGGCGCGCTCGGTCATTGTGTGCGCGATCAACTACAACTCCGCCGAACCGAAATCGACGGAACCGCCATCGACCCGAGCCTGCCCCGAGCGCAGTCGAGGGGACCATCGGCCATCGACCGCCCTGGGCTGGATCTCCCGTTACGCCTGGACCGCCGAGGATTACCACGATTCCGTCATGCGCCGTCTGCGTCAGGTCGAAGCTCGCCTGCGAGCGGAAGCGCCGGAATGCCAGACCCGCTGCTACGTTGATACCGGCCCGCTGGTCGAGCGTGTGTGGGCCAAGTACGCCGGGGTTGGCTGGCAGGGCAAGAACACCTGCATCATCAATCAGCAACTCGGGTCATGGATTTTTCTTGGCGTCATCCTCACCTCGCTCGAACTCGAACCCGGCCTGCCCGCGCCGGATCGCTGTGGCGCCTGCACGCGCTGCCTCGACGCTTGTCCCACCAACGCCTTCATTGCTCCCTACAAACTGGACGCCACCCGCTGCATCTCCTATCTCACCATCGAGAAACGGGGCGAAATTCCGCAAGACCTGCGCGAGGGCGTCGGCCGCCACGTCTTCGGCTGCGACATCTGCCAGGACGTCTGCCCGTGGAACCGCCGCGCCCCCGCCACCACGGCGCCGGAATTCGCGCCGCGTCCAGGGCTGGTCAACCCGGCACTCGTTTGGCTGGCAGCCATGAACGAAGACGAGTTCCGCCAAACCTTCCGCCTGTCGCCGGTCAGGCGCACCCGCTATAACGGCCTGCGCCGCAATGTCGCCATCGCCATGGGCAACAGCGGCGACCCGCGCCTTCTGCTCGCCCTGGAAAAGCTCGCCGCCGATCCCGACCCCACCGTCGCCGAGCACGCCCGCTGGGCCATCCGCAAGCTCACCGCGGACGCCACTGTGCCGCGCAACGGCGAAAAGCCATGTAAGTAATTACTTACTACATGGCACAATTTACACGCCGATAGCAGCTTAGATTCGCCGCAACTTACATAATTTAAGGGTGTTACGCTTTGGCACCTCCGCTGCCCTTGGAGTATGCATTGTGCAGGTTGGGTCCGGGTAGGCCCTTCCGGGAGGAACGTTGTGAAATCCACCGTGATCCGCACCGCGATCGTCAGCTCCGTCATCACCGCGGTGCTGGTGTCCGCCTTGGGACTGTGGGCGGTCCCGAAGTTCATGAATCCGCAAACGGCCCAGGCGAAGGACACTGTAATGCAGTCCGCCGTCTACAACGGCCGGGCCGAAACGCCCAGTGACCGGCCGGTGTTAAACAGCCGTCCGCGCGCCCCTCGCCCGTCGGCGGCGATCTACGCGGATCAACCCGCGCCAAACTCCACGTATTCCAACGACCATAGCCAGGTTGTGCGCGATCAATCCGGAGAGCCTATTCGCCATCGCCGCACCACCGAAAAGTCGGCCCTGATTGTGGCTGGTTCGGCGGGTACCGGTGCGGCCATCGGCGCGCTGGCCGGAGGCGGCAAAGGCGCGGCTATCGGCGCCATCTCCGGCGGCGCGGCCGGCTTTATCTATGATCGGCTGACGGCCAACAAGTGAACCGCGCCCTAGGCTAGGGGCTTGTGGTGAATGTCCTTGGCTGGTGCGCCCGTAACTTACGATACTGTATGGTCCGCCGCGGGACTGCAAGGGGAGTTGGTCAGGGCGAAGCACAGTCTGCGTAAATGTATCCGGCCTCTAGTTGGAGATTTTTCTCCGGGCCACGATGATGATCCGCGCGTGCCGGTCCTTATAAGCCGAACGGTCTGTTGCGACCCTTAGCGTAGCAAGGTTTTCC
>Ga0326726_10000713_pt1 | contig 30457 bp, 28 predicted proteins | sample MHFenrmetagenome_2_FD_207603 | JGI IMG/M metagenome (GOLD analysis project Ga0326726, IMG submission 207603) | Lab enriched peat soil microbial communities from Michigan Hollow, Ithaca, NY, United States - MHF15MN | ecosystem: Environmental > Terrestrial > Soil > Wetlands > Peat | place: USA...
CGCGTGGACGCCGTCGAAGCGATGCGGGGGACTCATGGGGCAGAAGAATCGCACAGCGCGGAGAAGTCGGCGAAGCTTTTGTCTGTCAGCTCGTCGTTCCACCTTGCCAGGCTCGGGCGCGAAAGGGGCGCGACGCGGCCGCTTTACGGCGCGAGCCGCAGCGAACACAATCCCATCTCGGCGAGCAGGGAATGCGGCCCCGGGCTCGCGCACAACGAGGCTGGGACCCAATGGCAGGAACCGTCACGCGCGAGCAGCTCGATCGGATGATCGGTCAGCGGCTCGGGGTGTCGGACTGGTTTGCGATCGATCAGGAGCGCGTGAACCGCTTCGCGGACGTCACGCTCGATCATCAATTCGTCCACGTCGACCCGGCGCGCGCCAAGCAGACGCCGTTCGGCGGCACGATCGCGCACGGCTTCCTCACGCTGTCGTTGCTCGTGCCGCTGTGCATCGGGTTCATCCCGGAGCCCGAGGGCCGCACGCTGCTCGTGAACTATGGCTTCGACAAGATCCGTTTCGTCGCGCCGGTGCGCGTCGGCAAGCGCGTGCGCGCGCAAGGAACGCTCGCTGAGATCAGCGAGCGCAAGCCAGGGAATCTCGTGATGAAGATCGATGTGACGGTCGAGATCGAAAACGAAGACAAGCCCGCGCTCGTTGCGGAATGGTTGAGCCTGCATGTCGTCGGCTGAGGTCGCGCCGCGCAAGTACCGGCTCCGCGAGCGCTGCGGCCGAGTCTCGTGTTCGGTTTCGGTCGCGCTGCTCGTCTCGGCGCTCGGCGTGCTCGCGGGCTGCCACCGCGAAGCGCCGACCGAGCTCGGTCCCGAGACGGCCGCCGCCGAGCCCACGCCGCCGCCGGCGCCTCCGGCCGCGCCGTCGCGGATCACTCCGGAGATGGTCGCGGCCGCTGGCACGATCGAAGGCGACGACGTCCGCGCGGTCGTCGCCGAGATCGCAGACGACCGCTACATGGGCCGGTCGCCGGGCTCGCCCGGCGACAAGATGACGCGGGCGTATCTCGAAAAGGAGCTCGCCAAGCGCGGCTTCGAGCCGGGCAGTGAGGGCGGGTCGTGGGAGCAGCCGGTCGAGCTCGTCGGCGTCACGGCCGCGGCGCCCGCGAAGTGGACGTTCGAGCGCGGCGCCGATCGTGTCGCGCTCGGCCGCGACACCGACTTCGTCGCCTCGAGCGGCGTGCAAGCGCCGCGCGCATCTGTGGAGAACGCTGAGGTCGTGTTCGTCGGCTACGGCATCGAGGCGCCCGAGTACGACTGGGACGACTTCAAGGGCGTGGACGTGAGCGGCAAGGTGCTGCTGATGCTCAACAACGATCCGGACTGGGATCCGGCGCTGTTCGCGGGCACCGAGCGGCTGTTCTATGGCCGCTGGGTATATAAATACGAAAGCGCGGGACGTCACGGAGCGGCCGCGGCGATCATCATCCACACCACGCCATCCGCGGGCTATCCATGGCACACGGTGCAGGCGAGCTGGGGCGGCCCACAGTTCAAGCTGCCCGCGGGCGCGGAGCCGCACGCGCAAGTCGAGGCATGGGTCACCGAAGACGCGGCGCGCCGCTTGCTCGGGCCCGGCGGCAGCCTCGATGCGCTCGTCGAGCAGGCGAAGCGGCGCGACTTCAAGCCCGTGCCGCTCGGCATCACGACGTCGATCGCGCTGCGCAACACGATCGCGCGCACGCAGTCGGCCAACGTGCTCGGGATCTTGCGCGGTTCCGACCCGGAGCTCGCCGACGAGCTCGTGATCTTCAGCGCGCATCACGACCACCTTGGCGTCGGCGCGCCGGACCCGAGCGGCAAGCCCGGCGACCGGATCTACAACGGCGCGCGCGACAACGCGGCCGGCGTCGGCACCGTGCTCGCGATCGGCAAGGCGATCGCGGCGCTGCCCGAGCGCCCGCGGCGCTCCGTGCTGCTCATGTTCCCCGCGGCGGAGGAGCAGGGTTTGCTCGGCTCGGAATATTTCGCCAAGCACCCGACGGCGCCACCCGGCAAGATCGCGGCCGACGTGAACTACGACAGCCCGAATATCTGGGGTGCTACGCGCGACATCACGTTCATCGGCCTCGGCAAGTCGCCGTCGCTCGACGCGGTGGCGACCGAGGTCGCGGCCTACCAGCACCGCGCGCTGAAGGCGGACCAGTTCCCCGAGCGCGGCTCGTACTATCGCTCCGATCAGTTCAACCTGGCCAAGATCGGCGTGCCCGCGTTCTATTTGAGCGGCGGCACCGACTTCGCCGACAAGCCGCCAGGTTGGGGCGTCGAGCAGCTCGACGCGTACATCGAGCGCGACTATCACCAACCGAGCGACGAGCTCACGAACGAATGGCGCTTCGACGGGATCGTGCAGGACGCGCAGTTCGGCTTCTACGCGGGGTTGATCGTCGCGAACGAGCGCGCTCTGCCGATCTGGAGCGATCGCAACGAGTTCGCCGCGACGCGGCGTGCGGCGCTCGCGGCCGCGGGCACGGATTTACGCGCGGAATCTCCGCCGCACTGATCCCGAGCACCTGACCCCGGACATCCGCCGGCACGTCACGCGCTGGCCCGCGTCGCCGCGTTGCGGTATATAGCCGCTCGTCATGCTGACCCGCGCGCTCGTCTTCGTCGTGTTGGTCGTCGCGCTCGCGGCGATCCTGCTTTCGCTGCTGAGGCGCGCGCCGCAACGCGCGAAAGCGGTCGAGGCTCCCGGGACGGCTCCGACCGCGCTGCCGCCGCCGGCGGGCTCCAAGGCGCTCGGCCGCGACGAGGTGCTGCGCAAGCTACATGGGCTCGCGTTCGGAACCGAGCCGAAGGGCCCGGTGCCGCCGGCTCAGGTCGAGATCGTCGCCGCGATCGGCACGACGATCGAGTCGGCCGCCACGGACGCGCGCTATGCGCCGCGTCGGCCGTTGATGCTGCCACAGCTCTTGCGCGCCGCGAGCGACGACGGCAGCTCGCGCAGGGATCTCGCCGACATCATCGCGCGTGATCCGGCGCTCGTCGGCAGCCTGCTGAAGCTCGCGAACGGTCCCTACTACCGCACTAGCAGCAAGCCCGTCGAGAGCATCGATCGCGCGGTCACCGTGCTCGGGACGCAGGGCATTCGCTCGCTCGCGGCGGCCGCGCTCGTGCAACCGGTGTTTCGCGCGTCGAAGGACTCGGGCCGCTTTGCCGAAGTCACGTGGGAGCATACATACCGGTCCGGGGCGGCGGCCGAGGTGTTCGCGTTCGCCGTCGAAGGCACCGATCCGTTCGCGGCGCAGCTGCTCGCGCTCGTGACGGGACTCGCGCGCATGGTCGTGTTCCGCGTCGCGACGGATCAATACGCCGCGCGCGGCACGAAGCCCGATCCGAGCGCGCTCGTGTCGCTGCTCGACGAGCACGCGCCGGCCGTCGCGCACAAGATCGCGACCACTTGGGAGCTGTCCGACCGCCTGCTCGACGCGCTCGACGAGCAGCTGCGCGGCAGCGCGCGGCCGGTGTCGGACCTCGGGCGCTCGTTGCGCTTCGGCGTCGTCGCAGGCGCGTTGTCGGTGCTCGCGTCCGAGGGCGCGATCGACGAGGAGACCGCGCGCGCGTCACTCGTCGCCGCGGGCGGCAGCGGCAAGAAGTTCGAGCGGATGTGGGACCGGTTCACCGCGCAGGCCGAGGCGACTTAGCGGAACGCTCGCGCGAACGACAGCGTCCCCCAACTGAAGCTCCGCGAGCCGGCTCCGGTTGCGATCTCCGGCGACTGCCAGCGCAGCGAGTAGCTGATCGCGAGACCACCTTCGAGCTCGGTCGACACTCCGAACCAAGCTTCGAGCAGCAGGTGGTTGAGCTCGCTCGAGGAGAACGTCACGTCGGCGTGGCGCACTTGCCCCTGTAAGAACGCGTTGTAAACGCGCGCACGGACGGCGAGCCCTCCCTCGAAGACCGCGCCGCGCGGCGACGCGGTGTGGTCGCCGGCAGACCGAATCGGAGGCTGGCCGGCGTAGTCGGAGAGCGGCGGCGGTGCGCTCCACCACGGCACCCGGTCGGGCCCGGAGCGGACCGCGATCTCGACGCTCGCGTCGGTGAGGTAGCCCAAGCTCGCGGTGAAGCCGAAGCGCGCCGAATACGGCCGTTCGCCAAGCAGGCCGCTCGCGATCAGCCGTCGGCTCGAGAACGCATAGCGGAACGTCGGCTCGCCGCCGTTCGAGATCTGGTGCGCGTAACCGTTCGGCAGAGGGCTATTGAGCAGCTCGTGCAGCGCGCGATGCAGGTCCCCGACAACCGGCAGGCCGAGCACGCCGAGCGTGAACGTCGTTTGCCGGACGATGTCGCGATTCTCGTCGTGCTCGAGCGCAGAGCTCGACGCGTAGACGAGGTTTGCATACGGACGGTCGTCGGGCAGCGCCTCCTCGGCCGTGAGGTCGCGCGGCGTGAAGAGCTGCAAGGCGACCTCGAACGCGTCATGCTGGCCGGCAGTCCCGGCGCGCGGCACGCGAAGCGCGTCATCGATCCAGTCGAGCGCCCGTGCGAGCCAACGGGGTCCGACCGGCGCGTCGTCGTTCAGCGCGTAAGCGAAGCCGCCCGTGTAGTCGGCGTCGCGCCCGGAGAGCGCGAGGAAGTCATCGTCGATCCGCAGCGTCCAAACGCGTTCATGTGGCGCGTCGTCTTCCGCCGCAGCGCGGCTCGGCGCCGTTGCGGCGAGCGCCGCGAAGCACGCGAGCGGCAGCCGCCACCGTCCGTGAGGCATGAGGCGACATTAGCCGCTGCGTCGGCCGCGTCACAACTCTCAATCGTAGTACTGCGGCGCGAGCTTGAGCTTGCGGAAGCCGACGAGATCGTGCTGGATCCAGAGCTGCGTGCCCGTGCGCTTCAAGAACGCTTCGATGTCCTCGCGCGACGCCTTCGTCTGCGCCTCGCTGACCTCGAACGTCGGTATCCGGCCGAGCTTGCGCTCGGCGGGATAGTGATAGAGATCGCCCGACAACACGACCGGCCCTGTCTTTGCGAGCTTCAGATAGAGCACCGAATGGCCCTCCGTGTGACCCGGCGCCTGCTTGATGATCACGGTGCCGTCGCCGAACACGTCGTGCTCGGCGGTAGTGATCAGCACGGTCTTGCTGTTCTCGAGCGCGGAGTACGTCTCGGGACGTGCGCCGCCGGGCGGGTCGGCCGAGAACATCAGATCATGCTCGACCTTCGAGACGAGCCACGTCGAACCCGCGAACAGGTTCGCATCCGCCGTGTGGTCCCAGTGGTAGTGCGAGAGCGCGAGATACGTGACGTCGGACGGCTTGTAGCCCGCGGACGCGAGCTGCGAGACGAGCGTCGGCGCGAGCTTCACGAAGCGCTCTTGCTTGTCGCGCCGCAGGATCCGCTGCTCGAAGCCGACGTCGCCGCCGCGCTCGTGGTCCGCGACCGCGCCCGCGTCCCAGAGAAGCACGCCGCGCGGGTGCACGATCAAGAACGACGCGACCGACAGCGCAACCTCCTCGACGTCCGCATCGGTGAGCCGATAGCGCGCGGTCTCCGACGCGAGCACGCCGCCGTTGAACACGTAGAGCCGAGGTGCCGCGGGCGACTGGCTCTGCGCGCTGCCCGCGAGCGCGAACGCCGCGAGCGCGAGAGCCGCTAGCGCGCGCCCAAGAATCGTGCGTGCCATGGATTCCCCCAGTTTGATCGCGCTCAAGGCGCGGCGGCCCCGCGGCCGTGGCGCGGAATGATGCGCCGATTCGCGCGCCTCGTCACGCGCAAGTGGGAGAGCTGGACGTCGCGCGCGCTCGCGTGAGCGGCGACGAGTCGCGCGCTGATGCCGCTCAGGCGCGCGCGGAGACGAACGTGCCGCGCGCGCTGCGGAAGCGCAGCGTGAGGAACTCGACGCCGACGAGCCAGCGCTCCGCGCCGCCGGTATCGGAGAGGTCGCGATCGCAATGCGCAACGCGCGCGACCGCCGCGCAGCTCGCACAGTCGATCTTCACGATCTGATTCGGCGGCAGCGGCGCGCCGGCCACGAACTGCATGCCGTTGAGCGAGATGTCGCGCATCTCCGCCACGTACGCCGCGGCCTGCGGCCAGCTAACGTAGAGATCGATCGTGCGGCGCGCCGGTGTCCTCCGCAACATCCGCTGGCCCGAATACTCGAGACGATGGCGCTCGGCGGGGTAGAGCGGGCTGCCGCACTCGCGGCAGTCGTCGCCGCGCTCGAGCGCGTGATCGAGCCCGTGCTCGGTCCCGCAGAAAAGACAACGATGCGCGGCGTAGCGCGCCGCATCTGGATCGAGCACCGCCGTCGCTGCGAAATCCGCAGCCTCGCGCTCCGACAGCGCGACGTCTCGCTCGAGGTCGTACGCCGCGCGCTGCTCGGGATCCGACAGCACGCGATACGCCTCGTCGAGCAGCGCCTCGGCCGCGACGGAGCCCGGCTTCGCCCGCAGCCGCTGCTTCAGCGTCCGATAGCTCGCCTCGATCATCGCGCCCGGCGCGTCCGGCACGACGAGCAGGACCTGGTAATAGTCGCGATCCGCGTCCATAGCCGTGAGACCGTAGTCCTGGGTACCCGCGTCGCCCTATCGACGCGTTCACAGGTCGGCCAAGTCGCGATTTTCTTGAGGCCGGCCTATGATCGCGCGCCTATGAAAAGACTCAGGATATACCAGGTCGACGCGTTCACCCCGCGGCTGTTCGGCGGCAATCCGGCTGCGGTCGTGCCGCTCGAGACATGGCTCGACGCCGCGACCATGCAATCGATCGCGCTCGAGAACAATCTCGCCGAGACCGCATTCTTCGTGGCCGAGGGCGACGGCTTCCGCTTGCGCTGGTTCACGCCGGAGGTCGAGGTGAAGCTCTGCGGGCACGCGACGCTCGCGAGCGCCCATGTGCTGTTCACGATTCTCGAGCCCGGGCGGCGCGCGGTGAAGTTCGAGACGCTGAGCGGCACGCTCACGGTCGTCGCGTCGGGCGACGGGCTCGTGATGGACTTCCCGCGCTGGACGCTGGCCGCTGCGCCCGCCGACGCGCCGCGCGCGCTCGCGGCCGCGCTGCACTCGGCGCCGGTGCGCGTGCTGTCGACGGGCGACGGCGACTACTGGTTCGCGGTGTTCGAGAGCGAGGCCGACGTGCGCGCGCTCGCGCCGGACTTCGGCGCGCTGCGCAAGCTCGGCATCATGGTGATCGCGACGGCGCCTGGGCTCCGCTCGGATTGCGTCGTGCGCTTCTTCGCCCCGTCGGCGGGCATCGACGAGGATCCGGGCACGGGCTCGATCCATTGCGCACTCGCGCCATACTGGTGCGAGCGCCTCGGCAAGCGCACGCTGCACTCGCTCCAGGTCTCGAAGCGCGGCTCGGAGCTGCACTGCGAGCTCGACGGCGAGCGTGTGCTGATCGCGGGTCAGGCCGTGAAGTATCTCGAGGGCTGGATCGAGGTCTGATTAAGGGAAGCAGGAATTGGCGGCAGAAGTCTCGGTACGATGGTCGCGCGACGTTGCGTCGCGGGGAAAGGGGGAAACGTCGATGACAAGAAACAAAGCTTTGCTGCTGTTGAGCGGTGTGCTCGTCGCGGCGTCCGTGGGTCGCGCGAGCGTGGATCCGAAGGCCGTCGAGATCGTCGCGCCGGACCAGGTGAAGTGGGTCAAGAGCCCCAATGGGACGAGCGAGTCCGCCTTGCTGTTCGGCGATCCGAGCAAGCCGGGGCCGTACGTGATGCGGGTGAAATGGCTGCCCGGCAATATGAGCCGGCCGCACACCCATTCGACCGATCGTTTCTTCGTCGTGATCTCGGGCACATGGTGGGTCGGCAGCGGCACGAAGTTCGATCCCGACAGCACGGTGCCCGTGAAGTCCGGCAGCTACGTGATCCATCATGCGGGGCAACCGCACTACGACGGCGCGAAGGGCGAGGAGACCGTCATTCAGGTTTGGGGCGAGGGCCCGCTCACCACGGAGTCGGCCGAACAGAAGCCCTGATTCGGAGGCCGACTCAGACCGCCCCGTTGCGCGCGGACGTCGGCGCGCCGTTCTCCATAACGCGTCGAGCGAAAGCGCGACCGAGATCACGAAACTGCCAACTAGGTAACGGCAGCCCACCGCCCGCGGTTGATATCGTTCGGCCGCTCGTCGCCGCCTGCGCGGCGCTATTAACAAGAGCGGGAATGCCAGCATGTACCATAAGCTCTCCTCCCTCGGACTGCTTGTCGGCGCGGCACTCTGCCTAGCCGCGTTGCGCGTGAGCGCGGCCGACGACGTCACGATCCAGGTTCTCGACGACGCGAAAGAAGCGGCGAAGGTCGTCGCCGACGTCGATCGCGCGCTGCACGCCGACGTCGAGGCGCACGCGCTGAAACCCGACGAGACCGCGAGCGAGAAACCGCGCGTCCCGGAATTCCTGTCGCAGCCCGTGGAATCCGGGCCGCGCCCGTCGTACTTCGGCACGATCATCGACCGTGAAGAAGAAAGCGAAGGCGAGATCGAGGACTTCGACGTTCCTAACGACGTCGTTGTGCCGCCGTCTTCCGGGAACTAGCACATGAGCCGCCTAATCGCGTCCTTGTTGCTCGCTTCCTTCGCCGCGCTTACCGCTGCGCAAGCCGCCGCGCAGACCAACGGCGAGGCTTTGATGAGGGAGGCCAACCAACTGTTTCGGTCGAAGGTCTATCGCTCGGCGCTGATGCGGTACCACGAGGCCGAAAAGGCCGGCCTGAGCTCGCCGCTGCTCGACTACAACATTGGTCTGACGTGCTATCGCCTCGCGCAGTACGACGACGCCGTGACGTACCTCGAGCGGGCGTATCGCGACGACGGGCTCGCCGCTTTGGCGGCCTATAATCTCGGGCTCGCGGAGCGCGCGGCCGGCCGCGCCGACGAAGCCACTCGTTGGTTCGACGTCGCGGCGACACGCGCGAGCGGCACGCCGCTCGAGAAGCTTGCTCGCCAGAGTCTCGTCCACCCGCAGGGCGGCACGGACTTAGCGGCGAACAGCCCGCCGCGGCACCGTGCGCTGGTGCCTGAGCCCATCGGCAAGCTCGACATCGTCGTGCGCACAGGCTACGGCAGCGACTCCAATCCCAATCGCGCGCCCACCGAATCGTATGTCGACCTCGCGGCGCCCGGAACACCGACGGTCGTGCCGGAGGCAGTGCCGTCGACCTACTCGCCGCTGCAAGCGACCGTGCAGTACACGCTACACAACGCGAGCGGCGACACCGACTTCGTGTTCGGCTACGACATCGATGCCGATTACTACGCCCAGGAGTTCGCGAACGACGAGCGGTCGCAGCGCGTGCGCATGGGCGCGAACGTCTTGCTCGGCGACACTGGGACGCGGCGCCGCTTCCTCGAGACGCAGCTGTTCGCCGTCAAGCACTACCAACGAAACTACGACCCGGACAACGGCGTCGACCGAACGCTCGGCGACGAGGAGATCTGGCAGCAATACAACTACACGGCAGCCGGCTTGCAAGCCGATTTCCAGCAGAAGCTCGGCAAGTGGGGATGGGGATTCAACACGCTCCTCGAGCACCGCGCCTACGACGCCGTCCCGCTGATCGCGAGCTACGACACCGACCTATATCTGTTCAAGCTCCGCGCGAGCTACGCGTTGAGCGATCGCACGTCGCTGCGCGCCGCGCTGCACTCGTATCGTCGCGAGGCCGCCGAGCGGCAGTCGCGGGACATCGACGGCACGCTGCTTAGCACCTATCCGCCGCTCGACTACGCCTACCAAGGCGTGGAGCTCGGCGTCAGGCAGCGCGTGCTGCGCTGGATGAGCCTCGACTTCTCCTATCTGCGCCTCGATCGAACCGATCGTTTCGAGGGCTACATGAACTACACGCAAGACATCATCGGCGCGCGTGTGGTGATGCGGCCGGGCAAGCGCTGGACGATCTCCGCCGGCGTGACGCAGCGCAGCTACGACTACCCGAACGCTTTCGCCTTCAACGATCCGGCCGCGGGTCCGAAGACGCTCGACGACTCCGTCGCGGACCTCGGCGTGAACTTCGACGTCATGAAGTCCCTATCCATATCGGTCGACCTCGCGTCGACGGACGTGACGTCGTCGGACCCGCGCGCGGCGTACACCCGTCAGCGTAGCCTGGTCGGGGTCGTCTGGCGCTTCTGATGCTCCGCCTTCGCCGGTCGGACGAAGGCGGGCTCTGCGTTTAGCGGCTCGCGCGCCCGCCCGCGAGCGATGCGAGCCCGACCCCCGCGAGGATCAGCAGAGTCCCGATCGTACGCTGCGGCGTCGCGGCCTCGGCGAGCTCGGGCCAGTGCGTCGCGCCGACGTAGACGAGCACGTAGCTCAGCGCGAGCAGCGGATACGCATAGCTCAATCGATAGCGCACGAGCACCGCGAGCCACGCGAGCAGCGAGAGCCCGTACGCCACGAGACCCGCGGCCGTGAAGAAGACGGCGTCGCGCAGCGGCGGCGACGACGCGAGCGACCACGCGATCTCGCCGCCGGCGCGCGCGAGCTTGAGATTCTGCATCCCGGCCTTCATGCCGAGCTGGCCGAGCGCGGACAGCACGATCGACGCGCCGAGGCACGCGGCTCCGATCGAGCGCCCGCTCGTCATGTCGACGCGACCAACGCGATCCCGCACGCGATCAGCACCACGCCGGCCCAGCGATGCCACTCCACGGGCTCGTCGAGCAGAAATCGCGACGCGGCCATCACGAGCACCGTGGTCAGGCTCAAGAACGGAAATGCTCGGCTCACGTCCATTCGGTAGAGAACGGCGAGCCAGAGCGCAGTGCCTGCGACGATGCACGCGATCGCGGCCAGAAGCTCGGGCGAGAACAGCGCCGCGATCCATTCGGACGGTTTTTGCTTGCCCGCGAGACGGCGCGCGGCGCCGACTTTTTGCAGCACTTGGCTCGTGCTGAGCAGCACGACCGCTAGAAGGAGCAGCAGGTTGCTCAACGCGTGTCTGCGCGCGCGGTGAGTCCGTCGACTTCCTGCGCGAGCTCTTCGATCTTGTCGACGGCTTGCGGCGCGCCGTGCAACAGCGTTCGCTTCAGGAACCACGGCCCGACGAATGGCGGCAGCCAGAAGCCCGGCTCGAGATCCATCCAATACGAGAGCCTCGTGCCGTCGCCTTCGGGGTCGAAGTGCCACTCCGATACCGCGTACTTGAAGTCGCTGCGCTCGGGGAGCACCTCGGTGCGGATCAGGTTCGGCGTCGCGACCTCGAGCCGCTCGACGCGGCGCAAGCTGCGGCAGAAGAACAGCAGACAGCCCTCGACGCGCGTGTACACGATCGGTGTGCCGTCGCTGTCGGGCGGCAGATAGCCGCTCTCCTTGTAGACCTCGGAGATCCGCTGGTAACGATCGTGGTCGAAATCGAGCAGCACCTGACGGATCGCCTCGGGCGGCGCGGCGAGATGCGTTTCGGCGACGAGATGGTAGCGGCCGCTGTCTCGGGAGACCTCGACGCTGCGGAGATTGGCGGCCCACGCAGTGCACGCGAACCACGCGCCGACCAACAGCGGGACGATGGCTCGTCTAACGTTCATCTGCGAACGGAAACCTCGCGTCGGGATGCGGGCGGTGCGGACGATTATACTCTCGCGCTGAAATCGTCAGGGGACCCTATGTTAGCGCCTTCGAACGACCGAGATACGGGCAGCGCGGCGAGCGTCGAGCGCGCTCGAGCCGTCTGCGCGCACGCGCTGGCCGCCGCGCTCGCTGCGCTGGTGCTCGCGGCCTCGTGCGCGCACGCGCAGGCCTCGAACGACGGCCCGGAGCCCGAGGCGAAGAGGGCCGAGCCGGGCCTCGGCGCGGACATCAAAGCGTACGTCACCGCGCCGTTGCATGCCGGGCGCAAGCAGTGGATCGCGTTCGGGGCGATCGTCGGCGGAATTGCGGTCGCGCACCACTACGACGAGGACGCGCGCAATCACATCGGTCCCGGTCCCGCCGTGCCCGCCGAAAAGCCCGACACGAAAGACAGCAGCGATGCGCTGCCCGCCGCGCTGATGCTCGGCGGCACCTGGGCCGCCGGCGTGATGTTCGAGAACAAGGACGCGCGCCACGAGGCCGGCAACATGTTCGAGGCCGCGGCCTTCAGCTCGGTCGCGGGCTACGTTCTGAAGGAGCTCGCGGGCCGAGAGCGCCCGTACGTGAGCGGCGATCCGAACAACTGGAGCACGGGCGGCGACTCGTTCCCGTCGCTGCACGTGACGGCCGCGTTCGCGATCGGCACGGTGTTCGCGGAGTCCGGTAACGACCGCTTTCGTTGGCTGCGGCGCGCGCTCGGTTATGGCGTCGCGGCCGGCACCGCGTACGAGCGCATCAAGCACGACGCTCACTGGTTCTCCGACACCGTCGCGGGCGCGGGCCTCGGCGTTGCGACCGCGCGGTTCGTGATGAAGCGCGACGATCCCAACAAGCGCGGCTCGCTCGCAGTAGTGCCCGCACCGGGCGGCATCGCGCTGAGCTATACCGTCGCGCTGCGCGAGTGAGCGGGCGCGCCGGCCGCGAACGCCGAAACGACGTCGAAGGCTCGAGTCAGCCGCGGAGCGACGAGACGACGAACGCGGCCGCGACGGCCAGCGCGCCGAGGCTCGCGACGAGCACCGCCGCCGCGGCGCAGTCTTTCACGAGCTTGATCTTCGGATGCAGGTCGGGATGCAGGTGATCCGCGAGATGCTCGATCGCCGTGTTGACGAGCTCGGCCGCGAGCACGAACGAGACCGTGAGCGCCGCGAGGGCCCACCAGAGCGGCGCGGGTCGGAGCCAGAGGAGCGCGGCGCCGACCGCCGCCGCCGCGACGACGTGGAATTTGAAGCTGTTCTCCGAGCGCAGCGTCGACGCGATCCCCGCGAGCGCGAACGACAGGCGCGAGAGGAACGGCTGATTCTTCATGCCGGCCTCGCGGCCGCCGACGGGGCCGCGCGCGGCGCGGCACCGACCGCGGAGCGCTGCCAACCGACGTCGCCCTCGCGGCCCGAGATCGGCGCGAGCGCGAGCTCGTCGGCCTCGGGCTCCGCGCCCGCGGCGAGCAGCTCACGTAGCGGCACGGGGCGGACGCCGCGCGCGGCGCAGGCGCTCAAGAAAGCGTCGAACATCTGTGCGCACGCGCCTCCCTCGACCTCCGCGTGCACGGTCAGCACGTTGAACGCGCCGGGCTCGATGCGCGCGAGCAGCCAGTCGTTGTAGTTGTCGTTCGTGACGTCGTCGCGGCCGACGACTTCGTCGTAGGTCGGCAGCGTCACGGGAATCTGCGGCGCGAGCCGCCGTCCATTCACGATCGGCACGAAGATGCTGCGGCCGCGGCAGTCGCTGTTGTAGCGGAAGCCGAAGTCCTCTTTTGCCTCGAGCACGCGCTCGTTGCTGACCCATCCGGCCGCGGCCGAGCAGTCGGGGCGGCGGCCGAGCGCGTCGGCGAACGCGTCGACGCCGCGCGCGATCTCCTCGTGCAGGGACCGGGCGTCCATCGCGAGCGCGGAGACTTGCCAGCGGTGATGGTCCCACGCGTGGAGGCCGAGCTCGTGGCCCGCGCTCTCCGCCTCGCGCAGCGTCGCGCCGAGCGCTGCGCCGATCTTCTTGCCCGGCCACAGCGTGCCCGCGACGAGCACGTCCCAGCCGTAGAGGCTCGCCGCGCGCGAGCGCAACATCTTCATGAAGAAGCGCGGCTTCAGAAGCCGAAAAAGATGCCGGCCCATGTTGTCGGGGCCTAGCGTGAAAAAGAACGTCGCGCTCACGCCGTGCTTTGCGAACGTCTCGAGCAGCCGCGGCACGCCGTCGCGCGTGCCGCGAAACGTGTCGACGTCGACACGCAAGCCGAGTGCGCTGACGCTCACGGCGCTTTTCTGGACGACGCCTTCGCTCCGCCCGTCTTCGGCCGGCCCGCGGTAGCCTGCGCCGGCACCGCGTCGAGACGCTCGATGTAGTCGCGCAGGAACCAGTCGAGCGTGCGCTCGACGGAGTCCTCGAGCGGGATCACGGGCTTCCAGCCGAGCGTCTGCATCGCGTTCTTGATGCTCGGGCGCCGGTGTGTGACGTCCTGATAACCCTTGCCATAGTGGGACACGCTCTCGACGTCGCGGATGCCCGCGAAGGGTGGGAACCGGTCGCGCAGCGGGTGGCGCTCGAACTTGGCGTGGAGCAGCTCCGCGAGCTCGCGGATGCTCGCCTCGCCGTTCGGATTGCCGACGTTGAAGATCTTGCCGTCGCAGCGGCCGCCTTCGTTCTCGATGATTCTAAAGAGGCAGTCGATGCCTTCGGAGACGTCGGTAAAGCAGCGCTTCTGTGCGCCGCCGTCCATCATCTGCATCGGCGAGCCTTCGACGAGATTGGAGATCAGTTGCGTGATCGCGCGCGAGCTGCCGACGCGCGCGGATTCCAGCGTGTCGAGGCGTGGGCCGATCCAGTTGAACGGCCGGAACAGCGTGAATCTCAGTCCGCGGTGCTGTCCGTACGCCCAGATCACGCGGTCGAGCAGCTGCTTCGACGTCGAATAGATCCAGCGTTCCTTGTTGATCGGCCCGACGATGAGCCTCGAGGAGTCCTCGTCGAACTCCGCGTCGTCGCACATCCCGTAGACCTCGGAGGTCGACGGGAAGATCACGCGCTTGCCGTACTTCACGCAGTGGCGAACGATCCGCAAGTTCTCCTCGAAGTCGAGCTCGAACACGCGCAGCGGATTGCGCGTGTACTCGATCGGGGTCGCGATCGCGACGAGCGGCAGAATCACGTCGCACTTCTTGATGTGATACTCGATCCACTCGCTGTGGATCGAGATGTCGCCTTCGTGGAAGTTGAAGTTCTCGAACTTCTCGAGCCGCTTGATCGAGGTGTCGTTGAGGTCCATTCCGTGGACCTCGTAGCGCCCGTCCTCGAGGAGCCGTTCGCTCAGGAAGTTGCCGATGAAGCCGTTCACGCCGAGGATCAGCACGCGCGTCTTGCGCGCTTCCGTGCGCCGCCCGGGCGGCGTCGACTCGAGGCGGGCGCCCTCGACGATATTCAGGTCTTTCGCGAGCTGCGCGCCGCCGCAATAGACGCCGCGCTCTTGCTGGCCGAACAGGATCCGCACCGCGCCGTCGCCGCACGCGACCTCGAACGGGTTTACGTTCGACACTTGGCCCGGCGTCGCGCCGCGCGCGGCGTTCTTCAGCGCTTCGGCTTGCCAGACGAGGAATTTCGTCGAGCGCGTGTAGGTGAACGCGCCCGGATAGGGGCGCGTGACCGCGCGCACGAGATTCACGATGTCGGTCGCGGGCTTGCGCCAGTCGATCACGCCGTCCGCGGGCGTGCGCTTGCCGTAGTAGCTCGCGGCGGACTCGTCCTGCGGGATCCGCGGCGCGGTGCCGGAGCGGACTAGCGGCAGCGTCTGGCCGAGCAGCTCGCGCGCCGCGTCGGCGAGCTTGAGGTTCAGCGTGCGCGCGTCGTCGGCCGGCGTGATCGGCACGCGGCGTTGGCCCACGATGTCGCCCGCGTCAGGGCGGCTGATCATGTGGTGCAGCGTGACGCCGGTCTCAGTCTCGCCGTTCAAGATCGCCCAGTTCGCGGGCGCGCGGCCGCGATACGCCGGCAGCAGCGAGCCGTGCAGGTTGAAGCAGCCGTGCTTCGGAATCGCGAGCACCTCGTCGGATAGCATCGCGCGGTAATAGAAGGAGAACAGCACGTCGGGCGCGAGCTCGCGGATTTTGCGCACCCAGAGCGGGTGATTCGGATCCTGCGGCGCGAACACGGGCAGGCCGCGGCGGGCGGCGAGCTCGGCGACGGACCGGAACCACGCCGTCTCGTGCGGATCGTCGGCGTGAGTCAGTACTCCCGCGATGTCGAAGCCGTGCTCGAGCAACGCCTCGATGCCCGTGCAACCGATGTCGTTATAGGCCAATACGATCGCGCGCATCGAAACACTCCGCTGAAGGATGAATGAAGAGCTACTGGCCGGGCGATGACGACGGCTCGTGCTGCGGCGGCGCGCCGAGCGGCTCGTCGTCGCGAGACCAGAGCGCGAGGTAACGATCCGAGCCGACCTCGCTGCTCGCGAGCCGACGGTATGGCGCGGCGAGCGCCGCAGCGGCGCTCGCGCCGTTCTTGCCTTGCACGAGCACGAAGCGCGGGCGGGTCGCCTCGATCTCGGCCGCGCCGATCGCGACGGCGCGCCGGCCCGTGACGAACGGTACGATGCCGTCGAGCGTCTCGTCGATCTCGCCCGTCACGTAGAGCGTCTCGCTGCGCGGCAGCTGCGCGCCGACCCAGGCGACGAACGGGGACATGTCTTTGCGCGGCGCTGCAAGCGGCGCGGTGACCGCGAGTAGTCCGACGGCCGCAGCGAGCGAGCACGCGCCGAGCGTCGCGAGCGCCTGCGCGCCCGCGCCGCGCAGCGAGAAGACGGCGAGCGCGCCGAGCAGCGCCGCGACGACGCCGAGGAACAGCACGGCGCGCGCATCGACGACGCGCAGATAACCGATTGCGAATGCGGCGGGGACGGCCGCGAACAGCGCGACGCAGACGCCCTGCGCGAGCCACGCCGCGTTGCGCAGCCGCGGCGCGGCGGTCTTCGTCCACCATTCGGCAGCGACGGCCGCGAGGAGCAGGAACAACGGCGGAAGTACCGGCATGAGGTACAGGCCGCGCTTCGTCGCGGGCACGCTGAGCAGCAGCGTCATGCCGAGGGTCGCGGCGCCGAAGAAGACCTTCGCGTCGCCCCACGGCGTCGCGGCGCGTGTCCAGGTGCTCGGCCGGAACAACGCGGCGAACGGCAGCCACCACGGGAACACCGCGGCCGGCAACGTCCACAGGTAATAGAGCACGGGCTGGTCGTGGCCGGTCGCGACCGGATTCGTCACGCGCTCGACGTGATTGACCCATAGCCATTCGCGAACCGCCCCCCAACCCGCATCGGCTGCAATCGCGGCCGCGAGGGCCGCGGTCATCAGCAGCACGAACCCCGCGCCGGCGAACGGGTGCAGCGGCCGAAGCACCGCGAAGCTTCGCCGCAGCGCCGCGTAAGTGAGTAGGCTGGCTGCGATCAGAACGGGACCGATCAGGCCCTTCGTCCACAGCGCCGCGAGCACGCCGAGATAGAACGCGAGCAGCGTGCCGCGATTCGCGCCGCCGCGCACGAGCGCATGCGCGGCCCAGAGGGCGGCGGTCGTGGACAGCATCAGCAGCGAGTCCATCACGATCGAGTGCGACGTCCACATGAACTGCGCGCTCGTCGCGAGCCCGATCGCCGCCGCGATGCCGACGCCCTGCGAGAAGACGCCCCGGCCCCAGAGGCACACGAGCAGCAGCGTGCCGAACGCGGCCGCGGCGCTCACTGCGCGCGCCGCGGCGGGCGACGGGCCGCCCGCGAGTGCGTAGGCGCCCGCGACGGCCCAGTAGTAGAGCGGCGGCTTCTCGATGAAGCGCTCGCCGTTGAGCGTCGGCACGACGCTCGGCGCGAGCCACATCTCGCGGCCGATCTCGGCTTCGCGCGGCTCATCGGGAGTCCAAAGATCGCGGCCGAGGCCGAGCAGGCTCACCGCGAGCAAAGCAGCGAACAACAGCGAGCTTTGCGTCCCCGTCACACGCCGATCTCGCGGCTCGCTGCGCGCCCCATCGAGCGGCCCGCACCGGCGGCGTAGCCCGAGCCGATCACTTCGTGCACGAGATAGCGCGGCCGGCGCTGCACGTCGCGCGAGATCCGGCCGATGTATTCGCCGAGCAGGCCCATGCCGAGCAGCTGCACGCCGAGGAAGATGAACAGCACGGCGAAGATCGTGAACACGCCTTCGGCCGCCCAGCCGGGTCCGTAGACGAAGCGCAGCACGAGCAGCAGCACGCCGAAAGCGAGGCCCGCGACCGCGCTCAGCGTGCCGACGATGCTCAGGAGCCGCAGCGGCGCCGTCGTCGTGCCGACGAGCAGATCGAAGTACAGGTTCACGAGCGAGCTCAAGCGGTACTTCGACTCGCCCGCGCGCCGCTCCGCGTGCTCGACGGTGACCTCGGTTAGATGCCCCGCGAAGCTGTTGCCGAGCGCCGGCACGTACACGCTGCGCTCGCCGCTCGCGAGGATCGCGTCGACGATGTCGCGCCGGTACGCGCGCAGCATGCAGCCGTAGTCCGTCACGTAGACGCCAGTGATCCTGCCCATGATGCGGTTCATCGTGCGCGACGCGGTGCGCCGGAACCAGGTGTCCATGCGCCGGCGCCGCACTCCGCCGACGACGTCGTGACCCTCGTCGACGGCCGCGACGAGCTTCGGCACTTCCTCGGGCGGGTTCTGGAGATCGCCGTCGAGCGTCACGACGACGTCGCCGCGCGCCTGCGCGAGCCCGGCCATCACGGCCGCGTGCTGCCCGTAGTTGCGGTTCAACAGCACGGCGACGACGTGCGCGGGGTCGCGCTCGGCGGCCGCGGTGAGCATCTGTCTCGAGCCGTCCTTGCTGCCGTCGTCGACGAGCACGATCTCGAACGCGCGGTCGAGCGTGCGGCCCATCTCGAGGCAACGCCGCAGGAGCTCCGGGAGGTTGGCCTCCTCGTTGTAGATCGGAATCACGATCGACACGCAGCCCGTCTTCATCGCCGCTTGCTCCCGACGACGTCCTCGATCGCCGCGACGACGCGGTCCACGTCGCTCGCCGCCATGTCCGGGAACAGCGGCAACGAGCAGACGCGCGCGGAGTTCCACTCGGTATTCGGCAGCGGCTGCCGCGGCGGGTAGTTCTCGACGTAGTAGCGATGCGTGTGCGCGGCGCGGAAGTGCAGGCCGGTGCCGATGCCGCGCGCCTTCATCTCGCTCATGAACGCGTCGCGGTCGAGGCCGGCCTCGCGCGCATCGATCCGCACAATGAAGAGATGCCACGAATGCACGTGGTCGTACGAGGGCAACGCGAGCGGCAGCACGCCCGGCACGCCCGCGAGCCGCTCGCGATAGCGTTCGGCGAGCCGCGTGCGCTTGCGGTTCATCTCGTCGAGCCGCGCGAGCTGGCTCACGCCGAGCGCGGCATTCATGTCCGGCAAGTTGTACTTGTAGCCGGGCTCGATCACCTCTGCCTGCGGCGCACGGCCTTGAGTCTCGCGCTGATACGTGTCCGCGGCGAGGCCGTGGAAGCGCAGGCGCCGCACGCGCGCCGCGAGCTCGTCCGAGTCCGTGCAGACGATCCCGCCTTCGCCGGTCGTGAAGTTCTTGATCGGATGCAGCGAGAAGATCGACGTGCCGCGCGCGCCGAGCTTCTCCCCGGCGTACGCGGCGCCCGCGACGTGCGCGGAATCTTCGACGAGCGGAATGCCGCGCCGGCTCGCGAGCGCGCGCAGCGGCTCGAGGTCGAGCGGCGCGCCCGCGAAGTGCGCGGGGATGATGAGCTTCGTCTTCTCGGTGAGCGCGGCTTCGACGCGCTCGGCCGTCGTCATCAGCGTGTCGGTGTCGACGTCGACCCACACCGGAGTCGCGCCCGCGAGCACGATCATGTTCGGCGTCGACGCCCAGGTCATCGACGGCGTCACGACCTCGTCGCCCGGCCCTACCCTAAGCGCCCGCAGCAGCACGTGCAGCCCGGCCGTCGCCGACGTGAGCGCGACCGCGTGCCGCGCGCCGGTGTAGGCCGCGAACGCGCGCTCGAGCTCGGCGCACTGCGGGCCGGTTGTGATCCAGCCCGAGGTGAGCACGGCGTTGACCGCCTCGATGTCTTGCGCCGTGATCGACGGACGCGAGAACGGCAGGAACGGCGCTGAGGCCGCTTGCTCCAAGTCTTTACGTGACAAAGCCAAGGTCCACTCCCGGGTTGCGCGCCTCCGCGCGGCGCGCGCTCGCCGGGCCGACTCCGGGCGGCAAGCGCTCGTTCGACGGCGCCGCCGCGGATTATCGGTCGCAACGATCGGCTGCGCACGCCCTTTTTCGGCGCGCCGGGCCGTTGCACGATGCGAATGGGACCCGCTCGCGGCGCGAATGGTCCGTTCGGGCGGCCGTCGGCTCGCGCTCGCGGTGTATCATCGCCTGCGCTGCGGCCTGGGCAACCGTATCGATGTTTCGACCGTCGTTCGCTCACCTTCGCTTGCGATTTGCGGCCGCGCTACTCGTGACGTGCGCGGGATGCCAGCACGTGCCTCTCGCGCCGATCGACGCGGCCGCGAACCGAGATCGGATCGCCGCGCGCTCGCTGACGGCTAGCACGGTCGACGCCGCGCTCGCCCGCCACTCGCTGCCCGTTGCCAACGGCGACTGGTCGCTCGATCAGCTCACGCTCGCGGCTTGGACGCTGCGCACCGACGTCGCCGTCGCGCGCGCCGAGGTCGGCGCCGCGCGCGCGAAGACCGGCGTCGACTCGCAGCGCCCGAACCCCAAAGTCCAGACGACGACCGAGAAGGTGATCAGCGGCAGTCCGGACCCGTGGGTGCTCGGCGCCGCGCTCGCGATGACGTTCGAGCTCGGCGGCAAGCGCGACATCCGCCGCGAGACGGCGCTCGCGGGCGAGCGCGCGGCCGAGTGGGCGTTCGGCGAGGCGCTCTGGAGCGCGCGCGCCGACGTGCGCTCCGCGCTGCTCGACGTCGCGTTCGCGAACGCGTCCGTCGTGCTCGACGGCGACGAAGCGCGACTCGCGCGCGAATATCTCGACTGGGTCGATACGCGGCTGCAGTACGGCGCCGCGACGACCGCCGAGCGGCTCTTGGCCGTGCAGGCGTTGAACGAAAGCACGAGCCGCCGCGAGCTCGACGGCGTGGAGCTCGCGCGCGCGTCCGCGAAGCTCGCGGCCGCGATCGGGGTGACGTCGGCGGAGCTCGCGGCCGTGCAACCCGAGCTGCCGCCGCTCGCCGGCGTGCCGGCGATCGCCGACGCGGACGTGAGCACGGCGCGCGACCTCGCGCTCGTGAACCGGCTCGACGTGCGGCGCGCGCTCGAGCAGTACGCGATCGCGGAGCAGGACCTGCGCGCCGCGGTCGCGACGCAGTATCCCGATCTCACTCTCGCGCCGGGCTATCTGCTCGATCAGGCCGATCACAAGATCACGCTCGGGCTCGACTTGCCCGTGCCGCTGTTCCACAACGCGAACGCCGCGATTCAGCGCGCAATCGCCGAGCGCGCGGTCGCGGCCGCGAGATTCGACGACACGCAGGCCGGCGCGCTCGCCGCGATCGACGTCGCGGTCGCGGAGTACCGCGCCGCGCGCGCGGCGCTCGCGGCCGTCGAGCAGGGCGAGCGCGACGCGGCGGACACGGTGGCGTCGCTCGAGCGGCGGCTCGAGGCCGGCGCCGTGAATCGCGGCCAATTGCTCGCGGGCGAGATCGCGCTCGCGGGCCTCAAGCGCAGCACGCTCACGGCGCGACGCGCGTTGCTCGACGCCGTGACCGCGCTCGAGCAAGGCGTCGAGCGGCCTCTGTATCCGGCCTCGCAGATCGACGCGGGCGGCGCACTCCGCGAGCTGCTCGTCGTGGAGCCGGCGCGATGAGCGCGCGCTTCGCTCTGGCGCTCCTCGTGATCGCGCTCGGCGGCTGCGGCGGCGAGACCGGTAAGCCGCGCGGCGAGCCAGCGGCCGACGAGTCGAAACCGGCGCTCGGTGTGTCGCTGAGCGAAGAAGAGCGCGGCAAGCTCGGCGTCGAGCTCGGCGACGTGGGCGCCGCGACGTTCCAGCCGACGCTCGACGGACCGGCGCGGATCGTCGACCCGCAACCCGTCATTGCCGCGATGGCCGATCTCGACAAGGCGGCGGCCGAAGCCCGCACGAGCGACGTCGCGCTCAAGCGCGCGCGCGATCTCTATCGCGCGGACAAGACCGTGTCCGCCGAGACGCTCGAGGCCGCGGAGCGCCAGGCGGCCGCGGACCAGGCTCAGGTCGCGGTCGCGCGCGCCCGCGCGAGCCTCGAGTTCGGCGCCGCGCCTTGGCTCGGCGCGGAGCGCCGCGAGCCGCTGCTCGCATCGCTCGCTCGCGGCGAGATGCTGCTCGTGAGCGCGAGCTTCCCGTCCGGATTGCCGGCCGTGCGACCCGGCAATCTCGCGCTGCGCCGCCTCGGCCGGGAGATCAACGAGTTCTGGATCACGACCGAGATTTGGACCGGCCCGTCGGACCCGAGCGTGCCGGGACCGACGCTGCTCGCGCTGCTGTCGACGCCCACGGGGTTGAGCTACGGCGAGCGGCTGATCGCGAGTGTGGCGACCGGGCCCGAGGTCTCGGGCAGCGTGGTGCCCTCGTCGGCGGTCGTGCTGTCGGGCGGCGAGGCGTGGTGCTACGTGCAGGAGTCGGACGACGTGCTCGTGCGGCGGCGCGTCGATCTTGGGCGTCCGCTGGCGCAGGGCTACTTCCAGGCGTCGGGCTTCGATGCAGGGCAGCGCGTCGTCGTGGCGGGCGCGGGGCTGCTGCTTGCGCGCGAGATCGGCGGCGGCGCCGAGGCGGACTAAAGCACGATGCGTTGGCTCGTCGCTTGGTGCGTGCGCCGGCGCGTCGTCGTCACGATCCTCGCCGGCGCGTTCCTGGTCGTCGGGCTTTGGCAGGCGGCCAAGACGCCGGTCGACGTGTTTCCCGAGTTCGTGCCGGCGCAGGTCTCGATCCAGGCCGAGGCGCCGGGCTTCACGCCCGATCAAGTCGAGACGCTCGTGACGCGGCCGATCGAGTCCGCCGTGAACGGCGCACAGGCGCTCGCGGCGCTGCGCTCGGAGTCGATCGCGGGACTATCCGCCGTCACGCTCGACTTCAAGCCCGGCACCGATCCGCAGCGTGCGCACCAGGACATCGCCGAGCGGCTCGCGCGCGTCGCGGGCGCGCTGCCCGAGGGCGTCCGCGCGCCGAAGCTGTCGCCGCTCACGTCGAGCACGATGGACGTGCTGAAGCTCGGCCTCGTGTCCGACAAGCTCGACCGCTTCGCGCTGCGCGACCTCGCGGACTGGAGCCTGAAGCCGCAGCTGCTCGCGGTGCCCGGCGTCGCGCGCGTGAACGTGTTCGGCGGCGACGTGCGAGAGCTCCGTATCAGCCCGGATCTTGCGAAGCTCGAGGCATACGGGATCACGCTCGTCGAGCTCGCGGACGCCGCGCGCGCGGCGCTCGCGCTACGCGGCGCGGGCTTCGTCGATCTCGAGGCGCAGCGCGTGCTGATCGAGTCGCCGGTGCCGGCGCCCGATCCCGCCGTGCTCGCCGCGGCGGTCGTGACGGTGCGCAATGGCGTGCCGCTGAAGATCGGCGACTTCGCGAGCGTCGAGCTTTCCGCGGCGCTGCGGGCCGGCGACGCACTGGTCCAGGGCCGCGACGGCGTGCTGCTCACGATATCGAGCCAGTTCGGCGCGAACACGCTCGACGTCACGCGCGCGCTCGAGACCGCGCTCGCGGACATCGTGCCGCGGCTCACGGCGCAGGGGGTAACCGTCTACCCGGCGCTGCACAGGCCCGCGACCTTCATCGAGCGGGCGCTCGGGAATCTCCGCGACGGCCTCGCGCTCGCGGCCGTGATCGTGCTCGTCGTGCTGTTCGCTTTCTTGAGGGACGTGCGTGCGGCGCTGATCTCGTTCATCACGATCCCGCTGTCGCTCGTCGCCGCGACGCTCGTGCTCGCCCGCTTCGGATACACGCTCAACGCGATGACGCTCGGCGGCTTCGCGGTCGCGATCGGCGTGCTCGTCGACGACGCGATCATCGACGTCGAGAACATCATGCGCCGCCTGCGCGAGAACGCGTCGTTCGCGAACCGGAGACCGCGCGTCGACGTCGTGCGCGAGGCGTCGCTCGAGATCCGCTCGCCCGTGATCTTCGCGACGCTCGCGGTGGTCGGGCTGTTCGTGCCGGTCTACTTCATCTCGGGCGTGCAGGGCGAGTTCATCGGCCCGCTCGCGCTCGCGTTCATCGTGGCCGTGCTCGCATCGCTCGTGACGGCGCTCACCGTGACGCCCGCGCTCGGCGCGCTGCTGTTGCCGTCGCACCGTGCCGAAGCCGCGTGGATAGCGCGGCTGCGGCGCGCGCAGGCGCGGGCGGCGGTCTGGATCAGCGAGCGCTTCGCGGCGGTCGCGATCGTGCTCGTCGCGGCGTTCGCCGGTGCGCTGCTCTGGCTGCCGTCGCTCGGCGGCGAGTTCATGCCCGAGTTCGAGGAGGGGCATTTCGTCGTGCAGGCGAGCAGTGCGCTGCCGGGCACGTCCTTCGACGAGATGTTGACCGTCGGCAGGCGTGTGAGCGAGGAGATCCTCGCGCTGCCGTACGTCGCGACGATCGAGCAGCAGATCGGCCGCGCCGAGCTCGGCGAGGACACGTGGGGGCCGAACCGCAGCGAGTTCCACGTAGAGCTGAAGCCCGATCCCGGCATCGACCAGTCCGAGGCCGAAGAGGCGATCCGTAAGATCGTCGAGAGCTATCCGGGCCTGCGCACCGAGGTCGTGACGTTCCTCGGCGACCGTTTCAGCGAGAGCCTGACGGGCGAGACGGCCGCCGTCGTCGTCAACGTGTTCGGCGACGACCTCGACGCGCTCGACGCGAGCGGTGCGCGGATCGCGGCCGCGCTCGGCGGCGTCGCGGGCATCGTCGATCTGCAATACGAACGGCAGAGCGCGACGCCCGAGGTGCTCGTGCGACCCCGCGCCGAGTTGCTCGCGTCCCACGGCGTCACGCGTCGAGACCTGCTCGAGGCTCTGCAGACCGCGTTCGCGGGACTCAAGGTCGGCGAGACGTTCGCGGGTGCGCGCACGGTCGATGCCGTCGTGCTGCTGCCGGGCGCCGAGCGCAACCGGATCGACCTCGTCGGCCGGCTCACCGTGCAGAGCCCGTTCGGGCCGGTGCGAGTCGATCAGCTCGCGGACGTCGCGCCCGCGGTCGGGCGCTCGCAGGTGCGCCATCTCGACGGCCAGCGGCGCGTCGCGATCACGTTCAACGTCGCGGGCCGCGATCTCCAGGGCACGGTCGCGGCCGCGCGCGAGCGGATCGCGGCGCTCGGGCTGCTGCCGCCGGGAGTGTTCGTGCGCTTCGCGGGCGAGGCCGAGGCAGAGCGTCAGGCGCGCCTCGAGATCGTGCTGTTCGCCGTCGTCGCGCTCGTCGCGGTCGTGCTGATCCTGCACCTCGCGTTCCGGCGGCGCGCGTATCCGTGGCTCGTCGTCGTGAACCTGCCGTTCAGCTTGCTCGGCAGCATCGCGGCCGTGGGCCTCACGGGGATCGGTCTCTCGCTCGGCACGCTCGTCGGGCTCGTGACGGTGTTCGGCGTGAGCTCGCGCAACTCGATCCTGCTGCTCGCGCACTACGAGCATCTGCTCGACGTCGAGGGCAGCCAATGGAATCGCGCGACCGCGCTGCGCGGCGCGGCCGAGCGGCTCGTGCCGATCCTGATGACCGCGCTCGTGACCGCACTCGCCCTCGCGCCGCTCGCATTCGGGCTCGGACGCGCGGGCTACGAGATCGAGGCGCCGATGGCGATCACGGTGCTCGGCGGGCTCGCGACGTCGACGATCTTGAACCTGCTCGTGCTGCTCGCGCTCGCGGAGCGCACGGGTGGCGGCGCGCCCGCTACGGCCTGAGCTCCGCGGACAGATCGAAGCGCTCGAAGCGCTGGCCGAGGAACGCGACCCCGAGTCCGATCTCGACGCCTAGTACCGCGAGCGCGGCGACCGCGCCGAGCGCCGCGGCGAGCGGCGCGCCGACGATCCAGAGCGTGCCGAAGAACATCGCGGCCGCGCCGATGCTCGCCGGCAACAGTGCGCCGACCATCGCGAGGAACATCACGGCAACGAACAAGATGCGCTGGCCAATCACGTCAATCCCGGATCCGCGGTCTGCGCCGAGCGCAACCCACGCCGGGAACAACACGACGGCAGCGTTCATCAGGAGCACCTCGATCGCGCAGAAGAACGGGATCAGCACCGCGATCGCAACTATCGCCACGGTCGCCAAAGCCGGCGTCCACCATTCCATGCGTGGCGACTGAAACGTCAACGCGGCGGCCAGCAGCATGAGCCAGAGCAACACGGTCACGATCGCGACGGGCGCGAGCACCTCGCCGAGGACGACTTGCCAACCGCGCAGCGGGTAGGTCTTCAGGATGTCGGCGTTCGGCAGATCGAGGCGCAAGTCCTGACGCGTGATGATCGGACCGAAGACGAACGTGTAGCCCGCGCCGACCAAAGCGAACCCGCTGACGACGCTTCGCAGCACCTCGTGATCGGTTCTCGTGATCCAATTGCACCCGACGACGATCACGGCGGCGGCGATCAAAGCGACACGTGGTCGCAAGTACGACGCCGAAGCGAGCAGGTTCTTCCAGAGGAAAGCCACTTCGGGCCGCCGTGTGGCGGATAGCTTGAAAGGCTCGCGTTGCGCTTTGCGTTCGGTCCGCCAGTTTCTCGGCGTCCCTTCTCTCAGCGCGGCGCTGCGCCGGGCGGCGCGCTTCTCGGCCTTCGCGATCGAGGCTTCCTCGAACGACACTTCCGTCTGCAGCACCCACGCGTAGTGTAGAGCGTAGATCAGCAGAGCCGGGCCGAGCGCCGCGAAGAACTCGCGTGCATCGGTTGCGAGCAATGGGCGAACGATCCACTTCGCGGGTAGCAGCAGCCACGACAGCGCGCCGGCGCTGAGCAGAGAGTTCAGGTAGCGCGCCACCGCGGCCGGGCCCGCCAAGTCCTCGGGCTGCGGCGCGCGTACTCCGCGCCAAGCCGCTGCGAGCGCGAGACCCACCACGAGCACGGCGATCGCGGCCGTGAGTAGTTGGCGGCGCAGCGAGGTGATGCCGCGATCGAGGAGGCGTGTGATCGTGAAGGACGAGCCGACCGCGTGCAGATCGAGCGTCGCAAGGATCAGCCACCAGCCGACGATGCGAACGCCCGGGCCGCCGAGCAGAAAGGTCCATGGGCTCGAGAACAACGCGAGCAGCAGCGACGTAAACAGAATCCGGAGCTGCGCGTTGATCGTGCGGAAGTGGATCAATGTCTTGCGCCTAATGGGCGCGGGAAAGAGAAAAACGATCTCGGCCTCGCTGAACGCCAGCGCTGCGCGACTCCTCGGCCAGAACCAGTAGAGCGCGACTAGGACCGTCAGGACCAGCGCGCCGACCGACTCGACAGTCGGCAGCTGCTCGACCGGAAACGGCTGCGCGAACGAGCCGCTGGTCGGCCGCGGCGCCATGACACGGCGAAACAGCACGAGGTAGAAATACGCGAGGCCTACGACCGCGCCGACCAAGTACTTCGGTTGCTTGAGCCGCCCGATCCTCGACACGGTGGCGTTGCGCAGGGACGTCGCGCGCAGATAGAGCAAGGCGCCGAAGACGCCGCCCACCTATTGCTCCGATCCGCCGGTCGCGCGGATGAACACTTCCTCGAGGCTCACGCCGTTTTCGCCGTTGCTGAATCTCGCGGCCACCTCGGCGAGCGTGCCGTCCGCGATCTTCACGCCGTTCTTCAAGATCAGCACGTGCGTGCAGACTTCCTCGAGCAGATGCAGCAGGTGCGAGCTCAGCACGATCGCGGCGCCCGCGCGGGCGCGCTGCACGATCGAGTTCTTCATACGGCGAATCCCGAGCGGGTCGAGGCCCGTGAGCGGCTCGTCGAGGAACAGGACCTTCGGCGAGTGCAGCAGCCCGCAAGCGATCGCGAGCTTCTGCTTCATGCCGCGCGACAGCTTCCCGGGTAGCTCGTTCGCCTTGTCCGCGATCTCGAACTCCTCGAGCAGCGGCCGCGCAACGGCTTCGTGGTCGTCGACTCCGTAGATTCTCGCGACGAACGCGAGGTGTTGGCTCACCGTCAGGTAGTCGAACAGCCGCGGCTCGTCGGGGAAGAACGCGAGCGCGCGCTTTGCGCCGAGCGGATCCGTCGCGAGATCGTGATCCGCGATCCGCACGCTGCCGGAGGTCGGCGGGATGATGCCCGCGATGCAGCGCAGTGTGGTGGTCTTGCCGGCGCCGTTCGGTCCTACGAGCCCGAGCACTTCGCCGGGTCGCACGCGGAACGACAGGTCGCGCACTGCGGCGAAGTCGCCGTACGTTTTCGACAGACCGGCGACTTCGATCACGGGAGGCTCCGCGGGGGGCAAGTCCGACGAAGCGCGGATAGTAAATTCAAACGGGTGGCTGCGCGAGCAGCAGGATCGCGGTTTCGGTCATCGGTCTCGGCTACTTCGTCGCCGTCGGGCGCTGCGCTCGCTTCTGCGCGAGCGCGCCGCCGCAGATTCCGCCGAGCACCTTGAGCGCGTGCGCGACGACATACCAAAGCGGCTGCGCGAACGAGGGCGTCGTCGCGATCCACATGACGGTGAAGAGAAGCGCGGCGACGATTCCGATCAGCGCGCCGTGCAGCACGCGGTTGGACTCGACGCGTTTTCCGACCCAGAGCGCGAATAGAAACACGACGACGAACGACGACACGAGCGCGTCGACGTTGTCGAGCGGGCTCATCGGTCTTGCGATCTCGGGAACTCCGGCGAGCGTCGCCGCGAGCAACAGCAGAAAGAAGACGCCGAGCACCAGCACTTCCGACAGGAACGCCGCGCCGACGACCCACCCCCAGCGAATCCGACGACGGCCGCTCATGACGCGGCTCCCACGCAAGGAATCATGTTTCACTCCTGTTTAATCCTGTCGGCCGTCAGCAAGTCCCGTGCCGGTGTGAGGCCGAATGGCAACCTATTGATCTTACAAGGGAAACGCCAGTCCGGCGATTCGGTTTGTTTATGCGCGCCAATCAGACCTTAGCGGCGTGAGCCAAAACGTGACGGCGGACGCGAAAAAAACGCAGCGGCCCGGTAGCCGCTGCGTCATGAGTCTCTCGAAGAGACGCGCTTAGAACTTGGGCCCGCCGTCGTACTCGAGCCCTACGGGCGCCGCTTGCTCGCGGACCGCATCGTAGATCTTCTGGTCGAGCGAGCCGGCCGCGCCGCCGTGCCTGTCGACCTCCTTCCTGATGAACGCGTCGCGATCCTTCGCGAGCTCGGCGATCTGGCGCTGCAGATCCTGGCGCTTCTTCGCGGTCTCGGCGACCGCGGCCTCTTGATTCTCGCGCGGGAGCGCGGCGATCGACTTCGGCAGCTCGGCCTCGGGCACCGCCGCGAACGGGACGGCGCCGCTCGCGACGTCCTCGGCGAGATCTTTGCCGCCGAGCAGGTTCGACGCGCCACTCTCGCTCGCGTTGAACACGCCGCGCCGCGCCTGCGCCGCGGGCGAAGCGGACGCGCGCAGCGCCGCGCTCGCCGCGGCCTTGTCGGCCATCTTCGCTTTCTCCTCGTCGCTGCCGTAGTAGAGCCGCGTCGAGTCGAGCTCGGCCGAGAGCGTCGCGATCTTGTCGTCGAACGGCGTCGCGACCGCGACCGCGCTGCCGGCCTGATCGACCGTGAAGTACCGGCCGTGGCCGAGCGACGCGATCTCCTGCCACGGCTTGACCGTCTCGCGCATGTTGCCGCACTGGATCGTGTTCACGACGATGCCCTTCGCGGCTGCCGCCGCGACGGTCATCGGGTATTTCACGTCGTCCTGATAGTCCATGTGCGGCGGCGCGTCGCCGACCAAGAACACGACACGATACGTGCTCGCGTCTTGGCTCCAAGAGATCCTGTTGATCGCATCGTCGAGTGCCTGGTTCACGGACTCCGGCGAGTCGCCGCCGCCGTCCGCGCGGAACTGCATGAGCTTCGCGTACATCGAGTCGAGGTCCTTGTCCAGATCGACGACCTGCGTGACGTACGCGTCGCCGCGGTCACGATACGCGACGAGGCCCATCGATATCTCGGGCGCTTGCTTCGCCTGCGCGAGCGTGCTCGCGATCGACCAGATCTTCTCCTTCGCGGCCGCGATCAGGCCGCCCATGCTGCCCGTCGTGTCGAGCACGAACACGACCTCGACGCGCTTCGTCGCGATCGGGGGCGCGATGTGCGTCTCCGTTTTCGCGACCGGCGTCGCTTGGCCGTGCAGCGTCGGGTATACGAGCACGGCGCCGACGGTGGTGAATACTAGACCTGCGAGCAAGATGTTCGTCTTCATGTGAGTCTCCGTTGTCTCAAAGTGGATCGGTATCGGTGCGCTCAACGCGCAGTCGAGAGGCGGCGGATCGCCTCCTCGGCCATGCGCTGCGCGCGGTTGAATGCGTCGTCGTCTCCGCGTGCGCGCGAGTTGCGAGACGAGAGCGATTGCGGGATCAGCACGTGGAACGACTGCGTGAGGAAGAAGCACCAGAACGCGAGCCATGCGCTGCCCGAGCGCTGCGCGGCCCAGACCGCGAACACGACGCCGAGCACGCCGAGCCCGAAGTCGGCGAGCGCGGGCAACACGCCGGAGTAGTAATAGAGAGAGCGCACGAGCCAGATCAGCCCGACGTGCACGAGCACATAGGCTCCGAGCGGCAGCCCCGCGATGTACGCTCCGAACGCGATGGCGAGCCAGCAGGCGACGGTCGTCACACGGCCCACGCGCTCGCCGCTCTTGCCGATGAGATACAGCACGTACGCGAACGCGACCAGCGCGATCACCGCACGCAGTGCGAAGCCCGCGAGCAGCATCGGCCCGAGCACGGATAGCGCCGCGGCGCCGCAGAGGCTCAGCACGAGGCCCACGCCGAGCGACGCGCCGAACGACGGCCGCCGCGCAGAACGCTCACGCGCGCTCATGACGGCTTCCTCGCTTG
>Ga0326726_10000714_pt1 | contig 30438 bp, 29 predicted proteins | sample MHFenrmetagenome_2_FD_207603 | JGI IMG/M metagenome (GOLD analysis project Ga0326726, IMG submission 207603) | Lab enriched peat soil microbial communities from Michigan Hollow, Ithaca, NY, United States - MHF15MN | ecosystem: Environmental > Terrestrial > Soil > Wetlands > Peat | place: USA...
CGGCGCCGAGCGTCTGCAACCAGCGGCGGCGCAGCTCTTCCGGCGCGAGGAAGCGGCCATCGGTATCGAGATTCAGCGTGAGCGGATGACTGCGTGCGCCGGGCACGTGGCCGGCGATCGGATCGACGGGTTCGCTGCGGCCGCTGAAGCGATCGGTCGCGCGCGCGTCGATCAGAAGCAGTTCGGGCCGGCCAATCATTACCGAGATTTCATCCGTCGATACCCACTGCTTGCGATCGGCACGCGCGCTGAAGGCGCCTGCCGCGCGTAGCGGCACGAGGTCGGTTTGGGGGCCGGATCGCGCCAGCCATTGCTTCCAGCCACCGTTGAGAATGGCGACCCGCGAGTGGCTGAGCCAGCGCAGCATCCACCAGAGCCGTCCGGCAGTCGCGCCATTGCTGTCGTCATAGACCACGACCTGAGTTTCGGGATCGATGCCCCACCCGCGCAGCCTCGACACGAAGGAATCCACGTCCGGCAGTGGATGGCGCCCGCTTGCCGCCGTCTGCGGTTGAGCAAGGTCATGGTCGAGGTGCGCGTAGAACGCGCCCGGAATGTGGCCCCGCGCGTAGGCTGCGGCGCCCGCCTGCGGGGCAAAGAGGTCATAACGGCAGTCCACCACGACGAGCTGCGCGGAGTCGCGGTGCGTTGCCAGCTCCTTGGCAAGGTCAGCGGCTTCAATGAGAGTCGTGTAGTTCATGTGCCAGTTCCTGCCCCCCGGTTCCCGCCCACTATCGTTGTGGTTACAATTCAATCCGCATCCCGCATCGCGCGACGATACATCAAATACACGGCCCGACATGGCACTCGAAGTCTATTGGGGTAGTGGCAGTCCGTATGCATGGCGCGTGCTGCTCGCTCTTGAGCGCAAGCGCCTGCCGTACGAGTCGCACCTCCTGCAATTCTCCAAGCAGGAGCACAAATCGCCGCAGATGCTGAAGATGAATTTTCGCGGGCAGGTGCCCGTGATCAAGGATGGGGAATACGTCTGCTTCGAGTCCCTCGCCATTCTCTATTATCTGGACCTGAAGTTTCCCACTCCGCGCATTTTCGGCCATACACCCGAGGAAGGGGGCACGATCATGCGCGTGATCTGCGAATACCAGTCCTATGCCGAGGTCGAGATCAACAAGTTCGTCGAAGCGGTGTTCAGCGGGGGCGTGGATTTGAGGAGCGAGGCGATCGCCCACGCGATGCATCTCGTCGGCGGCGAAGCGCGCACGATCGAAGGGCGCCTGTCGAAGTCCGATTGGGTCGTGGGCGAAGAGATGTCCGCCGCCGACATGGTGATCTTTCCGGGCATCCAATTGTTGCTGCGCGCGCTGTCGAAGCCCGCGGCCGCGGATCTGCGTTCGCGGTTTCTGCCGCTCGACGTGCATTACCCGGCGATCGCGCGCTGGATCCACCGGGTCGAAGCGCAGCCCGGCTATGAGCGCACCTATCCGCCGCACTGGCGCGAAGCACGTGCCGCACCGAGTCCAGCGGCCGGTTGAACGCCTCCGCAGGCTGGCTCCCCGTCATGCAGCCCTGTAACCTGCACGCCCTTGTATGAAGGGGCTCGCGTGCCTGCGGCCCCGGTAGCGAGAAAGACAGCATCATGAGCAATCACAAGATTCATGTTCAGTTTCCGGGCCGCATCGTGTTCGTCGGATTCGGCAGCATCGGCCAAGGCGTTCTGCCGCTCATCCTGCGGCACATCGGGATCAAGTCCGAGCGAATCACGATCATCACGGCCGATGACAAGGGCCGGCGGGCGGCCGAACAGTACGGAATCAAATTCATCATCGAACCTTTGACGCGCGACAACTACCGTCGCGTGCTCGATCCGCACGTCGGGCGCGGCGATTTCGTGATCAATGTGTCGGTCGACGTCTCGAGCATCGCCCTCATCAAGCTGTGCGCGGAGAAGGGCGCCCTCTATCTCGATACCTGCATCGAGCCCTGGCCGGGCGGCTACACCGATCCGGCTATTCCGCTTTCCAAGCGCTCGAACTACGCGCTGCGTGAAGAGGCGCTGGCGGTGCGCGCCGCCAATCCGCGGGCGCCAACCGCCGTGCTTACTCACGGTGCGAACCCCGGCCTCGTGCAGCACTTCGTGAAGCAAGCGCTGCTGAACATCGCCGAGGACACCCAGACGGACGCGGGCAATCCACAGACCAAGCAGGATTGGGCGCGCCTCGCGCAGAAGCTCGGCATCAAGGTCATTCATATCGCCGAGCGCGACACGCAGATCTCCAGCGTGCCAAAGGAGCTGGGAGAGTTCGTGAACACCTGGTCGGTCGATGGCTTCGTGAGCGAAGGCTCGCAACCCGCGGAGCTGGGCTGGGGCACGCACGAACGCAATTTCCCGCGCGATGGCCGCCGCCATGATTTCGGCTCGCAGTGCGCGATCTATCTCAATCAGCCGGGCGCGGGCACCAAGGTACGTACCTGGACGCCGCTCGCCGGACATTTTCATGGCTTCCTCGTTACGCACGGCGAGTCGATCACCATGGCCGACTTTTATACGGTGAAAGATGGCGCCAATGTCGTCTATCGACCGACCGTGCACTACGCCTATCACCCATCGGATTCCGCCGTGCTGTCCGTGCACGAATTCGCCGGCCGCAACTGGCGGCTGCAGAGCCGGCAGCGCATTCTCATGGATGAGATCACGAAAGGCATCGACGAGCTCGGCGTGCTGCTCGCCGGGCACAAGAAGAACGCCTACTGGTACGGCTCGCAGCTCTCGATCGACGAGGCGCGCCGTCTGGCCCCATTCAACAATGCGACGAGCCTCCAGGTGACGGTCGCGTGCCTCTCCGGCATGGTGTGGGCGATCGAGAACCCGAGCGTGGGAATCATCGAACCCGATGAGATGGATTTCCGCCGCCACCTCGAGATCTGCATGCCGTATCTCGGGCCGGTTGTCGGGCAGTACTCGGAATGGAACCCGCTCTTCGATCGCGGGCGCCTCTTTCCCGAGGATCTCGACGAAACCGATCCGTGGCAGTTCAAGAACGTCCGGGTGATGTAGCCGGCCCACGAGCGATCGAGGCTACACCTGAAGGCACCAAGCTCAGCTCAGCTCGGTTCGGCGAGCAACTCGTCGACAGCGTTCTCGATACGCGTTGCCTGCGCATCACCGGCGTGCGTTTCTCCGTAGTAGCGGGCGCGGATGCGGCGCCGGCGGTCGATCAGGTAGTACGCGGGCCAGTACTCGTTGTCGAGGGCCTTCCAGTACCGGAAGTCGTCATCGATCATGATCGGGTGTTCGAGTTTGAACTCGCGCGCCTTCTCGCGGACGCGCGCGCGATCGTGTTCCGCGGCGAGTTCCGGACTGTGAATTCCAATGACGCTCAGGCCGCGCGGTGTGAAGCGTGCTTCGACCGCGCGTAGCCACGGAAAACTGCGGTAGCAGTTCCAGCACTCGAACGCCCAGAAGTCGAGCAGCACGACGCGCCCGGCGAGGCTCGACCAGCGCAGCGGAGCCGAATTGATCCAGTCGCGCTGGTCCTGCGCGGTGAATTCCGGCGCGATGGCAAGGTCGCTCGCTGCGTTGCTGGCGGCCGATGCCAGCCGGGCGAGCGCCGGCAGGGCGGGCAGGGCGCAGAGAAGCTGGCGGCGATTGATGCTCATGCGAACGAGTCGACCGGAAACGCGCGCCCTATATTTCCGTTGTCTTCCATTGATTTCTGTCGTTTCCCATTTGGTTTTCTATTTGGGGGGCTCAGGCCGGGCGCCGTAAGCGATCGCGGTAATGACCAGCCGTCGTTCGCCACCCGGCAGAGCGACCAGCACTTCAGCATCCAGTCGTTTTCCGAGGAGCGCCTTGCCGAGCGGCGAATCCATGCTGATAAACCCGGTCTCGCGGTCAAATTCATCCGGGCCCACGATGCGGTAGAGCCTCGATTCCCCGGCTTCATCTTCCACGATCACCCAGGCGCCGAAAAAAACGCGCTGCGGATCGGACGGCGGCTGATCAACGACCACCATGCCTTCGAGGCGCTTGCGCAAAAAGCGCACGCGGCTGTCGATTTCGCGCAGCCGCTTCTTGCCGTAGATGTACTCCGCGTTTTCCGAACGGTCGCCGAGCGCTGCCGCTGCGCTCACTGCGCGCGTGACCTCGGGACGCTCGACGCTCCAGAGCGCGTCGAGCTCCGTGCGCAGCCGCGCCGCACCTTCGGGGGTGATGTATTGCGAGCCCGGGCGGTCCGGGATGCGAAATCTCGACATGACGATTGGCTAACCAGTGGCTGGCGATCGGCTTCGTGACCTGTTTCACCGCGACGCCCGGGCGTTGTGTGCCGGTAGTCACAGATTGACAGGACGCCCGTCTTTAATCTGCGGCTCCATGGCCGTCAAGTACTACACCCACTTCCTCATGAGCGAGGCCGAGCAGCCGGCACCGAGCGAATTCAGCGGCGTAGTGGAGCTGAACCGAGTGCCCCAGGCCCCAGGAGACATGCAAGAGGTGGCAACGATTCTCGCTCGCAGTCTCGACATCGACTTCGATGACATCCGCATTCTGCACTGGTCGCGCCTGCATTGAGAGGCGGCCGTGCCGCTCGACCCTATCCCCTAGCGGACTTTCCATCCCTTCGTAAAGTCCGCTTTTCCAACCCCGAACTTAGGTTCGGGGTTTTTTTTGACCCGCTCTTTTTGTCTGGGCCACAGTTGCGGTCTACTAGCGCGCGTGGGCTTCAAGGATCACTTCTCGCGTCATTCGGCGGCCTATCGCCAGTTCCGGCCGAGCTATCCCGCATCGCTGTATGAATTTCTGGCGAGCCTGGCGCCAGCGCGCAGACTTGCCTGGGACTGCGCGACAGGTAACGGTCAGGCGGCAGTGGGTCTCGCGCGGCACTTCGAGCGGGTCCTGGCCACTGACGCGAGCGCTGCGCAATTGGCCGAGCGCCAGATAGACCCGCGTGTCGTCTATGTTTGCGCAAAGGCCGAGCAGGTGCCGATCAAGAGCGGCAGTTGCGCACTCGTCACTGTCGCGCAAGCCGCACACTGGTTCAATCTCCCCGCTTTCTATGCCGAAGTTGAACGAGTTGGTTCGCCCCTTGCAGTAATCGCACTGTGGACCTACGGCCGATGCATCGTGAACCGGGGCGTCGATCAGGACGTCGCCGATTTCAATCGCGAAGTGATCGGGCCGTATTGGCCGCCCGAGCGCCACTACATCGACGCCGGCTATCGCTCGCTGCCGTTTCCATTCGAGCGCTGCGCGGCGCCGCCCTTTGAGCTCGCCGTTGAATGGTCGGCGGAGGATCTCGTGAACTATATCGGCACGTGGTCTGCGGTGAGCCGTTACCGGGACGCGGTCGGCAGTGATCCGTTGCGGGACCTGCGCGCGCGCCTCGCGGTATCGTGGGCGGATGGAAAATCGCGGTCGGTACGCTGGCCGCTCGATCTCATCGTTGGCCGCGTCGCTTGAAGGAGCTCATTGCATGAAACGCCCACTGGCTGTTGTTGCCACCTCTCTTGCCCTTGCCCTTGCACTCGCTCTCAGCGCAGCGGGCGGCGCTCGGGAAACGATGCTCAAATCCGGCATCGATTCCTCCGGCTTCGACAAGTCTGTGCGTCCGCAGGACAACTTCTTCCAGTACGTCAACGGCGGCTGGATCGCGCGCACGGAAATTCCAGCCGACAAATCGAACTACGGTACCTTCACGGCCCTCGCCGACAAAGCGGAGAGTGATCTGCGCGCGATCATCGAGGAAGCCGCGGCGGACAAGACACACGCCAAAGGTTCGGATGCCCAGAAGATCGGCGACATGTACGCGAGCTTCATGGACACCGCGCGCATCGAGGAACTCGGCGTGACTCCTCTCAAGGCGGAATTCGGCCGCATCAACGCGATCAAGGACCGCCCCTCGCTGGTGCGCTATCTCGCACACGCGCTGCGCGTTTCGATCAAAGTGCCGGTCAACGCGAATGTCAATCAGGACGCCAAGGATACGACAAAGTACATCACCTATTGGGACCAGAGTGGCCTCGGGCTGCCGGATCGGGACTACTACCTCAAGCAGGACGAGCAGTTCGTGGCCTACCGCGCGGCCTATCTCGACTATGTGAAGAAAGTGCTGTCGCTCGCAGGGGTAAAGGACGCGCACGCAGCGGCGGCCAGAGTCGTGAAGCTCGAAACCCATCTGGCTGAGGTGCAGTGGTCACGCGAGGACAGTCGCGACGCGGACAAGACCTACAACAAATTCACGGTGGCGGATGCGGGCAAGTTGATGCCCGGTTTCGACTGGAACCTGTTCCTGCGCGAAGGCAAGGTGCCGGCGGGCGACCTCGTGATCTCGCAGCCGACCTATTTCACGGCGCTCGCCAAGTCCTTTGACGAGGTGCCGCTCGCCGACTGGAAGGTGTATCTCAAGTTTCATGCCATCGACACCATGGCGCCATACCTGAGCGACGCCTTCGTGCAGGCGAACTTCAATCTCTATTCGAAGACGCTGCTTGGCATCGAGCAGAATCGTCCACGCTGGAAGCGCGGCGTGCAGTCGGTCGAAGACGGCATGGGAGAGATGGCGGGCAAACTCTACGTAGCGCGCCACTTCAAGCCTGAAGCGAAAGTGCGCATGAATCAGCTCGTGAAGAATGTGCTGGCTGCGCTCGATGCCGACATCGACCAGCTCCAATGGATGGGTCCTGAAACCAAGCGGCACGCGCACGACAAGCTCGCGCGCTTCACCGTCAAGATCGCGTATCCGGACAAGTGGCGTGACTACAGCAAGCTTGAGATTCGAGCCGGTGATCTTGTGGGCAATGTGATGCGCGCCAGTGAGTTCGAGACCAACCGGCAGCTCGCGAAGCTCGGCGGACCGATCGATCGCACTGAGTGGGGCATGACGCCGCAGACCATCAATGCTTATAACAATCCGGTCGGCAATGAGATTGTCTTTCCCGCTGCGATCCTGCAGCCCCCGTTCTTCAATGTGGAGGCCGACGATGCTGCGAACTATGGTGCGATTGGCGCTGTGATCGGCCACGAGATCAGTCATGGTTTCGATGATCAGGGCCGCAAATTCGACGGCGCCGGCAATCTCAAGGACTGGTGGACGAGCGAAGACAAAGCGCAATTCACCGAGCGCGCGGATCGCCTCGCCAAGGAATACGACGGCTTCGAGTCCGTGCCCGGGCACCACTTGAATGGCCGGTTTACGCTCGGCGAGAACATCGGCGATCTTTCAGGGATGGCGATCGCTTACCAGGCGTACCAACGCTCGCTCGGCGGCGCCACAGCCCCGGTGATCGACGGGCTGACGGGCGATCAGCGCTTCTATCTCGGGTACGGGCAGGTCTGGCGGCGCAAATACCGAGAGGCCGACCTGATTGCCCGCATTTCGACGGATCCGCACAGCCCGGCGCAGTTCCGGGTGAACGGTATCGTGGTCAACCTCGATCCGTTTTACACCGCCTTCGACGTCAAGCCGGGCGACAAGATGTACGCAGCGCCCGAAGAACGGATCAAAATCTGGTAGGGCTATTGAAATGCGCGTCGCCGCCGCCACAATGCAGCGGCGGTGACGCTGCATTTTCAAGGAGTCCGTCATGAGAAGACTGCTATGGCTCGCCCCGCTCGTTGCGGTGCTCCTCTCCGGTTGCGGTTACAACGCCCTCAATGGCCAGGACGAAAACATCAAGGCGCAATGGTCGCAGGTGCTGAACGAGTATCAGCGGCGCGCCGATCTCGTGCCGAACCTCGTCAATGTCGTCAAGGGCTACACGCAGTACGAAGAGAAGGTGCTGAAGGAAGTCACCGAGGCGCGCAGTCACGTGGGCTCCATTGCCGCAACGCCCGACCTCGTGAACGATGAAGCGGCCTTTCGCAAGTTCCAGGCAGCGCAGGGCGAACTCTCGGGCGCATTGTCACGACTGCTGGCCGTCACCGAGGCCTATCCGGATCTCAAGGCGAGCGCGCAATTCCAGGATCTGCAGGCGCAGCTGGAAGGCACCGAAAACCGCATCACGGTTGCGCGCAATCGCTACATCCAGTCCGTCCAGCAATTCAATACGACAGTGCGCGTGTTCCCGAGCAATCTCACGGCGATGATGTTCGGCTTCAAGACCAAGGCCAATTTCTCCGTCGAGAATGAGGCAGCGATCTCGAAACCTCCGACCGTTGACTTCAACGCTCCGGCGCCGAAGCCGACCAGCAACTAGCACACCGGCGGACGCCACGCTGTGGCGACGACTCCACGCATCCTCATTGCATTGATCGCGCTCGCCTGGGTTTTCTCGGCGCGCGCGGATCAGCCTGTGCCAGCACTCACCTCGCCAGTGACCGATGTCGCAGGTCTGCTGACGGCCGAACAATCCTCAGCACTCGAGGTGAAACTGCGCGCCTTCGAAACTCGCAAGGGCGCGCAGGTTGCATTGCTGATCGTCAAGACGACGGAACCTGAAACTGTCGAGCAATATGCGCGGCGCGTGCTCGACGTCTGGAAGCTCGGCCGCAAAGGCATCGACGACGGCGCACTGCTGCTCGTCGCGGTTAACGATCACGCTCTGAGGATCGAGACTCAGTACGGACTTGAAGGCGTGCTGCCCGACGTCATCGCGAGCCGCATCATCCGCGAGACCATCGTGCCGCAGTTCAAGGCGCAAAATTACTACGACGGCATCAACGCGGGGCTCGATCGCATGTTGAGCGTGATCGACGGCGAGCAGTTGCCCGAGCCCGAGCCCGCGTGGCAGCGTCCCGGCTGGGAGTCATCGCTGCCGATCCTGTTCTTCGTGGCCTTGTTCTCCGGCGCTCTGCTGCGGCAGATTTTTGGCAAGACCGTCGGCTCCATTGGTTCCGGTGCCCTGACGGGCACCGTGGCCTGGTTCATCGCGAGGTTTCTTCCGGTCGCTATAGGCGCCGGTGTCATCGCATTCTTCATCGCGTTGACCAGGGGTTCCGGCACCGGGCGCTGGATGAGTGGGGGTCGCGGTGGATTGGGTGGCGGTTGGAGTGGCGGTGGTGGCTGGAGCGGCGGCGGCGGTTGGAGTGGTGGTGGTGGCGGCGGCGGAGGCGGTGGCGCTTCCGGGGGCTGGTAGATGAACGGGTCACGGCTCATAAAGCACCTTTTCGCAAGCCGAGGCGCCATGCGGTCGGCGTTCGACGATCGTGTGCTCACCGCCATCGAGCAGGCCGTCCATGCCTGCGAGAGCAAGCACTGCGGCGAAATCCGCTTCGCGGTCGAAGGGGCCCTGCATCCCAATGTTGTCTGGAAGGGCGTCACTGCGGCCGAGCAAGCGAAGCGCGTGTTCGCCGAGCTCGGTGTCTGGGATACCGAACTCAACAATGGTGTTCTTGTCTATGTGCTGCTGGCGGATCGCGCGGTGGAAATCGTGGCGGATCGTGGCTTTGCCGGTCGAGTTGCGCCTGAAGAATGGCGCGCGGCCTGCGCCGCCATGGAGAGCGAGTTTCGGCAGGGTCGCTACCTGGAAGGAGCGACGGCAGGAATCGAGGCTGTAGGACAGATACTGACACGTCATTTCCCCGCTACCGCGGGTGATCGCAACGAACTACCGGACCGCCCGGCGCTCCTGTGACGCCGGCTTTCGATGGTGCGATACTTCGCGCATTAGAAGGGGATCTGCAATCTTGGTAACAACGCGCCGTATAGGCATTTTGATTCTGGGTGCTGCTGTTGCAGCAGTCATGGCCGGCTGCTCCTTGTTGAATGGGCCCTGGGCCAAACACGAGGCGCCCGCTCCGATGGCTGCGCCCGGACCGGTCGCCGAGGTAGCGAAGAACCCGCCCACCGCAACGCACCGCTTCGAGTTCGATCCGGATCACGACGACGTCGTTGGTTATGTGCAAACCACTGTCGCGACGGCCGATGACACGCTGCCGGATATCGCCCGACGCTTCGATCTCGGCTACGAGGAGATGGTGCGCGCGAATCCAGGCGTTGACCCCTGGCTGCCCGGAGCCGGCAAGACGATCGTGCTGCCGACGCAGTTCGTGTTGCCCGAGGCGCCCAAGGAAGGCATCGTCATCAATGTGGCCGCGATGCGGCTCTACTACTTTCCGCCGCGCAAGAAAGGCGAACTGCAAACCGTGTACACGCATCCGGTCGGCATCGGCAAGATCGGCTGGAATACGCCCGAAGGCGTGACCAAGGTCATCGCGAAAGAAAAGGACCCGGTGTGGCGCGTGCCCGATTCGGTCCGCAAGGAACATCTGGAAAACGGCGAAGACCTGCCCGCGGTCGTGCCGCCCGGCCCGGATAACCCGCTCGGCAATCGCAAATTCACGCTCGCCTGGCCGACCTATCTCATTCACGGCACCAACAAGGCCTACGGCGTGGGCATGCGTTCGAGCCATGGCTGCATGCGCCTCTATCCGGAAGACGTCGAACCATTTTACGACATGGTGCCGCTCGGCACGCAGGTGCGGGTCGTGAATCAGCCGTTTCTTTTCGGCTGGCATCAGTCCGCGATGTACTTCCAGGCATACGGCGCCGTGCAGGACGACACCAAGAACTGGAAGCAGGCCGAGAAGAAACTGCTCGGCCGCAACATCGATCCGCGCCAACGCAAGCGTCTGAAAGACCACTCGAGTCAAATTCGGTGGGATGAAGTCAGTGCGCTCGGGCACGATCCGCGTGCCGTGACCGTACCGATCACGACGCAGGGCGCAACGCTCGAGAGCGTGCTGGCGTCGGCGAAGCAGGTCGACAACATGCTGCCCGCCGGATCGAACTGGAGCGGCAAGAACGAGCTGCTCGTGAGCGAGCAGACGTTTGAGCAGATGCTGTCCGATCGTGAGCCAGGTTCTGAAGCCGCCGCACCCGCTGCACCTGCAGTGGCAGCAGCGCCTGGTGCGCCAGGCGCAACAGCGTCACCCGCAGTGCCCAATCACTGATATGCCGGGTACCCCGCGCTGTCTTGATTAAGTCCGATCGGGGCTGCAAATTCGAGTACCGGCGGTCAGCCAGCCTTGATCGGGAGCCCGGGAACCCCCAGATTCGGATTCGAGTCACAATGAGCGCGAGGTTCCACCGGGACAGGGGCTGATGAACAGCAAGTTCTACACATCGTTTGTCGTCGATACACAGGACAGCGAGCCAGAGCGCCAGTTCACGGGCGTCGTTGAGCTCCGCGGGCACGGCGAGGAGCCGCCGAATGCGGACGAAATTGGGCGCCTGCTCGCAAACAAGCTGAATCTGGAAGCCGAACGCGTCCGCGTGCTCACGTGGTCGCGGCTGCAATGACTGCAAAGCCCCTGTCGGAGTGGCTGCAGTTGATGATTGACGAAGTGGCGCGCAAGCGCCTCGATGCCGAGCGTGCCGCGGCTGAGCAGCGCGCCCGCGCGGAGGATGCCAAGTCGGCCGCAGCGGCTACACGACCCGGAATCGCACCCACGCCGAGGTCCTGACAGCGCCGTGATTCCACTGCGCGATGAGAACCCCGTTGGCAGTACGCCCTACATCAACTTCACGTTGATCGGGCTCTGTGTACTGACGTTTCTCTGGCAGCTGTCGCTCGGTGAAGCGGGCGGTGAGCGAATTGTTTACGCGTTCGGCATGATCCCCTCGGTGCTGCTGCGCGACGCGCAGCTGCCGCCGGAAATCGGCGCGGTGCCACCGCTCCTGTCGCTCCTCACGTCGATGTTTCTGCACGGCGGCTTCATGCATCTCGCCGGCAACATGCTCTATCTGTGGATCTTCGGTGACAACATCGAAGAGGCAATGGGCCACGGCAATTATCTGCTGTTCTATCTGATCTGCGGCGTAGTTGCGGCGCTCTCGCAGGCCTACCCGCATCCGAACTCCGAAATCCCGATGATCGGCGCGAGTGGCGCGATCTCCGGCGTGCTCGGCGCTTATCTGATGCTGTTCCCGCACACACGCATTCTGACGCTCGTGCCGCTCGGGTTCTTTTCGCGTCTGATGCACGTGAAGGCGGTCTGGGTGCTGCTGCTGTGGTTTGCGATTCAGATCTTCAGCAACCTCGCGGGTGGCGGTGGCGGCGTCGCGTTATCGGCGCACATCGGTGGATTCATCGCGGGCGCGGCTCTCGTCGGCATCTTCAAGCACCGGTCCGTGCCGTTCGGATTCTCGGGCCGCTAGGCAGCTTCGACGCGCGGCGCGCGCAGGCCGCCGAGCGCGCAGACAATCGAGCCCGCGACGACCGCGAACGCGCCGCCAATGGCAAGTGCATTCAGTCGCTCCGGCTGCAGGAGTCCGGGCCAGAGCTTTTCCGTAAGCCACATCGCCGAGAGCGTGAATATCGGGGCGGTGGCGAGCACGGCGCTGACACGCGATACGTCCCAGTGCTCCAGCGCCGCCGCGAAGGCGCCGTAACCAAAGAGCGTGTTCAGGCAGCAGTAGATCAGTGCGATCGCCTGGACCGACGTGACATGAAGAATGGCCGCCGGATGGGCGAACGGCAGCAGCGCGATCGCTGCGCCGACGTAGAGCACCCAGAGAATCTGCTGTGCGCCCAGCGATCGCAGCAGCAGCTTCTGCGCAATTCCATAGCTTGCCCACACCAGGGATGCCAGCAGGAGCAGCGCGACGCCCGCGGTCAGATGACTCCCGGCGACGCCAAATTCCGCCAGCCGCCGGTTGAAGAACAGAACGAGCCCCAGGACCAGCACGGCGAGGCCGGCGAGCTGCGCGCGGCCGAGGCGTTCATGCAGAAACACGAGCCCGCTCAAGAGCAGCAGCATCGGCGCGAGCTGGATGACCGTCTGATTGACGGTCGGCGATACATATTCAAGGGCGAATGCGTAGCTCAGGTAATTGCCTATCAGGCCCGCCAGCGAAATCGCAACGAGCGTCCAGCCGCGTCGAGTGAGCCGCAGCGGCACGGGTATCGTTCCACGCATGCCGAGCCAGATGCCGAGCACCGCTGCCGCCACGACAAAACGCAGCCACGTGACGGTTTCGGCGTCTACGCGTTCGCACGCGACCTTCAGCGCGATGGGAAGCGTGCTCCAGACGATCGACGTGGTGAGCGCCAGCGCGAATCCAAGCTTCCAGCGTTGGGTCGTCTTGCCATCGGACAGTCGGGGCATCTTGTACTCTTGCTGTTTTCCCGGCATCGGGCGACGCGCGTCCGCCTCGGACGCCAGCATATGCTAGAGTCCGGCGCGATTACTCACCCCCCAGGGGCCATCCGCGGGACACGCATGGCGGAACTGCTCACTACGGGCATCCAGGTCGCCGAAGAACCGGGGCCCGAACATTCGATCGCGCGCGCCAGCACCGCCATCACCGCTTTTGTCGGACGCGCGTTGCGCGGCCCCTGCAATCAACCGGTGACGCTCGCGAGCTTCGCTGATTTTCAGCGGCTGTTTGGGGGCCTGTGGCAACCGTCGATGCTCGGCTATGCGGTCGAGCAGTTCTTCGAGAATGGCGGGCGCGAGGCGATCATCGTGCGTGTCGCCAACGGCGCCTCACCCAAGACACTCACGCTGCCTGCCGGCGAAGGCACGCTCACGCTCGAAGCCACCTGTCCGGGCACGCGCGAGTACCTGCGCGCCTCGGTCGACTACGACAACATCGGCGAGAACGAAGAGGACCGATTCAATCTGGTCGTGCAGCGCATTCGCACGCCCGGTTCGGAATTCGTCGAGGATCAGGAGATCTATCGGCGGCTGTCGGTCGATCCCGTAGCGGGCCGCAGTTACGTGCCGATCGGGCTCGCCGACTCAGCTCTGGTGCGCTTCGTCGGCGAGGTGCCGGTGGCGCGGCCGGATCGGACGCTGCATGCGCACGGCGGTCTCGTCGGCTACGTCCAGTCGAATCCCAATGGTGACGACGGCGCGCCGCCGACCGACTACGACATCATCGGTTCGGCCACCGAGGGCACTGGACTGCATGCGCTGAAGGGCGTCGAGTCCTTCAACTTTCTCTGTATTCCGCCCCTCACGCGCGACGTCGACGTCGGGCCGAGCGCCCTGATGGTGGCCGCCAGACTCGTGCGCGAGCGATCCGCGCTGCTGATCGTCGATCCGCCCGCCGCATGGACTTCGGCGGAGGCGGCGCTCGAAGCCATGCACGATTGGTATTTCGCGAGTCAGAACGCGGTGATGTATTTCCCGCGCATCGTCGCGTACGACCGCCTGCGCGGCCGCCACGAAACCTTTGCTCCGAGCGGGGCCGTCGCTGGCATGCTGGCGCGACACGACGAGACCTGGCCCGTTTGGTCACCGGCGGAAGGCGAGGACGCGATACTGCGTGCCGGATACCGCCCGCTCTGTGCGGTAGCCGATGCGGAGCGCGCGCGCCTCGCGTACGCAGGCATCAACACTTTGCAGAGCGTGCGCTCGTCGGTTCGATTGGGTTTGAGTCCGCGCACACTCTGCGGGCCATCGGCGGAATCGCCCGACTGGAAATACTTGTCGGCGCGCCGCCTCGCGCTTTTCATCCTGAACAGCGTCGAGCGCGGCACGCGCTGGGTGCTGTTCGATCAGAACGGCCCCGATCTGTGGCGGCGTGTCACGGCGCGCGTCGAGGAATTCCTGGCGGGCCTCGAAGCTGCGGGCGCATTCATCGGCCATGCGCAGGACGAGGCGTACTTCATCGTCTGCGATGAGCGGCTGAACGACGGCAGTGCTGCGCACGCGGGTTCCGTGCGGCTGCTCTTTGGCTTTGCCGCAGCCCGGTCAGGCGACTATCACTCCTATCTGATCACTCATACTGCGGCGGGTAGCCGGGTGGAACGAGTCAGCTACAACCGCCTGCTCTCGGCGAGCTATCGTGTCGACGAAGAGATCGAATCGACGCCCGCGATGCGCGCCGCCATAGCGCCGTACCTTTAGCTCGATGTCCGCTTCGACACGTACATCGTAATCACCGCGCGCACGACTTCCAGACCGTCCTTGTCCATGGCGGTCACCGGCACGCCGACGTTCTCGCCATCGACCCAGTCCTGCTTGTCGAGCCTTGCGACGGCGGTGATGTCCGTCTTCGCCTTCTGCAGATATTCAATCGTCATGCCGCGCGGGATCCAGCGCAACTCCGCCGGCAGCGTTGCTTCCATCAGCATGCCGGCCGCAAGCTCGCAGAGATTGCCGATCGCGAGCGCATGCACGGTGCGAATGTGATTCAACACGCCCCGCCGCTTGCGCATCGATACCTGGCACAGGCCCGGCCGCAATTCCTGAAAGCGCGGTTGGATGGTCGAGAAGTACGGCGCGTTGAGGCAGATGATTTCGGCAAACAGCCATTTGCCGAGCGGACGGCGCGCGAGCCGTTCGTAGAGACTCAAGCTCCGACTGGCCATGCCTGTGAGCGCCTCGGGCGTTCGCTCCCGGCGAACTTGCCGGGCGTCTGACGCGTAATTCTACATACGCGGGTCATTCGGCGTTCGGTGAATCGCCGCCGTGACGCGCAGACTTCGCCTTTGCGTCAGCGGTCTCGAGCCTCGGCATGGTGCGCTACCTTCGAAGTCTCTTCTCACGGCGGAGCGGCGACGCACCCGGTCGGGGCCACGCGCGCGCAGTCGCGTACGGCCGCCCGCGACGCCAGTGGAGCCGCGCGGCAACCGACCGCCTCTGGGGACTGTTGAGAACGCGCGAGCTGCGCGGGTACTGCTTCAAGCGCCAGCACCCGCTCGGGCCCTTTATCGTTGAATTCGTCTGCCTCGAGCAGGCGCTGGTGATCGAGATCGAGCGTCCCCGCAGCGCACCGCACGCGGCAACGCGCCGTGCTTTGCTCGAGAGATTGGGGTATCGCGTATTGTGGATTGCCGAAGGCGAGGTACTCAACGATCTCAAGGCCGTGCGGCGGGCGATCGAAGGCAGGCTTGAGCGCTAAAGGCATACCGCGCAGGCCTGCAGCGTGGGAAAATCACGCCTGTCAGTCAGTCAGCGCCGGAGTCCCGCCATGCGACCTGCCAGATTCCTGCATGTATTCGGTGCGCTCGCGATCTCGCTGCTGGTCGCCTGCGGCGTCAATCCCGTCACCGGCAAGAATGAACTGAACCTCGTGGGGGAGAGCACCGAACTCAAGATCGGCGCCGAAAATTACGCGCCGTCACGGCAGATGCAGGGCGGCGATTTCACCGTCGATCCCGAGCTCACGCGCTACGTAAATGATGTGGGACAAAAGCTCGCGGCTGTTTCCGATCGCAAGCTCCCCTACGAATTCACAGTACTCAACAATTCGGTGCCCAACGCTTGGACCCTGCCCGGCGGGAAGATCGCGGTCAATCGGGGCCTCCTCACCCAACTCGACAACGAGGCCGAACTCGCGGCCGTGCTCGGTCACGAGATCACGCATGCCGCCGCGCGGCACGGTGCGAAGAGCATGGAGCGCGGGATGCTGTTTCAGGGTGCGGTCATGGCGCTGTCGCTCGGCGTACGCGACAACCAGTACTCGAATCTCATCGTCGGTGGCGCGCAGGTTGGAGCGCAACTGGTGACGCAGCGCTACGGACGCGAGGCTGAGCTCGAAGCCGACCACTACGGCATGGTGTACATGAAGCGCGCGGGCTATGAACCGGCTGCCGCCGTCGATCTGCAGCAGACATTCGTCAAGCTCGAACAGGGCAAGTCCCAGGGCTGGCTCGACGGCATGTTCGCAAGTCACCCGCCCTCGGCCGAGCGAGTTGAGAAGAATCGCGCCATGGCCGCCGCGCTCGGGCCGGGCGGCGATATCGGGCGCGAACGTTATCAGCAGCAAACGGCGCAATTGCGGCGCATCGAACCCGCTTACAAGAAGTACGACGCGGGTGTGGAGGCGCTGAACAAAGGCGACCTCGCGCGCTCGCTCGCGCTCGCGCAGGAAGCGGCCAAGATCGAACCGCGCGAGGCCAAATTCGCGGAGCTCATGGGCGACGTGGAACTCAAACGCAAGAACTACCGCCCGGCGCTCGATCACTACCAGCGCTCAATCTCGCTTTACGACGGCTACTTCAAGCCCTATCTGCAGAGCGCGCTCGCGCGTTTCGCGCTCGGTGAGCGCGACAGCGCCAAGACGCTGTTCACCCACAGCATGGAACTGCTCCCGACGGCGACGGCGTCGTACTACCTCGGCCGCTTCGCCGAGGACGCCGGCGAGACTGATCGGGCACTGCAGTACTACCAGATGGCCGCGAGTTCGGATTCCGACATCGGCCGCGAATCCGGCCGTCAGCTCGCCGTGCTCGACCTGCCGCGTCATGCGGCCAACTATCTTGCTGTCGAGGCGCGCGTCGATTCGAAGGGTCGCGTGGTGATGGCCGTGCAAAATCGCGCGCAAGTCGCGGTTCGCAGCGTCGAGATGCAGGTGGCGATAGTCGACGCGACGGGCCGCGCGACGCAGGGCCCCATTCGAGTGTCCTCCGGCAGCCGCGCGATCGAATCCGGCCAGATCGCCGAAATCGCGACCGGACTCGGCCCGCTAACGAGCGCTGCGGACCTCAGGATGGTCCGCTGGCAAATCGACAGCGCGGCCGTCGTCCCGCCGTAGCACGATTCCGGTTCCCTCTCCCCTCATAAGGGGAGAGGGTTAGGGTGAGGGGATTCGATCTTGTTTCTCCCGACCCCGGAGCCCGTCCAGCGCCGCGCGCCCAACTGACACCGACGAGGAGGACGCCGGTGGCACCGCGCCATTCGCCGTCGCGAGTTTCGGGGAGGCGGGCAGCGGATGGGGTCTGGCAAGCCCGGTCTGGCGATGTTTGCGGGCAGGCTGTGTAAGGGACGTTGCGTTTGAACGCTGGAGCCGGGCGCAGACATGGCCCCTCCGCTGACTGACTCCCCGAAACCGCCGAACGGGAAGAATCACTTTGATGCCTCTTCAGGTCAGCCCTTCCTGCGGGTGAGTTCGATCGCGCGGCGCTTTTTGGCGGGAACGGCGCGCGCGGGCGGGAGAAGAGAAGGAGCGCTTTCAATTAGGCGCTCACGCGCGTAGCTGTAGCCCGCATCGATCGCGCGATCGAAAGCCTTCCAGTCGAGCATGTCGAACATCTCGAGCGGCGGTTGCAGCAGAAGATCGGTCATGTCGCGGTGCGCCTGCGTGTTGACCGAGCTGTTGATCATTCCCGCGCGCCACAGAATCTGCAGAATGTTCACGCGGCGTTTCTTGCCGCGGAACCATTGCACGATCTTCCAGAAGGGCGGCACTTCCGCTTCATCCATATCCGTGCTGAACGCGCGGTCCGCGCCGACATCGACGCCGACGATTGGGCCGCGCCCGAGTTCCCGCATGACGTCAACGGGCAGATTGTTGATCGCACCGCCGTCGACGAGCACCTCGCCCTTGTCGAACACCGGCGGCAGCACGCCGGGAATCGCGACGGACGCTCGCAGCCAGCGCCACAGTTTGCCGCTGCGATGAATGGCGCTACGCCCCGTTGTGAGATTCGATGAGACGCAGAAGTAAGGCAGCGGCAGGTCCTCGATATCGACTTCACCCAATTCCTGGCGCAGGAGCCGCCCCACTTTGCGCCCCGAGACGAGCGAGACGAGCGGCAACGTGTAGTCGTTGAGGGGATTGGTGTCGACAAAGGTGCGCTTGAAGCGCTCGCGCATTTCCGCGGCATCCCAGCCCGCAGCGACACCCGCCGCCATGATGGCGCCTATACTCGTACCGCCCACGACATCGACCGGAATGCCGGATTCGGCCAGCGCGCGGATGACGCCGATGTGCGCAAAGCCGCGTGCGCCACCACCCGACAGCACAAGACCTACGCCGTGGCCCGTCAGCAATCGCGCGACGCGCGCGACGTCGGCCGCGCTGCGCACGTGATGATGATTGATGCCCGGCTTCTGCTCGAGCCAGCGGCGCGCAGCCCCTGGAACGAAGCGGTCTTCATGGAGCAGCACAAGTTCGGCACGCTGCAGGGCGAGTCGGCCGTCGACGCCGGTCGCAAGCACCGGCCAGTCACTCGCGGGATCGCCGGCACGCGCCACGAGCAATAGCGAATCGGCCTGGCGTAGACACAGTTTGCTCCACGCGGTCGGCGTCGGATCCGCCACGTAGATGACGAAGTCGTTCGCGCTCTCGACGTTGTTGAACCAGTGGCTCGTGTGCTCCGCTCCACGCACGCTCCAGACGAGTTCGCTGCGCGCGATCCGGTTGAGCGCCTCGACGAGCTCCGTCGCGAAGCCGCCGATGTCGACGTCGGCTCCGTGCGGGATGAGCGTGAAGGTCTTCGGCATCGCGCGCTTGCCGCGCACCTGCGTCTGGCTCGACTCGAGTCGCGCGACCGTAAGCTGGGCGATGCGCAGCAGGCCTTGTGGATGCGCGAGCATCAGTGTCTCGAAAGCGGCTTTCGAAAACCGGCCGACTTCCGTGTCGCGCAACGCCACGACCGTCGCCGTGCGTGGCTTGCCCGAGATGAGCGCCATCTCGCCGACCGTCTCGCCAGCCAGTACGCGGCCAACGAGCCGCGCGTGGCCGTCGAGCGACTGGGTATAGACGCCAAGGCAGCCGCTGATCACGAAGTAGAGTGCATCCGGTTCCGCGCCCGCTTCGAACAAGGTGCTGCCGCCGGGCAGCGAGAACCACTCGGTTTCGTTGGCGATGTCGCTGAGGAGCGCCACGTCGAGGTCACGGAAGAGCGGCAGATTCGCGAGCATGCCGAGGACGCTGCGACGCTCGATCGCAGTTTCAACGATAGTCTCGTGCTCGAGGCTCATGGCACCTGGGGCATTCCGGGCGAGGCAGGTGAGCATTGTTCGGGCGGCGGCGTTCCAAGAAGCGGACCCGGGTCACAGAAACCCGGTATGAGCGCCGTATCGCAACGCGCCAGCGCGCCCGATGACCCGAAGTCGGCAGAGCAAGGCTATTCTAGAGGTCATGAGCGAGGAACCAGAGCGAAACTGGGATGGGTCGGAGCGGCGCCAGCCGCATCCCGCGCCACGTAGCCGCAAGACTCTGAAATGGGTCATCATGGCCGGGGCGGTTGGCGGATTCGGCATTCTTCTCTATCTCAATGTCCTGCTGCAGCGGGTGATCGACAAGTCCCAGCCGGTTGCGCCTCAGGACATTGCGAGCCTCGCTCATTGGCTGCGAGTCATGAGTGTCGTCATGGGCCTGTCCATGCTGGGTGTGGCCGTCTGGATCGCCCATTTTTCCTGGCGCGTCAGTACGACGGCTGTCTACCCGCCGCCCGGCTCGAGACACATCAAGCCTAAGCGCGTCCTGCGCGGGCGCGTCGCCCGCACTGTTGCGCTCGCCGGCTACCTGTTTGCCGCGGTACTCGGCTCGGCCGGCGTCGCCCTGGTGCCGGTCGTATGGCGGCTCCTGCAAAAAATCGCGGGTACCTGAGAATTCCGTAAGCCCGTGAGTTGCGTGTGCGGAACCAGACGACGCTCCTGGTGTGAAGAACGCGTCAAGACGAAATGACGGTGAGCCATCACGTCGCCAAACTTTCACTCATGCGATGCTATGATCTTGATGCATTCCAAAGTTCCGAGAGCACTCGGTTACTCGCGCACTGAGGCGCCGCGCTCATGGCAGATCGATACGTAGTTTTCTCCCACGGTAAAGAGAGTGGTCCGTGGGGAGCCAAGATTTCCGCGATGGCGGAAATCGCGCGCAGTGAAGGGTTCGAGCCCGAGTCCGTGGACTATCAGGGCATCGAGGATCCCGACGATCGCGTCACGCGCCTGCTCAGTTTCTGCAAGGACCTGCGCGGTTCGCTCGTGCTGGTCGGCTCGAGCATGGGCGGCCATGTCTCGACCGCCGCCGCGGCGCTCCTGCAGGCACGCGGCATGTTTCTATTGGCGCCGGCTTTCTATATGCCGGGCCACGAGGGACAAACGCCGAAGCCGCCGAAGATTCCGATCACCATCGTGCACGGCTGGCGCGACGAAATCGTGCCCGTCGAGAACAGCTTCCGCTTCGCGAAGCAGCACAACGCGACGCTGCACGTCATCGACTCCGATCACCGCATGCAGGACGACATCGCGCAGATCAACTACCTCTTCGAGTACTTCCTCGTCACCCTCGAAAAATTTCTGTAGCAGTCGCAGCGGATCCCCCGGCCGGTGCCGGTGTTGGGTTCGGGGGATCCAACGAGAGGGGGGACTAGATCTATTTCGCCCGTCCGAGGGTTTCGGCGGAGGCGGTCAGCGGAGGGGCCATGTCTGCGCCCGGCTCCAGCGATCAAACGTAACGTGTCTTAAGCGGCCTGCTCGCGAACATCGCAAGACTGCGCTTGCCAGACCCCATCCGCTGCCCGCCTCCACGCGAAACCCGCAATTGCGTGTGGCACCTCGCCGCCGGCTCGATTCTTCTGTCAAACCCCCGAACCCAACACCGGCACCGGTCGGGGGATCGGCGCAGACTTTAGTAGCGGCGTCGTATCGCGTTGGCTGCGATCTTGTCGATGAGACGGGGGGCGATGAGTTTGAGCCAGCGGCCGAAGCGGCCGCGTGCGGACAGGATGACGAGGCGTCTGCGATGCTCGATCGCGCTCACGATCCGGGCGGCGCAATCTGCGGCCGTCATGATGCGCGAGGTCTGCATCGGGCTTGCGCCGAGCGGTTTGCCATCCGCGCCGATCGCGCGTTTGTGAACCTCGCTCACGACGAAGTCGGGCGCCACGATCGTCACGTCGACGCCGCTGCCGTCCAGTTCGATGCGGAGCGATTCGAAGAACCCCACCATCGCATGCTTGCTCGCGGTATAGCCGCTGCGCTCCGGGACGCCGGTGAATCCGGCGAGGCTCGTCACCGCGACGATGAGGCCGCGCGAGACCTTGAGCGCTGCGAGCGCGCGATGCGTCAGGTACACGGCGCCGAGATAGTTCACCTTCATCAGTTGCTCGAAGATCGACAGGTCCGTGAGCGCGTCGAAGCGCGCCCACATGGTGCTGCCGGCGTTGTTCACGAGCACATCGAGACCGCCGAATTCCTGGAGCGTTCGATCGATGAGCGCCTGGCAGTCCGCGGGTTTTGCAACATCGGTGACGTGAGCGATTGCGCGCCCGCCGAGCCTCACGCATTGCTCCGCGACCTGCGCGAGCTTCGCGCCGTCGCGCGCGGCGAGCACGAGGCGCGTTTCGCGGCGGGCGAGCGCCAGCGCAAGCGCCTCGCCAATGCCCGTGGAGGCTCCCGTGATAACGATGATCTTGCCGGCCAGCTGCATGCGAGTCGCCCTTTGGGATTACACTTGAATCGAAGCTCTAGGCCGTGGAGACCCGTGTCATGCGAATCTGGATCAGCGCGTTGATTTTGGCAATGGCAATGGCTGCGGCCGGCTGCGGCTCGAGCCCGCCCCCTCAAAGTAACGCCAATGACGATAAGGCGCCCACGCCAACCGTGTTCGACGATACGCTGAGGACCATCGACAAGGCGAAAGCATCGCAAGCCCTGCAAGAGAATCGCGTGAACGATCTCAATCGCCAGCTCGACGCCCAAGAAGATGGCGATAAGCAAGGCGCTGCAGGCGGCACGACACCGCCCTCCGACCCGAACGCAGCGCCCAATACAGATCAGCAATCGAAGTAACGGCGACCGGTGGGTATCGATACTGCGCCGCCTTGGTGGGTCTACATCGTTCGCGCGGCGAACGGTTCGCTCTACACCGGCATCACGACCGATCTCAAACGCCGCTTCGCCGAACATCGCTCCGGTGCGCGCGGCGCGCGATTCTTCCGGACATCGAGCGCGCAGCGTCTGGTCTACTCGGAGCAACTCGGCGATCGGTCGAGCGCGTCGCGGCGCGAGGCCGCTATCAAACGCCTGCAGCGCGCTCAGAAACTCGCGCTCATCAAGTCCGCGGTCAGCCGCCGCCCCCGCCGCCCTTGATTCCGCCGCGTGTGAGTTCTTCCGGGTCGAGGAGGCGCTGCAGCTCTGCGCGCGAAAGAGCGGTCATCTCGACCGCCACGTCGAGAATCGGGCGCCCCTCGGCATAGGCTTGCTTCGCAATCGCCGCGCCTTTTTCATAGCCGATGATGGCATTGAGCGCGGTCACCAGAATCGGATTGCGATCGAGCGCCGCCGCGATGCGTTCTTCATTGACCTTGAAGCCCGCGATCCCCTGGTCCGCGAGCGCGCGCAGAGCATTCGCAAGCAGGTGAATGCTTTCGAGCAGGTTGTACGCGATCACCGGCAACATCACGTTCAACTGAAAGTTGCCCGCCTGCCCGGCAATCGTGATCGTCGCGTCATTGCCGATGACCTGCGCCGCAACCATGACCGCCGCTTCCGCGATCACGGGGTTCACTTTGCCCGGCATGATGCTGCTGCCGGGTTGCAGGGCGGGCAGGGCGATCTCGGCGAGCCCCGCGAGCGGACCGCTGTTCATCCAGCGCAGGTCGTTCGCAATCTTGGTCACGCTGACCGCAATGGTCTTCAATTGTCCCGAGAGTTCGACCGCGGCGTCCTGGGACGACAGCGATTCAAAATAATTGCCGCTGGGCACGAACGGAACGCCGGTGAGCTTCTTAAGTTCTTCGCAGAAGACGGGGCCGAACTGTGGGTGGGCGTTGATCCCCGTGCCGACGGCTGTACCGCCTTGCGCGAGCGCGAGCAAGCGCGGTTCAACGCTTGCGAGCCGCGCGCGCCCGAGCTCGAGCTGCGCCCGCCAACCTGAGAGCTCCTGAGCGAGCGTCACCGGCATCGCGTCCATGAGATGCGTGCGTCCTGTTTTCACGACGCCTTCAACCGCGCGCTCTTTGGCGCGCAACACTTCACACGCGTGATCGAGGGCCGCATTGAGTTCCTGACGGACCGCGAGCGCCGCGCTCACATGAATCGTGGTAGGAATGACATCGTTGCTGCTCTGGCCCATGTTGACGTGATCGTTCGGATGGACAGCGCGGCCGAGGCGCCGGCCTGCGAGGTGCGCGATCACCTCGTTCGCGTTCATGTTGGTGCTGGTGCCCGAACCGGTCTGAAACACGTCGATCGGAAATTGATTGTCGTGCCTGCCGCTCGCAACTTCCGCGGCGGATGCGTCGATGGCCGCCGCGATGTCGGGCTCGAGCAATGCGAGGCGCAGGTTCGCGCGCGCGGCGGCTTGCTTGACGAGCCCGAGCGCCGCGATGAACCTGGGCGGCATCCTGAGCCCGCTGATGGGAAAGTTTTGCACGGCGCGCTGCGTCTGCGCTCCCCACAGCGCATCCGCGGGCACTTGGAGCTCGCCCATGCTGTCGCGTTCGGTTCGCAAGGTGTTCGTCACGCCGGAGTCCCCTTACGGACGAGAAGGCCGTATGCGCTATTATGAAAATCTTAGCACCTCGAGCCGCTCGCAGAACGCATGGCACTGAAGGCTGATTTCGGTCTTACCGGGTCCGCGCAATGGCTGATGCGCAAGCTCGTCGCCCTTTGGGTGCGCGCGACCGTCGCTCCAGAAGACATCGCGAGCCGTCTTGCGGGCCGCGCGCGTCCAGTCTGCTATGTGCTCGAGCATGACAGTGTCTCGGATTTTCTGACCCTTCAGGACGTGTGCGTCGCGCGGGGACTCCCCCGGCCGTCGCGCCGGCTCAACTTCGGGCCCCTGAGCGAACGCCGCTCGGTCTTCTATATGGAAGTGCGCACGGGATTTCTGCGCCAGCGCGTCGATCGACGCGTCCCCTCGCTCCTCCTGGAACTCATTGCGCACGCGCGCGATGACGCCGAGCTCGACCTCGACATCGTGCCGGTTGCAATCTACTGGGGGCGCGCGCCGCAGAAGGAAGGCTCCCTCATACGCCTGCTCTTCTCGGAAAACTGGGCGTTCGCCGGACGCTTGCGCAAGTTCTTCACCGTGCTCATCAACGGCCGCAATGTCGTATTGCAATTCGGCGACCCGGTGCCGCTCAGGAGCCTCATCGAAGATGGCCTCGATGAGGCGCGCAGCGTGCGGCGCGCCTCGCGCCTGTTGCGTTCGCACTTCAGGAATCAGCGCGACGCCACGATCGGTCCCGATCTCTCGCATCGCCGCACCATCGTTGCGCAGGTGCTGCGCACGCGCGCGGTGCGCGCGGTCGTACGTCAGCAGATGCGCGAGGAGAATCTTTCGCGCCGCGAGGTACTGAAGAACGCGAAACGCGCCGCCGACGAGATCGCCGCGAACTATTCGCACGCGTTCGTTTCGGTGATGGCGCGGGTGCTGAGCCACGTGTGGAACCGGCTCTATGACGGCCTGGTCGTGCGGCACCTCGACGTGCTGACGCGCGCGGCCGACGGGCGCGAGATCGTGTACGTGCCCTGTCACCGCAGCCACATGGACTATCTGCTGCTTTCGTACGTGATCTATCAGAGCGGGTTCGCCGTGCCGCACGTGGCCGCGGGCGTCAACCTCAATCTGCCGATCGTCGGGCGGTTCCTGCGCAAAGGCGGCGGCTTCTTCGTGCGCCGCTCGTTCCGCGGCTCGAGTCTTTATTCGGTCGTCTTCACGAAGTATCTCGGGGTGATGCTCGCGAAAGGCCATGCGCTCGAATATTTCGTCGAAGGCGGACGCAGCCGCACCGGACGCCTCCTGGCGCCCAAGACCGGCATGCTCTCGATGACGGTGCGCAGTTACCTGCGGTATCCGAAGCGGCCCGTGATGTTCGTGCCGGTGTACTTCGGCTATGAGCGCCTCGTGGAGGGCGAGACCTACATCGGCGAGTTGTCAGGCCGCGCCAAGCAGAAAGAGACGGTAGGGGGCCTGCTGCGCGCGCTGCCGAAGCTTCGCCAGAAATTCGGGCACGTGTTCGTCAACTTTGGCGAGCCGATCGAGCTCGACGATGTGTTGAAGCGCCACAACGCCAATTGGCGCACGGACACGCCGCAGGACGACAGCAAGCCGCCCTGGATCGCCGCGGTGGTCGACGAGCTCGCGACCAGCATCATGCGCAACATCAACGGCGCCGCGGCGGTGAATCCCGTCAATCTGCTCTCGACCGCGCTGCTTGCGACGCCCCGTCAATCGTTTCTCGCGACGGATCTCGCGCGGCAGATCGACGTCTATCGCCGCATTCTGGCGGAGGCCAGGTACGGCCCGCGTGTCACGCTGTGCGAGGAGGACGGCGAGGCGTGCATCAAGTATTGCGAGTCAATGGGCTTCGTGCAGCGCCAGCCGCATGCGCTCGGCGACGTACTGCGCATGAATGAGGTCAATTCGATATTGCAGACCTATTTTCGCAACAACGTCGTGCACCTGTTCGCGATGCCCTCGCTGATTGCCTGCTGCTTCATCAACAACGCGACCATGCGCGCCGAGGACATTCTGCGGCTCGCGTGGCGCGTATATCCCTACATCGCCGAGGAACTGTTCCTGCACTGGCGCGAAGATCAGGTATCCGGGGTCGTGCAGGAACATCTGCGCGTGTTCGTCGCGCTCGGCCTGCTGCAGGTGAATGAGGAGGGCACCGCGTGGAGCCGGCCGCCGGCCGTGGTGCCGCAGGCCGTGCAGTTGTCGCTCCTGGCGCAGGCGACGATCCAGACGGTGGAGCGCTACTACCTCGCGATCACGCTGCTCGTGCGGTCAGGCAGCGGCACGATGACACCCGCGGAGCTGGAACATCGCTGCCATCTCATGGCCCAGCGGATGTCGATGCTCTATGGCTTCAATTCGCCGGAATTCTTCGACAAGGAGCTCTTCGGCAGCTTCATCGATCTGCTGCGCCGGCGCGGCGTCGTGCAGACCGATGCGGCCGGCAAACTCATGTTCGACGAAGTGCTGCTCAACGTCGAAGCCGACGCTGAACTCGTGCTCGCGGAGCAGATTCGGCACAGCATCCTGCAGGTTGCGCACAGCTGACTGCGGAATCTTGTTTCGCACGCGCGCAACGACCCCTTGGCTCACCTTTTGCACTGCAAACGCTGATCGTCGAGCGCGCATTTCTCGTCGTGATCGGGCCGCGATCTCGCTGATATACTCCATTGGCACAGGGCGACGCCGCGCGTCAGCTGTCTACCAATACCAACACAGGGCGCGCGGGAGCACGGTGGTCACGACCGTGCGCAAAGCCGCCACAACGACATCATTCTCGTGGGGGAACACATGAAGAGTCATCCCGCATCAGACAAGCTCGGGAGCCGGCGCACCCTATTGGGCGCAGCGGTTGCAATCGCGCTCGGCGTGGCCAGCTTCGGGGCCGGCGCGCGGGATTTCGAGAGCAAGAGCGGCGCGGTTTCCGGCAGCTGGGATACGACGATCACGTACGGCCAGGCCTGGCGCGTGCAGAGCCCGGACTGTCACCTGGTTGCGGTCGCGGATGGCGGTTGCGGTCGTTCACCCAACATCGATGACGGCGATCTCAACTACGGCACGGGCACGGTGAACCGCGCATGGAAGATCGTCACGGAGCTCTCGCTCAAGTCCGAGCATTACGGCGCCTTCGTCCGTGGCTCGGGACTCTACGATCAGGAGGTCAAGGATCGGCCGACCAAGCGTACACCGCTCAGCAGCTCGGCGAAGAGTCTGGTGGGTTCCTATGCGCGGCTTCTCGACGCGTTTGCCTACGGCAAGTGGGACCTCGGCACCCATCATTTTGAACTGCGCGTCGGCAAACAGGCCGTGAGCTGGGGCGAGAGTACTTTCATTCAGGGCGGCATCAACACCCTGAACGCCTTCGACGTCTCGGCGCTGCGCGTGCCGGGCAGTGAACTGAAAGAAGCGTTCCTGCCGGAGAACATGGTGTTCGCGAGTCTTGGACTCACCGAAAACCTGACGGCCGAAGCCGTCTACATGCTCGACTGGGATCCGACGCAGCCGGAGCCCGCTGGCAGCTTTTTCAGTTCGAACGACTTCGCGCCACGCGGTGGCGACAAGGTCGTGCTGGGTTTTGGCGCATTCAGCGACCAGGGCGTCGATTTCCGGCCGCTCGGCGGCCCGCTGATTCCGAACTTTCAGAATGTCCCGCGCGGTCCGACGCTGGATCCGAAGAAGAGCGGCCAGTACGGCGGCGCCCTGCGTTACTTCGCGCCGAATTTCATGAACGGCACGGAGTTCGGTCTCTATTTCGTCAATTACCACAGCCGGCTCCCGCTCATCTCGGGCCGCACCGGTACGCAAGCGGGCATTGGCAATGCCTGGGGCGCTGCAAATGCCGTCAAGGCCGCGGCGCTCGGTCTTGCCGCCGGACTCCCGCCGGCCACCGCTATTGCGATCGGCACGAGCCAGGGCGTTGGCGCCGCGGCATCGCAAGGCGGCAATCTCACGGCGGCGCAGGCACAGGGATACGCGACCATTGCCGTCAATACGGCGCTCGCCGGCGGCGACGTTTCGGCGCAGGCGACCAACCTCGCAACGCATGAGTACGCGCAGACCGCGACCTACTTCACCGAGTACCCGGAAGACATCAAGCTCATCGGCGCGAGCTTCAATACGCAGCTGCAGAGCACTGGAATCGCGCTGCAGGGCGAAGTGACCTATCGCATGGATCAGCCGATTCAGTACGACGACGTCGAAGTGCTGTTCGCGGCGTTGACACCGTTGGAACAGAATCTCGCGACGCTGCAGGGCATTACGCTCCCGACGACGTGTCCGAGCGTCGCGGGGCCGACAGCGACGCTCACGCATTGTGGCCAGCTCGGCGCGTATGGCCTCAATCAGGTCGTGACCGGCTGGGACCGGCACGACGTGATCCAGGCGCAGGTCACGGCGACCAAAGCGTTTGCGAATGTGCTCGGCGCCGCGCAGATGGTAATGGTCGCGGAACTCGGGGTGACGCACTTCCAGGGACTCGCCGACAAGACAACGGGCGGGCCGAATGGACAGGGCCTGCGCTACAACGGCCCCGGAACCTCGGTTAGCGGCAATGCGCCGCTGGCAGGCAAGCACTTTGGTGAAGTCGAACCGCAGAATCGTTTCGCGGATCCCACCTCGTGGGGCGTGCGCTTCGCGGGACGCCTGGAATATCCCGGTCTCGTCGGACCGTGGAACGTGATACCGCGCTACTCGGTGCAATACGACTTCAAGGGTACGACGCCCGGACCCGGTGGCAACTTCGTCGACGGGCGCGTCGGTGTCACGCTCGGCGTGGCCATGAATCTACGCAGCACCTGGGAGCTCGACACGAGTTACACGCGCTACAGTGGCGCGGGCCGCTGGAACGACATCAATGACCGCGACTTCATCGCGGCCAGCCTCAAGTACTCCTTCTGAGCGCAGGAGAATCATCATGCAGACGAGAAAACTTCTTGCAGCGGTGAGCGCCTGCGCGCTGACGGTGACCTTCGGTCTGAATGTCTCGCAGGCGGCCGTCACCGCCGCGGAAGCCGCGCGACTCGGCGCGGATCTCACGCCGCTCGGTGGCGAGAAGGCGGGCAACGCGGCCGGCACCATTCCCGCCTGGGATGGCGGCCTGTCATCGTCGGCGAAGGCGGGCTTTCCGGCTTTCCAGGCAGGCGGCCATCACCCGGATCCGTATGCCGGCGACAAACCGCTCTTCACGATCACCGCCGCGAACATGGATCAGTACGCCGACAAGTTGACCGAAGGGCACAAGGCGCTGCTGAAGGCCTACAAGGACTATTTTCTCAAGGTGTATCCCACACACCGCAGCGCGGCGGTGCCCCAGCGTATCTACGACGCGACCAAGCGCATCGCGACGACGGCGAATCTCGCGCCTGGCGGCAACGGCGTGACGGGTGCGGCGATCGGCATTCCGTTCCCGATTCCGAAGGAAGGCGTCGAGGTGTTCTGGAATCACGTGCTGCGCTACCGGGCCGATGCCGCTCAACGCATCATCCAGCAGGCGCCGGTATTCGCGGACGGCGCCTACACGCTGGTGAAATTCAAGGACGAGTTCTACGTGGCCTACAGCCTCGAGGGCGCGACCGAAACCAATCTCGACAACGTCATCCTGTACTTCATCCAGGAGACGCTGGCGCCGGCACGAGTCGCGGGTGAAATCCTCCTCGTGCACGAAACGCTGGATCAGTCGAAGGAGAACCGTCGCGCGTGGGTCTATAACCCGGGCCAGCGCCGCGTGCGCCGCGCGCCCAACGTCGCTTTCGACAATCCCGGCACCAACGCGGAGAACATGCGGACCTCGGACCAGTTCGACATGTACAACGGCAGCCCCGAGCGCTACACGTGGAAGATCGTCGGCAAGAAGGAGATGTTCGTTCCGTACAATTCCTATCAGCTGCATAGCGGGGCGTTGAAGTACCGCGATATCCTGAAAGCCCAGCACATCAACCAGGATCTCGCGCGCTACGAGCTGCATCGCGTGTGGGTGGTGGACTCGATGCTCAAAGCCGGCACGAGCCACATCTACAAGCGCCGCACGCTCTATGTCGATGAAGATTCCTGGCAGATCCTCGCGGTGGACTGCTACGACGCGCGCGATCAACTGTGGCGCGTGCAGGAAGGGCACAGCATGGAGTACTACGACGTGCCGTCCTTCTGGACGACGCTCGAACTCGTGATGGACCTGCGCAATCGCCAGTACCTCGCGATCGGGCTCAACAATGAAGAGCAGCGCACGTATGACTTCCACATCAAGCGCAACGTTGGCGACTATCAGGTGAGCGCGCTGCGCAGCCTGGGAGTGCGCTAAGAGCCGCTTAAGTGCCGACAGCCCGAGGCATACGCTGGTCGGCATTCCTGGCGCTGCTCGCGGCGCTCGCGAGCGCGTCCGCCGATCAGATGC
>Ga0326726_10000715_pt1 | contig 30435 bp, 29 predicted proteins | sample MHFenrmetagenome_2_FD_207603 | JGI IMG/M metagenome (GOLD analysis project Ga0326726, IMG submission 207603) | Lab enriched peat soil microbial communities from Michigan Hollow, Ithaca, NY, United States - MHF15MN | ecosystem: Environmental > Terrestrial > Soil > Wetlands > Peat | place: USA...
GTAGGAGTATCTCCATAGAAGGATGAAGAGGCAGCATACATGACTCTTTTCACCCCTTTCTCCCTGGCGGCAAGAAGAATATTCAAAGTCCCTCCGACATTGACGGCATTGGAGGTTTCCGGGTCCTCTACAGAACGTTGAACCGATGGCAGGGCACCTTGATGAAATACATACTCCATCCCCTGGACCGCCTTTTGGCAGGTACGGAGGTCACGAATGTCTCCTTCGATAATCTCAAGAGAAGGATAGGCTTTATCAAAAACCAGGTTCTCCTTCTTACCAGTTGAAAAATCGTCAAGGATTCGAACCAAGTGCCCTCTCTGGAGCAAGGCCTCTGTCAGGTTTGACCCGATAAACCCCGCCCCTCCAGTCACTAATATCTTGGACATTTTCCCTCTCCCTTTACCTTTCAACCTTTTCAGCAAATCAACCTCATAAAATACACTTCTTTTAACAAAACTCTTCTCCTTATTCAAGCCAAAACAATCAAATATTATTCTTTCTCTTGCAGAACCCTTGCTATCAATTCCGCTGTAATTTTAACTGCATTGGCATTCCAATGGGTATCATCCGTATGATAAAGCAATACCCCGTTCTTATGAAAAGCTTGCTCAAAAGCTTTCTGAGTATCAATGGTCTCAACACCTTCTCTCCTTAATTCAGATATCAATCGCTCCAAAAAAGTCGGCTTTCTTGTTCTCAACAATTCACAAAAGATGTTCTCTTTTTCAGGTATGGGTAAAAAAATAAAACGGATGCCTCTACTTTTTACGGCGTCACTGTAAATTTTAATGATCTGAACGGTTTTATCCAATGTTTCTTTTGAAACGTCTTTATTGGCACTTTCCCCTTGAAGAAAATAAATGGCACCATATTTTGGGATCACGTATTGAGGGCTGCACTCTTTTACAGAAGGAATTGCTCTCCTCAGGCCCGCCCGGAAATAATGGAGCATATTGGCTTTATTGACTCGGTCAAAGAATATCAATAAGAACTGAAGGGGTGGAAATTCTCTTACGGTTTTTAGGGATTGCATCATTCTATTTTCTTTCCGATTCTCTTTTTTAGATCTAATTTCTGAAAAATAGATCAGTTCTCTCTCCACGCCTCCTAAAATAACAACTTCAGGAGGGTGGTCCAGAAATCTTTTGTTTTTTAAAAAGGTCTCCATTCTGTTAGGAGCCAGAGGATAGACGCTGACTTTTAACTGATCTTCTAAAATCTCTGACAGGATCTCCTTTTGAGTCGAACCACTCCCTGCAATATTAGAATCCCCAACGATGACAACCTTGGGAATATCATCGGTATTACGCTTCCGATATCCGTAACGATCGGTAATCCATTTAACTTTCTTTTTTACGGCAAACCTTGTGTGGTGAGCTAAATCCCCTTCTTCAATTTTGGTGATCTCCATGTTTGGATAGAAAGGCCCGGGTAAATTCTTACGATATTTCCTCACCACGAGTGCTTCCCATACCCTAAAGGTGAAGAAATCAACGGGTAAAATGAATAATTCAATTCCTATGACCGTCAAAATGGGGATAATGAACAAAATAGACCTTAATATAAATTTCTTCATACGTCTTCTTTAAAATTGGAAATAGATAAACTGTTTCGATCCGAAATTGCCGAATAATAAAATCGCCAGCAAAAGGAAATAATAAGCCGGCCACCGAATCCAAGCCGGCTTTTCAGAAAACCGATCGATGATATTCTCACGCTCCTCCATGAGCTGGACGCATAACAAAATACCGATGGAGATGAGAGAAACCACCAATTCAAATCTTAATGCTCCCCAAAATGGGATGTTCTCCAATATCCTGACGGTGAAAACCCTTCCCCATCCGGTAAACAAATTGGCAATGATATGAAAGGCATCCGATATCGTATCGGCTCTAAAAAAAATCCAGGCAAAACAAACCAATGAAAAGGTGGTCAAGATCTTAAGACAACTATGGAGTCTCGGCACTCGATCCAAACCGATCATCCGAGCAAGATGATCTCTCGCGGTTCGTGTGAGGATCGAAAAAATCAGATAAAATCCGTGCAATCCCCCCCAGACCAGAAAGGTCCAATTGGCTCCATGCCAAAAACCGCAGATCAGCATCACTACGAATAAATTCAGATACCATCTTGGAACGGAAACGCGATTGCCACCCATCGGGATATAGAGATAATCCCTAAACCATGAGGAAAGAGAAATGTGCCACCTCCTCCAAAATTCCGAGATGGATTTAGAAAAATAAGGGCGGTTAAAATTCTCCATAGTCTTAAATCCCATCACTTGGGCTGCCCCAATGGCGATATCCGAATAACCTGAGAAATCGCAATAAATCTGGAATGCGAAGAAGAAAGTCCCGGCAAGGAGGGGAGGGCCTTGAGAGTCAATCGGATGCTTATAAACAGAGTCGACCAAAGTAGCTAAATTGTCCGCGATGACCATCTTTTGGAAGAATCCCCAGAGCATCAATCTTAAACCCTTCACCACCCGCTGATAATCAAAATCGAATCTTTCATATAATTGTGGTAAGAATCTTGTTGCCCTTTCGATCGGCCCTGCCAGTAACTGAGGAAAGAAGGCTACATAAAGAGCGAAGAACCCTAAATGCCTCTCCGGTGGTTTGGCGCCTCGATAAACATCAATGGCATAACTCAAACTCTTAAATGTGTAAAACGAAATGCCGACGGGTAAAAGGACATAGAAGGCCGGGAATTTATAAACAATATGGAAATGGCTAAAAAGGACTTCTAAAGAATCATTAAGAAAATTGTAGTATTTCAACAGGAATAAGAGCCCGAGGTTGAAAAGTAGACTGAGCAGAAGAAATTTTTTCCGTTTCGTTTTTGATTCCGTTTTCCCCATTTGGATCCCAGCATAGTAGGTGATGAAGGTGGAAAGAAGAATGAAAACCACAAACACAGGTTTTGTGGTCATATAGAAATAATAGCTGGCTGCCAAAAGGAGGACCCACCGGAAACGATAAGGGATGGCGAAGTAGATCACCATCACAATGATGAAAAAAAATATAAATTGGAGGGAATTAAATAACATGCTCGCTTTACTTCAATTATTCTTATGCTTTAATGATCTCAACCGACTATGGGGAGACAGTATCAGGAGGGAGGTAGCGCCTTTTAAGCTCTTTGAATTCCAATTCCAGAAGGGCGTGCCTTTGTGCGAGCTCTTTATTCCGATCTGTTAATTTTGATACCACGACAGAAAAATGCAGGACGATAAGGAGGAGGAATAGAAAGGCAATTACGACCACGGCTGACAAATAAAAGAGTCCGGTGATCCGGGTAATGAATTGCGAAAGAAAAAACTGGGGCCAAAAACTGAATAGCAATGTGACCCCTCCGGTAAAAAGCCACAAGATGGAATATTCCTCGCGGAGTCTCCCCTTTCTAATCAATTCAAAGGTGCCCACAAGTAGAATGAAGCTCAGCAATCCGATAATGATTTGAGACTTGATCAACATCTTTTATCCTCCTCTCTTAAGAACAGGTCTCTTTTTGAAGCAGTCCACAAAAATTGCCAATAAAACCTTCACCATATAGTAAATGGATCTAATCTTCGTAATAGAGGATTCACCAGAATATCGTTGGTTAATCTTAACAGGAACCTCTTTCATCACTAACCCACACTGATGAAGCAGAACCATGGCCTCTGGCTCCGGATAATCCTGCGGGTAATTAACAGAGAATAACTGAATTGCTCTCCGATTAGCTGCCCTGAAGCCTGAGGTCGGATCTGTTAATTTCTCTCCCACGATCATCGAAATCGCTTTCGAAAGGACTAAAATCCCCAGCTTCCTCATCACCGATGCCTTATATTGTGAATCGCCAATAAAACGCGAACCAATGGCTACATCGGCTTTTTCCTCTTCCAGAACACGAAGAAGCTTAGGAATCTCCCTGGGGTCATGTTGACCATCACCATCCACTTGAATGGCAATATCATAACCTTTCTCATAGGCGTATTTATAACCCGACTGCATGGCTCCGCCAATCCCCAGATTAAAAGGCAGGTTCAGAACAACAGCACCCTTAGCGTTGGCTATTTCCGAAGTCAGATCAGTTGACCCATCATTCACCACAAGCACCTCCACCTGCGGAAGATGGTTTTTAACTTCCTCGACCACCTTACCCACCGATCCCTCTTCATTGAAGGCGGGAATGATCACCAGAGTCTTGCGCGCAGATTCCATGATTTTCTTAATCACGCCATCATTATTTAGTGCCCTGGCGCTTTATTGATGAGAAAAAAAACGGTTTCCCGTTACTTTGATTAAATGAACCAACGGTTTTAGAAATGGGTATGATTCTGACAGCACCACAAGATGCCGGTATAAGTAAAATGGGGAATAGTATGGGGTCACTCTGCGTTTAACTCCTGTTCGTGTCAGCTGATATTGAGCATCTAAAAGGCTGTAAACTTGTGCCACTGCACTGGCAAGCTTTAAATTTCGTTTCGACTCCTCGCCTTTCATGGCACCAGCCCATCCCTGTGGGTGATGAGAATAGTCGTGATTCTGATGAACCACAGTTGTCATTTTCGTCAAATCTATGATAGGCATCTTTTGAGAATATGCCTGATATAATATCCAATTGTCCCATCCAGGACGCCCTATGGCAAAGGGGGGAATTTCACCCCATATTCCCTTAGGATACACGAAGTAATCAATTGCAAAATGGTAATAAAGTTTCCCTCGATACGCAACTTCTGTCAGGAGCCATTCTTCCCAATTCGCGTTGAAATCTACAGGCTCCTTTAAATCTAAATTCCATCTCCGGCCCACCATAAGAGATTGAGGCATCTCAACGACGACTCGTTTTGTTGCCTGTATGAAATTACTCATCAGTATGATGTCTGCGTTTACGAAACACAACCTGTCGTACCTTGCTTTCTCTTGAGCTTGATCAAAGAGCGACCGAATCAGCGGCGTGCCGAATTGATTGCGCACCACATCAGGAATGTGGTGAATGCCGAATTCCTTTGCAACCTCTGATGTGCCTTCATCGTTGCCCATAAGAATAACTTCTACCTCTGGCCCGAGCCTTCGCCAGCTTTGAATGGCATTCCTTTGTATGATATTAAAAAGCCCCAGAAAGGGTTTGGGGCAAGCAAATATAGTAAGCATTCATTTCCCCTTACCGATTGACTCTAAAAGTCCCGATTGAATGGCAGGTCCCATGGTTCAGCTGCCCCAACATCTTCGGATGGCTTGGAACTCGTCGATGATCGCAAAAACACTTTTTACGCAGTCTTCTCCGTTCCATTTGGCCGCTCGCTCCAGCCCTCGACAAATGAGCTTTTGACGCAATGCCGAATCCTCATAAAGCAGCTTGATGGCCTTAGCGATTTCTTCCTCATCTCTTGGATCCACCAACAAAGCGGCATGACCTAATTGCTCTTGAGCACCTGACACCTTGGAAGCAATAACTGGACAGCCTAGGGCAAATGCTTCCAGCGGTGGCAAATTCTCGGGACCGAAGAACGTCACATAGGTAAGTGCGAATGCATTACGATACAAACCTATCATATCATCACGAGGGACAAAACCTAAAAAGTGTACCTGGGATGACAATCCAAGATTCTCGGCCGTCTGACGAACGTAGTTTATGTTTCCCGTATCCGACCCGACAAACACCACGGGCAACTTGAGACCATGCTTTTCTCGTAATAAGTTGAGAGCTAATAATAAGCCAACGTGATTCTTGTGCGGCCAAAATTGGGCCGGGTAAAACAAGTACCCGCCGGGGATGCCGTATCTGGTCAACACCTCTTCTCTATTCTCTCTCGACGCACAAAAAGCGAATGCAGGTGTGGGATGTGGAATCAATCTAACACGCTCGGGGGGGATATCGTAGAAATTCACAACTTCCGCTTTGCCCGCTTCTGTCCCCGCAATAATCGCGGAAGCCCGTCGGATCGCCGTCGAATAAAATTTTTCGCGCCTGTACCACTCCCCGCTTATGCTTACCTCCGGAAACCAAGGCTGGAGTCTGTGTTGCATATCCCAAATGGTTAAGATAAATGGAACGTCAACTTCAATAAAAAACGGAGTGACAAACCACATCAATTCAATTCCGAGATCGCACACGCTCCGTTGAAACCAATCGGCAACTTTAAGTCCGTCCCGCAGAATCGGCACGTTCGCGACAAAACTGGATTTGTTTCTCATCAATCTTGATACGACTATCTTGGGAATATACCTCCGGGGAGAAACAACTTGAATCTCTTTCGCAGTTAGTTTTTTGCGCTGATCCCCCGTCAAGTCACCAAACATGGTGATGCGGTGTTTACTTTCAAGCCTGAACAGGGCTTGAATGATATCATCTGCAAACGTAAACCCGCCACCAGCGGCCGGTGGGACACGTCCGACGAATACGCCGACTTTCATTCTATTCAACCTCGCATCATTTTCCACATTTCCGAGCAACGGCGACGATGTGCCAAGTTTGTTCGGTAATATTTCCGTCAGGGGTGAACCCTGCGAACCACTTAATCGGCGTAAAACCGCACGATGATAACCAACCGGCCATTTCTTGCACAAGAAAATAGCGGTTTCTTTGTGTTTCCTTCAGAACGTCATACGTTCCATTATTCCGCAGCTCATAAATCGTATATGTAACTTTGGCTAACTGTTGGGAATATTCAAGTTCCGTCTCCGAAATGCGTACCACTTCTCCTTCCGGGGTCGACCAGCGCCTCACGCGAACAGGGTCGTAGCTGGTCAAAATCGCAGCGGCGTTCCAGAATTCAAACACAAACAATCCATCCGTGCGCAGATGCCGATGAATTGCCTGGAAAACTTGCACAAGCGCTTCGTTCGTCTCCACGTATCCTATCGAATCAAACAGACAGGTTGAGGCATCGAAGAGTGCACCAGGAATGTTTAACGTCCGCATATCATGCTGCGCAAACTTGACCTTGGAGGAGATACTCGTCGCTTTAGCACGAGCACAATTCAACATATCTTCAGAATAATCTGTCGCGACAATTTCGTAACCAAACTTCTCCAGGGCGAGCGCATGTGACCCCGTTCCGCAGGCCAATTCGAGCAAGCGCTGCGTTGATCCTACGCTATGTTGTTGGAGGCACCAGTGCACAAATGCAGCCTCATCGGCATAGGGCTTATCTCCATAAAATGTGTCATATAACTCTGCATGTCGCCCGATATATGAGCTCATCTCAGCTACTTTTCCCTCCCTCATGCTGAGCTTTTTGCTGAGCATTTCGAATGCTATCCGCGATCCTTCTAATGACCGCGTCCGTTAGATTCCATGTAGAGGGGAGATATAAGCCTGTCTCCCAAAGACGATCGGCGACTGGACATGGTACTTCACGAAATCCCGATTGGGACTTTAAGAACGGCTGCTGATTCATCGGGCAGAAAAACGTGCGCGTCTCGATACCATCAGCCCCTAAAGCTTTTTCCAGCTCGTCTCTCGTCATCCCGAATTCGGGTTTGACCACGACAGCATACATCCAATACACATTAAAAGCCCATCCCAGTTCAACGGACAACTGTAACCCTGAAATGCCTTGCAAGTGGCGGGTATACGCTTGCGCAACGCGCCTTTTTTCTGAGATGATTTGATCAATCTTACGCAATTGAATCAGTCCCATGGCGGCCTGATAACCTGTCATCCGGAAGTTATAGCCTGCCACTTCATGCCAGAAACGGGGTTTGGTGAAACCCAAGTTCCGTAGCAAGCGCAACCGCTCAGCCATACCTTTGTGATTTGTAACAACCATGCCCCCTTCGCCAGTAGTGATCACCTTATTAGCGTAAAAGCTGAAGCACCCCATATCACCAAAACTACCGGTCATCCTCCCCCTGCATTTGGCTCCGTGGCATTCGGCGCAATCTTCGATAACGATTAAGTTGTGGCGTTTTGCGATTTTCATTAGCGCGTCCATATCTACAGGATGACCATATAGATGTACGGGAATAATCGCCTTTGTTTTTGGGGTTATCAATGTCTCGATCAAGTTCAAGTTGAGGTTCCAAGTTACATCTTCTGTATCGACAGGTACGGTAGTTGCACCGTTATGAAAAACGGCCAGAGCCGTCGCAATATTAGTGCACGAACTGACAAGCACCTCGTCCCCTGGTCCTATACCCGCTGCAGCCACCGCAAGGTGCAGCGCTGTGGTGCCGCTCGTTACCGCTATACCAAACTTGCAACCGCAATAGTCAGCAAATGCTCGTTCAAAATCGGTGATGGACTTGCCGAAAGTCCCAGAGATCTCCCCTCGGCGCAATGCCCCTACCACGGCGTTAATTTCTTCCTCGCCGATGATGGGTTCAAAAACCGGAATCACGGCTTAACCTCCACAAAAACCTTGTCTTGTTCCGTGCCCAAAAAGGGGCCTTGCTTAACGCTGATACACTGCATGTCTTCAATGACTCGAATCGCATGCGCGCCGTGAATCAAAACAATGGCGTCACCAGGGTGCATGACAATCTCACGCAATAAACTTCCTTCGTCGCTAAACAATTGCACAACAACGACCCCACGTTGTACGACAAACATCTGCTGTAAGTCTTTGATCCTGCGGGTAACCGGTTTATGATAATGAGCAGGTTCAACAAACCCAGCCTTGTGGGCCAGTAAGCCAAATTGAAAAGACGACTCCGGTGAAGAAAAGAAAGTGGTGTGCTCCACCTTCATATCAGCCCAGATGATCTCAGCATAACGAATGCCATTGTATTCAACCGATTCCACGGACATGATTCTCCCCCATACCCGAATTGGTGTCTGAGAAACCTGCAATCATGATAAAGTATAACAGGATTGCTTCGATTTTCATAAGCAAGTATCCCATCCCACCGCTGATAGTCTGGTAGGGCTGTTCGAACAACGCCAGTATGCCTCTCTTCTACCAAAATTGCCGCGCCATCCACTTCTGTAATCCATGCTCCTTATTTGAACATGACGGAAATGAGCCTTGAACAGTAAGCAAAGATCATCGAGTGAAAAAAACTGCAAGTGGTCGTAACCTCCTTCTTCTTTGCCCAGCGATTCCGATCCGGCAAACACACCATCAGGACTAAGCACGTCATAGATCTTTCTTAATACCCTCTCAGAATCTTGAGGCGAGAAGTGGCCAATCGCACCATCCCACACAACAATATCGTAGATATTGCCAGGAAACGGCGAATGGACAGCATCGAGTTGATAGTAGCGAGTATTTCTGGCATTGTTGTACCTGCGCGCCGTTTTGATCGCCTCCTTATCAATATCGATGGCATCAATTTGCGAGCATTTCATGCTATAGAACCGTTTGGTAAAAAAACCGTCTCCACACCCAATGTCGAGTAGTCTGTCTCCCTCCTGAATCACTTCAGAACAAAAAAATCCTCGGTAATAAGAATAAGGTCCGACTGGGTCGCCTTTACCGAAAGCGAACTTGAAAATGTCCATCCGATGATTGAAGAAGTGCGGCGGCGCCTTCCGGTACAACCACTCACGGCGAAAACGGCTTTGATAATGTTGTTCAAGCATCCAGATCAAGATGGACTCTCTCGATTCCCCTCCCCACATAATGCGCTCTACAAGGGAGGCGGGATACCGGCATATTGCAAGCAGCTTCCTCCTTAGAGTTGGGGGGATAGATGCAAACATTCAGCAAATCCTCTATTTACACAATTCCAAGCACATGACCGCTCGCTCGCCAGCAGGAAAATCGGGAGGATATTCCACCGAGCTATTCGGATCAAAATATTTACTCCTCTGGACATCGAAATACTCGGCATGGATGCATGAAGCCCGTTCACTTAGTTTCCAGCCATCGGGGTCATAGCGAAAGACAGTCTCATTAAGATTGCTAGGCCGAAATTCTTCAATAAGATTATCCGTTAACTGTGAATCAAATTGTTGAAACCAGCCATGATCCTCATATTGCCCGAAAGGGAATGTAATATAGAGGATACCTTCCCTTTTGAGTACTCGCCTCAATTCCTTAACGGCAATTAGAAACTCCTCTGTGCTGCTCGCAGAAAGACTTTCCTTTCGCCCTGTATACATTGAGTTGTCCATCCCCACATGTTCGATGGTCGAAATGCATACGATCATATCGAACCATTCATCCCGGAAATCTAAACTCCGCAAGTCACCGAATATATAAGATATCCCCAATTTCCAATAGCATACTGCCTCGGGTGCCAGGGTGACAATGGTTATTTTTTTGCTTGAAAGAGAAGGCGCCTCCAACACAAAATCTCGATTCAGAGAAGAGCCGGCATCTAAAAGCCGGCCCCTTCCCTGGGCGACACGTGCGAGAACCCACGGGATTTCAACTGCTCTTGCATCCAATCGGAATCCATGACCTGCAGGCAAAGGCTTAGAGGTTCTAAACGTTTCCAAGAGTCCGCTATTTTTTATCACTTTCTCAAGATATAACGTCCTGTAATCTTCATAACCGAAGCGCCAGGGACGACGATCAGACCCCAGGTAAGCCCAAACCCCTATCTGATGTAAGCATTGCTTTGCTCCTTTCATCAGAAGCTCATCCAACCCTTGCAATACCCTTCCAGACTTCCCAATACAATTCTCGATCATGAAGCGCCCTCTACCTTAATTCTCTCAAATGATCAGAGTTTCCAGAGATGTAGATTGAAAAATTCATATCTTATCCCTAGCCCCATCTCTAAGAATCCAATTATTTTCGGGAATGTTCACCAGATTTAGACGATCCAAGATCCCACTGTATTTCAAACTTATCCTCATATCGGAAAATTTAGACAGTTTAATCGGTAGTATTAGCTAAAATTTCCGCAATACGTTCACCGGCTTTCCCATCCCATAAAGATGGGATTTGCCCTCTTCTAAAGTTCCCGGCAAGAATGGAATCCACTTCTTTTTCCAGGCGCGTGTAATCTGAACCAATAAGCACGTTTCCGCCTAAGGCTATAGTTACTGGTCGTTCCGTGTTCTTGCGTAATGTAAGGCAGGGTATCCCTAAGAATGTTGTCTCTTCTTGCACTCCTCCCGAGTCAGTTATCACAGCTGTTGCATTTTCTTCGAGATTTAAAAACTCGAGATAGCTCAACGGACTAACAAACTGTAATTGATGGGAACGTTCCAGGATAGGCAAGTGACCTATTCGTCGTTGAGTCCGCGGGTGTAAAGGGAAGATCACAGGCAGTTTCCGACTAACACGAATTAACGTCCACATTATCTCGGTCAACACAGCACTATCATCTACATTTGAAGGACGGTGAAGTGTAACCAACACATAGCGTGGCGGATATTTACTACGGGGTAGTTCCTTTGCCAAAGGCAAAAATCTAATAAGAGTATCCACCATGACATTTCCAACGAATTTTATCTTTTGTGCACGGACTCCTTCACGTAGCAGGTTTGCATTCGCATCTTCAGATGGAGTGAAAAGTATGTCAGCTACCTGGTCTGTCACAACCCTGTTTATCTCTTCCGGCATAAGCCGGTCGAAGGACCTTAATCCTGCCTCCACGTGAGCCACTGGTATAGAGAGTTTTACACAAACTAATGTAGAAGCCATCGTAGAGTTAACATCACCGTACACTATCACCCAATCAGGGGAAGTTTCCACTACTATTTTTTCAAACCGAAGCATTACCCTTGCTGTTTGCTCTGCGTGAGTGCCCGAACCAACTTTCAGGTTTATATCAGGATCAGGGAGTCCAAGTTCTTGGAAAAATACTCTAGACATATTTTCGTCATAATGCTGGCCTGTATGGATAATTATTTGTTGCATGCCACGGTTTGCACAGGCGGTATACACGGATGCTGCCTTCATGAAATTTGGACGCGCTCCAACCACATGAACTAATTTCAAGGTCATCTCCTACGGCCGTTGTAAAGCTGCGTCATAATCCTGTAAGCGTTGTTTCGCAATACTGCTCCAACTGAAATGATCTCGCATTTTTTGAGAGCCAATTTTCCCCATTCTATCTCGTAGATGCGAATCGGACAATATACGTATTTGGCGGGCCAGGTCTTCTGGATCGTCCTCTTCATAGACCAAACCATTTCCATCCACACGCTCACGCGTTTCAACACGATTACTCAGAATAATTGGTAAACCACAAGCAGCCAAATCTAATTGGCTTGTCGATTCTTGTTTAGGCCACACACCTATGTCCGCTGCGCGATAGAAATCCACGAGCCCGCTATGCTCTACAAATGGATGAATGACGCACCCTTGATGTTGTTTTATCGCCTCAACTTCGCTCGGGGTACCTGATCCAATAAACAGTCCCTTAAATCGTTCATCCTCTTTCCGGAGCAATTTAATTGCCTGAGCGAGGCAAAGCGGATTCTTGCCCGAGTGAAACCTTCCACTATAAACGCACACAATATCACTTTCATCAAATCCTAGTCTTTTTCTGAAGGCACGTCGCTGTTGAATCTGTACCTCATTTTCTATAGGAGCAAATAGATCAGTATCGACACCCAACGAGCAGATTTTTACCTTACGCTGCGAGTAGCCAAAATAATTTACCGCAATCCTTGCCACATCTGAACTAATGGCATAACACCATTCGCTATTTGCACTTATTGTTTTCCCTATCACTTTAAGGACCATAAAAGATAGTTTTGCCTTAATACTCTTGGGAGGCTCAAAGACAGACCAATGAGTATGCTCTTCTAAAAAGAGCTTGTAATTTAAAAGAAATTTAGAAATTATGGACTGATAAGTGCATAACGAGTGAATCATAAGGCATTGAACAATGTCAGGTTGAATCTTCTCGAGAGTCTTGTGAAATCGTTTTATATAAATTCCTGGTCTCTGCAAACCGTGTGGCAAACGGTGCAATGTAAACCCATTTATGTGTTTCGCTCCTATTGGTTGCAGACGTGGGCCGATGAAAGACTCATAGGATTCATAATTTGGAAATGCGGGCTGCAAATTTGACGTCACTAAATGAACTTCTGCCCCGAGCCTTGCCATAGCTTTTGGTAGCATATTCTCAGAGTATCCCATCTTTTCAGCATACCAATCAGATACCACGACTATTCTCATTATGTTAATTCCCCACTACAATTAGATTTTTGTACTTCAAATCCAATCTGCCCCGACTCGCTAAGTCTTATCCAGGCGAAATACCACTACCTCAAATCGATCGACCCACTCAAGAATGCTGTTGAATAACTCCTGGTTCGGATAAAAAAGGTCCTGGTTTGGGTAATAATATGGGCTCAGAATGGTCTCTTGCCGCTTAGTAGAGCGGACGCCCTCCAGACGTCTTTGATCGTATTCAAAGAAAACAAGGCGATTTCCAAGCTGCACGATATGCCATCTATGATTAAGTTCCCTTGCCCATGAAAATAGAGCATCCTTGATAAGTGTCGGCGTTTCAATATAACCACGTTTTGCGACTCTCATTATTTCGAGGCAAGGCTTTAATGGACTTTCTACATGCTCAAGGGTGTGCGAGCAATACACAAAGTCTATTGACCTATCCCGAAAGGGAAGGTTTTGAACGTCACACGGCACGAAGGGTCGGTGATCGCGGACTAGGGAACCAGCCCTGTGAGGAATATCACACAGATATGTATCTGTAAGGATAGTTGCTTTGGGAAACGGATACCCTCCACAGCTAGCATCAAGAACAACTTCCCCTGGCTTAATATCAAAATTATTGTAAAAGCTCTGGTATGAGAAGCGTTCATCTTCCCCAGACCACTTCGGCCGCCGATGAAGATGCACAATCTTTATAGGTACATGAGCCCATACAAAATTGAACCAGCGCTTGAGTAAAGCATAAAAAGATGCCGGAAAGTAGTGATAATAGGTATCAACGATTAAAAACCTCAAACATACCTCCTTACAGATCTACGTTTGCTTCGTATAGGTACCCATGAGTAGTCCGGATAACACGTGCACTCTGGCAGCGCCTAACTTAAAGAGAAGTTGCCTCCGCTCCATGCCGCCGGGCAGAAAGCTGTCGATGAAGGCAATGACCGTAGCTGAGATCAGTGCACAGAGAAACCCAGCCACCCCGAGTGAAATCCAACTCGGCGACCAGGTAAAGGTGTCTCTTAGGAACATCAGTCCGATCGCTATGGCAGCTCCCACTCCATACTGACCGAATGTGGCTGAAAAATAAACACGAGCGGGAATCCAAATTCTGAAAATGCGTTTCCACATGAGGATAAGAACAGTCACATGGACGACGGTACTCAATGTGACCCCCCAACCGGCACCTGCCAGGCCGACACGAGGAATCAGAACGGCAGCAATGGCTAAGGTAATGATTCCCTGGATAAAAGACATCAATGCAAGCCACTTCGATTTGCCGATCCCCAGCAAATAAAAGCTGGGAATTGCAAACAGGCAAGAAGCAGCAGATCCAAAGGCCAAAATTCTCAAAAGGCCTGCAGTGTTCATGGCAAAGTCGAGCCCAATCCAAACAAAGAGAAGGTCATATGCAAACACGATCAAAGGGACAAAACAGGAGATCGCGAGCGCCGTAATCACCCAGTTGGCTTGAACAACCAAGCGTGCGGCCTCTTCATCCCGCAATTGACCTTGCATTTGGCTTACCGCAGGAAAGAGAACCTCCCCCGTCTTATACGCAGCTAAATAGACTACTCCGACCACCTGTACACCAACATTATAAAAACCTACTGTGGAAACCGGCAGCAACACTCCTAAGAGCCACCGTTCTGATTGATGCCCAAGTATCCCACCCATCCGGTTGAGCATTTGCCAGAGGCCAAACCCCAAACTCTTTCGAAATGACAACAAATCCAACCGCGGAAGAAAACTGATGTTAGGAAGCAATCTTTGCGCAACGATTAACCATCCCAATGCCATGAGCGCCGCGACGATGGCTTGAATGCGGACCAAATCCAAGAGATTCCCCCCCAAAAATAGTATTCCCAAGCCAGCTACAATGGTTATGAGGTTTGTAATTATATATCCTATGTTCAATATACCATAGTGTTGCATGGCCATTACAACCCCGGTAAAAGTCTGACGAATTTGCATTACACACCAGTTTATTCCAATCCAGTATAGACAATAGCGGGCCAAGTCTTGACTACCCGAAGGTACATTAAAAACGGAAGTAACTAAGAACCCGGCAAGTAAAATGATAACCATCGCACCCAAACACCCCACACTCAGGTTGAACAAGAGCGTGCTCCGAAGATACTTTCCCGTCTGGACATAATCTTCCCTGCCTATATTCTCCGCTATATATTTTACGGTCGCCTCACCAATACCAAAATCCAGAAGGCCAAGCGGTGCCAAGACGCTAATCAAGAGGGCCATGAGCCCATACTGTTCTTTGCCAAGCAAGTAAATTAGAATAGGGGTAGTGACAAAGTTGATTAACGAACCCGCAATCAATCCTCCCATATTCCAAAGAGAATTGTTGGTGACCTTTATTAAAGGTGGCGATACCCCTTGAGGATTTCCTAAACTATGTTTGCCGAGCGAAGCCGACATCTACGCCACTCCTATTTAAGATTGGAGCTTTTCGTTAAAGAAACGTGGTTTCCAGAGTTGAACGCTTTCCTTCGCAATCGGCCAAACCAGTTCCCCACATAAGATGTAATCCGCAGGAAAATCGATTCCGATTTCATTTTAGCCATACCAGCATCAGCAGCTCATTTATGCAATTTGTTTATGCTGTTTGAACACTAATTCTACAAATCTGTAAGTTTAACAATTTAGCATATGAAGGAGTTTTTATCAAAATTAGAATCATAAAAATCGGGGTTTCCAAAACCGCACGGTTTCTTTTGTCCAGGGATACGGAATCGTCAACTCACCACACAGAATATAATCCCCTGGAAAGTTAATTCCGAACTTGGCCAGATCGGGTATACACTCTGCGCTATCCGAAGTTTCCAGGATAAAAGCCTTTTTTAAGCGCTCCGGCGGCACCAACGACAATGCCTTTTCGGCGAAAGCACGCGCGCCCTTATACCCACAACCCAAGAACCAGGGGTTTCCCGGCGACCTACCCCCTAACGCAAAAACCACTCCCGGCAAATCGAAAAAAGCAAGCACATCATCGCCTGGCCTGAACCCATTATTCGACGCCAAGGATTGCATTTTAACAAAAAACTCACCAGTGATAGGGTCTAACTTCACCCGAGTACTTGGAGATCCGATCTCTGTCTCCACCTTTTGCTCTAAAATGCCTGTATTGAGCCGGTAGGGGGCGAACACCCCTGCAGAAACAACTTGGATTGAAACGAAAATGGTGATCGTTAATATTCCACCGAGCAAAATCGCATTGCTGCGATGCAATTTTGATATGAAAGCCAGTAGAAACAAAAGTAAACCGAACCAAGGGGTCATATTGAAAACTGTGTTGTGAAAGATCGGATTGCCCGTCCCCAATGCACCGGCGAAAGGCAGTGCGCCCAGAACTAGGCTTGCTAAAATGAGAGACCTAGAAGCATTCAGCTTTCTCCCTACCCTCTGATCTCGCAGAAACCAAAGGCTCAAACCCGCGGTGCTCGCTAAAATAAAAAACCAAGCCACGTAAAAAAGCATTAATCCGACTATATGGCCTTGGACCATCCCTCCCAGATAATACTTCAGAGTATAAGCTTTCCAAGCTACAACGACAAATACGGAAACGATCAACACGCTCAACCACCAAGACCTTTCTCTTACTCGATGACGAAAAACATGTGTCATCATAAAACCAACGAAGAGCGCAAAGTGAAATGGCCAGAAATCCTTAAAAGACCGAAAAACAAGATATATACATTCACGAAAATATCGTAAAATCGAGCCCACTTCTTGCCCTCCACCGAGCAATTGAACAGTTTCAAATCCGTTCGTCGTCGTCTTCAACCAACCACGAAAGGGCTCCATCAGTAAGAAATGGATTCCCAGCCATATAATGATTCCAGATATGACTAAACTCACTAAGGTTAGCCGTTGGTGTACGCTAATCCCGGGCCAGAGAACGAGGCACAGGCTATACAAGAAAACCAGTACCACCCCGGTGGGCCATTTAACCAAAAGCGACAGACCTACAAGAAGACCTGCAAGAAAAAACCAGACTCCAGAGCCCAGAAAGCTTTTACGTGACCTAAGAGTTGCTAAGCCAATGAAAAAAAAACCACAAGAACCAGTAAGGCCAAAAGCATTCCAAAGATTATAAGAGGGAGTACATAAGAACCATGCATAGTAAACCAGCCCCCCCGAAAGCATGAAGAATAAAGTACAAATTTTAACTCTGATATGTTCCCACCAACCCCTATCCAAAAAAGAAAGCAACTTAAAACACCCTATATGGAGTAACAAACTTGAAACGAGGATTAATGATAAACCAATTAAACGTAACCATACCACGTCATTGTTCAATTGTTTTTGGATCACACTGGAGTAAATGCAAAACGAAGTCGTTCGTGCCAGAAACTCTTCAGGAAACTGTCCCGCTAACAGATAGAACCCTTCATCCGTAATATCAAATCCCCTGTCGCTTGCCCAGGCTAGAAACACCACAGTTATGAGCATTAGGGCAACGCCTATAAGTACTATGGTCCACTGGCAAATAAGAGAAATACGTTGCCTACGCACCATTTGACCTCCTAAACCCCGGAAACCCAACGACTAACGAGCCATTCAGGGCAGCGCCATTCAAATGATTCTAAGACACCAATAGATTGATAAAAAGAAGAACCATCTGCATCAAGGGCAAGAGTAAAAAGATCTGCCCTTCAGACTATCGACTTCGTCCGGGAAAACCTTATTCCTTTCACCCTTCAAAGAAACTGCAAATTTTCTCAACTACATATTTCTGGTCAGATTCATTCAAATCGTTGTAAAATGGCAACCGAAGCAAACGATCACTCACGTCCTCGGTTACCGGGCAGTCGCCTTTTTTCCCTCCAAAACGCCGACCCATCCCTGAAAGATGCAGCGGCAGAAAATGAAAAACGCTATTGATACCAAGTCTCATTAGGTGTGCAATCAACGCCTGGCGTTGCTTGAGAGATGGCAAAAGCAGGTAGAACATGAAGTATGGCTGTTCACAGTATTCCGGTACCACAGGTAACCGGATACCATATTCCTTTACTCTGCCAAGAAGGTTCTCGTAATAGTAGTCCCAAACCCGCTTGCGTTTGGTCTGAATCTGCTCCCGAACTTCTAATTGCGCATATAAAAAGGCTGCAAGAATATCAGAAGGTAAGTAGCTTGAGCCAATATCTATCCAAGTGTACTTATCGACTTGTCCGCGGAAAAAACGGCTTCGGTCAGTCCCTTTCTCGCGAATGATCTCAGCGCGTTCAATGTATTGAGGATTATTGATTAACAATGCCCCTCCTTCACCGCATGTGAAGTTTTTGGTCTCGTGAAAGCTCTGCGTAGCCATGCAACCGAACGTGCTTAAGTATTTTCCCTTATATTTACCCAAAAGGCCATGGGCGTTGTCCTCGACCACTGCGATCCCATGGTACCGAGCGATCTCCAAAATTTTGTCCATTTCGCAACTCACACCCGCATAATGAACTGGTACAATCGCCTTGGTACGGGATGTGATCAACGATTCAAGTTGGGTTTCGTCTAAGTTGAAAGTATCCGGACGAATATCGATGAATACCGGCCTAGCCCCAAAGAGCACAAATGCATTGACCGTGGATACAAAAGTAAAAGATGGGATAATCACCTCGTCCCCGGAACGTATATTCAGCAACAGGGCAGCCATCTCCAGAGCGTGAGTACAGGAAGTGGTAAGCAATGCCTTAGGCACCCCAAGTATTTGCTCAAGCAAGGCATGACATTTCTTCGTAAAAGGCCCGTCCCCGGAGATATGCATACCGTCGATGGCTTGCCGAATATAATCGAATTCTTTTCCGACAACGACAGGCCGATTAAATGGAATATATGGCAATAGTCACCTCCCACTGCGTTTTGCAATAAGAAGCAATGATCCTCCCAATGGAAAAGATATCCCGCTTCTAATCATAATTTGCTCAAAGCTCATAACTTTTTCCAATAGGAAATTCAAGTAATGGCTTATTTGAAACTCGGCTATAGCATTGAAATTGCTTTTCGATCTTCTTCGCTTCGCCCGAGAAAGAAGCATCAAGGGTAAGAGAAAAGAAACGAAAGAGGTGACATGTATAATTTCAAATCCTGCACGCTCGACTTGTTCTACCAACTCTTTCCGAGTATAACGCCGTTTGTGAAAAGAATAATCATCTATAAAGCTCCATAAAAATGGGTGTTGTGGAACAGTAATGATAATTCCTCCCCCCCTTTTTATCGCCTGGAACATTTGGAGAAGCACCTTCTCATCTTCTCGGATATGCTCCAGCACATCAAAGGCGCCAATCACATCAAACTCATCCTCGAAAGGAATTCTGCGAGCATCCATCTGGAAAAAGGGAACACCGGGCAGCCGATCACGAGCATAAATAAGTCCCTCACCGAATTGTTCGCTCCCTGATAGCGAAAGGACCGGGAAAGCTTTTCGGATGCCCAGGAGTACAAATCCTGTACCACAACCGATTTCTAAAAAGGTTTTTGCCTGAGAAAAATAATGATGTAGAACCCAGTTGATTAGTCGATTCCTAGAACGAAACCACCAGTTTCTCTCTTCGATTCCAGCAAGTGTTCTAAAGCGACTTGCATCGAACCCTTTATCTACCTCTGATTTCTCTGGTTCAAAAACCCAATGCCCTGCCACCATTTTAGGGGCACGGTTGCAATTTGGGCATTTCCAGCCACTGGCCTCGAACCGAAGTCCACAAGCAAGGCATATTTTCATATCCGACTCCAGACGAAACCTGGTTCAAGAATTTTAGGGGGCGCCATCGGGTCCTGGGACAGCATGTGTCTGGTGCTTTACTACGAAAAAGAATCATCAGAAAGACCTTATGAAATCATCAAGTGCTCTACTTAGGCCTGCCGACACACAGAAGATAGCGGTGATAAATGGCATAGTGTTCTATCTGTTCCAATTCGAACCATCGTTCAATAACAGAGCAAATCATCTCAGATGAGCGAGGATAACTTCCACGGTCGTATCTCCAGACCAAATTACTGATCCAGGACTCCTTATACTCTATCGCGTCTAGGAAAATGAGCTTCCGTCTAATAACCCTCGATAACTCACAAAAGAGAAAATTTAGCTCCGTATCGGAGAAGTGATGGGATAAAGCAATACAGAGGGCATAGTCTACGCTCTTGTCTTTGAGACCCATTCTGGTGGCATCACCAAGTGTAGCAAGACCGGATGGCCATTTTTTTTTAAAGCCTCGCATTCTTTGCAAGTCATTGTCCAACCAAATATAGGTGGCTGATGGCGGTAGAAGTGGCGTGTAGTTGCCCGTTCCTGCACCCACATCTAGAACGATTTGATTCTCCGTCTGTTGAAGATAGGGTCTTAAGCGCCGACAAGTTTCTTCAAGGCCAAAGAAATGTTGAATCTGATCGTATATCCAGGGGTTGGAAGCAATACGATGAAGAATTGTTGTAAACAAATTTACACATCCTTATTAACTGGATTATCTTGAAATTTTACCCAACATATTCATCTGCTACTCGCGACAGCGATACCTATAATGATTAAGGCTGTTCCTAGGAGCTTTGGTACAGTGATTGTTTCGTGAAGAAAGGCTGCGCTCAACATTAATACGAGAAGGAAAGCCAAGCTCGTGAACGGATAAGCATAGCTCAATTCAAATTTAGTCATGGCTGCCACCCAGCATAGAAAGGCAAGAAAAGCAGCCATTAGACAACTTAAAACCCAAGGGTTAAATATTAAACGCAGGAGAAACCATGCCCGCTCCATTGGCTCAGTCGGAAGGCAGCCGGCTTTTGTCACCTGCCACTTGGTAACCAACTGACCATAAACCGTAAACATAATAGTACCAAAGATATATAGGTAATTTCGCATATGTTCCTCTTATGTCCCTGTGCATTTCAACCTCATTTTTCTAATGCAGCTAATCCAATTCCTGTCTTTCCGCAACTATTGCCATTGTAAAAGATATACCGCTGGCCATCATGGTCAAAGACAAACGGATACTCAATCATCTCCCAAAGCGCTACGCTTTGTTTTCTTTCTTGCGGCAAACCAATATCCATACTTTCTGATGAATCCCCCAGAACATATCGTTGCAATATCCAATGTTGAAATCACAGAAAAATTCCGAGAATACCTTTTGTATCTCCTGTTTAGAACCAAAGACGCGAAACACTGTACCGTTCCTCAAACCATAGGGGTCGTCCGTGATCTCATAGTGGCCATCAGAGAGAGGTTTGGCATTCTTGAGAATGTATGAACCTGTCATCGGCAAAGACGCAATTAAATAGCCGCCGGGTTCGAGTACACGGGCTATTTCAGCAAGATTGTCGCAAAATTGATCACCAGGCTCGACGTAGTAGCATGAATGGCAGGCAAGCGCATATTGAAAATAGCCGCTACCATAGGGAATATGCGCATTGGTCCCGACCTTCAGCTCGGCGTGAATCCCCAACACCTTCATCCGCTCCTGAACATGCCGATTGATGTCTTCCGCGATTTCCACGCCATGAATCTTCATCCCCAAATTGTTCAGTAACGGCATGTTCCGCCCGTCGCCATAACCTAGATCGAGGATGCGTCGGCCATCGTACTGATCTCTTGGCATGTGCAGCCCCGGATATGTACCCAGAAATGCCCGCACGACAAATTCGACCGGATAAACGGCACTCGCTTTGTCGCCGGTGTATCGTGAAGCATAATGATGACTAATCGACATAAGGGTCTATCTTTCTTGATTCTGAAAGCCTGTTGGATCCGAAACGGCGCCGCGGATTCAAGATTGATATCATTCCCGCTGTATCCGATCATGGGCGCCGAAGACATTCCGGATAATGACGTAAGGCCTGTTTTTGGTTTCAATAAAAATACGGGAAACGTATAGTCCCAGCAGACCGATGCAAAGCAAGATCAAACCGCCCAAGCTCCAAACCGAAACCATCACAGAAATCCAGCCCTCCAGAACATATCCTGTAAGCCTTCGAATGATCAGGGCGATGGTCAGCAGAGACGACACAAAGAAGATCACCAATCCCAGGAAAAAGACGCCATAGAGGGGGACTTGGCTAAAAGATGTCACAGAGTCGAGAAGTGATTTTAACCGCATTACGAAAGAGTAGGAGGATTCACCGCGCGATGTTTTATCAAACAAGAGTCCATATTGACGAAAGCCTATAAGCACCCACAACCCGCCGATGGCCGTCATGTGCTCCTTGTGCCGTATAAGTTGTCTGACGTATGCTGAACTCATCAAACGAACCGTTGAAAGATTGAAGGGGATCTTAACAGGTACAAGAAGTTGAATAAGCCACCAGCCAAATCTTCCCCCAACTTTTTTGATCAAGCCGCCCTTTCGTTCTTTCTGAACGCCATAAATAACATCCCAATGGCCTTTTTCCATTTCGTCATAAAATCGTGTCATCAGTTCCGGGGGCTCCTCGAGATCGACATCGATGAGAAAAACGAGCTCGCCTCTGGCGTACTCAAGCCCGGTCATCATGGCCTTGTGGTGTCCAAAATTGCGCGATAGTTCGATGATATGAAGATGTAGGTCGGACTTTTGGATATTGAGGGCCACAATGAGGGAATTGTCCGGTGATCCGTCATCAACCATGACAATCTCATAATCATCCGTTATCTTTTTTGCTTCCACGCTAACACGCCGCACAAATTCTTCAATATATGGCGCTGATTGATACAGGGTGGTCACAACAGATAGTTTCATACGGCGGTCAGCCTCCAACCAAAACGGCCAGACCGAATCCTGTTTTGCCGTATTCGTTCCCGCAGTAGATCATATATCTCACGCCCCGGAGGTCGAACACGCACGGATAACAGACCATGTCGGAATCCCAACCGTCTTCCGACACGCCGATTCCAACCTCCTCATCCATCCGGGTGAAGGTCTTTCCATCGGTGGATTCAGCATATCCGATCCGGTATTTTTCCCCACGGTAGGAATACCACATCTTATAAACGCCGTTCTCCTTCAATACGCAAGGCGTAGATGTGACATGATCGGTATTCTTGTGACCGACCGCCGGGATCTTTTCACGCCGCCAGTCCAGCCCGTTTTCCGATTCGGCGTAACCGATATGGCATGCGACCGCCGGCTTGCCGTCAATCCATACCCAGGGCTCGCCGGACGCAAACCACATTTTGAATTTATTTCCTTCCTTCATGACGCACGGTGTTGCGCAAAGATTGGGAAATTCTTTCGATCGGTCCATCATGGGTCCCGGGTATAAGCGCTTCAGCATGATCCCGTCTTCAGCCTCTTCCGCGACTCCGATCGAATTCCTGAACGGCACCGTCACGCCTAGGTTCCAGCCGTAGTAGTAAAAACGCCTCTTCCCGTTTATCTTTACGATCGAAGTCACATTCACGCCGCTGTCGTCGAAATTACCCAATGCGGCTTTTTCGATGATCGGCTCATGGTGATTGTATAGGATCAAAAATTCGTTGTCCAATATGGTCGCATCCATATACGTAGGGAATCCATAATTGGTTTTATCCCGGTGCGTATAATAAATGCGGATGAATCCTTTGTTGTCATCCGATACATCAACTACGGGAAACATCGCATGGCTGTATACGTCTTCTGCCGCCGGGCAATAGACCTGTCCCAGTTTTCTCCACTTCATCCTTCTTCCAACTCCTGGCTGTGACCGATGCCGGTTCGCTGCGCACCGATTTTCCGACCCACATACAATCCTTCGTAGAAATAACGGTCGAAACCGCAGTCCTTCATGGCGGCGGCCATTCGATCGATGTTGTAATCCACCCTTCTCAGATAAACGTTTTTCCCGTCAAAAAGGGCAAAGGCCGCTCTGGGATCGTTGTCCCTGGGCTGTCCCACAGAGCCCGGGTTGCAGTGGCAGATTCTGCCTAACAGACTCAGAGACTGAATGTGCGTATGCCCGGAAAAGAAATGCGTTGCGCGTTCATTCCGGAAATAGTCTTCGCTGACGACCGTAAGATACTCATCCAGGGGGTCCTTCCAGCCGCCGTGAACGAACGACACCCCGTTGCACTCCATCTTCCGTGCCGAACTCTTGAGCCATTCCAAATGATCCGACGAAATGTGCGCACGCTGGTATCCCAGCAAGACGTTTGCGGCGCTCGAACGCGGACAGGGCTGATCGTATGCCAAGTAGTAATCGTGGTTCCCCATGATATTCGGAACGTCTTTTTGCCTGAGCAGATGAATGCATTCATTGACCTGGCAGTAATATCCGGCGACATCACCCAGAGAAACAATTTTCTCACAGCCGATCCTCTCAATTTCATCCATTACCGCCTGCAACGCAGGAAAGTTTCCGTGGATGTCAGAAATAATGGCAATCATCTAAAGTTCACAATATCTTCAATATATCTGACGGCCGTCCCCTGCTTTATAACTGCGGGGCTCGGTTTCGATTTTTCCGCAAAAAATTCAATACACATCTCGGGCTCATTAAAGCCGAATGCCGTTCTAAGCGACAGCGAAGATGAAAATCGTGGATTCACCTCGAGGAGAAGATAATCCCCTTTATGTCTTCTGAACTGAAGGTTCGTGGGTCCAACAGGCTTAAACAAAGCCGTCAATTTTTTCACTTCCTCATCAAGCTCCGGAATATTCACTGTCTGAGCCTTGACGGTTGAACCTTCTCTGCTCAGTCTTCTTGAAAAGGTGATGGATTGAGAAAACAATCCGTTACCCAGTCCAAATACGCCAACCGTATATTCATGCTCATCATCGCCAACGATTTCCTGAACCATAAAGTCCTTGTCCAGCTTGTTTTTCCAATAGTAAAAATCCTCCCTGGAATGGATGATCGTGATGCCTTTGGAAGCTGTTGAACGCCTCGGTTTAACCAAACAAGGAAGCCCCAACGCTTCTGCAACGATGTCATACTCACCCGTTATTAGGCTTCTGGTAGCCTTGAACTCATTTAAGATTAAATACTCATACAAACGCCATTTATCTCTTGATAATTCAATAAGCTCCTTGTTGTTTAAAACAAGCTTGCTGAAGTCACCCTTAAAGTTATCTTGATCATCACAAAGTCTATGGATCTCCTGTTCTACGCCGAAAAAGACCAAATCGATATTGTGCTCGCCCATTACATCGGCAAGAAAGTCGCAATATCTGGCATCAGAGACCCAAATAGCCTGGAGAAAGGTGTCACACCACTTCTGGCCGACAGCGTCACGATAAACGTCCATGCCGACAATATTGACGTCATATCGGCAAAGCCTTAAAGAGCGGACAATCCCATAGCCTATGATCGCACCAACACCGGTGACCAACACATTATATTTTTTCATCTTTCAAGAGGATGTCATCCAATTGAGATAGACGACTAAACTCCGCTCTGTCCAGCAGGGGAAGTTGATCTTCCACCGCGCGTTTAGGCGCAGGTCCAGGAATAACTTGTGTTGTCGGAGAAAGTACAACCTCAAAAAGATGAGGCTTCTTGATATTGAGTTCGCGGTCAATCTTATCAAAATCATTACGGGTGCATATTTTAGTATACGCAATGTTAAACGCATACGCAATTTTTTCAAAGTCCGGGTTTGTATACCCCTCGACCGAGCCAAAGCATTTGTTGTTGAAATATTTCTCCTGAAAATCCCTTATCATTCCAAGCGATTTGTTATTCATGACAAATATCTTTACAGGAATCTTTTCCCTGAAAATGGTTTGCAGTTCCTGCAGGTTGGTCTGAAAGCCACCATCTCCCATCACGCAGATAATCTGTCTGTCGGGCGACGCAAAATAAGCGCCGATCCCTGCGGGCAGGGAGTACCCCATTGCACCGTGGCCGGAAGAGCTTAGAAGCTGTTTATCCCCAGAGAGGCAAAAAGATTGGGCAACCCACATCATGTTTTGCCCAACATCCGAACACACCACCGCCTTATCGGACACTTTCTTGCTCAATAAATGCAAGAATTCATTAGGATCGATATCATTACCGTTAGCACGTACCGGATAGGAGGGATATTTTGCCTTCCATCGCCGAATGCTATCCAGCCATTCTTTATTGTTAAAGCGTCTGTTGCCGATTTCCGCCACCAATGCATTCAAGAATAATCCGATATCACAGCAGACGCTAATGGTCTCACGAACATTATGGTTAAGTTCGTGCGGATCGACATCAACATGAATGATCCGTGCGCCTTTTGCAAAAAGATTTCTATCCTCGCCTATCTGTCGTTCATCCAGCCGTGAACCCAGGACCAGCAGAAGATCTGATTTTGCGACTGCAAAGTTCGCGTAACGATTCCCCCATGAACCTATAAACCCGCAAAAATGTTCATCATCATGCCCTATGGCATCAAGGCCCCTCAGCGAACCGACCACAGGCAGATCACATGCATGAACAAGGGTCTTGAATATACCCGTGCCTCTAACCGAGGCCATACCGCCGCCTGCTAAAACCACCGGTCTTTTGGCCTCGGCTAGCATAGCGACAATTTGCTTAAAAACATTTTCGTCTGGCCGAGGATACTTCTTCATTTCCGATGTATATTCATCAGAATCATAAAAGCTTTGCAAAGCTTGAGAGTTTATCTCCCTTGCCTGCATATTGTGAGGGATATCGATTAAAACAGAGCCGGGACGTCCCGACTGAGCATGAAAAATGGCCTTTTCAAGGTAAAAGCGGATCTTTTCAGGTTCCAAAACGGTTTCTGCAAACTTCGTAATCGGCTTTACAATCGAAACAATATCGGTTTCCTGAAAGCCTTGCTGGCGAATGGCCTGTTTTGTCTTGATTGCATGAGTGCTGACCTGCCCGGTTATAAAAAGACACGGCACAGAATCAAAAAAGGCGTTGGCAATACCTGTAATCAGGTTTGTCGCCCCGGGACCACTCGTAGCGATGGCGACGCCGACGCCTCCGCTTACCCTTGCGTAAGCATCGGCACAGAAAGAAGAAGCTTGCTCATGATAGTTCTGTACGTAAGTAAGGCCTTCAACCTTATGAAGCGAATCGATTAAATGCGTCACGGAACCGCCTATATACCCAAAAATATATCTTATCTTCTTTTCGAAAAGGAAATTCATGACATAATCTGAGAGTTTCATCACAATATTCCTATTCGCCGTTCATGCTATTTGCGCCTTCAGCTGCTTGCCGGTAAAATTCGTAATAGTGCGGAGCTGCTTGATCAAGCGCGGTGACGACCGATAGCTTCATGTGCAAACATACCTCATGTACTGTGGCGCCTCGTTGCCGCAGTTGAACAGCAGATCAAGAATAGAGACAGTATGGATGAAGTCTCCCCAAAGCTGCGGGTATTCTGGATAGCCCGTATAATCGAACCAGGTTAACTTGATACCTCGTTCTCCGAAAATTGTTTCGTCGATGTAGCCACGCGCAGTGGGCCCCGAGATGTATTCGTTAGCACCTGCTTGAGCGCACAAATCCACTAATCGCTCGGTCTTGCCATCAATCAGTTCGTAATCCCAAGAGTTGCTGATCTTGGTCTTTATACCTAACTTCGAACACACCCATTCGATTAACATGCGGTTGAGTTGCGACAGATGTGAATGCTGGGTTTGCAGGTACAAGGGTTCAAGTTCCCGTGCTATTGCTTCAAAATGCTTTGCGCGGCGATAGTTCTGGCATAGAGACTTCCAATGGGTCTTCGCCCAATCCACGTCCTCAATTTCCGTCTCCCGGATGGTCTGGTGGTATTTGCCCTTCACCTTGACAGGAACGGTCAGCCACTGCAAACCCTGCGGGGTCTTGATCTGGTTGCGGTTGCGCCAGTCGCGCCGTGTATATTGCATGTCGTCGTAAAGAATAAACTCATCCACCGCAGCAATCAAATCGAAGTAACCCTTCCAGGGTATGTAGTTCGATTGAACTACGGCTACTTTTTTGGTCATACCGAACACCCCGATTTGGTCGAAGACCACAGTAATCTTGGAGAGTTCTACGATGATGTCGAAAAGAAATCACCAGAAATCTTCAACTTCAATAAACCCGAAATCATAGAAATGGCTACCATGGAGGATTTCGGAAGAAGATATCACTCATATAAACTATCCTCAACTTTGTAGAGATGACGACAACTGAAATCTGGGGCTGAATTACAGTCGGATACGGCAGATACCCGTGCACTTTTCCTCAGCATTCTTCTAGAACTTTGGGGAAGTGCAGGTGAATTCGTCCCATGCTCTGAACTCGAATTCCCCCTCCGGTTCCTCTGGTTTATTTTGTCTATTTCGTTTCTTTGGTTGAAACGTACCACTCAATAGTTCGGCGCAATCCTTCCTCAAACGGCATCCTCGCCATGAACCCAAACTCCTTGAATGCCTTCGTAGTATCTAACATTCTTCTTGGCTGTCCATCTGGTTTCGTGGTGTCCCACACAATCTTGCCCTTAAAACCAGTCAGTTTAGCAATCAGACCAGCTAAATCTTTTACCGATATTTCGAAACCCGTCCCGAGATTGACAGGATCTGGTTTATTGTATTTTTCGGACGCAAGAAGAATACCTTCCGCAGCGTCCTCTACATAAAGGAATTCTCTTGTAGGCTTTCCTGTTCCCCAAACCGTTATTTTCTTATCGTTATTTTCTATCGCATCGACACATTTCTTGATTAATGCAGGTATGACATGAGAAGATCGGGGGTCAAAGTTGTCGCCAGGACCGTAGAGATTCACGGGCAATAGATAGATAGCATTAAAACCATATTGCTGTCTGTAGCCTTGCGCCTGGACTAAAAGCATCTTCTTTGCGAGTCCGTAGGGCGCATTTGTTTCCTCGGGATAGCCGTCCCACAGATTTTCTTCCTTGAAGGGCACCGGAGTGAACTTGGGATAGGCACAAATGGTACCAATGGCGACAAATTTCTCTAAACCTGACTGTCTTCCAAGATCCATCATCTGGACGCCCATCATGAGGTTTTCGTAAAAGAATTTCCCTGGATTTTCTCGATTGGCTCCTATTCCCCCAACCCGCGCAGCAAGATGAATGACAATGTCAGGTTTGGAATCTTCATAGACTTTCTCACAGGCTTGGTAATGAACAAGGTCATAATCCCTACTTCTCGGAATGAAGATATTCGTGCATCCTCTCCCCTCCAGTTTCTTGACCACATAGGACCCCAGAAAACCCGCTCCGCCCGTTACCGTAACTTTCTTTTTCTCCCAAAAACCCAACACCTTACTCCTTGACTCTCCCGAGCATATTTCTCATCATTTCTCGGCGATCCTGAACTTCAATGAGGGCCCGGAGGTCCGCATCCACCATTAATTTCACCAGCTCCTTGAACTTGACTTTGGGCTCCCACCCTAATTTCTTCTTTGCCTTCGAGGCATCTCCCTGAAGGTCTCCCACCTCTGTGGGTCTAAAATATCGAGGATCGATCTTCACATAGTCCTTCCAGTCCAGGCCTTGATAAGAGAAGGCCTCTTCCAGAAATTCCCTCACCGAGCGTGACTCTCCCGTAGCAATCACAAAGTCGTCTGCTTCGTCCTGCTGGAGCATGAGCCACATCGCCTCCACATAATCTCCGGCAAACCCCCAATCCCTTTTGGCATCTAAATTACCCAAGTAGAGTTCCTTCTCCAAGCCTAATTTGATCTTGGCCAATGCCCGGGTGATCTTCCTTGTCACAAACGTCTCGCCCCTCCGCGGGGATTCGTGATTGAACAGTATTCCATTGCAAGCAAAAATGCTATATGCCTCTCGGTAGTTGGTCACCATCCAAAAGGCATATACCTTTGCAGCACCATAAGGACTGCGGGGCCTAAAAGGTGTTGTTTCACTTTGGGGGGGCGGGGAATTACCAAACATCTCACTGCTTGACGCCTGATAGAACTTCGTCTTAATGCCACTCCTCCGGATCGCCTCCAACATCCTTATGGTTCCAATACCTGTAATATCCCCGGTGTACTCGGGCATATCAAAGCTCACACGCACATGACTTTGAGCACCTAAATGATAGATCTCCTCAGGCTGAATGTTATAAATCAAATTGGTTAATTGCCCTGAATCTGAAAGATCTCCGTAGTGAAGATATATCTTGGTTTTAGGATCGTGAGGGTCGGTATAAAGATGATCGATCCTCTCTGTATTAAACGTGCTGGCCCTGCGGATCAAACCGTGAACCTCATAACCTTTCTTGAGGAGAAATTCTGCCAGATAACTGCCATCCTGGCCAGTAATACCTGTAATCAGTGCTTTTCTCATTTCCTTTTCCTTTTATTACCTTCCATATTCATCATCGAATCTCTCAATATCATCCTCTTCGACATAATCGCCGTTCTGGACTTCGATGATCTGAAGAGGAATCCTTCCCGGATTTTCTAAACGGTGTTTCACCGAGATAGGAATAAACGTGCTTTCATTGGGATGGACGTCGAAAACCTCCTCTCCCCTTGTCACCTTGGCCGTTCCAGAAACGACCACCCAGTGCTCACTTCGATGACGATGG
>Ga0326726_10000716_pt1 | contig 30409 bp, 29 predicted proteins | sample MHFenrmetagenome_2_FD_207603 | JGI IMG/M metagenome (GOLD analysis project Ga0326726, IMG submission 207603) | Lab enriched peat soil microbial communities from Michigan Hollow, Ithaca, NY, United States - MHF15MN | ecosystem: Environmental > Terrestrial > Soil > Wetlands > Peat | place: USA...
GTATCATCACAGACACGAAGGTCGTCTTCATCAATGTAGGTGTCGTAGATACGGTCGATGTGCATTTCGCGAAGAATCGCATCATCGATAAAGGGTGTTCCCTTGTAGTGGCTGAACCCGAGGGCTTCAAAAAAGTCCTGATCGACTATGTTGGCACCGGTGGAGACAATGGCATCGACCATATGGTTGTCGATCATGTCGATGATGACCTGCTTCAGTCCTGCGCTGATCAGCGAACCGGCAAGCGTTAAAATAACGGCGCACTCCTTGTCCTGCTGCATGAGATCGACAATCGAAGCCGCTCTGGCAAGGTTTCTTGCCTGAAAAGCCGTATCACTCATCTGGTCGATAAGCGGAACAATATTAAGCTGCTTGATATCAATATGGCGGACCGGCGCGCTCAGCAAATCCTCTTTTCTGACTCCTGATTCCATTTCCAACTCCCGACGCGGTTAAATGTGGCTAAATAAAAAAAGAGAGTAAGCTTACTATATCACACATTCATATTACCGGATGCTGCTTCCTTCCGGATCTGACATGGTTGGGTAACTGAATGTTGTATAGGACTTACTCTCCTAATATATCGGTTTTCGAATTCTTCCGTTATAACAAGAATACGAAACATGTGGCATAATATAGTGGAAGGAAAACAAAAAACAAACAAAGCTCTTTTATCTTTCTGTGAACTGTTATAACTTCTTGGGCATTTGGAGCTTTCACAACACGACCCCGCCAGAAACAGCCGCACTTGCAGCAGGTTGATGCGGCAATAACAATCTTTATGGGAACACTTCGAATATTAAGCGGGATGCGTCCGACCGGAAAACTTCATCTCGGTCATTATACCGGAGCGCTTGAATCCTGGGTTGAGCAGCAGAATCAGGTAGCCGAAGACGGCTCAAGGGTCTATGAAACCTGCTTTCTCATTGCCGATTATCACAACCTGACGACTTCGCTCGAAACCGGAGAAATTTATACCAACTCGCTTGACATGCTCATCGACTGGCTGGCTGCCGGTGTAGACCCGGAAAAAAGTCCGGTCTTCCGCCAGTCACAGGTAAAAGAACATGCTGAACTGTTTCTGCTTTTTGCCATGCTCATTACGTCGTCGCGACTCGAAAGAAACCCGACTCTGAAGGAGCAGGTGCGCGACCTGAATATGGAGTCGCTTACCTATGGTCACCTGGGTTACCCGGTACTGCAGGCAGCCGATATTCTTCTTTACAAAGGCAATGTTGTCCCGGTCGGGGAAGATCAGCTTCCTCATGTGGAAATCACCAGGGAGATTGCCCGCCGCTTCAATAACCTCTACCCTCATCCTCTCCTGGGGGATGTATTCCCTGAACCGGCTCCGAAAATCACAAAATTCTCGCGTCTGCCGGGGCTCGACGGAAAGTCAAAAATGTCAAAGTCTCTCGGCAACACCATTCTGCTTGCCGACAGCCCTGATGAGATTGTCAAAAAGATGCGCACAGCGGTGACCGATACACAAAAACTGAGGAAAAATGACCCCGGTCGCCCCGAAGTGTGTACGGTCTACAGTTACCATGAAAAATTTGCTTCCGCTGAACAGCTCCCGGAAATTGAAGCCGGCTGCAGGTCCGGAGCGCTTGGCTGTGTTGACTGTAAAAAACTGTGTGCCGACAATATTTCAGGGGAACTGGCCCCTCTGATTGAAAAAAGGCGTTACTATGAGTCTCATATGGACCTTGTAAAGTCAATTCTTCTTGACGGTGAAGCAAAAGCCAGAATCATTGCCCGCGAGACCATGCAGGAGGTGAGAACCGCCATGAAACTTGGCGAACTATCCTGTTGAAACCATTCCAATCACGAAGTATGCTGAACGACAAAAGACACGCTTTTATTTTCGATATGGACGGCGTACTGACCGACAACATGCGACTGCATGCTGATTCATGGGTAGAACTGTTCAGGGATTTCGGGCTTGAGGGACTTGATGCCGAGCGCTATCTGGTAGAGACCGCAGGAATGAAAGGCCATGATGTACTCCGGTACTTCCTCGACCCGGAGATCAGTGCCGCCGAGGCTGAACGGCTTACTGAACTCAAGGACTTCCTGTATCGTGTCATGTCGCGCGAACTCATCAAGCCGATGGAAGGTCTAGAAGATTTTCTTCAGCGGGCGGCTGAAAGTCAGGTAAAGCTTGGCATCGGCACCGGTGCCGGTCCCCGCAATATTGATTATGTACTCGGCCTGCTCGGCATTGCGGAAAAGTTTCAGGCAATCGTCGATCCCTTTCAGGTGAAACACGGCAAGCCTCATCCCGATATTTTTTTGCGGGTTGCCGAGCTTCTGGAAATACCTCCAGGGAGCTGCATTGTGTTTGAAGATGCACTGCCAGGCGTTGAAGCCGCCCGGAGAGCCGGCATGAAGTGCGTAGCCGTTACAACAACAAATAAAGCTGAGGCATTCAGCGAATTCGATAATGTTATTAGTATTATTGACAATTTTTCACAGCTTTGTCCCACTGAACTCTGTCATATACTCGATCAGAAGCAACCAATGACCCTATCATAAAGAATCCGATGCATGAATTTTTTCTCCCTGTCATTGAGAGCGCCCTTAGTGCCGCAGGCATAGCAACTGAAAATCCGATCAGGATAGAACAACCCGCCGACAAGAAGTTCGGCGACTTCTCAACGAACATTGCTTTTCTTGTAGCTAAAGAGAGCAGAAAAAATCCGCGGGAACTGGCTCAGAATATTATCAGCCACATGGTTTTCCCTCCCGATACCATTGCGAAAATCGAAGTGGCCGGAGCGGGCTTTATCAACTTTTATCTCACTCCGCTCTTTATCATGCAGTCTGTCGAACAGGTGCTGCTCAATGGCGACCAGTATGGAAAAGGGTGCATAGGCGAGGGCAAAAAAGCGATCGTAGAGTATGTAAGCGCCAACCCTACCGGGCCGCTGACAATTGGAAGGGGAAGAGGAGCCGTACTTGGCGACTGCATTGCCGCTCTTTTTGACGCACAGGGCTACGAGGTTACCCGCGAATACTATTTCAACGATGCCGGCCGCCAGATGCAGATCCTCGGGGAGTCGGTCAAATTCCGGTATCTGGAACTAAGCGGCAAAGAGACAGAGTTTCCTGCTACCCATTACCAGGGCGACTATATCAAGGATATTGCCGAGCAGATTTTCAATGATCATGGAACAGCTCTTGCAGAAACAGAAGGGATTGAACTGTTCAAAAATACGGCCGAAAGTATCATCTTCACTTCAATCCGTGCGACACTTCAGCGGCTTGGAATCCGGCATGACTCATTTTTCAATGAACATACCCTCTATACGCCCGACGAAACAGGCACAACCGCCAACGAGAGGGTAATTGCGGCGCTGAACGAAAAAGGGTTCATTTCAGAGTATGATGGCGCAACATGGTTCATGACCACAAAGCTCGGACAGGAAAAGAACAAGGTGCTCATAAAGTCCACAGGGGAACCGAGCTACCGTCTGCCGGATATTGCCTATCACCTCACAAAATACCAACGCAATTTCGATGTCATCGTCAATGTGTTCGGCGCTGACCATATCGATGAATATCCGGATGTGATTGAAGCGCTGAAAATCCTTGAAAAAGATACCAGCCGCATCAAAATCGCCATAAACCAGTTTGTTACAACTACCGTTGACGGTCAGAGCGTTAAAATGTCAACGAGAAAAGGCAATGCCGATCTGCTGGACGATCTTATTGACGATGTCAGTGCTGACGCAACAAGACTGTTTTTCATCATGCGCAGCAAGGATTCACACCTGAACTTCGATGTGGAACTGGCAAAAAAACAGTCCAGGGAAAATCCGGTTTTTTATCTGCATTACGCACATGCCAGAATATGCAGCCTCTTGCGCCTTGCAAAGCAGGAAACAGGCTTCGACTCTGCCACGACAACAGATTACCACCTTCTCCGCCTTCTCAACTCTCCGGCTGAGATTCAGCTCGGCTTCGCCCTGCTTGACTACCCGGTTATGGTCAAAACAAGCCTGCGACTGCTTGAACCGCAGAAAATGGTAGAATACCTGCACTCTCTGGCTGAGATGTTTCACCGCTTCTATCAGGAGTGTCCCATTCTGAAGGCTGAACCTGATATATCCAATGCGAGACTGTTTCTTGCTCTGGCAACTCGTCAGGTACTGCGTAACGGGTTCAGGATTTTGGGGGTATCGGCACCGGAATCAATGTGAACGCACCTCTCTTTATTTGTTCCGAAACCCGATTACTGCGTTGGGTGGTGCTCGAAATCCTCATCCCGACTAGTCGGGATTCCGGTTTCTGCGCTCCATCCGCCTTGTACTCAAATCGCTCACGACAAGTAATAGCGGTCCCATAATGGCTTTGTTCCTTAATCCGATTACTGCGTTGGTCCCGACAGGTCGGGATCGGAAAAGAGATCAAGGACTACAGGGACAGCAAGGACGAAGAGAAGAGCAGGATGGTTTACTTGTGGCATTATTGGCTTTGTTCCGAAACCCGATTACTGCGTTGGGTGGGGTTTGAACATCAAAACGCTCATTACCGGTAAACGGAGTGCTCAGCGATGTAGCGGGCTATTGAAGCAGGAACGAATTGTGCGATCGATTGGTCTGAAGCAACAAGTTCCCGGATAGATGTTGATGACGCCGGATAGGCAAAATCGATAAATCGTATTCCCTCTTTTCCTTCCCGGGATTCAGGTAAGGACTCTCCCGTTGATGCAGCTCTTCCAAAAACACAAATGTCACAGAGAGTATAGAGCTTTTCATGATCTTTCCAGGAGTCGAACTCCCTGAAGCTGTCTTCACCGACAAGAAGGGTAAGGCGGTCGTCGGGGTAGAGAGAACGGAGATGGAGGAGCAGATCTACCGTATATGACGGTTGCCGTTTTTCAAGCTCCCAAAGGCTGACTGTACTGCTGTTCCCGGTGAGATTGATTTCCGATGAGAGGAGAGAGGCCATCCGTTTTCTTTGTTCATCAGAGGCGCCCCTCGTCTGCTTGAAGGGGTTGTTTGATACGGAAATGATCAGCCTGTCAATACTCAGCAGCTCTCTGGCAAAGAGACAGAGAGCCAGGTGACCATTGTGCGGAGGATCAAAAGATCCCCCGAAAACTGCCAGATGCACCAGCGGCTCCGATCAGCTGTTTTTCAAATTCTGCATGATTTTTCCCTTTACATCCGCCATCTCACTCTCTTTAGCAGGATAAAGCTGCAGGTACTGCTCAAGCGCCTGCGACGCATCAAACCATTTTTTCCGTTTGACGAGAACATCGATCTTTCCGGACCATGCCTGATGAACCAAACCGGTATCTGAATAACGCTTGATCAGCTCATCATAAAATATTTCTGCCGCTTTCAGCTTGCCAAGCTTGACATACTGCCGTGCGATTGAAATGGTATTGCGTGCAAGCTTCTCTCTCAATCGGGGGATGGCTTTTGCCGCATACCGAACGCTGTCAACCCGGGAATATTGAGAAAATGCCTTTGCATAGCTCTCTTTATAAGAAGGATTATCCGGATTGATTTTCAACAGTTCCTTGTAGGTTTCGACTTCACCTGTAATTCTCAGCGAATCTTTTACAGGATACTGATCAAGATAGATTCCATACTGCTCAATTGCCTTTGAGGTAGCCTGCTGATCCAGCTCATAAAATGGTGAGAGCTGCTCGTAGGATTTCGCAACCATAAACTGGGCGGTTCTTGCATACGGCGAGGAGGGCATCTGGCGTAGAAGTCGTGTAAAGGTATCGGCAGCGAGCAGATACTGGTCTGTATTATAGTATGACTGTGCGAGAAGAAACAACACATCATCCTCAAGTGCGGTAGCCCGTGAGGTAAATATCAGCGATTCCAGCGTGATGGCGGCAGTTGCATAATCCCTTTTGGCGTAAAGCTTTTCCGCTCTGGCATACCCTTCATTGACGCGGGTCTCTGCCGTAGCTGCTGGTTTGGAGGATGAACATCCCGCCAGCATCAATATGGCTGACGAAAAGAGCAGCAGCAAGGAGCGTGAAAATGATCTGGTGACCGGCATAGAATAACTCCATTATCCTTTTTGATAGAAAAACGAAACCATATAATACAAAACTGCAGAAAAAGAAACATCACCCAACTCGGTTTGCCGTTATATTTTCGGAAAAGATGGTGTGATCAGTAACGCTTAAGATAATCGAGGCGTCGCAGGCGCGTTACAGTTCGACCTGACTGGCTCACAAACTTGAGCTATGATGATGTCAACTCTTGAAGATTTTTTATCAACCCGCATACGCTGAGCTGCGGATCAATCAGGAAGGAGCCTGCCGGAAGAACCTGCTTGTGGAGCTTAGGGGAGTCGAACCCCTGACCTTCTCATTGCGAACGAGACGCTCTACCAACTGAGCTAAAGCCCCCTGTTGCCTGATGCTACAAATTTCCGGCGATGCTTGCAATACTATGGCAGGAAATAACTAAAAAAATAGCCCGCAAAGCAGGCTATTCGGCAAAAAATATCAACCGGCAGTTTTATACCGCAGCTTCCGTCATGAGTGAGTGCTTAAGCATCTCAAGCTGATGACTTACAGTGCCGTCATAAATGGTATCACCGATTTTGACGGCAACACCGCCGATCAGATCTTCATTGACAGACATTTTGGCCCGGATAGTCTTGCCTGTTGAAGCTGTCAGCTTTGCGACAAGTTCCGATACCTGATCATCTGAAAGTGTAACCGCGCTGGTAACCTCCGCATTGACAATTCCCCTCTTTTCATCAAGCAGTGCTTGAAACTCATCGATAATTTCAGGAAGAAGTCCTGCACGTTTTTTAAGAGCTATGAGGCTCAGAAAAAGATGCATTTTTTCCCCGACGCTGTCTCTGAAAATCTCTTCGAGAATGTGAATTTTCTTGTCCCCCTTTATAAGAGGACTCCTCAAAGCATGAACCAGGTCACGTGAATTCGCCAGAACTTCCCGGATCTGCTTAAGCTCTCCGATAATCTGATCGAGAAATTGACCTTCTTCGGCAGCTGTGAGAAGTGCAGATGCATATCTACGGCTTGCAATTAGAGTTGACATGTCGTGACCGTTTTCAGTTACGTTTTGTTGAAAGATCCTGAATCATGCTGTCAACGATCTTTTTCTGCAGATCAGCATCAAGAGTGGTTCTGATGATTTTTTCAGCGCCACTTACAGCAAGATCAGCAACTTCAGTTCTCAGCTCAATGAGTGCACGGCGTTTTTCCTGTTCAATTTCGTACTTTGCCGAGCTGATCATTTTCTGCGCTTCAGCCTGAGCCTTTTCTGTAATTTCAGCACGAAGCTTATCAGCGAAGTCTTTTCCTTCGCGAATGATCCTGTCAGATTCAGCATCAGCTTTTGCAAGCAGATCGCGATTCTTGCGAAGAGCGCCCTCAGCTTCGTCCTTTGCCTGATAAGCACGGTCTATAGAGGACTGAATTCCCTTTTCTCGTTCTTCCAAAGCAGTGAGGATCGGTCCCCAGGCTACTTTTTTCAGAATAAGCAGTACAAGCACGAATGTCAGCGCAGTCCAGAAAATAAGGCCGGGTTCCGGGCTTAAAAGACTGCCGGCAAGAAGTATGACTCCTGACGTAAGCATGAACAATTTTTCCGTTAACGATTAATAAAACCCGATTGCGGTCTGGGAAAGATCAGCCGCAATCGGGATATCTTCTGTATCGAATCTGTAACCTCTTCAAGCTTACTTAAGAGCAAGAAGCACGCAAATAACTTCGCCGAACAGACCAACACCTTCGATAAGAGCTGCAGCAATAATCATGGTAGTACGGATATCTGATGCGGCTTCAGGCTGACGAGCTGTACCCTCAGTGGCAGAAGCAGCGATATTACCAATACCAAGACCGGCGCCAATAACAGCCAGACCAGCGCCAATACCGGCACCTAAATAAGCTAAACCTAAACCATCCATCTTGTAATTACCTCCGTTTATTTGTTGTAAGTTTTTTGCTAAAGAGTAATTAGCAGTTTTGAACCCGTTTAATAAAAAGCATAAAAATAAGACTTATTCCTCAATAATCCCCAAATCATTTCAATGATGTGCAACTTCAGAGCTGTGCTCGTCATGACCTTCATGGGCCGTAGCAAGACCGATGAACAGTGCAGAGAGCATCGTAAAGATAAATGCCTGAAGGAACGCAACGAAAAGCTCAAGGAGATAGATGAATATCGCAAATGGGACAGAAACTGCCGCAGCAACTATATAGCTTTTAAGGATAAAGCTGATAAAGATAAGGCTGAGTATAATGATATGACCGGCGGTCATATTGGCAAAAAGTCGAACAGTAAGCGCAAACGGCTTGGTGAAGAGGCCAATTATTTCAATGGGAACAATAATGATCCAGAGCGCCCAGTGGGTTCCCGCGGTAAGATGCTTGACAAAACCAACGATGCCGTGAGCCTTTACTGCCGCGATTTGCGTGATGATAAAGGTGAATACCGCCAGGGTAAGGGTAACGTTGATGTTGCCTGTGGCGGTTGCACCATAAGGGATAAGGCCGAACAGATTACAGAACAGGATAAACATAAACACCGTTATCAGATAGGGAAGGTGCTTCTCATAACCCGGTCCTATGTTTGATTTCGCGACGTCAAGCCTTACAAACTCGATGAGAGCTTCCATCGTATTGGCTACACCTTTCGGTGCCTGACGGGCATTCATGTTCTTGTATTTGCCGCCCACTATGGAAAAAACGATTAAAAGAGCAGCGGAAACAATCCAGAGCATCACAACATGCTTCGTTATTGAAATGTCAATGCCGGCAACCTTAGGCAGCTGCGGCAGTTCCACTTCGCCGAAAGGCGGGAAAGCGAAAACATTATTGTTGAGAATATGATGCATGATAACATCACCGGCCTTTTCCTCCTCAGGAGAACCTTCAGCGCCGTGCGCAGAAGACTCCGCACCAGCAACGACAGGCGCCGCCGTGTGAGAGGGTGAAGTTGCCTGTTCGGTGGATGCAGCAGCAAGACCGTTTACACTCAAAAGAAGGGGAGCGAGAATCGCAATAACCTTGAGAAAAGCCTTCGGCTGTATAACGTTAAACCGTTTCATGCAGTATTCTTTTTCTGTTTGTTTTTCTTTTGATACCCGAGAATCTCAACAATCAAATAAATACAGTAAAAAGCAAAAAATGAGATCACAAAGTCGCCTTTGACGGCCAGATGCCTGAATATGATGACAAAAACAAGAGCCATCATGATCAAAAGCCGGACTGTCAGACCACCGAACACCGCGATGGTGAATACCTGAGAGGCCTTGTCAAACGCATATTCAAATATCAGGTAGCCTGCCAATGCATTTGACGCCACCATTACCCAGGCGATAAATACCGAACGATAGTCAACGCTGGCGGGGTCAAGGGATGTAATGATAACCACCCATAAAATGACTGACAAGATAAATAACTTTATCAGAAAATCAAACAAAGGCTTCATATAACGCGTTTCTTTCAAATGATCAACGGGGGAAAGAGGGTATTCTGTTATTTTTTATTTGCCGACCGCACGACCTTCATGAGAATAAGCGCCATACCGACCATACCTATCACAACTCCGGCAAGCAGCAGAAATGGTGAGCTTCCCAGCTTACTGTCCGCCCAATACCCCAAAAACACAAAAAAGGCAAAGCTTGCCGCTATCTGCAGCCCAAGTCCCAGGTAGTCAGACAGAGCCCGAACTGACTGGCCGAACTGATCCGGAAACCGTTCTTCATCAGGCATTTTCATCATTCATCGCTTCAATCCGCATTCATACCGGCGCCACATACTGTTCGCTGAAAAAAAACAGGCGCAGTAAGCATAGTTCAACAGCTGAAAGATAATACTCTTCATGAAATAATGAACCTTTATCGAAATTCTCCCTCTGAAAAGCGCTCCAAAAGCCAAAAAATCCTATTTTTCTTATTTCCAGCAAGCACTGTCACCGGCATATCATGGATCCGATAACAAATGAGAGAAGCGGCCCGTCAGATCAGCCGCCTGAATATATCGTTCCGGAGTGCTTCACCCCGTACCCGGAGCTTGTTGCTCTGCAGAGCACAAGAAAAGGGGGCGTAAGCACAGGCGAGTACTTCTCGCTGAATCTTGGCAATAATACAGGAGACGACCCTGATGTTGTCCGTCAAAACACTCTGCGCTTATGCTCTGCTGCAGGTATTGATCCCGAAAGACTGGTCAGCTCAACCCAGGTACACGGTACCGAAATCCTCAATGCAGTAAAACCCGGGCGCTACAATGGTTATGATGCTTTCATAACGAACCGGAACAATCTCTTTCTCTCTATCTTTACTGCCGACTGCTTTCCGGTGCTGCTCTATGACCCTCGCAACCACGCCGTTGCAGCCGTTCATGCCGGGTGGCAGGGATGCGCAGAGCAGATTGTCATAAAAACGATTAAAGCCATGGAGAGAAATTTCAGCTCCATACCCGGAGAGTGCATAGCTTTTATCGGAACGGGGATCTCCGGTAACGCTTATGAGGTTGGCCCTGAGGTTGCCGGAAAATTTGAGCCGGATTGCTTCAGGCTTGCCCCTCAATTGCAGGGCGAAAAGAAATATCTCCTTGATCTTGGGCTGGTTAACTACAATCAGTTGATTGCTGCAGGTGTTCTTGCTTCAAATATCGAACGCTCTCAATTCTGTTCACTGACCCATAGCGATCTGTTCTTCTCCTACCGTCGCGATAACGGCAAAACCGGCCGGATGGTCACGCTGATCGGCATAAGATCACCCGGCAGAGCCGGGTGATAAAGTGATGTTGAAAAACAAAGCCTCCCGGTATCAGCAGAAGCTTCTGCCGTAAGAGCCGAAGAGATCGTGGGCTTGACGCAATATCTCCTCCCGGAAATCAGGATGAGCTATGCTCGCAAGCGCTTCTGCTCTCTGGCGGAGATTTTTGCCGTGCAGATTGACAATGCCGAATTCGGTGACAACATACTGCACATGAGCCCTGGTGGTAACAACACCTGCACCCGGCTTCAATTGAGTCACAATTCTTGATTGCCCGTTCTTCGTTGTCGAAGGCAGCGCAATGATCGGCTTGCCCCCTTTCGAGAGTGCCGCTCCCCGGATGAAATCCATCTGACCGCCGACACCGGAATAGTGCTTCTGGCCGATTGAATCGGCACATACCTGCCCGGTCATATCAATTTCAAGCGCACTGTTGATTGCCGTCACTTTCGGATTTTTGCGGATCTCCCTGGTATCGTTGACATAATCGGAAGGGAGCATCTCTACAAAAGGATTATCATCAACAAAATCATAGAGCCTGCGGGTGCCGACAAGAAAGCTCGCAACAATAGTCTCTTTGTGAGTCCGTTTGTTGCTGCCGTTGATTACCCCTTTTTCGACAAGGTCAATCACGCCGTCGGAAAACATTTCGGAATGAATTCCAAGGTTCCTGTGGCCGGAAAGGGCAGCAAGAGTGGCATCGGGAATTGCCCCGATTCCCATCTGAAGCGTAGCGCCATCTTCAACTATTGAGGCGATGTAACGCCCGATACTGATTTCCGTCTCGCTCAATGTATGACGCGGCGTTTCTGGAAGGGCATCCGATACCTCGACCATCGCATGGATTTTGCTTGCATGCAGCATCCCTTCGCCGTGTGTGCGCGGCATGTTAGGGTTGACCTGTGCAATAACAAGTTTTGCCGCGTGAATTGCAGCAAGGGTAGCGTCTACTGAAACTCCCAATGAACAGTATCCGTGCCGGTCAGGCGGAGATACATGGACGAGAGCTACGTCAAGGGGAAGTACATTGTTTTGAAAAAGTGAAGGGACATCGCTCAAAAAAACCGGGATGGCATCTGCATCACCGTTTTGGACTGACTTTCGGATATTTCTGCCCACAAACAGGGCATTCATTCTGAAACTCTCCCGATGTTCCGGTCTGGCATAGGGAGCGTCTCCTTCAGTATGCAGACTTACAATTTCAACATTTCTTAAATCAGCAGCCCGATCCACCATCGCTTCTATCAACCGCTGCGGAGTTGCTGCCGCTGTGTGAAGATATACCCGATCACCCGACTTGATTTTTGCCACCGCATCCTCTGCGGAAAGCATACAATAATTCATATTAACCTTTATGGAAAGAGAGAAAGGCGCCTTCAGATTCCGTTGTTTTTCCGGCGGAGATATGCCGGCGTATCTGTTGACCCTTTCTGTATTTGATCATCGTTATCCCCTGTTCCTCCCGACACTGCCGGTTTCTGTTCGGTTATGTGCCCGGAATTTTTCTTTACGCCAACTTCATGCGGATCATGGATGGATAACTGACGTCTGATATAGGCGGGAATTCGCAGATCCTCTTCCTGACGCTCCGGAGAAACGGAAGCGGCAGGCCTTACGACTGAAGGTGGAGGCTGTCCGAAACGGATTCCCTGCACTGCAGCGGGAGAGATACGCAATGCACTCTCCTTTTCTTCATTCTGCTCCATGCGCCTGAATCCGGTAACAATAACGGTAACCCTGATTTCACCGGAAACCTGTGGCTCATCGACATAACCGTTTATAATCTTCGCTTCGCTGCCGACCTGTTCTTCGATATAGCTCATGGCATCCCGCATGTCCCTCATGGTGACTTCACCGGTAATATTTACCAGCACCCCTTTGGCACCGTTTACCGATACGCCTTCGAGAAGCGGACTGTTGAGAGCGTCAGAAGAGGCTTTCAGTGCACGGCGTTCACCTGCCGCAGCAGCCGAACCCATAACCGCATCGCCGGCACCTGACATAATACTGCGGACATCGGCAAAGTCAACGTTGACATGGCCGTGACGGGTAATGATATCAGCAATTCCCTTGGCTGCCCTGTAGAGAACATCATTGGCCATATTGAACGCCTCAGTTGCGCTTACGCCCTCTTCGGCTATACTGAGAATCTTCTCGTTTTCAACGAGTATGAGCGTATCGATAAATTTGCGGAGCTCGGATATACCGCCATCAGCAATCTTTGCCTTGACCTGGCCTTCAAAGTTGAATGGTCTTGTCACGACGCCAATGGTCAGAATACCCATATTCCTGGCAATGGAAGCGATCACCGGAGCTGCGCCGGTACCGGTTCCTTTGCCCATTCCTGCGGCAATAAACACCAGATCGGCACCCCTGAGCTGGGCGGCAATAATCTCCCTGTCGTCCTCGGCAGCCTGACGGCCCTTGGCCGGGTCGGCTCCCGCTCCAAGCCCGTTGGTCGCTTTTTTGCCAATCTGCACCCTGATAGGAGCTTTCGAGTTCAAAAGTGCCTGGCGATCGGTATTGAATACGATGTATTCGACGCCGCTGATTTTACGGTCGATCATGTTGTTCACCGCATTGCCGCCGCAGCCGCCGACACCGACTATTCTTATGGTAACCCCTTTGCCCTGTTCGCTGTCAAACAGGCCGGGATCCAGCTCAAACGCCATCAGTCATTTCTCCTCTTTAAATCGCTCTTGTTTTCTCCAACCGTCATAATTGCTCCCAGAATTTCTTCATGCGATCGACAATCTTTTTTCGCGCCGGATTCTGCTCCTGAGCGGCACTCTCTTCTTCGATGACAGCCGGAGTCGGCGGCGGCAGCACTTCTGCTGTCGAGGCAAAACCGTAATCTCCGGGAAGCGTGTTCTGAAACGAATGGGCAACAAGCCCCATTACGGTTGCATACATGGGATTGTTGATTGATCCCTTGATGCCCCCCGATACACCTTCCGGATAGCCGATACGAACATCAAGACCGAGAACGTCACGGGCGAGCTCCTCGGTACCCGGTAAAAGCGACCCTCCACCGGTAATAATGGCTCCGGCATTGATAAATTCATAGTAACCGGACCTTTTGACAGAATCCCGTACAAGCTCAAGAATTTCCATCATCCGGGCTTCAATGATCATCGTCAGAGAGCTCTTCGGAAAGGATTTCTGCGGACGGCCTTCGATTCCTTCAATAAGGAGATCCTCATCTTCACCGCAGATCGGGCTGTAAGCACAGCCATTCAGTTTTTTCAGATCTTCCGCCACCTCATAGAGAGCCTTGACTCCATGGGCAACATCATGAGTGACATCGTTGCCGGCAACCTTGATCACTTCCGAATATCTGATCGCCCCATTATTATAGATGGCAACCTCGGTAGTGCCGCCGCCGATATCAATGACCACGACACCGCTTTTCTCCTCCCTCTCCTTTATGACGGCCATGCCGGAAGCTACGGGCTCAAAGGTCATGCCGTTGATCTCCAGACCGGCCTTTTCGACACACTGCTTGATATTGCGGATTTTGGTCCTCTGACCAACAACAATGTAGGCGCTTCCCCGCATGGTCGTTCCGGCCATACCGATCGGATCCAGAAGTCCCTCCTGATCGTCAACGATAAACTCCTGCGGAATGACGTGAATGATTTCATGATCAATATCCAGATAGCGGATATTGGTCTTGGCCTTTTCCAGAAACCGTTTTACATCGGAATCGTTGACGATACCGGTCTGATTGATACTGATTTCCGAATTACTGTGAATACAGTGAACATGTGCCCCGGAAATCCCGACGTTAACTCCGTTGATACGGATCGACGACTCCCGTTCGGCATCGGCCACAGCCGCTTTGATAGCGGCGACGGTCTTATTGATATTGACAACCGTAGCCCGCTGAAGGCCGTCGGAATTCGAACGCCCTTTACCGAGCACATTGAGTTTACCGATTGCATCTTTCTCGGCAACCACAACGCAGACCTTGGTTGTGCCGATATCAAGACCCACAGCGATATTGCTTTTCAGCATTGTTCTATTCTTGCATGATTATCACAGGGGATTAACCTGTGGTACTTCCGGAGATGCAGGATCCCTGGTAAAAATCCTGTCCCTGAACCTCAAGTCCACAGTATCATAAGTGCCAAAACCTTTTTTTGACACAACCTTTTGCCAGAATATCTCGAATTTTTTCAACTTTTCCTTGAAGTTACCATCATTACCGACAATAAAACGGGTGGGAGCCTGAACTGCTGTGCAAAAGGTCTCGTTGTTGTCAGCGAAGTGGAACTCACGTATCAAGAGAGCCGCATATTCGCTTTCTGAAAGCGCGTCAAGAAACTGCAAAAGCAGAGAGCGGTCGCGCTGGTCAAGCTGCTGCAGGCCATTCGCGGCGGCCTTGAGCCGGCTTATGCCCCTGACCTCCAGCAGTTTCGGCACCCGGGACGCGTAGCCAACTCTGCCGGGAAGCAGAAAACCATCACGGTCAATTGCCATAATCCTGCCGTCAATAACAGTCAACGCCACCGGCACCCGCTCGATAACCTTGATACGGACGATTCCGTTCAGCTCCTTGCTGATCAATGCATCCCTGACATAGGGAAGTGCAACAATCCTTTTTTTCAGTTCAGTCTGATCCAGCGCCTGCAGATTTTGGCCTTGATAACCTTTCAGGCTTGAGGCAAGATCCCTGCGGGAAACAATCGACAATCCGTCAACGACGACCTCTCTGACCACGACCTCTTTTTGCCAGTGCGAAGCATATCGGGCAAGGCCGACAAGGGCTGCAATTACAGCCAGCATCACAAAAAACACCGCCTTCCTGCCGCCGGTATAGGACCGGGCAGCTGAATCGGGCGAATCCCCTCCATCAGCGCCTTGAGGGGCTGCCTCAGCGTTCTGGTCCCGGATAAAATTCCGATCGTTGGAAGATTCAGTATCGGCCATAAAAAAAGGCGTTTTCAACTCTTTGCATGAAAGCGGCACACTTGAACCGGATGCCCTGGTTTCATTTTCACATATTTACAACGCTCTCCATCCCGGCCGGGGAGAGACTCTGATTCAAGTCACTCAGCGAGCATCAAGCTGAGGGGGCGAAAACATCCCTGCAGAACTCTGCCGCACTCGAAGCAAGCCGGGTAATATCTCCTGCACCCATAAAGAGGAGCATGCCGCCGCGAACGGCTTGTTCCTTGACGGCAGCAAAGAGACTCTCCCTGTCCGGAATGAACTCAACCTGCTTGCCACCGGCTTTTCTGACAGCTTCCGCCACCAGACTTCCGTCCACTCCTGGAAAATCCACTGCCTTTTCACGGGATGGATAGACATCGGCGATATAGACAATATCAGCCCTCGACAGGGCCCAGCCATACTCATCGGCAAACTCTTTTGTGCGTGAAAACAGATGAGGCTGAAAAACCGCGATCACTCTGGAATCAAGCCAGCCGGTTTTGGCCGCCTTGACCGTTGCTTTTACTTCAGAAGGGTGATGGGCGTAATCGTCAACAACCATAAGCCCTTTCCCGTTGTCGAATTTTACCTGGAAGCGGCGTCTCATACCGCTGTAGCGTCCCAGACCCGCTATCATCCTTTCGGGCTCGATGCCCAGTTCAAGGCCTGCGGAAAAAGCAGCAAGGGCATTGAGCACATTGTGGCGCCCCGGAACGTTGATGCAGACATTGCGGTACTCACGGCCGTATGCCTGTACGGTAAAGGAGGTTCGGTTTTTTTCCGAAACAATGTCTGAAGCCATTACATCGGCCGGCTCGTCGATGCCGAATGTTTTATAGATGCGGTTCAGCGACGGGATGATTTTTCTGATTTCCGGCCAGTCCACACAACAGATTACCCTGCCGTAAAACGGAACTTTATTGGCGAAGGTAACAAATGCCTGTTTAAGCTCATCCAGCGTGCCGTAGGTATCCATATGCTCTGACTCAAGGCTGTTGACGACAGCAATGGTCGGCGTAAGCTTCAGAAAAGCACGGTCATACTCATCGGCCTCGATAACCATGTATTTTCCCTCTCCGACAACCGTACTGCCTTTGAGATAGTCCGAAATCCCGCCGATCATGACGGTCGGAGACTCTCCGGACTCGATAAGCATGGTGGCGATCATGGCTGTGGTGGTTGTTTTGCCATGCGTACCGGAAATACATATTCCATACTTGTAGCGCATGAGTTCACCAAGCATCTCATCCCGCTTGATTACGGGAATGCCCGCTTTTCGGGCAGCAGTGATCTCAATATTTTCATCAGGGCGTATAGCGGACGAATAGACGACAACATCGCAGAACGCGACCTGCTCGGCCTGATGCCCCTTGTATATGACGGCTCCGTGCTCGACGAGCTTATCGGTCACCTCACCGGTCGATACATCAGAACCGGTCACACCGAACCCTGACTTCAGGAGCAGTTCGGCTATCGCGCTCATTCCCGCCCCGCCGATACCGACTATATGAACGCTTTTGGTCTTCCCGAGTTCCATGAGTTCAATTCCTTAATGTTTTTTAGCAAGAGTTATGATTCTCAGGGCAAGCTGACGGGCAGCATCAGGATAAGCCAGTTTCAGTGATGCCGCGCCCATGCTTTTGAGTTTTGCGCTGTCATGCAGCAGCTTCAGAATGTTTTCGGCAGAATCCCGCTCTCCAAGTCGATTATCCTCGATCACCATGGCGGCACCTTCTTTCTGCAGCGCCCGTGCATTATGACGCTGATGGTCGCCGGTTGCGTAAGGGTAGGGAACAAGAACCGACGGCTTGCCGAGATTGGTCAGTTCAGCAATCGATGAGGCTCCTGCCCTGCACAGCACAAGATCGGCAGCGCTGTAGGCCGCGCCCATCTCTTCAATATACGGAGCAATCCACAGATACGGTGATGCGGGAACCTGCGCTTTTATGCGCTCAAAGTCAAGCGAACCGGTCTGCCAGATGATGTTTGAAGACGCAGTGATCGCAGTGAACCGCTCAAGCACGGCATTGTTGATCGAGCGGGCTCCGCGGCTCCCGCCGAACACAAGCAGCGTAGGGCGGGCATCGCGCAGACCGAAATGCTCTCTTGCTGCTGACTGCGCCAGCAGTTCAAACGATCGGGCCGGATTTCCGGAGACAAACACCCGCTTCGATTTTACAAGAAACCTGCGGGCTTCTTCAAAAGAGAGATGCACTTCACTGGCGAGCCGTGAAAGCAGCTTCGTCGTCACTCCGGGAAACGCATTCTGTTCCTGGATAAGTGTTTTTTTCCGCAGGAGCTGTGCGGCAAGAAGCACCGGCGCACTGACAAATCCGCCGGTACCGACCACCACATCAGGAGCCTCTCTGCCGATCAGGGTAACTGCCCGGCCGACTGCGGCGACAAATCCGGCAAGCACACCGATATTATTGACTATGTCGGCGGGAGAAAATCCTCTTTTAAGACCTTTTACCGGTATCAGATGAAGCCGGTAACCGAGTCTCGGCACTTCGGTCGCCTCGATACCTCCCGTGGTTCCGGCAAATGACACACTGGTGTCCGCTGAAAGTTTGCGGAGTTCTGCCGCCATGGCTACTGCCGGATATAAATGTCCGCCGGTTCCGCCGCCGGCAAAAAGAACCTTCATGATGCGCTCCTTTCAGACGTGTCGGCAGGAACGGAGCGTCCAAGCGCCCGCTTCTTGTGCCGTGAGATGCTCACGAGAATACCGACCCCGAGCGAGTTGAAGAGCAATGCCGTACCTCCATAGCTGATAAAAGGAAGCGCGACGCCTGTGGTCGGCAGGAGATGGCACGCGACAGCAATATTGATGAAAGCAAAAAGAGATATCGCTATGGTAATACCGCTGGCAACATATTTACCGAAATTATCGGGAGCATGCTTGGCAATGATAAGGCCGCAGAAAAAAAATCCCGCAAAGAGTGCGATGACGGCAAGCGTTCCGACAAATCCGTACTCCTCGCCGACAACAACAAAAACGAAATCGTTATAGGAGAGCGGCAGATAGAGCTGCCTCTGCTTGCTGGCACCTATACCGAGGCCGAACAGCCCTCCGTTTCCAAGCCCGATCAATGCCTGAACTACCTGATAACTCATCGCTTTTTCGTCCCCGCTGAAAAAAGAGATCAGACGGGCTACACGGTAGGGTGCCGCAATGGCAAACACGACTGCGACAGGTATCAGGGGCAGGGCTGTAGTCACCAGATGGCGGATACTGACTCCGCCAATGAACATCAGCATGAAACCTATCATGGCGATAAGCGACGCGGTACTGAAATTCGGTTCAAGTGCAACCAGGCACACTACCGTCATCAGAATGGTAAGCAGCGGGTAGTATGAATTGTTGAGGTCCTTTATATATCCCTGTTTTTCACTGATGAGTCTGGAAAAATGAAAGATCACGGCATATTTGGCAAAGTCGGATACCTGGAACTTAAGCGGCCCGAACCCGATCCAGCGAGCTGCGCCCGAAATGATGCCGACGGCTTTCATGGCCAGAAGCAGGGTCAGAAGCACTACGCTCGCAATTAGAATGATTTTGCTGGTCTTCCAGAAAACATGATAGTCGAGTTGCGCAAAAAGCACAATGGTGCCTATGCCGAGAAGCGAAAAAACGAGCTGCCGCCATAAAAAATACTCGGCACTCGAATACTTGGTTTCAGCCCATCCGGCTCCGCTGCTGTAGACAACCACAATACCGATGCACATGAGAATGGCAACAATAAGCAGCAGCAGTTTTCCGGCAACACCCTCCCCGCGGGAAGGAAGCGCAATATCTTCCGAAGCTGAGCCCACTTCAGCGGGCTGATTTTGAAGAGCTTTCAACATGGCTGTAACTGATGAACGCATTCTTTAAATGTCCTGCCGCGCTCCTCGAAATTCAGGAACATGTCAAAACTTGAGCACCCCGGCGAAAAAAGAACGGTATCTCCCGGTTCTGCTGCCTTGCGGGCAATCGAAACTGCCCCGGCAAGCGATTCGGCCGTTTTGACGGCAACGATTCCGTCGAAAGAAGAAACTATCTTTTCCTGTGATTCGCCGATAGCAACCAGAAGAGTCACTTTTTTTCTGACCAGCTCGGCAATTGTCGAATAATCATTGCCTTTATCCCTGCCGCCGGCAATAAGCACCACCCTGCCGGGCGATGCGACAAGGGCCTGACGCATGGCATTGATGTTCGTCGCTTTTGAGTCGTTTACCCAGCCGGTACCATCGATCGTGGCAACAAATTCCTGACGATGCTCTACGCCGTCGAACTCTCTGAGCACCGAACGCACAACTTCGCCCTCAATGCCCAATGCACTGGAAACCGCGACTGCCGCAAGCACATTATAGATATTGTGTCGTCCGCGAAAACTGTTTTTCAGAAAATCCGAAGTTACGGCAACCCGCTCTTCACCCTCAGCTTTACGCACAACAATCGCATCGCCGTCAAGAACTACCGTGCGTCGATCAATCCCGTTGCCTGCCGGCTCATCCATGCCGAACGGAACAATCCGGAATGGAAAGCGAGCTGATTCAGCTGTAAAATGTTCACGGAGAAGGGGATCATCCTCATTATAGATAAGCGTGTCATTCGCCCCCTGATTTGCGTATATCCGGAACTTCGCGGCCGCATACCGGCTGATATCACCTTCATAACGGTCGAGATGGTCAGGGGTGATATTGGTGATCACGGCAACATCGGGCCTGAACGTAAAGCATCGTTCGAGCTGGTAACTGCTGAGTTCCACAACGGCAACGTCACCGGCACCCATCTCCGGAACCATCGATGAAAAGGGGATGCCTATGTTGCCGACGCTGAAAGCCCTGTATCCATTTTTAAGTCCGTCTGCTTCGCAGATACGGTGAACAAGCGTCGATGTGGTTGTTTTACCGTCAGTACCGGTTATACCCACAACTCTTGCCCGGCAGTACAGGGCGGCAATCTCAATTTCGCTGTAGAGCGCAATCCCTCTTGCCTGCATCTCCTTCACTACCGCAGCATGCTGCGGTATGCCGGGGCTGATAACACAGAAATCGGCATCGTATACGCCTTCTGAATGACCTTCCTGCTCAAAAGCAATTCCGGCTTTCTTGAGTCGTGAAGCCTCCTCCGGCCCGATTCTGCCCAGCTCGCTCAGCAGCACTGCCGCGCCCTGGCGGCGAAGCAGTTCCGCTGCTGCAATTCCGCTCTTTCCGGCACCAAGAACCGATACTTTTTTTCCTGAAAGATGCATTGCCGTTAACGTAGTTTTAAGGTCATGAGACTGGCAAGAAAAAAGAGAATCGTCACAATCCAGAACCTGATGACAATCTTCTGTTCAGCCCACCCTTTCAACTGAAAATGATGATGCAGAGGGGCCATGAGAAAAATCCGGCGTCCCTGGCCAAATCTCATTTTTGAGTACTTGAAATAGAGAACCTGAACGGAAACCGAGAGCGTTTCAAGAAAAAATATTCCGGCAAGAATCGGAAGAAGCAGCTCTTGCTTGATGAGCAGCGCAATGACCGCAATAGCGCTGCCGAGCGCAAGGGAGCCGGTATCGCCCATGAAAATTTCGGCAGGATTGGAGTTGAACCATAAAAAGCCCACACAGGACATGACTATGGCCATACAGACTACAGCTATTTCACCCCCGCCGGGTATAAACGGAATATTGAGATAGGTTGCATAGACAGCATTTCCCGCCAGGTAGGAAAAACCGCCGAGCGCCATGACCACGATGGCGGAACTGCCCGAGGCAAGACCGTCGAGACCATCGGTCAGATTAACCGCATTTGACACGGCCGTGATGATAAAGATGACAATCGGTATATAAAAAATACCATAGTCAATGGTAAGATGTTTGAAAAACGGCACTGATGTCGTTGAAAGCAGCACCGAAAAAGCCGGATCGAACCAGGTATAAAGACCTATCACGAGACCGAGTGAGACCTGTCCGATCAATTTGTAACGGGCTGAAAGTCCACCCTTGATTTTCAGCACAACCTTGCGGTAATCATCAATGAAGCCGATGACGCCCATCCAGAGAACGGCGAGCATGATCAGCCATACATGAGGATCATTGAATTTGGACCAGAGCAGTATGGACGCCTCAATGGAAAAAATAATGAGCAGTCCGCCCATTGTAGGCACCTCTTTTTTCTTCCGGTGTTCCGGAGGAGCTTCCTCCTTGACCGGCTCTATGAAGCGGGATTTCAGATACCTGATAAATCCGGGGCCGATAAACAGGGTGATCAGCAGCGCCGTGATTGCCGCAGCACTCGCCCTGAACGTCAGATATTCAATAACCCGGAGTACCGGCGGATGGAACATATCATTGATGTACTTCAACAGATAATAAAGCATACTGTCCTTACCTGGTTTTTGTTCGTGCGTTAATGAGCGGTTCGACCACCTGCTCGAGCTTCATTCCCCTTGACCCCTTGAACAGCAGAACATCGCCATCCTGCACCACGTCAATCAGTGCGTCGAGCAGCGCTTCGCGGCTCGTGAAATGGCCCCGGCAACAGTCCTGTGCCTCCCGGCAGATCAATCGGGCCTTCTCTCCGAAAGCAAACAGCATATCAACACGGCTCCCGAGAATATAGCGGCCAATCGTTTCATGTTCAACATCTCCGGCTGCTCCAAGTTCAAGCATATCGCCAAGAACAGCAATACGCTTTCCTGCGCAGGATATATCACAGAGGGTATCGATCGCCAGACGCATGGAATCGGAATTGGCGTTATAGGTGTCGTTGAGAATCCGTATCCCGCCGGCATCCATTACTTCCAGCCGCTTCCAGCCGGGAGCCGGTACCAGGCGCTCAAGCCCTTCCCTGATGAGCGGCAGGGTGAGGCCGAAATGCAGCCCTACTGCCGCCGCTGCAACGGCATTGATGACATTGTGCTTGCCGGTAAAGTTCAGGGTAACCGGTTCTGAAGAGGAAGCGGAACATAAAACAAATGCAATGCGGCCATCATGCTCAACCGTGATATCCCTTGCCCAACAAAGCTCTCCGGGACGTTCGGCCGTTCCGTATATGATCGGTTCTTCAATTTCGTTTCCTGCAGCAATAAGACGGGAATCATCGGCATTGATAAAACAGGTGCCGCCGCTCCGGCGCATATAGTCGAACAACTGTGCTTCTGCTTTGGCAACTCCGTCAAGATCTATAAGAAACTCAAGGTGCTCATGACCGATGTTGGTCAACAGGCCGTGGGTCGGCATGGCTATATCGGCAAGCTCGGCCATCTCTCCCGGATGGTTGATTCCGACTTCGACCACCGCAATACCGGTATCCTCCCTGAGCTGCAGCAGAGTAAGCGGTACGCCGAGATGATTGTTCCTGTTTCCCTGGCTCATATGAACCTTGAAACCGGTTCCAAGTACCGAGGCAACCATCTCTTTTGTCGTGGTTTTACCATTGCTTCCGCCGATAGCCACCACGGGGATGGAAAACGTGTTTCGATAGCGTGTTGCGAGCTGCTGGAGGCCAGCGACGGGATCCTGCGCTACAATAAAGCCTTTTCCTGCCGGAGGCTGAGGCGACCCTTCAGCTTCATACCACTCGCGGCTGACCATGGCCCAGTGCGCACCTTTTTCAAATACACTGCTTATATAGCGGTGTCCGTCCGTTCTCTCACCCTTCAGGGCTATGAACAGTTCCCAGCCTTTCACCTCCCGTGAATCGATGACCACTACCGGAGCGGCAATGCTTGAAGGCGGGGCGTCGAGTAACCCAACCACAACCTCACCAGCCATCCGGAAATCATCAATACTCAGCACCCCTTTCATCTCGTACTCTCCTTACCCGGTTGTCCGGTACAGTTGTCCTGCATACAGGTTAACAATAGCTCCCGATCCGAAAAAAACTCTTTCCGGCCGGCAATTTCCTGATACTTCTCATGACCCTTTCCCGCCACGAGAAGTATATCTCCCGATTCAAGCAGCGAGACTGCATGCCTGATGGCCTCGCCGCGATCGCATATTCTTGTATAACGGGCACCGGTGATACCCCGCTCAATTTCATCAAGTATCGCTTCCGGATCCTCATCTCTCGGATTATCGGACGTAATGATAACCTCATCGGCAATTTCCGATGCGATACGACCCATTTCAGGGCGCTTGGTTCTGTCTCTGTTGCCGCCGCATCCGAACACGACTACAAGACGCGAGTTCTCACTCTTCAATTCACTGAGAGCTGTAAGCACCTTGCAGAGAGCATCCGGAGTATGGGCATAATCAACAAAAGCGCTCCATCCGACAAGGTTGTCTGTTACCCGCTCCATACGTCCTTCAACCGCGCTGACTTCCGAAAGGGCATGGCCAATGTCGCTGGGATCAAGGCCCATACCGAAACCAACGGCCGCAGCCTCAAGCATATTCATGACATTGAAGATCCCCGGCAGCCTGACCTGCATGGAAACAACCGATGCAGGAAAATGCAGCATGACACTGTGTGCGGCCAGCGTGCTTTGGGTGATCTCAGCCCGAAATCGCTTGCCGCATTCGGAAATGGAACCGTCACCGGAGCTCAGGCTGCAGCAGAATATTTTTTCGGGCGCTACCCGTTCCGCCATCCGGGGAGCCGCCGGGTCGTCGCAGTTGATTACCGCAAAACCTTCCGGACTGAGCTGGTCGAACAGCAGCTGTTTGGCAGAAGCATAGGCCTCCATGGTATCATGAAAGTCAAGATGCTCCATGGTCAGATTAGTGTATACTGCCGCATGAAACCGGATACCGTAAACCCTCTTCAACATGAGCGCATGGGAGGAAACCTCCATGACGACAGCCCTGCAGCCAGAATCAACCATCTGGCGAAAAAGGGCATGCAGCCCGTGAGCCTCAGGAGTAGTGCGGTCAAGCGGGATGTCGCGATCTGCAATGCGGCAGAGATTGGTGCCGATATAGCCGGCAGGAATCCCGTTCGCATTGAGCATGGCCGTAATCAGCTTTGCCGTCGTGGTCTTGCCGTTGGTACCGGTAACCCCGATAATATGCAGCTGGTCTGCCGCCTTGCCGTAAAAAATTCCGGCGGCTTCGGCAAGGGCCTGGCGTGCATCCGAAACCTGAATAAAAAGGGCTGATGATGAACCGGTATCCGGTGGAAATTCCTCGCAGATAACCGCTTTGGCTCCGCGATCCAGAGCACTTTTGATAAAGCGGTGCCCGTCCGTACAATAACCTCTTACCGCCACAAACAACGAACCGGCAAGCATCTCCCGGGAATCACTGGACACAATACTGACAGGCCCTTCGGCCTTGAGATTTCCTTTCAGAGCCAGATAAGTAATGCCTCCGAGCAGCTCTTCAAGCTGCACAGCCTCCCTGTTAAAACTCTGTGTGACGGCGCTCATATGGTTTTCCGGTTTCTGTTGCCTGGTGAAAGCGTCACCCTTATGATCTGAGACTTGGCAACCATTTTGCCGGGAACAACGCTCTGACGGACAACGACATCGTCCAGGTCGCCGGAATATTCCATCTCAAGCTGGAGCCATTTGAGCATTCGCTGGGCATCGCGGCCCTTAAGACCGATAAGTTCAGGTACGGCAATCGTTACCGCAGAATCAACGAATGCCTGCTCGGGTGAACGGAAGGCAAGATTCTTCTGCATCTCTTCAGAACAGGCAATCATTCTCGAACCGATTCCGGAAAAAACCGGAGCGGCAACAGTTGCAGCGTAATAGGCCGTCCGCGGATTTTCAACAAGCACAATAATGGCGTAAAGGGGTGACTCAACAGGGAAAAAGCCGACGAACGATGAGACATAAACCGGATTTGCGTAAGAACCTCCGGCAGCACGCCGGGCCGTGCCGGTCTTGCCGGCAACGCTGATTCCGGGCAGCGATGCATTTTTTGCCGTTCCGCTGTCTACAACTGCTTTGAAATACTCGCGTCCAAGATATCGAGCCGTTTCCGGCGTAACCACCTGGCGGACTTTTTCGGGAACAGTCTCCCGGACAACCTTGCCCTCCGCGTCTATGACCTTCTTGATAATGAAAGGTCTCATCAGCGCGCCATTATTGGCTATGGCGGCATATGCCTGCAGAATCTGCAGCGGAGTGGTCATAACCTGATAACCATATCCCATCCAGGGAAGCGTAGTCCTGTCCCAGCGGGCGAGCGGGCGAACTCTGCCGGGCGACTCGCCAATCAGCCCGATCCCGGTTTTAACGCCAAAACCGAAATTACGCGTATAGGCATTGAACTTTTCACTTCCTACAGCCATGGCAGTCTTTGCCGCGACAATATTGCTTGACTGCATGATCGCCTGCCGGAACGTTATATTACCATACGGTTCGTGATCACGGATGCTGAGATTATAGATTGGCATCACCCCATTATTGGCGAAAACCATATCCGTAGCCTTTCTTTTCAAAACCTCGGTTGCCGCCGCAGCCATGACCAGCTTGAAGGTCGAACCCGGCTCATAACTGTCTGTCACCGCGCGGTTACGCGACCGCTCCGGAGTCCAGGAGCCTCTCTGGTTGAGATCAAAAACCGGATTGTTGGCCATAGCAAGAATCTCTCCGGTACGCACATCCATCACAATGCTTGCCGCAGCATCGGCATTAAAGCGCTCAACCGCTTTTTTCAGCTCGTCTTCCACAATGCTTTGTATATCGGCATCGAGAGTCAGCTGTACGGTATTGCCTTTAACCGCATCCTGCTGTTTGGCATCAGGAGCAGGATAGCGGGCTCCGGTGGCGGAGCGCTGAAAAATTCTCGTGCCGTCGCGCCCCTGCAGCATTTTGTTAAGCTGCAGTTCAAGACCGCTGCTCCCTACGTTTTTGCTGTCGGTAAAACCAATCACCTGAGATGCGACATTCAGGTAATAGCGCTGCTGCTCCTTGTCAGACCATACTCCGGGAATCTTTTCCTGCATGAGCGGAAGCGCTCTTGCAACAGGAATTTTACGGCCCAGCACAATGGTTCCTTTCGGGCGCCGCAACGCTTTGAGGAGAGCAAACCTGTTGACGCCAAGATGGCGGGAAAAAAGCGTTGCAACTTTAGCGGAATTATCAAAGGTCTTCTGCTTGCCGCTTTTGCGGTCAACAACAGCTTTGCCTTTTGCATTAAACAATGGCGATTTTCTTACAATGGCAGGATCGGCATAAAATGAGACCGATTCAATGCTCTCGGCAAGCATACGTGAGCGCCGGTCGAGAATGACACCACGCTGCGCAGTTTCAGTCACCACGCGTTCGTACTGACGAGCTGCTTTTTTTCTGTACTTGTTGACATTGATAACCTGGATGCTGAGCAGCATACCGATTATTGCCGCAATAAATGCCGAAAAAACGAGTACCACAATACCAAGCCGCAAGCCGAACTCATGATTGTCCGGCCTCCCTGTATTCTGCTCTTCACTCATAGAGCAATTCCGTTCATGTGGCGGCAGATCATTCAAGGCTCAAGTTTGACCGAAGGCACACTGGACGGCGCGAGACCCAGAGCTTCAGCAGTTTGCGCGATATTATGAATACTATGCAACTCATGTACTTTCAGTTCCTGTGATGTTATGACGCTGGAGGTCATCTGTATCTGCTCCCGAAGCTGTTCATTCTCTTTGGCAAGATTGATTATCGCAAGGGTATTATGGGTCTGAAACAGAAAAACCCCTGTGCCGGCCAGAAGGTACAAAAAAGAGCGCAACCGCAACAGTGAACCGATATCAAAATCCAACAGATCGTTCTCATGTTTCCCTGAGCTGTTCACTCTGCCGGGAGCAGCCGAAAAACCCGGCCTCCAGGATGCTGCCTGAGTTTCAGCTTCCTGATAGGGATCCATAACCCTGACGGGAGCGAACTGCTCATCCGGGACCTTTTCACCCATTGCCTTGATGCCTTCCCGCAGTTTGTTGAAGGAAGAGATAAATACGTTATCAGCACTCACCGGGACCTCCCTCTGGATGTTTTTCAATGACCCTCAATTTTGCGCTTCTTGCTCTTGTGTTTGACTCTATCTCCCCTGAAGTTGCAATCAGTGGCTTGCGGGTAACCAGCTTTATGGAGCCGCGGTGAAGAGGCTCTCTCAACCCCACCCCTTTTGGCCCCCAGTCGTCACGGGCTTTTTCTGCAAAAACGGTTTTCACGATCCGGTCTTCGAGTGAGTGATAGCTGATTACGGCCATCCGGCCCTCAGCCTCAAGAGATTCAATACCGCTGTAAAGCGCCTCACGAAGTACATCAAGCTCACGATTCACTTCGATTCTCAACGCCTGAAACACTCTGGAAAGGGTTTTGATGACATTATCCCCGCCATAGGCGATCGCACGTATTATTCCTGCAAGCTCTTCTGTGTTGCTGATTGCCCCATGCTTCAATCGATATGCAACAATCGCCCTCGAAATCCCCCGGCTTTTCGGCTCCTCTCCATATCGGTAAAATATGCGTGCAAGCTCCCGCTCATCATACGTATTGACAATATCTGCGGCACTCAATGCCGAACTGGTGTTCATCCTCATATCCAGAGGCCCTTGCCGCATATAGCTGAACCCCCGCTCCGGGGTGTCGATCTGAAACGATGATACCCCGAGATCCAGAAGAATTCCCGTGACTTTCGGCGTAAGACCCTTTTCGGCACACACCCTTCCGATCACGCTTGTCATTTCCTCGAAATTCCCTTTGACAAGCACCGTATGCGCCTGAAACTCCTGAAGCGCTTCAGCGGCCTGCCGGAGGGCGGCATCGTCCTGATCGATGCCGATCAAAAGAGAGTCTTTGATGAATCCGGACTTCTGGAGTGACTGGAGAATCGCCCGTGAATGACCTCCGCCTCCAAGGGTTCCGTCAATATATATACCCGGTTTTCTGACCAGGAGAGTAACGATTTCTTCGGCAAGCACCGGAACGTGAAAATTATCCTGCGCCATATCCGTTAAAAATACCTTCCGGCAAGTGCAGCAAAGCGGCCGGCACTCTCCTGCAGCACACTGGAAAGCTGCTTCGGGTCCCAGACAATCATTTTCGTATCGGCACCGATAATCACAACATCCCTCGAAATGCCCGCATGCTCAAGAAACTCCCTTGACAGAGCAACCCGACCCTGACGGTCGATCCCGACGATTTCAAGACTTTCATACATCAATGTTTTCAGGAGGCGCTCTTCTGGATTAAAGTCCGAAAGAGCTGAGATGGTTTTGCGGATACCGCTCCAGATGAACGGTTCATAAAGCTCAAGTGAGTGGTCGGGCGCTTTCATTATATAGAGCTCTTCTATCTGCCCGGCGCCATTATCGCTGGTGCCCTCAGACACAGAGTGGCCAAACTTCCGGCGAAACCTTACAGGAATCATCAGCCGCCCTTTATCATCGACAGCATGCAGTTCTTTTCCTATAAAGCCGGCCATTATGGCAATTTCAGTTAGCTCTGTTAGCAGATATTACCCCCTGACCCGCCCTATATACCCGAACGGCGGCATAAAAAAAGTGAAAAAAGCCAAACAGGACAATCATCCCCATTTTTTACCATTTTCCACCACTATAAAATGTATAAAAAAGGATGCACTAAAAAAATATTCATCTATTTTATACTGTGCTTCGTATGCGTATTTTTAAAGGCAGATCCCCCCATGAAAACAGGACCGAGTGAATTCGTGGTGGACGGTTACAACCTGATCCACAAGCTTTTTCCATCACCGGCGACAATGTCGCTGGAGCTTCTGCGTCAGGAAACAGAAAAAAAACTCCTCAAATTTCAGCGACAGAATAACTGCCCGGTCACCATCGTCTATGACGGCAAAGGAAGTTCGAGGGAGCATGCTATTGTAATGCCGCTCCACATTGTGTTTACCCCGGCCGCAACAAGCGCCGATCAATGGATTATTGAATACGTAAAATCGTTGAACACAAGAGTAAAAAAGGTTACTATTATAAGTTCGGATGATGAAATACGCCGCTACACCGCGGCATTCGGCGCAAAGAGTATAAAATCGGAGTTATTTGCCTCTCATCTGAAAAAAAACGAAACTGCCATTTCGATAACGGAAGGACGCAACCGCACCGGACTCTGCTCCGTCATCGAAAAAACTTTCAATGGAGAGCTGCTGAGCGATCGGGAAGTTGATCAATGGGCCCGGCTGTTTGCCCGGGGCAGGTCGTAGACACAATTATTATAATAATCCTGTTGGACAGCAACAGGCTCACTTATTAACTATTTTTATCATAATGCCGCAGAGTACCGTCAACAATACAGCGCATAGGCAGGAGCTTGACGAATGGAGAAAAAAAATCGACGTCATCGACCAGCAGTTATCATCCCTGATCTGCCAGAGGCTGCATTGCGCTCAAAATATCAGCTCATTAAAATCAAGAATCGGTGAGCAGGTTCTCCAGCCTGAAAGGGAAAAAGAGGTGCTGAACAATGTGCTGAATCATGCTGATTCGCCCCTCACATCTCTGGCACTGGAAAAAATCTACCGCTGCATCATTGAAGAGAGCCGCCTTTTTCAGCATGAATGGAAAAGCAGTCAGCCGGATATACATACCAGCTAACCGGGTTCTCTTAAAATGGCATCAAAAAAAGCTTCGTTAAAAAAACCGTTTTTAGCCATTGCTGTAATTCTGACGACAGCAATGGCCTGCTTTTTCTTTATCCCCGGACTCAACACGGCCTCAACAGCGACAAAGCTTGTCGTTCACAGGGGAACTGGATTTATACCTATTGTCGAGCAGCTCTATCGAAACGGTTCGATTAAAAACAAGTGGCCGGTACTTATAACCGGCCAAATGATTCCCCGACTGCACAACATCA
>Ga0326726_10000717_pt1 | contig 30402 bp, 31 predicted proteins | sample MHFenrmetagenome_2_FD_207603 | JGI IMG/M metagenome (GOLD analysis project Ga0326726, IMG submission 207603) | Lab enriched peat soil microbial communities from Michigan Hollow, Ithaca, NY, United States - MHF15MN | ecosystem: Environmental > Terrestrial > Soil > Wetlands > Peat | place: USA...
AGCCGGCTCTCCAGCTGCGCCTCGAACGACAGCGGCACGTGCACCGCCATCTGGTCGCCGTCGAAGTCGGCGTTGAACGCCGCGCACACCAGCGGGTGGATGCGGATCGCCTTGCCCTCCACCAGCACCGGCTCGAACGCCTGGATGCCGAGGCGGTGCAGCGTCGGCGCGCGGTTCAGCAGCACCGGGTGATCCTGGATGATCTCCTCCAGGATCTCGTAGACCTCCGGGCTCTCGCGCTCGACGATCTTCTTGGCCCGCTTGACGGTCTCGGCGATCCCCTTCTCCACCAGGCGATGGATGATGAACGGCTTGAACAGCTCGACCGCCATCGTCTTGGGGAGGCCGCACTGGTGCAGCCGCAGCTCCGGGCCGACCACGATGACCGAGCGGCCGGAGTAGTCCACGCGCTTGCCGAGCAGGTTCTGCCGGAACCGCCCCTGCTTCCCCTTCAGCATGTCGGACAGCGACTTCAGGGGGCGCTTGCCGCGACCCCGGATCGCCTTGCTGCGGCGCCCGTTGTCGAACAGCGCGTCCACGGCCTCCTGCAGCATGCGCTTCTCGTTGCGCAGGATGACCTCCGGCGCGCGGTGCTGCATCAGCTTCTGGAGCCGGTTGTTCCGGTTGATCACCCGCCGGTAGAGGTCGTTGAGGTCCGAGGTGGCGAAGCGCCCGCCGTCCAGCGGCACCAGCGGCCGGAGATCGGGCGGGATGACCGGGATCACGTCGAGGATCATCCACGCCGGGTTGTTGCGGACGTCGCCGTTCTCGCCCGAGTTGCGGAACGCGTCCACGACCTTGAGCCGCTTGAGGAGCTGCTTCTTGCGGTGCTGGCTGGTCTCCGTGGTGACGTCGGCGCGGAGCTTCTCCGACACCTTGTCCACGTCCAGCCGCTCGAGCAGGGTCCGGAGCGCGGGCGCGCCGATGTCCGCCTTGAAGGCGCTGTCCCCGGTCTCGCGCGCCTTCTGCCTGAGCGCCAGGTACTCGTCCTCGTCCAGCAGCTGCTTCTCCTCCACTTCCTGCTGGCCCGCGTCGAGCACCACGTAATTGGTGTAGTAGATCACCCGCTCGAGGTCGCGCAGCGTGACGTCGAGCAGGTTCGCCATCGGGCTCGGCAGGGTCTTGAAGAACCAGATGTGGGCGACCGGCACCGCCAGCTCGATGTGTCCCATCCGCTCGCGCCGCACCTTCGACAGCGTCACCTCGACGCCGCAGCGGTCGCAGATCACGCCGCGATAGCGGATCCGCTTGTACTTCCCGCAGTGGCACTCCCAGTCCTTCACCGGGCCGAAGATGCGCTCGCAGAACAGCCCGTCCCGCTCGGGCTTGAAGGACCGGTAGTTGATCGTCTCGGGCTTGGTCACCTCGCCCCACGACCACCAGGTGCGCTGGCCCTGCATCTCGAGGCGCTCGCGCTCCTTCGGGTCCTTGGGCCCCCGGATCTCCTCGGGGGAGGCGATCCGCACCTGGATGAAGTCGAAGCTGGACCCGGTCCGCTCGCGCGGGCTGCGGAAGTCGATCATCGGCTACTCCTCACCGTCTTCGGTGGTGCCCAGCATCACGCGGATGCCGAGGGCCTGCAATTCCTTCACGAGGACGTTGAACGACTCGGGGATGCCGGGCTCGGGCAGGTTCTGCCCCTTCACGATCGCCTCGTACACCCGGCTGCGGCCGTTCACGTCGTCGGACTTCACGGTCAGGATCTCCTGCAGCGTGTGCGCCGCGCCGTACGCCTCGAGCGCCCACACTTCCATCTCGCCGAACCGCTGGCCGCCGAACTGCGCCTTGCCGGCGAGCGGCTGCTGCGTCACCAGCGAGTACGGGCCGATCGAGCGCGCGTGGATCTTGTCGTCCACCAGGTGCGACAGCTTCATCATGTAGATGGAGCCGACGGTCACCTCGCTCTGGAACGGCTGGCCGCTGCGCCCGTCGCGGAGCCGCGCCTTCCCGGTGGCCGTGAGGCCGGCCAGCGCGAGCAGCTCGGCCGTGGAGGCGTCCACGTCGGCCTCCGACTTCTTGCCGAGCAGCGCCGCCAGCGCCGGATGCCCCGCGGCTTCCAGCGCCGCCTCGGGCGAGCCGTGCTTCGCCAGCTGGCTCTCGGCCGCCTTGATGCCCTTCTTGAGCTCCGTCTTCTGGGCCTTGGTGATCTCCTCGTCGCCCAGCAGCCCCTCCTGCCCTTCGACTTCGGCCTTCCAGCGGGCGATCTCGCGCTCGCCGATTTCCTTCGCCGCCGCCGCCAGGAAGTCGCGCACGCCGTGGTACAGGTCGCGCGTCTCCTGGCTGGACGCGCGGCTGCCCAAGGCGCCGAGCTTCACCGAAGTGAGGTCCGGGCGGTCGCCGTTGGTGCCGGCGACGCGGCGCACGTCTTCGAGGAGCAGCGTGATCCGCTCGGCACTCAGCTCGGGCACCTTGGCGGACAGCCGCAGCGCCTGCGAGGCCCAGAACAGCCCGGTGAGCCGGAGCAGCAGCCCGATCTCGTTCTCGTTGGCCCCCTGGAAGACCGGCGTCTTGGCCGTGAAGCCCAGCAGCCCGGCGCACCACCCCAGGTGAGTCTCGAGGATCTGGCCGACGTTCATGCGGCTCGGCACGCCGAGCGGGTTGAGCACGATGTCCACCGGGCGCCCGTCGGGGAGGAACGGCATGTCCTCCTCCGGCACGATGCGCGCGATGATGCCCTTGTTCCCGTGGCGGCCCGCCATCTTGTCGCCGACCGAGATCTTGCGCTTCTCCGCGCAGTAGACCTTCACCAGCTGGATGACGCCCGGAGGCAGCTCGTCCGGCTGGAGGATGTTGTCGATCTGCCCTTCCGCCTTCTCTTCGAGCTTGGCGCGCTCGTTGCCAGCGGCCTCGCTGATCTGCCGGATGCTCTCGTTGGCCGTCTTCGAGGACACGCGCAGCGTCTTGAGGTCCACGTCGGCGAGGTTGATCCCCTCCAGCACCGGCTTGGTCAGCTTGGTGCCGGCGGGGAGGTATTCCTCGACCGTGCCCGCCTTGAGGCAGAGCGCGACGTCCTGCCCGAGCAGCTGCTGGAGCAGGTCCTCGTGCAGCGCCGCGGTCACGCGCGCCTTCTCCTCCGCCTCGAGCCGGCGCACCTCGCCGATCCGCTCGCCGCGGTCCTTCTCCACCACCTGGTCCTCGACGCGCGAGAAGATCTTGACGTCGATGACCACGCCTTCCATCCCCGGCGGCACCTTGAGGGACGAGTCCTTCACGTCCTTGGCCTTCTCGCCGAAGATGGCCGTCAGCAGCTTCTCTTCGGGGGACAGCTCGGTCTCGCCCTTGGGCGTGATCTTGCCGACCAGGATGTCGCCCGGCTTGACGTGCGCGCCGATCCGGACGATGCCGCGCTCGTCGAGGTCCACCAGCGACTCCTCGGCGACGTTCGGGATCTCGCGGGTGATCTCCTCCTGGCCCCGCTTGGTGTCCCGGACGTGCAGCTCCAGCTCCTGGATGTGGATGGACGAGTAGACGTCCTCCTTGACCAGGCGCTCCGAGAGCACGATGGCGTCCTCGAAGTTGTGCCCGTACCACGGCATGAAGGCGACCAGCACGTTGGCGCCGAGCGCGAGCTCGCCGCCTTCGGTCCCCGCGCCGTCGGCGATCACCTGCCCCGCCGCGACCTTCTGCCCCTGCCGCACCACCGGCCGCTGGTTGATGGCGGTGTCCTGGTTGGTGCGCCAGAACTTCTTGAGCCGGTACCGGTCGTGCTGGGTGAGCCGCGCCAGCGGATGCTCGATGCGGCGCGCGTCCTCCGAGCCGGTGTCCACGATGATCTCGTCGGCGGTCACGCGCTTGATGACGCCCGCGCGCCGCGCCACCACCACCGCCCCGGAGTCGGCGGCCACCTTCGCCTCCAGCCCGGTGCCGACCAGCGGCGCCTGCGGGGCGAGGAGCGGCACCGACTGCCGCTGCATGTTCGAGCCCATCAGGGCGCGGTTGGCGTCGTCGTGCTCCAGGAACGGGATCAGGGCCGCGGCGATGGACACGAGCTGCTCCGGCGCCACGTCCATGTAGTCCACGCGATCCGGGGGCAGCATCGGGTAGTCGTCCCGCTTGCGGCACAGCACCATCTCGTCGCGGAAGGTGCCGTCGGGGTTCACCGCGGTGTTGGCCTGCGCGACGGCGAAGTCCTCCTCCTCGGAGGCCGACAGCCAGCGGACCTCCTCGGTGACCTTCCCGTCCTTCACCACCCGGAGCGGCGTCTCGATGAAGCCGAGGTCGTTGACGCGCGCGAAGGTCGAGAGGCTGGTGATGAGCCCGATGTTCGGGCCTTCCGGCGTCTCGATCGGGCACATCCGCCCGTACTGCGAGTAGTGGACGTCGCGCACCTCGAAGCCGGCGCGCTCGCGGGTGAGGCCGCCGGGGCCCAGCGCGCTGAGCCGGCGCTTGTGCGTCAGCTCGGCGAGCGGGTTGGTCTGGTCCATGAACTGCGACAGCTGCGACGACCCGAAGAACGCCTGGATCACCGCGCTCACCGTCCGCGCGTTGACCAGGTCGTCGAGGGTGATCTTCTCGGGATCGTTGTTGATGCTCATCCGCTCCTTGATGAGCCGCGCCATGCGCGAGAGGCCCACCGAGAGCTGGTTGGCGATCAGCTCGCCGACCGACCGCACCCGGCGGTTGCCGAGGTGGTCGATGTCGTCGGTGTGGCCGCGCCCCTCGTGCAGCTCGATGAGGTAGCGGACGATCGCGATGAAGTCGTCCTGCGTCAGCACCGTGTGGCCGGGGGGCAAATTCACGCCCAGCCGCTGGTTGATCTTGTAGCGCCCCACCCGCCCGAGGTCGTAGCGCTTGGGCGAGAAGAACAGCCGCTCGAGCGCGCTCCGCGCCGTCTCGACGTTCGGCGCCTCGCCGGGGCGGAGCAGCGAGTAGATCTGCTGCAGCGCCTCGGCCTCGTTGGCGGTCGGGTCCTTGGCCAGCGTGTTCTTGATCAGCGGCGACTCGCCGCGCCCCGCCGGGAGGAAGACGTCCACCTTGAGGACGCCCGCCTTGCGGAGCCGCTTGCGCATCGCGTCGCTCAGCTCCTTGCCCCGCTCGGCCAGCACCTCGCCGGTCGAGGGATCGGCGACGTCGAAGGCCAGCACATGCTTCTGCTCGCGCTCGCGCAGCGCCTGCGGGATGTCATCCTCGTCGCGCAGGTTGAGCTGGGTGTAGCCGGCGAACACCGAGACGGTGGCGACCCCGGCGCGCCGCAGCGCGTGCAGCGTCTCCAGGGTCAGCTCGTCGCCTTCCTTCGCCAGCGGCTCGCCCTTGGGCTCCTCCGGGTTCGCGACGTCGGACGCGAGCAGGGTGCCGAGGATCTCGCGGCGCTGGCTGCGCGCCTGGAGGTTCCCGGTGATGTCCAGCTCCTTCTTGGCGAAGAACAACCCGAGGATGTCGGAGTTGCTCGAATACCCGAACGCCCGGAGCAGCGCCGTCGCCGGGAACTTCTTCTTCTTGTCGATGTGGACGAACACCACGTCGTGGATGTCGATCGTGAACTCGACCCACGAGCCGCGGAACGGGATGATGCGCGCCGAGAAGAGCCGCTGCCCGTTGGGGTGGATGGTCTCCTCGAACACCACGCCCGGCGAGCGGTGCAGCTGCGACACGATCACGCGCTCGGCGCCGTTGATGACGAACGTCCCGAGCGGCGTGAGCAGGGGCAGCTCCCCGAGATAGACTTCCTTCTCGAGGATGTTCTTCGGCCGCCGGACCCCGCCGACCTCCTCCATGATGACGAGGCGGAGGGTCGCCTTGAGCGGGGCGGAGTACGTCATGTCCCGCTCGATGCACTCCTCGACGGTGTACTTCGGCTCGCCGATCGCGTACTTCACGAACTCGAGCGAGTAGTTCTCGTTCACGTCGGTGATCGGGAACAGGTCCTTGAAGACCCGCTCCAGTCCGACGTCCTCCTTCTCCTTGTCGTCCTGGGCCAGCAGGGCCTGGAAGGCCTGGGTCTGGATGTCGAGGAGGTGGGGCATCGGCATCCCCTCCTCCAGCTTGGCAAACGAGATCAGCGGCAGCGTCTCAGACATGATCCGTCCTTCGGGCAACCCAAAAGGCCCCGGTGCGGTGGGGCATCAACCTGCGATTGCGAACGCCGTGCGTACTCAGTCCTACTTCAGCTCGACCGTGGCGCCTTGCTCTTCCAGTTTCGCCTTCATGGCCTGGGCCTCGGCCTTGGCCACGCCGTCCTTCACGGTGCTGGGCGCGCCGTCCACCAGGTCCTTGGCCTCCTTGAGGCCGAGGCTGGTGAGCTCGCGCACCACCTTGATGACCTGGATCTTCTTCGCGCCGGCTTCCTTGAGGACGACCGTGAACTCGGTCTGCTCCTCGACGGCCGGGGCCGCAGCAGCGGCGGGCGCCGCCGCGACGGGCGCGGCGATCGTCACGTTGAACTTGGACTTGAACGCCTCGATGAGGTCGGCCAGCTCGACCACCGACATGTGGCCGATCGCCTCGAGGATCTCGTCCTTCGACAGGGTCGTGGTTGCCATCGTGGTGCGTTCCCCTTGTGGTCAGGCAGCGGTGTCGCGCTGCGCACGAAGCGCCTCGACGGCGCCAACGAATGTGGACAGGAGCCCGGACAGGACTCCGACGAATCCGGACAGCGGCGCCTGCAACGCGCCGGCCAGCTCGGACAGCAGCACCTCGCGCGGCGGCAGCTGCGCCAGCCGCTTCACCTGGTCGGGCGAGACCGCCAGCCCGTCCACGACGGCCGCCTTCACCGCCGGCTTCTGGAACTCCTTGGCGAAGTCGGTCAGGACCTTGGCGGCGGCCGCGGCGTCCGCGGCCGTGAGCGCCACGGCGGTGGGCCCGGCGAAGTGCGCGTCCAGGCCGGTGATCCTGGCGCCGGCGAGCGCCCGGCGGGCCAGGGTGTTCTTGACGACCAGGTACTCGACGCCGGCGCGCCGCAGGCGGCGCCTGAGCTCGGTGACATTGTGCACGTTGAGCCCGGCGTAGTCGGTCACGTAGATCGAGTGGGCCCCGGTCAGCTTGGCGGCCAGCGCGTCGATCGCGGACTGCTTCTCGGTGCGGTTCATCGGTACAACGCCGGGTCGACACGGACGCCGGGCCCCATCGTGCTCGAAAGGGCGACCGTCTGGATGTAGGTCCCCTTGGCCGCCGAGGGCTTCGAGCGCACGATGGTGTCCATGAACGCCGTGAAGTTCGCTTCGAGCTGCTCCACGCTGAAACTCACCTTTCCGATCGGCGCATGGACGTTGCCCGACTTGTCCACGCGGAACTCGATCTTGCCCGCCTTGATGTCGCGCACCGCCTTCGTGACGTCCATCGTGACGGTGCCCGCCTTGGGGTTCGGCATCAGGCCGCGCGGGCCGAGGATCCGGCCCAGCGGCCCGAGCTGGCCCATCACGTCGGGCGTCGCGACGATGGCGTCCACGTCGAGCCACCCTTCCTTGATCTTGGCGACGTACTCGACGCCGACGAAGTCCGCGCCCGCCGCCTCGGCTTCGCGCGCCTTGTCCCCCTGGGTGATGACCAGCACGCGCACCTTCTTGCCGGTGCCGTGCGGGAGGACCACGGTGCCGCGCACGATCTGGTCGGCGTGGCGCGGGTCCACGCCCAGCCGCAGCGCGATGTCCACCGTCTCGTCGAACTTCGCGTACGCCGACTGCTTCACGTGCTCGATCGCCTTGCGCGGCTCGAACCGGGCCTGCGGATCGAACCGCTCGACGGCCGTGCGGTACTTCTTGCCGCGGGTGGCCATCAGTCCTCCACCTCGATCCCCATGGATCGCGCGGTGCCGGCGATCATGGCCATCGCCTGCTCGACCGTGTTGGCGTTGAGGTCGGGCATCTTGAGCTCGGCGATCTTCTTCACCGCCGCGCGCGACACCTTCCCCACCTTGTCGCGGTTCGGCGAGCCCGAGCCCTTCTCGATGCCCGCCTCCTTCAGGAGCAGCGCCGCCGCCGGGGGAGTCTTGGTGACGAAGGTGAACGAGCGGTCCTGGTAGATCGTCACCACGGCCGGGATCACCACGCCCGCCTGGCTCGCGGTGCGCGCGTTGAACTGCTTGACGAACTCCATGATGTTGATGCCGTGCGGGCCCAGGGCCGACCCCACCGGCTGCGCCGGTGTCGCCGCTCCCGCCGGTACCTGGAGCTTGACGACGGCTTGGACCTTCTTGGGTGGCATGCGTCCCTCACCTCTCGCTGCGGCTCGTGAGCCGGCCGCCAGCTGCCGCGATCACCCGCGCGGTCGCGGGACTGCTGCAAACGGCTGCTAGTGCGCCCGGAGCTGCAGGTAGTCCAGCTCCACGCTCGTCGGCCGGCCGAACAGGCTCACCGACACGCGCACCTTGCCCTTGTCCGGCAGGACCTCCTCCACCGAGCCACTGAAGTCGGAGAACGGTCCCTCGATGATCTCGACCACCTGCCCCACCAGGAACGGGATCTCTTCCTTGGGCTCCGACTCGGTCACCGCCTCGGCCACGCCGAGCAGGCGGTTGACCTCCTCCTGCCGGAGCGGCATCGGGTCGCGCCCGGTGCCCACGAACTTGATCACGCCCTGAATGTTGTTGATCACGTGGAGGGTCTCCTGGTTGGCGACCATCTCCACAAGCACGTAGCCCGGGTACAGCTTCCGCTCGACGTTGATCTTCTTGCCGTTCTTGATCTCGACCACTTCCTGGGTCGGCACCAGCGCCTGGCGGATCGGCTTCTCCTCGAGCGGGCGCGAGTCCTCCTGGATCCGCCGGTCGATCAGCGAGCGGACCTTGTTCTCGTGGCCCGCGGTCGTCTGGATCGCGTACCAGCGGTGCTCCATCGCGGTGCCCGTCGGGGTCATCGCAGCCACGCCGGCAACCACCTCACGAAGATCCCCTGGAGGATGACGTCCATCGCCCCGATGATGATCGCGACCACGACGACGAACAGGATGATGACGCCGGTCGCGTTCTTGAGCTGCTGGCGATCGGGCCAGGTGACCTTCCGGATCTCGTCGTTGACCTCCCTGGCGAACCCCACGGTCTGGCGGGCCAGGTCGCGAACCTGCGCACGCCAGACGAGCACGGCCGCGAACGCCGCGAGCGCCACCACGGCGATGGCGATCGTCGCGAAGCTCACTTCGTCTCCTTGTGCAGCGTGTGCTTGTGGCAGCGGGGGCAGTACTTCTTCCACTCGACCCGCTCGGGATGCTTCCGGCGGTTCTTGGTGGTGAAGTAGTTGCGCTCCTTACAGTCGCCGCACGCCAGGATGATCTTATCGCGCGCCATTATGAATGTCCGTCTTTCACTTCCGAATTGGACCGCCCCGCCACCCCATCACCTAATCACTCATCACCCATCACGTCTTCTTCAAGCAGAGCTCGCGAGCGGGATTGAACCGCTGACCTCGTCCTTACCAAGGACGCGCTCTACCGACTGAGCTACGCGAGCAAGCGGGCGACGGGGCTCGAACCCGCGACCCTCAGCTTGGAAGGCTGACGCTCTACCAACTGAGCTACGCCCGCAGTGGTGGGGGAAGGATTCGAACCTTCGTAGGCGTACGCCGGCAGATTTACAGTCTGCTCCCTTTAGCCACTCGGGCACCCCACCCCTACCAGTTCTGTTGGGCCCCTGAACAGACCACCCCGCGTGCGGTTGCGCGGGGTGGTGTGTTGGTCGGCCCGGGGCTCCTCTCCTTATCCACTGGAGCTGACGAAGGGACTCGAACCCTTAACCTGCTGATTACAAATCAGCTGCTCTACCTATTGAGCTACGTCAGCGCGCCAAACAATCAAGTTTGCGCGAGCCTCGAAGCATAATGTGTGCCACGGGGAGGGTCAAGCGGGACGGGTCTTGGCGCCCAGGGGCCTCAGTTCCACGGCCCCGTCCTTGGTGTCGCGGACGTCGAATCCGTGCTCGGCGAGGAGGCGGCGGGCCTCGTCGGCGGCCTTCCAGTCCCGGCGCCCGCGGGCGCGGGCTCGGGCCTCGGCCATCCGTCGCGCCCAGCCGTCCAGGTCTTCGCCTGCCTCGGGGGGGCCGATGCGCACGGCCTCCTGGGGTGGCGCCGTCGGCGCCTCGACACGGCCCACCGCCGCTTCCGCGGGGACCACCTGCAACACGCCGGAGGTCCGATCGAACACGAGGATCGCGCGGGCGCGCTCCTGGCGGCCGATGGGTCCCGCGTCGAGCGCGCGATTGGCGTCCCGGACGAAATTCATCAGCGCCGCCACGGCGCGCGGCGCGTCGAGGTCGTCGTCCATCGCGGCGGCGAACTCCTGCTCCAGCTTGTCGGCGAGCGGGTCCAGGGCGCCGCCGGCCGCCTCCCCCTCCGCGGCGCGCACCAGCCGCTGGCGCAGCTCGCCGAGGCGGGCGGCGCCGGCCGCCGCCGACTCCAGCGCGTCGCGGGTGAAGTTCAGCTGCTTGCGGTAGTGCGTGCCGCAGAGCAGGTAGCGCAGGGCCGAGGGGTCGCGCCCGTCGTCCCTGAGGTCGCGCACCGTGACGAAGTTCCCGTAGCGCTTCGACATCTTGGTGTCGTCCACCAGCAGGAACTCGCCGTGCAGCCAGCAGCGGACGAACGGCCGGCCGGTGGCCGCCTCCGACTGGGCGATCTCGTCCTCGTGGTGCGGGAAGATCAGGTCCACCCCGCCGGCGTGGAGGTCGAGCGTTTCGCCGAGGTAGTGCTGCGACATCGCCGAGCACTCGAGATGCCAGCCCGGGCGCCCGCGCCCGAACGGCGCGTCCCACGCCGCGCCTGCGGTCTCGTCCTCCGGCTTGGCCGCCTTCCAGAGCACGAAGTCGCGGGCGTCCTCCTTGGCATACTCGTCCGAGGAGACGCGGGCCCCGGCCTTGAGGTCGCGGGTCTCCACACGGCTCAGCCGCCCGTACGACGGGAACTTGTCGATCGCGAAGTACACGGAGCCGTCGTCGCCCTGGTACGCGACGCCCCGCTCGAGCAGTCGCTCGATCAGCGCGACCATGTGCTCGATGTGCGTCGTCGCCCGCGGGTAGTGCAGCGCCGGCTCGAGCCGCAGATAGTCGCGATCGGCGAAGAACGCCTCGACGTACGGGGCGGTGTGCGCGGCCAGGGTGACACCGGCGCGGTTCGCCGCGGCGATCGTGCGGTCGTCCACGTCGGTCAGGTTCATGACGTGGGTCACCTGGTAGCCCGAGTACTCGAGGTAGCGGCGCAGCACGTCCTCGAAGACGAAGGTCCGGAAGTTCCCGATGTGCGCGTAGTTCCAGACCGTGGGGCCGCAGGTGTAGAGCGTGACCGCGGGTGGAGCGAGCGGCTCGAATGCCTCCACCTGCCGGGTCAGGGTGTTGAACAGACGCAGCGTCAAGGAGCCGCCGTGCGGGCGGCGCGACCCCGCGACAGGTTCGCCACCGCCGCGATCGTCCCGTTGGCGATGTAGTGGAGCGTCCCGTCATCGGTGCGCAACACCGTGAGGCGCAGGGTGAGCTGGTGCACGGTGCCCTGCAGGTCCCCGATCCCTATGCGCTCACCGATGGCGTACTGGTCCTCGAGCAGGATGAGGAAGCCCGCGATGATGTCCTTCATCACGCCCGCGGCCCCGAGGGACAGCGCCAGGCCCACGACACCGGCGCCTGCCAGGAGGGGGGCGATGTTGATGAAGATGTCCAGCAGGAACAATCCGGCGACGATAGCGATCACGGCCATGCCGGCGTGCGTCACGATCTGCGCCAGCGTCGTGGCGCGCTGGACCCGGGAGCTGACCGTGAGGGGGTCGCCCGTCTCGACGCGAGCGATCATCCGCTTCGCGAGGCGGCGCAGCGCCCACCGGGCCATCCAGGCCAGCAGGATGATGATGACGACCTTGCCGGCGCCTCGCAGGAGCAGATCGACGTCCAGGTCCCAGTTGACGCGGCCCGCCAGCAGCGGCGCCGTGAGCGCGAACGAAGGAGAGTGGGAGGTCACAGCGGGCCAAGCTAGCGGCCCCGGTGGCCGGGTTCAACTGCCCGCAGCGCCGCAGCCGCCCTCGGGCGGCCCGGGACTACGGCGCGCCCATCACCAGAAGAAGCAGATAGGGATAGAGGACTGCGTACAGAGCCCAGCCGGCGGCGTACGCCGTCGCCGCGGCGACGCACCACCATATGGTATGGCCGGCACGTTGAGACCGGCCAGCGTCGCAATCGAGCCTCCCCATCCCCCAGCCCCAGAGGGCCACCACCCAGAGCCCGACGCCGTTTGCCGCCTCCGCCGCGACGCCGAGCCACCCCGGCGCCGGCAATCCGGCGGCGGCCAGCGCCCCTGCCAGGCCGACGTTGAATCGCGCCGGGAGGCCGGCGACGTCGCCCGCGGCGAGCCCGATGCCCGGTGAGGCGAGCACGACCGCCAGCTCCCCGGCGCGCTGGACCAGGAGCGGCGCCGCGCCCAGCGACAGCATCGCGACGATCGCGCCGCCTTTCACGCCGCGCCCGGAGAGGATGGGTCCCGCCACCAGAGCGAGCAGGGTGCCGCTCGCCACGAAGGGCAGCGGGAGGACGAGGCGCTCGAAGAGGAGCAGGCGCGTGAGCCCGACGCGCAGCACGCCCAGATGGGCGTCGAGCAGCGCCTGACCGGTCGGTTGCAGCGCCGCGTCGAGCAGGGCCAGGAGCCGTGGCAGCGCCAGCGCGCCGAGGACCGTGACCACAAGCACGAGGCTCGCCGGCGCGACCACGCGATGGGTGACGGCATCGTCCAGCGCCGCACCCGGCGACCAGAGTGCCCTCACGGGCAGCGCCGCCGCGCGCACCAGGTTCCTGCTCATCCCGTCTCCTGATTGAGGAGTGTGGCCACCGCGACCTCTTCCAGCGTGCGCGAGACCACGCGCGAGGCGCGGACGCCGATCCGGCGTTCCCGGCAGTACGCCAGGATGCCCTCGGGGGTCTCGCGCGGCCCTATGGCGACGCGCGCGCCCGCCGGCTCGCACAGCACCTGCGGATAGCGCTCGGCCAGAATCGAAGCGGCCGCGCGGGGCGGCCCGTCCACGACGAGGACCAGGGCGCGATCCTGCGCGAGGTCCGAGGCCTCCAGCACCCGGACCGTGCGGCCGTCTCTCAGGATGGCGACACGGTGGGCGAGCCGTTCGACCGCCGCCAGGTCGTGGGACGCGACGACGACGGTGACGCCCCGCTCCACGAGGCAGCGGATGCGCTCCCGCACGTCGCGCTGCGCCAGGGGGTCAATGCCGGACAGCGTCTCGTCGAGCAGGACCAGCTCGCGGCGTCCCAGGGCCGCCTGCGCCAGCGCCAGCCGCTGGGCGATGCCGCGCGAAAGGGTGACCGCCCGGCGCTCCGCCCACTCCTCGAGCCCGCCCAGCGCCAGGGCTTCCTGGACCCGCGCGCGCCGCGCGACGGCATTGGCCGCGTGCGCGGCCGCGAAGTGCGCGAGCACCTCGCGCACCGTCAGCTCCGGGAAGAAGGCGGGCTGCTCGGGCGCGAAGCCCACGCTCCGCCGGGCTTCCGGGGTTTGCGGCCGCCGCCCGCAGACCCACACTTCGCCCCCGTCCGGCTCCAGCAGCCCGGCGGCAATCAACATCAAGGTGGACTTCCCCGCGCCGTTGAGACCGACCAGACCGATGCACTCCCCCGCCAACGCCACGAGGTCCGCCCCGTCGAGCGCGCGAATGCGCGGTTGCCGGCGGCCGGCGTCGAAGCTCCGCCTGAGCCCGAGCGCGAGGAGGGTAGCGCGCATCAGAGGCTCCGCGCTCCCAGCTGTGCGCGCGCGATGGTCCGCGCGCCCACGGCGAGCCAGAGCGGCGTCTGCGCCAGCAGCGCCAGCGCCAGGAGCGGGTGCGAGCCCTCGGCGCCCAACGCCCACGCCTGAAGGCGATCCGGAGCCCACGGGGTGGGGAGGATCGCCCACGCGACGCCGGTGAGGGGCACCGCCCATGCCCCGGCGACCATCCCGGCCACCACCTCTGGAGGGACGAGCCCGATCAGCAGCACTCCGAGCAGAACGAGCACCTGGCCGGTGCCGCCCGCGGCGCACGACAGCGCGACCGCCAGCGCCGCGAGCGCGGCGACGTGCAGCAGGGCGGCAAGAGCGCCGAGCGCGAAGCGTGTGGCCGGTCCGAGGCCGGGCCCCGCGAGCGCAAGGGCGACCGCGGCCAGCACGGTCACGGCGCCGGCCCCAACCGCCACGGACAGCCATCGCCCGAGGATCCAGGCGGCGCGCGGCGCGGGATGCGTCGCGCCGAGGACCAGACGACCGGCGCTCCAATCGTCGGCCACGCAACCCGACGCCAGCACGAGCGTGGTCAGCGCGCCGAGTCCCTCGGCGGCGGCGAAGCCGGCGCGGACCGATCCGACGGGCGCGATGAGGGTGGCCCAGGCCAGCGCTGCGGCATCGAGCACGAGCGTCGTCACAACGAGGCGCCGGCGCGACAGCCGCCGCCCGAAGGTGAGCGCCTCGACCAGAATGAGTCTCATCGGTCGCCACCCCACGACGCGGCGATCTCCAGCGCCCGCTCGAGGCCGGCGCGGCCCAGCCCCGTCTCGTCGAGGAGCACGCGGTAACGCGCCACGGCGATCACGCGCGGCACAAAGGGGGTGACCAGCGCCGAATCCATGAGCGCGCCGCCGCTGTCGGAGAGGACCACGAGGCGCGTGAGATGCCCCGGCCCGAGGACAGCCCGGAGGCGCGCGGCGCCCTCGCGCGAGATGAGCACCAGCGCGGGGGCACCGGGCCGGGCGGCGAGCGCACGCGCCGCCGCCAGGCCCGCCGCGCAGTACCGGCAGTCAGTTCGGAAGAAGTAGAGCACGGCGCGGTCGGCCAGGAGGGGCGCGAGCGACGCGGGGCGTCCATACACGTCGGCCGTCGCCGCGGCCGCCAGACGTTCGAGCGACGCGCGCGTCGCGGGTGGCTGGACGGGCGGCGCCGCGCACTCCAGGCCGACGAGCGCCGCCAGGGCCACGGCTTGCGCCGCGCCCCGGCGGCCGATGCGGCAGGCGGCGTGCCCGGTGAACATCGCCAGTCCCGGCCTCCGTTCTCAGTTCCCGGCCTCTCAGGTCGGGATCGGCTTGCTTGCGCTGCAGATCGCGGTGTGGATCATGTAGCACCACCCGCGGATCGCGACGTTCCGGAAGTCCGACGGGGGGAACATCTTGTCGCAGTCCGCCACCGCCAGGATCATGCACTTGCCGAAGTCGTCGGCCTTTGCCGCCGGCGCCGAGCCCAGGAGGGCCAGCACCGACACCAGCGCGTAGATCGTCCGCTTCATTGGTTCGCTCCGCGTGTGAGGTCGAATGGATGGGCGAACAGCCGCGCCGCACCGCCTCGCTCGTCGAGGCGGCGCGAACCTAATGCGCAGATGGCGGAAGCTGGTACCGGAAGCGCCCGAGGAGGGCGCGAACCTACGCGGGAGTCTTCTCGCGCGCGGCCCGGCGCACGGCCGCGGCCTGCGTGATGGCCTTGATCAGAGGGGCGGCGCCAAACCGGACCGGATCGGTCGCCGGGAGACCGGTCTCGTCCTCCGCTCGCCTGATGGCATCGCGCGCCGCCGCTTCAGACAGGTCGTACGTCATCAGCGCGATGCCGATGACGCTCGACGGATTCACCAGCGCCGCGGCCTGCTCGTGGAGGTGGACAAGCCTGGTGAGCGGCGGGATGGGGAGGAACGCGCTGGCGCCGTGGTATTCCCCCACCAGGCGTCGCGACGCCTGGTGGCACAGGATCATCGCCGCGGGGCAGGAGCCGTGGATCAGCCCGAGCGAGACTCCCGAGTAGCCGGGATGGATGAGGCTTCCCTGCCCCTCGACCAGGACGACGTCGGCGCCCGCGGCCGCGTCGACCACCAGCTGCTCCGTCGCTCCCGCGATGAAGTCCCCGACCACCGCGTCCACCGCGATCCCGCGGCCGGCGAGGAGGATCCCGGTCTGCCCCGTCGCCACGAACCGACATACGAGCGGGCCCTCGCGGAGACCCCGCTCGATCTCGATCAGCGCCGTCATCTTGCCACTGTTGCAGTCGGAGCCCACCGTGAGCACGACCAGCGCATCCACCAGCCGGGCCCGCCCGTTCGACACGGGCAGCACGTCGGGCGGCTTGCGCAGGTCGAAGAGGCGGACGCCCCGCTTCCGCGCGCGCGCCGCCAGATCCGGATCGTCGCTCAGGTAGGTGTGGAGTCCGCTCCAGATCTCGAGGCCGCTCTCGATAGCGGTCTCGATCCATCCCCGCCATTCGGGAGGCAGCCGGCCCCCGCGCGGCGCGATCCCGATCAGGAGCGCCTGGGGCCCGAGCGCCAGGCCTTCCTCGAACGTGCGCACGATGGGAATCGCGCCGCCGAAGCCGATCGCCTCCTGCACCGTGCGAGCGCGTGCAGTGGAGTCGAGGACTCCCACCACGCGCCCGGGGAAGTAACGGATCGCCGAGACGGCGGTCTTCGCCGTGATGACGCCGAAGCTGCCGTCGGCGACGGCCAGGAAGGTCGGTGCGCCCGCCATTCCGTGAGAATGTAGGCCCCAGCGGGACCGGCGGCCACAGGCGGATACATTATCTTGAGCGGCGCACCACGGAGGCGGCAGCCATGGCGCTCGATCCAGCGGTCCTCTCCCCGGGACAGCAGTACGTGCCCGGCATCCTGGGCGGCCTCGGGCCCCTCTCGCACGTGCAGTTCGAGCGCGAGATCCTCGCCCGCTCCCATCAACGCGGCGCGCGCGGAGACCGCGACCACCCGGTGTGGCTCGTGGCGAGTGCCGCGTCCACGCCCGGCCGGACGGGCGCGCTGCTGGAAGGGGGAGAGAGTCCCCTCTTCCACCTGACCGCCTTCGCCAAGCTCCTGGAGCAGAGCGGCGCCGACGCGCTGTTCGTGGTCTGCAACACCGCGCACGCCTGGCACGCCGAGGTCCAGCGCACGCTCGGAATCCCGTGGGCGCACCTGATGGAGCTGGTGGCGGAGGCGATCCGGGCCCGGCATCCCGCCGGGACGAAGGTCGGCCTGCTCGCGACGGACGGCACGCTGAGCGCGGGCCTCTATCAGCGGGCGTTCGCAGCGCGTGACCTGGTCGCGGTCAACCCCCAGATCGGCTCGACCATCCAGGCGCGAGTGGGGGCGGCGATCGGGGATCCCACAACCGGGATCAAGGCCACGGGCGACCGCGTCACCCGCGACGCGCGGGAGCACCTGCTCGCCGCCGCCCGCTGGTGCGTGGCGCAGGGCGCTGAGGTGGTGGTGCCCGCGTGTACGGAGGTGTCGGTGGGACTGCCGCCGGAGCTATTCCCTGAGGCGCCGCTGGTGGATCCACTGGGTGTGGCGGCGGATGTGCTGCTCGACCTGGCCTCCGGCCGGCGAGGCCCGGCCTCTCTCTACCTGACGCACGCGGCCCGCTGAAGGCTGCCGGCCGCTAGGGCACGCGCGCCGGCGCGGCCGGCATCTCGCGGGTGGTGACCAGCACGGCGGGCTCGAGCAGGACCGCATCGGTGCCTTCGCCGTACGCCCGGTCAATCAGAATGTGGCGCACCAGCACGATGACGGTGGCCAGGGCTGGCACGGCCACCAGCATCCCGGGCAGGCCTGCGATCTCGGCCGCGATCAGCACGCTCAGGATCGTCAGCACGGGCGGCAAGGCGACCTTGCGCTGCATCACGAGGGGCCCGACGAGATTGGCCTCGACCAGGTGGACCACGACGCCGACCGAGGCGACGGCGAGCGCCGCCAGCAGGCCCCGTCCGGGGAGCACCAGCAGCGCCGGCAGCAGGGTGGAGAACAGCGACCCGAAGAACGGGATCAGGACGACGACGCCGGTGAACAGGGCGAAGGCGAGCCAGTACGGCACGTTCAGCAGCCACAGCCCCAAGCCCGTCAGGATGGCCAGCACGACCATGGCGATGAGCTGCGCCGCGACCCAGGCGCGGAGCGTCTGGGCGAGGTCGAGGGCGATCGCGCGCGCGAAAGCCCGGTGCCGAGGCGGCACCAGGGCCAGCAGTCCTTCCTGGTAGAGGGCGGGCCGGAACGCCATGTAGATCGCCATCATCGCCACTCCGATCGCCTCGATCAGCACCAGCCCCGTGGCGGTCGCTGTCGGGATGATCCCGTGACGCACGAACTCCGCTCCCTCCCGCAGCGTCTGGGACACCAGCCCGCCCTCGCCGGCGGCGAGCCCCGCGCGTCGGAGTTGCGGGAAGTGCTGGATCCACCGCGTGATGGCGGCATCGAGATCGGTCAGGTACTGCGGGATAGAGGCGATCAGGTCGTCGGTCTGCTGCGTCACCGGCGTCGCGACCAGCGCTCCGATGCCGAACAGCGCGGCAAGCGACCCGGCGATGGCGAGCAGCAGGGCGAGTGGGCGCGGCAGACGCAGCCAGCGCACCACCGCGTCGGTGAGCGCCGAGAGATAGACGGCGATCAACGTGGATATGAAGATCAGCAGGAGCAAGTCCGCGATCCGCCAGAGGAACAGCAGGACCACGGCCACCACCACGATCAGCACCACCGGCGCCGCCCGCCGCGCCGGGGCGACGGCGTCAGTCAACGGCGCTCAGCCTTTCTTGCGCGGCGGCTCGTCCTCTTCCGCCTCTCCCAGCACCTCGGCGTCGTGCACATCGGTCGCCTTGCCGCCCGCCCCCGCTCCCCCCGCGCCCAGCTGCTTCGGCTGCTCGGCCTTGCCCGCGCCCAGGAGCCCCATCTTCTGCTTCAACGCCAGGAGCTGCGTGTCGGCGTCCGCCTTGTACTCCAGCTGCTCGAACTGCTTGGCGAGCGAGTCGCCCGACAACTCCTCCGACAGCTCGGCCGCGGCGAGCGCCTTCCGCTCGTTATTCTCGATGCGCTCGGCCATCCGCTCGAAGACTTCGAAGGCGCTCTTGTCGCTGATCGAGCCCATCGTCTCGTGGATGCGCTTCTGCGCCTCGGCCCGGCGCTGCCGCGCCACCAGGATGTTCTTCTTGCGCTTGGCTTCCTCGATCTTGTCGTTGAGCGCCCGCAGCGAGTTCTTCAGCGCCTCGGTCTCGCCGGCGTGCTTGCGCCAGGTCTCGTCGAGCTGGACGGCCCCTTCCATGTGCTCCGAGTGCCGGAGCAGTGCCTGCTTGGCCAGGTCGTCGCGGCCCTCCTGCACCGCCAGCATCGCGCGCTTCTCCCAGTCCTCGGCCTGCTTCTTCTCCTGCTCGGCCTGGGCCTGGAGCTTCTTCTCGTCCGCGATCGCCGCCGCCACCTGCTGCTTCGCCTTCGCCAGCTGGCTCCGCATGTCGAGGATCAGCTGGTTCAGCATCTTCTCCGGGTTCTCGGCGTTGCTGATCAGGTCGTTGAGGTTCGACCGGACGAGCGTGGACAAACGGTCAAAGATTCCCATAGCGCCTCACGCTTCCCGGTAGGGGGCCAGCGTCCCCAGGTGGGACGCCAGCGCCAGCGTCATGGACTCGAAGCTCGACTGGAACTCGTTGAAGTCGAGGTTCTCCAGCTCGAGCGTGTCGGAGAGCACGATGTCGCTGCCGTCCACCCCGTAGGCGCCGTGCACCAGGTCCTTGGCGTTCAGCTCCAGCAGGTGCCGGTACAGGTCCGGCTTCTTCAGCTTCTTGGGCAGCGTCATCACCTTGACGCGCAGCACCACGACCGGCGGCGCGTAGTGGACGACCACCTCGGGCCCGTCGCCGTTGGCGTTCAGCACCCAGAGGCCGGACTCGATCTCGCGGGCGTGGACGCCTTCGGCCTCCAGCCTCGAGATGAAGCCCTCCAAGTCCTCCCGACTGATCATGGCCACTCCTTCAGGACGCCAGCAGGAATCCTGCCATCAATGTTTCACCCGTTGGCGCCACCGGCGCCAGGGAGCCTCATCTCCTTGCGGCTCTGGGCCAGCAGCCGCTCGGCGAAGTCCTGTCGCTCCGCCAGCTCCGAGAGCTGCCGCTGCACCGCTTCCATCCGGCCGCTCTGATCCTCCAGCAGGACTCGGATGTCCTGCAGGTCGCCCGCCGGAAGCGCCTGGTCGTGGTCGGCGCCGAAGATGCGCATGATCACGCGGCCGACCGCGCGGCCCACCGGGCCGAGCACGACGAACCCCGTGATCGTGATGCCCGTCAGCATCCCGAAGATCGGAATGATGATCGGCACCATCTCGCCCGGCGACGGCCCTTGCATCACGAGGCGCCTCCTGCGGGCAGCTCCTTCTCCCGCGCCTTGGCCAGCAGCCGTTCGGCGAAGTCCTGCCGCTCGGCCAGCTCCGCCACCTGCCGCTGCACCGCCTCGACCCGCTCCGCCAGCTCGTCCAGTTGTTCGCCGATCTCCGGCGGCAGGCCCGCCGATCCCTTCCGCAGGATCGTGTTCGCGATCGCGCGCCCGATCGGGCTGAAGGCGACGATCCCCAGCATCCCCGTGCCGAAGACCATCACAATCGCGATGACACCTGTCCAGTCCATGCGCCGCCCCTAACGCTGTTCCTTCGGTGCGGCCAGCAGCCCCTTCTCACGCGTCTGGGCCAGTAGCCGTTCGGTGAAGTCCTGCCGCTCGGCCAGCTCCCCGACCAGCTGCCGGAGGCCGGCCAGCTCGTCCCGCAGCGCCTCGACCTCGGCGCTGTCCAGCGCGGGCTCGTGGCCCTTGCCGCGCAGGCGCTCCGCGAACGCCCGCCCGATGGGGCCGAGCGCGACAACCCCGAGGAAGACGAATAAACCGAGGGAGACGATGACTGGCGCGAGTTCCTCCATCTATCGCTCCTTCGGCGCGTTCAGAAGCCCGCGCTCCCGCGCCTGGGCCAGCAGCCGCTCGGTGAAGTCGAGCCGGTTCTGTATCTCGTCGACGGGGGCGACGCGGCCGTGCAACTCGTCCACCTCCGCCCGGAGCTGCGCGACCTCGTCCCGCAGCGCCTCGACTTCCTTCGGGCCAGCCGGGCCCCCGGCAATGCGCTTGGCGACCGCGCGCGCGAGGATCAGTACGGTGGCGCCGCTACAGGCGACGACCGAGAACGCGACGATCGCTTCGGGACCGTTCAACTCGACTCGCGCTCCTTAGGTGCGCTCAGCAGCCCGCGCTCACGCGCCTGGCCCAGCAGCCGCTCGGTGAAATCGAGTCGGTTTTGCGCCTCGTCCAGCTCGCGCCGGAGGCCCGTGACCTCGTCCCTCAGCGCCTCCACCTCCGCGGTCACCTGGCGGAGCGCTTCGGCCGCCTCCGGATCGCCCAGATGCAACCCGACGCCGGTCCGCATGGGGCCGAATCGCTTGTCCAGGATCCGCCTGGCGAGCCCGGTGACGATGCCCAACGCGCTGACGGCCACGACCACGGTGAAGACGTAGGCGGCGAACTCTCCGGGATTGACGACGGCGGCGTCTCCTTCCTGGGTGCACTCGAAACGACGAGCACGCGGGGCCGAAAGTTTCGCTAACGCGCCAATCTAGGCCGACTTGCGGCCGGATGCCAATATCGGGGCGAGCGCCTTGCCGGTGTGGGAGGAGGCCCGCCGCGCCACCTCCTCGGGCGAGCCCTCGGCGACGACCCGTCCGCCCGCGTCGCCCCCCTCCGGGCCCAGGTCGATGATCCAGTCCGCGGTCTTGACCACATCGAGGTTGTGCTCGATGACGACGACCGTGTTCCCCTTCTCCACCAGGCGGTGCAGCACCTCGAGCAGCATCCGCACGTCCTCGAAGTGGAGGCCGGTCGTCGGCTCGTCGAGGATGTAGAGGGTGCGGCCGGTGTCCCGCTTGGACAGCTCGGTGGCGAGCTTCACCCGCTGCGCCTCGCCACCCGACAACGTCGTGGCGCTCTGGCCGAGGTGGATGTAGCCGAGGCCCACGTCGTTCAGCGTCTCGAGCTTGGCGTAGATCCGCGGCTGGTTTGCGAAGTACTCCAACGCCTCCGCCACGGTGAGGTCGAGCACTTCGGCGACGTTCTTCCCCTTGAACCGGACTTCGAGCGTCTCGCGGTTGTAGCGGCGCCCGCGGCAAACGTCGCAGGGCACGTAGACGTCGGGGAGGAAGTGCATCTCGATCTTCACCAGGCCGTCGCCCTGGCAGGCCTCGCAGCGCCCCCCCTTCACATTGAAGGAGAAGCGCCCGGGGCCGTAGCCGCGCATCTTGGCCTCCGGCAGCTCGGCGAAGAGGTCGCGGATCGGCGCGAACAGCCCCGTGTAGGTCGCCGGATTGGAGCGCGGCGTGCGGCCGATGGGGCTCTGGTCTATGTCGATGACCTTGTCCACCAACTCGAGCCCCTCGATCCGGTCGTGCTCGCCGGGGATGAGCTTGGCGCCGTAGAAATGGCGCGCGAGCGCCTGGTAGACGATGTCGGTGACGAGCGACGATTTGCCCGAGCCGGAGACGCCCGTGACCGCGATGAACAGGCCGAGCGGGAAGTCCACGGTCAGGTTCTTGAGGTTGTGCTCCCGCGCGCCCACGAGGCGCAGAACCTTGCCCTTCTCCGGAGCGCGGCGCGAGGCCGGCGTCGCAATGCGCAGCTCGCGGCGCAGATACCGGCCGGTGAGCGACGCCTGGTGTGCGAGCACATCGGCGAGCGTGCCCGCGACGACCACCTCGCCGCCGTGCCGCCCGGCGCGCGGCCCCAGGTCCACGATGTGGTCGGCGGCGCGAATCGTCTCCTCGTCGTGCTCGACCACCAGGACCGTATTACCCAGGTCGCGAAGCTCGCGCAGCGTCGCCAGGAGCCGGGCGTTGTCCCGCGCGTGCAGGCCGATGGAAGGCTCGTCGAGGATGTAGAGGACACCGACGAGGCGGGAGCCGATCTGGGTGGCGAGCCGGATGCGCTGTGCCTCGCCGCCGGAGAGCGAGCCGGCCGGGCGGCCCAGCGTGAGGTACTCGAGACCGACGTTGACGAGGAAGCGGAGGCGGTCCCGCACCTCCTTGAGGATCGGTCCCGCGACGTCCGGATCCAGTCCCGGGCGCCCTTCCCCGCGGATCGGCAGCCCCTCCACGAACTCGAGCGCGGCCGCGACCGACGACTCGACCAGATCGCCGACGTTCTTCCCGCCCACCAGCACCGAGAGGCTCTCGGGCTTGAGGCGCCGGCCGTTGCAGGTCGAGCAGGGCCGCTCGATCATGTACGCCTCGAGCTGCTCGCGCACCGCGTCGGAGGTCGTGTCCTTGTAGCGGCGCTCGACGTTGCGGAGGATCCCCTCCCAACCCGACTGGTACTCGCCGCGGAACTTGTCGCTCTCGTAGCGGAACTTGAGCTGCTTCCCCTCGATCCCGTAGAGCAGCGCGCGCCGCACTTCGGCCGGCAAGTCCTTCCACGGGGTATTGAGGTCGAACTTCAGCTCGCGGCTCAGCGTCGGCAGGATGACCTTGCGCAGGTAGCCCGAGGGCTCGCCCCAAGGGAGGACGACGCCCTCGAGGATCGAGATGCTCTCGCCCCCGAGCGCGAGCTGCTCCGAGACCTCGCGGCGCGTGCCGAGGCCGTCGCAGTCGGGGCAGGCGCCGAACGGCGAGTTGAACGAGAACTGGCGGGGCTCCAGCTCGGGGAGCGACAGGCCGCACACCGGACAGGCGTAGCGTTCGGAGAAGGTCACGCTCGCCGGCGCGCCGCGGCCGCTCTTCACCACCTCCACGACGCCGTCCGCGGTCTTGAGCGCGGTCTCGACGCTGTCGGCGAGGCGCTGGCGGTCGTCGCGCTTCACCGCCAGCCGATCCACCACGATCGCGATGTCGTGGTTCACGCGGCGGTTGAGCTTCGGCACGCGGTCCAGCTCGAGCACCTCGCCGTCCACCCGCGCGCGGACGAACCCGGCCTTCCGGGCCTCGTCGAACATCTCGCGGAACTCACCCTTCCTGCCGCGCACCAGCGGCGCCAACAGCTCGATCTTCGTGCCCTCCGGCCACGACAGGATGACGTCGGTGATCTGGGAGGCCGACTGCCGCTCGATGGGGGAGCCGTCGTTCGGGCAGTGTGGCGTGCCGGCCCGCGCGTAGAGCAGCCGCAGGTAGTCGTAGATCTCGGTGACGGTGCCGACGGTGGAGCGGGGGTTCTGGCCGGCGCTTTTCTGCTCGATCGCGATCGCGGGCGAGAGCCCCTCGATCACGTCCACGTCCGGCTTCTCCATGAGGCCGAGGAACTGGCGGGCGTAGGCGGACAGCGACTCGACGTAGCGGCGCTGGCCTTCGGCGTAGATGGTGTCGAAGGCGAGAGAGGACTTCCCCGAGCCGGAGAGCCCGGTGATGACCGTCAGGCTGCCGCGCGGGATCTCGACGTCAATGTTCTTGAGATTGTGCTCGCGGGCACCGCGGACGATCAGCCGGTCGTCGGGCATAGCAGGGTACGATAGCCGTTTCGGGGGACGGATTTCAACAGGCCGGGTGTAGGGACAGGGGAGAACGGGGTCAAACAGAGGGGCCGCGGGAAACCCCGCGACCCCTTCGGCGTGGCACACCGCGCCACGCGGAGCGTCGGCAACGCAGACGCAGTATCTGCTCGGCAACCCCCCACGTCAAGACCAGGGTGCGGGTGGAGGGAGTTGAACCCTCACGGGCTTGCGCCCCGAGCGTTGCCGACGCTCCGCGTCTACCAGTGCCGCCACACCCGCACCGCCTTCCGGCAGTCGGCGACCACTGGTTGCTGCCACGCGGGTCGGCAACGTACCATGCCGCTGGCCGCGGCACGGCTAGCGCAGTGTACGACGTTGGGTGGTATGGAATGGCTGCAGGCTGGAGCGGATTGACGCGGAACTCCTAAGGCGTGCGGCCCATCTTCCGAAGAAACGCCGCCCAGCGCGGGTCGGAATGCAACGGGGCGAAATCTCCACACACCCGCAACGCCACGAGCCAAATGGTGCGCTGGTCCCAGGCGCGGTCGAGCCACGCGAAAGCGTCGTCGGCCTCGCCCAGCGCGGCGTAGGCCCTCGCTGCGCCGAAGGCGTTGAAGTATCCGTGCTGCGACAGCGCAATCATGGAGTCCACGGCAGCGCGTGCGGCATCCCGCCGCCCCAAGGCCAGGAGTGCCCGCACGTAGTCCGCCGCGACCGTGCCGCCGTAGTAGTCCCACGACAGCCGCTGCGCCGCGCCCGCCGCGTCGCCCCGGGCCAGCCGGGCCACACCATCGAAGGCGCGCACGTCCTCGGGACCGAGCACGTTCTGCGTCCGCGGCAGAAGCGCGGCGATGGACTCGGGTCGAATGACGCTGAGCGTCCACAGATACAACACCGCGGACACGGCAGACAGCGTATCGGCCTCCCATCCACGTCGCGCCTCCGCGATGGCGCTGTCGTTCTCGTTCCCGGCGAGGAGCAGCCCGGTGAAGAGCGCGGCATGCCCCCACCACGACCGGGGGTCGAGGGCCAGGGCACGGATCCCCAACCGGACCCCTGCCGCGGCGTCGGCGTCCAGTGCGACCGCAGCCTGGCTCAGAACCGCTTGCGCCACCGCGAGGGAAGAGTCGAGACGCAGCGCCTGCTCGGCGGCCGCCCGCGCGCGAGCATAGCCCACCCGACCCTCGACGTAGCCGTCGGCCAGCGTTATCCAGACGAGGGCCTTCTGGACGTACGCGCCGGCGAACGCGGAGTCGCGCGCGATGGCGCGGTCGAAGTAGTCGAGGCCGGCGCGCATCCCCGCTTCCGAGATGGTGTTCGCGGCGCCGACGCCGCGCAGGTAGAGGTCGTAGGCGACGGGATCGCGCGTCGGCATCCGGGCCAGGCTCGCCCGCTCCTGGGGGAGCAGCCGTCCGGTGATCGCGCCAGCGACTTCCCGAGCGATCTCCCCCTGGATGGAGAGGAAATCCCCCGTCCGCTCGTACACGTCACCCCACACCTGTGTGCCGCTCTGCGAGCGGACCAGGGCCACGTTCACCCGCACGCGCTGGCCCGCCTGCTGAAGGCTTCCCGTCACGAGGTACGCGGCGCCGACCGCGCGGCCAATCGCGCGCGGATCGGTCACGCGCTGGCCGCGGTAGCGCAGCGACTCGAACCGCGACTTGACCTCGAGCCGCCGCACCTGGCTGAGCCGGGTGATCAACTCTTCGGTCAGACCGTCGGCGAGGAAGACGTTGGCCGTGTCGCGCGAGACGTTGTCGAAGTAGAGCACGGCGACGCTGCTAGGCGCCGGGGCTGCGCGGCGCTGAACGGCACAGGGCGGCGGCGTGCCGTCGGGGCACTGGGCCAAGGACGGACGCACGGACGTAACAGACGCACAGACGCACAGCAACGCGATGCGCATCACGGCCGTGCGTCCGTGCGTCCATGCCTCCGTGCGAGGTCTCATTGTGGGAGTCGAGCGCGAAGATAACGCGAGGCTCTTCAGCGCAACAGCCGCGGGACGTCCGTAACCAGGGTGTAGCCCCCCAACGCCGCCATCGCCAGCACCACCACCGCGCCCGCAGCGGTCAGCAGCGGCGGATGCCGGTAGCCGTTCAGCAACGCCGGCCGCTGCGAGGCGACCAGCATCGCCCCCAGACTCACCGGCAGGATCAGTCCGTTGAGTGCTCCGACCACGATCAGCACCGCGACCGGCCGCCCGACCGTGAGGAAGATCGCGGTGGACAGCGCGATGAAGCCGACGATCATCGCCGACGTGTGGCGCTCCCATCCGGCGTGCAGCGTCCGCACGAACGTCACGGAGGTGTAGGCGGAGCCGACGACTGAGGTGATCGCCGCGGCCCACATCACGGCGCCGAACAGCCGGTAGCCAAGCTGTCCGGCGGCGAGGCGGAACACGGACGCCGGCGGATTGCCGGGATCGAGCGCGAGGCCCTGGCTCACGACGCCGAGCGCGGCGAGAAAGAGGAGGACGCGCATCGCCGTCGCGACGCCGATGCCCAGCCCGGCTGAGCGGGTCGCCTGCCCCACGTTCTCCGGTCCCGCGATGCCGGCGTCGAGCAGCCGGTGGCCGCCGGCGAAGGTGATGTACCCGCCCACCGTTCCGCCCACGATGGTCACGATCGCTAGTACGTCGAGCCGGGCCGGGAGCACCGTCCGCACCACCGCCTCGCCGAGCGGCGGGTGCGAGGCGAATGCCACGTAGCCGGCGAGCAGGATCATCACCGCGCCCATCGCCTGGGCGAATCGGTCCATCGCCCGGCCCGCCTCCTTCGAGAGGAAGAGCCAGATCGCGATGGCGGCGCTGATCCCCGCACCCACCTTCACTGGCAGGCCGAGCAGCGCTTCGAACCCAAGGCCGCACCCGGCCATGTTCCCGATGTTGAAGGCCAATCCGCCGATCGCGACCAGGATGGCCACTGCGTCACCCAGGTGCGGAAGCACCCGGTTGGCGACCGTTTGCGCCGGTGCGCGGGCGGCGACGAGCACGCGCCAGATGTTGAGCTGGGCGCCCAGATCGAACAGGACCGAGATGAGGATGGCAAAGCCGAAGCTCGCGCCGAGCTGCGCGGTGAAGACGACGGTCTGCGTGATGAAGCCGGGGCCGATGGCCGACGTGGCCATCAGGAACGCGGCGCCGAGCAGGACGCGGAGCCGGGGTGCCGCGCCGGGCTCGGCGGTCACAGCACGGCTGGGATGTCGGTGCGGGCGAAGTCAGCGCCGGTGAACAGCAGCGGCTCCCCGGCCACGCGCGCCGTGGCGTAGGCGAGGCAGTCGCCGAAGTTCAGCGACGCCTCGTGCCGGCCGCGCCCGAAGCGCAGCCACGCGTCCAGTGCGGTGCCGAAGTGCTCGTCGGTGAACGGCACGACGGCGACGTCGGCCTCGAGGATCAGGCGGCTCGCCAGTCCGCGGGCATCGCGCCCCAGGCGCGCCGTCAACACGATCGTCGTCTCCACCAGCGTCGGCGCCCCGATGCCAAGAGCCGAGGCCGCCGACATCGCCGCCAGCACGCGCTCGTGGCCCGGCTCCTGGAGCGCCACCGCGACTACGGCGGATGAATCGAGGATCACACCCCCTCCGGGCCGTGACCCAGGATCGCATCCTCCTCCTCGCGGCTCAACACCCGCCCACGCTGGTCAGCCGGCAGCGTGGGCCACACCTCCTGCTCCAGATACCGGCGCAGCCGCCCGGCGCGCTGGTCCGCCGCGGGGCTGACCGGAAGCGTGGCCGTCTCCCCGACCCGCCCGACGCCGGGAGCCCGCGCCACCGGCACGAGACGCGCCACGGGCGTCCCCGCCTTGGCGATGGTGACCACCGCGCCGCGGCGGACGCGCTCCAGCAGCCGGGAGAGGTGCGTCTTGGCTTCGTGGATGTTGACTTGGTCGGCCATGGGTCGAATCTAGTCTAGTCCATGAACTAAGTCCATTTGAGCCGCGACTACCTGGTCCCCTCGTATTTCGCGATCCTCCCGCCCTTCATGACGAAGCTGACGCGTCTGACCGCCGTGATGTCCTGGGACGGGTCGCCGTCCATCGCGATGAGGTCGGCCTCGTAGCCGGGGGCGACGGAGCCGATCCGGTCACCGAGCCCCAGCGCCTCGGCGTTGAGGGAGGTCGCGGCCACGATCGCGTGCATCGGCGCCTCGCCCGCTTCCCGGACGCGGCAGACCAGGTCCTCGGCGTTCCGACCTTCGGCGCCGGCCACGGCGTCGGTGCCGAAGAGCACCTTGAGGCCCGGCGTCGCGATCGCGCTCCGCGTCGCCGCCGTGGTGAGCGGCAGCGCCCGCTCCATCGCGGCGAATCCCGCCGCGTTGTAGTTGCCGATCCCCTCGTACTTGGGCCGGTTCTCCAGGTAGTTGCGGAGGACCAGCGCGCACTGCGGATCGAACCAGGTGCCGCGCGCAGCCATCAGGTCGAGCGAAGCCTGCTTGACGAAGATACCGTGCTCGACCTGCGTGCAGCCCGCCGCCACAGCGGCCTGTACTGACTCATCGCTCTGGGCGTGCACGACCGAGCGCAGTCCGACCCGGTGGGCCTCGTCACACAGCGCCTGGAGCTGGGCGTCGGACAGCGTTCGGGTGCCGCCCTCCCGGATGCTCGCCGAGGCGAAGATCTTGATCAGGTCGGCGCCGTCGGCGCGGCGCGCGCGGACCAGCGCACGCAGGGAGTCCGGCGTCAGCCGCGCGTCGGTGATCGGCTCGAGCGACGTGAGAATTCGCGGCCCTGGCAGCCCCTGCGTCGCGATCCAGTCCCTGACGTCGGCGTCGCGCGCGTCGCCCACGCTCTGGATGGTGGTGAAGCCGGCCATGAGCGTCGCGTGCGCGTTGGCCGCCTCGGCCAGGACGGACTGGGCGGGCGAGTCCCCGTCGCGCGGCGTGTGCAGCCGCCCCTGCCGGTTGAAGTACCAGGCCGGGTGCACGTGCGCGTCAATCAGACCGGGGAGCAGCGTGCGGTCGCCGAGATCCACCAAGCGCGCGCCGGCGGGCACGTCACCGCGCGGACCGACGCGGACGATCTTCCCGCCCGTGACCACGACGTCGGCGTTCTGGAACACGCCGCCCCGCCCGTCGAGCACCCGCGTAGCGCGCACGACGACCGTCGGCTCCTGGGCGGTGAGCGGCCCTGCGCAGAGGACGAGCAGTGCGAGGAGCCAGCGCATCATGGCTGTGCGCCTGCGGGCCTGGCGAACTCGCTCGCCGGCCGTGAGCCGAGGCGCGCGAGCAGCAGCGCCGCACGCTGCGTCTGCATCGTGAGCGCGTTCAGGTTGACCCGCTCCTCAGGAGCGTGCGCGCCGCTGCCCAGCGCTCCGAGGCCTTCCAGCCCTTCCATGAACGGCGCCACGAAGGAGAGATCCCCCGCGCCACGCATTCCCGGATCCATCGGCGCGACCGGCCCGTAGCCGAGCGCCTGGCTCGCCGAGTCGTAGACGGCCAGCACCCGCGTGTTGCCGGGCGTCAGCGGCATCGCCGGATACTCGTCAATGAACGTGATCTCTGCCCCTGTCCCCGGCAGATGCTGCGCCACGATCTGGCGCATCCGCTCCCGCGTCCGCTCGAGCTGCTCCTGCGTCATGAACCGCAGGTCGCCCGCCGCCACGGCGCTCCTTGGCACGATGTTGAGCTTGCTCGACGCGGTGCCGCTCTCCCGGACCGTGTCGTAGGCGACGTCGGTGCCGCCCGCGATCGTCGCCGCGTTGAAGGTCAGGTACTGCTCGCCCGCGAGCTGCTGCCGGAATGCGTCGAGGATGCGCGCCAACTCGTAAATCGCGCCAAATCCGGCGCCCCGGCCGAACACGCCCGCCGAGTGCGCCTGGCGCCCCGTGGCGGCGATCCGCCACGCGCTCGAGCCCCGCCGGGCCACCGTGGCGATGCTCCGGCTCCCGCCCTCGAAGGCCAGGGCCACGTCGTTCCGGTGCCCGGCCTCGATCAGCGCCGCTCGTGCCACCGCGAGCGGCGAGCCGGGGAATTCCTCGTCGCCGGTGAAGACGACCGTGACGTTGAGGTCGCGGAGCAACCCGACCTCGTCGAGCGCCTTGAGGGCGAAGAGGATGACCACGTCCCCGCCCTTCATGTCGCTCCCGCCCACCGCGCGTGCCATCGAGTCTTCGCGAACGAAGTTCGCGCCCGCCGGCTCGACGACCGTGTCGAAGTGCCCGATGAGGAGGATGCGCACCCCGCCCGCCTTGCCCCGGTGCTCGGCGACCAGGTGGCCGGCACGCCGCATCTCCGGGGGCATCGCCACCCAGTTCGACCTGAAGCCGAGCGAGTCGAGCGAGGCGAGGAAGACCGCGCCCACCCGCTGCAC
>Ga0326726_10000718_pt1 | contig 30377 bp, 21 predicted proteins | sample MHFenrmetagenome_2_FD_207603 | JGI IMG/M metagenome (GOLD analysis project Ga0326726, IMG submission 207603) | Lab enriched peat soil microbial communities from Michigan Hollow, Ithaca, NY, United States - MHF15MN | ecosystem: Environmental > Terrestrial > Soil > Wetlands > Peat | place: USA...
GTTTTGTGCCTCATCCCTTCATTCGTATTGTCATTTATGTTTATGAACAGAGGCTCCCATTCTTTGGCAAGAGTGTTGTTGTTGACTGCAAATCCATGATTCTGTGAAGTTATATAAGCCTTGTCTGTTCCGGCCTGGATCACAGGCTGGTTGTGACTTCTGTGTCCGTATTTAAGTTTATAAGTATCGGCCCCTGAGGCCAATGCCATCAGCTGATTCCCCAGGCATATGCCGAAAATTGGTTTATCTTCTGAAAAAGATCTCTTTATGTTCTCTATGGTAATACTGCACATTTTTGGATCGCCCGGGCCATTGGTAAGGAAGAGCCCGTCGAACTCATCATTATGATAATCATAATCCCATGGTACCCTTATTATAGTGGTATCTCTTTTAAGCAGGTTCCTTATAATATTGAATTTGACTCCGCAATCCACAAGCATAATCTTGTATTTGCCCGATCCGTATCTCTTTATTTCACGGGTGCTTACTTCTGCAACAAGGTTGATCTTGTTCGGATCATAAAAACCCGTTTCAGTTCCTTCAGGTTCTACCTTGCCAAGCATTACTCCTTTTTCCCTGATCCTTTTTGTAAGTGCACGGGTATCGATCCCGAAAACTCCGGGTATTCCATTTCTCTTCAGCCATTCATCAAGGCTCTCGCTGGCATTCCAATGACTGTAATCAAATGAATAATCCGAGACTATCAGGCCCGATATATGGATCGACGCGGATTCATAGAAACTGTAAAGATCGTTTTCCTCGCTTTTCCCTGGTGCGCCGTAATTGCCAACAAGCGGATAGGTCAGGCAGAGTATCTGTCCCTTATATGAAGGATCAGTCAGGCTTTCGGGATAACCCGTCATTGCTGTATTGAAAACAACTTCACCTGCGGCAGTTACCAGGGCACCGAATGACCTGCCCCAATAAACAGTTCCATCTTCGAGTGTCAGTCTGACTTTTCCCGTATTATTCATTCAATCAAAATTAAAACATTCAACGTAGTGATGCGACTGCATTCCGGATCTGTTCCATTGCCTGTCGTACCTTGTGACGTGTCGTTGCCAGGTTCATCCTCATAAACCCGTCGCCTCCCGGGCCAAAGGATGATCCTTCATTCATACCTACTTTTGCCTTGCTGACGAAGAATTCTCCCAGTTTTTTCCCCGGCATGCCAAGCTTTCTGCAGTCAATCCATATCATGTAAGTGGCTTCGGGCTTTACAGGCAATATTTCGGGAATAAATTCCCTGCAGTAATCAATTACGTAACCGACATTCCGGTTCAGGTATTCCCTCAGGTTGTCGAGCCACTCTGAACCTTCTGAATATGCTGCTATTGATGCTGCAGTGCCGAAGATATTCCCGTTGCCTATCTGAAGGTGCTCAATTTTTGAATTGAAGTATTTTCTTAAAATGGGATTTGAAATTATTACTGATGATGTTGAGAGGCCTGCAAGATTAAAAGTTTTGCTGGGAGCGACGCATGTGACAGTGATTTCTGCAATTTTTTCAGAAAGCTTTGCTGCCGGAGTATGGTAATAACCCGGAAGTACAAGATCAGAATGTATCTCATCAGAAAGGAGCAGAATGTCGTTCTTTATGCAGATGTCTGCCAGGCTTGTCAGTTCCTCAGGGGTCCAGGACCTTCCAACCGGGTTATGAGGATTGGAGATGATAATCATTCTAGTGCCCTGAGTAATGGAGCCTGTAAGTGAATCAAGATCCATTACCCATTTGCCATCTGACTCAATCAACTGGTTAAGGATAAGATTACGTCCGTGATTTTCGACGGCTGCAAAAAATGGAGTATACACCGGAGGCTGGATAATAACAGAATCGCCAGGTCGTGTAAAAGCAAGGGTGCACAGATTAAGGGCCGGGACTACCCCAGGGCAGAAAGATATCCATTCATCCTCAACTTCCCAGTTATGCCTTTTACGGAGCCAGGAAGAGATAGAACTGAAGTATTCAAGCGGATGAAATGAATACCCCATGACTTCATGCTCAAGCCTTTTTCTGAGTGCGGTGATTATGAAATCCGGAGTTTTGAAATCCATATCTGCGACCCACAGAGGAATGACATCTCCGGAACCAAATACCTCCTTTCTGAGATCGTACTTCACACATCCGGTGTCTTCCCTTGAAACTTCTTCATCAAAATCCCATCTCATCAAAAATGATTTTATTTCAGGGGCTCAAAGATAAGCAAAATGTAGCATGAATTCAGTTTACTGCCGGTTTGAAAATCTTCCCTGCATGAAAAACCAAATCAAGTCAATGATTAAATGGTATATTACTTAATGAATTTGTAAAATAGATTGAAGTGGGGGGGGCTATTTTAATATTATTTATTATTTTTATAGGCGCTTTTAAATGAGATTTTAATTTTAAACTAACTAAAATGAAAAAGGCTATAGCTGTTATCATCATTCCAATGCTGATCTTATCTGTATCTGGACTCAGTTCGTGCAAAAACAGAGCTGAAAAAAAGGAAAAAAACCAAAAAAATCAAATTGAATTGAGCCAGGTTGACACGATCGAAAATGAGATCCAAAAGAATGTTTATCCGTTACCTACATCTGCCGATGTTATTAAAATGCTTTCAGAACTGGAAGTTGGTTATATTCTTGGTATCGCAAATCCCGTTGGGAATGCAAGGAAATATTTAACCAGTGCAAGCAAAGCTATCAACATGGGTGGTTACGGAGCTGATCTGAGTTACGCCACACTCTATAATATTCAGCAGGAAGTAATTAATTATCTGGATGCTATAAGGTCGCTGGCAAATGAACTGAACATGTCGAAAATATATGATGAAACATTATATGACAAGATCAAGCAAAATTTTGATAAGAGGGATGAGCTTGTAAAGATACTTACTGAAGCTTTCAGTAACACTTATGCCTACCTGAGTGAAAATGACCAACAAACCCTGGCTCTTCTGGTTGTCGGCGGCGCCTGGGTGGAAGGGATGTATCTTACAACTCACGTCTCTGAAGCAGCCTATCAGGTTGCCGGAATTTCGAAGGTCCTGATTGAGCAGAAGGAATCATTTGATTTATTTATGGATCTTACAAAACCCTATCTTGAAGATCCGAATATTAAAGATTTTGTTGGCAAGCTGGAACCTATCAAACAAGTATATGGAGGTCTCACGACAAGCCTTACAAATCAGAATATCATTGATATTACTAAAGCAATTGAAAAAGTAAGAAGCCAAATAATTTAGTTACACTTATAAAATTACCTGACCGCAAACAGAATTTTTTGCGGTCTTTTTTTCATCATTTGTTTTATGAGGGAATCCGTACTCCTGGCTCTGATACACATTTTTGCCATTGTCTCCACAATTAATCCAGGAGGTATTTCGTCAAGGGGTAAAAAAATACTCCGCAGTTACCTCCGGAGGTATCTTAATCGTGAACTGGAAGAGGAATACTATGCTCTTTTTGAAAATAATCTGGAGTTCTATTCAAATGAGCTTAAAAGCGTAGATAAGGCAGAATTATCTGATGAGGATTCTCTTATTACCTTCCAGATTACAAACATATGCCGACAGATAAAAAAAGGATTGTTCCTTGAAGAGAGAATGGTGGTGTTTCTCCAGCTGCTTGAATTTGCTTTTGAAGACGGACTTATTTCCGAACAGGAGAAAACAATTATCGACATTGTTTCGAGGACCTTCAATATTTCAAAGAAAGAATACGAAAACGCCTGCGCCTTCATGATAAGCAGATCCTATGATGAAGTTACTCCAGACTGCATTCTTGTAATTGAAAATGACAATCAAAAATATTGGGCAGAGAACAGTTACAAGAACTATGACAACTGGCGCCATATCAGGATAAAAGGGTTCAAGGGGCATATGTTTGTTCTGCATATCGAAAGCACCGGATCCCTTATTCTTACCTACGACGGTACTCTTACTTTATATTTCAAGGGACGCGATATAATTGCATGCCGCCCCTATCTGCTTGACAGGGGTGTAAATATAAAGGGACAGGGGATTGAGCCGATCTATTATTCAAGGATCTTCAAAAAATTTGTTTCAAGAAAATTCCCCGAAACCATAGTTTTTGAAGGGCACGAAATCGAATTCATCTTTAAAAATTCTGATAATGGCGTCAGAAAAATGAATTTCAGGATAGAATCAGGCAATCTGATCGGACTGATGGGGGGGAGCGGTGTTGGCAAAACGACTATGCTGAATTTGCTGCATGGCAAAATAAAGCCTACTTCAGGGAACATATACATCAACGGTTATGATCTTAATGCAGAATCAGAGAAACTCACGGGCCTGATTGGATTTGTCCCCCAGGACGACATGCTGATAGAGGAACTGACTGTTTATCAGAACATGTACTTTAATGCGCGCCTTTGTTTTGGAGATTACAACGAGGACCAGTTAAATAAAACTGTCGATAAAGTTCTTATAGATCTGGATCTCCTTGATATCAAGGATCTTCAGGTTGGGGATCCGATGAACAAGAAGGTAAGTGGGGGGCAGCGCAAGAGGCTGAATATAGGGCTGGAACTGATGAGAGAACCTGGAGTACTGTTTGTGGATGAGCCGACTTCAGGATTATCCTCTTTCGATTCCGAAAAGGTGATGACTCTTCTGAAAAACCAGGCATTGGCGGGGAAACTTGTATTTACAATAATACATCAGCCATCGTCAGATATTTTGAAAATGTTTGATAGGCTCTGGATCCTTGACAAAGGTGGCTATATGATCTATGATGGCGATCCTGTTGAGGCTCTGGTTTATTTTAAGACTGAAACTTCACAGGCTAATGCTGCTGAAAGCGAATGCCCAAACTGCGGTAATATAGAAACTGAAAATATACTTCATATTGTAGAAGTAAAAGTTATTGATAATGCTGGATTTGCGGGAAAAGAAAGGCAGGTAAGCCCTAAGGAATGGTATGAAAAATACAAAAAGAAAATGATGCCTGTTCTTCAGGAAGAACATGACAAAACTGCCCTTCCCCAGAGCAATTTCCGTTTACCTGAAAAATGGGCACAGATAAAAATCTTTGTCGAACGAAATGTAACACGCAAGCTGGCCGACAAGCAATATATGACAATTAATCTGCTGGAGGTTCCGCTTCTGGCACTTATACTTGGTTTTTTGTCTAAATACAGTGAAAACAATGTCTACACTTTTGGTGCTAATAAAAATTATCCTGTTTTTCTTTTTATGGCAATCATTGTCTCGTTGTTTGTCGGGCTGACCGTTAGTGCCGAAGAAATATACCGGGACAGGAAGATCCTTGAGAGGGAGAAATTCTTAAATATCAGCAGGTCAAGTTATCTGCTGTCGAAGATCAGCTTCCTTTTTGTTATTTCAGCAATCCAGTCCTTAAGCTTTGTGCTTGTCGCAAATACCCTTCTTGAGGTTAAAGGGATGCTCTTTCAGCAATGGCTTGTGCTTTTCTCAACCGCCTGTTTCGGCAATATGCTTGGTTTGAATATATCTGCAGGAATGAGAACGGCTGTAAGCATTTATATACTCATACCTTTGCTCCTGGTTCCTATGCTGCTTCTTGGAGGAGCAATGATAAAATTCGACGATCTCCATAAATCGATAAGCAAGAAAATCTACGTACCGGTCATCGGTGATGCCATGGTTACACGATGGGCATATGAGGCATTAATGGTCGAAGATTTTAAAAGCAATAAATTCGAAAAGCCATTTTTTAACTTTGAAATGGAAATCAGTCAGACCGGTTGGTATACATCATTTCTTATTCCAACTCTGAAAGTAAAAATTGATGAATGCAAGGCTGCGGGCAAGAATCCTGAATACGAGGAACTATCCAGAAAGAACTTCAGGAAATTAAACTTTCATTTAAAGGAATTATCTTCCGAAACAGGACTGATTCCCGGCAGCTGGATCTCATCGATGAATTATTCCGCATTCAATGATTATTACGGTGATCAGGCAAAAAAGTTTGTTGACTCTCTTTCGGTTTTATTACGAACGAAAAACAAAGCTTTATCAGAGAGAAAGGATTCATTAGTTGAAGATATCCAGAAAAAGATGGGAGAAGCGGAATTTCAGAAACTAAAAGAAGCAAATTACAATGAGAGCCTGATGAATATAGTCCTTAACAGGCTTAATACCAATAAAATATATGAATCGGACAATAAACTTATCCAGAAAGCTGATCCTGTTTTTATGAAGCCAGGCTCAAAATACGGCCGTGCACATTTTTATGCTCCCTACAAGCAGATTGGCAATCTGAAAATAGGAACCGTTCTGTTCAATGTTATTGCGATCTGGATAATGACCATTGTATTATTTGTCACCTTATATCTGAATGCTCTGAAACGTTTCATTGAATTCCTGGAAACCCTTAAAGTTCCGATCTGGAGAAAATTCGGAAGAGAACTACTACAGGCCTAGAAAGTGAAACACCTCATCCCCCTGCCTCTTCTCTCAGGGGAGAAGGGGAGAAGTAAAGAAAAATGATAAAAGTTTATCCAAAGAAAAACCTGGGACAGCATTTTCTGAAAGATAAAGCGATTGCCAGGAAAATATCTGATTCCCTTACTGGTGAGGGCTGCAGTAGTGTTCTGGAAATAGGTCCGGGAATGGGAATACTTACTGATTTCATTATAAAGAGAGGGTTTGCTGATTTCCGGGTTATTGAAATTGATAACGAATCAGTACATTACCTTAAAGCCAACTATCCTGAACTTGAAAATATAGTAACCGGCGACTTTCTGACATTTGATATTGATAAATATTTTAATGACAAAATCGCAATTATCGGTAATTTCCCCTATAATATCTCAAGCCAGATATTTTTTAAAATCCTGAACCATCGCGAAAAGGTGGTTGAAGTTTGCGGAATGCTCCAGAAAGAGGTTGCACAAAGGATCTGTGCAAAACCCGGCTCAAAAACTTACGGTATTCTAAGCGTTTTTGTTCAGGCGTTTTATTCAGCAGAATATCTGTTTTCAGTATCAAACAAGGTATTTTCTCCGCCTCCAAAAGTACTTTCAGGAGTGATCAGGCTGAAGAGAAATGAAACCGTTACGCTTAATTGTGATGAGACCCTGTTTTTCAGGGTTGTCAAAGCCTGTTTCAACCAGCGCCGAAAGACATTGAGAAATTCAGTTAAATCAGCATTTGACCTCAGGGCTGATGATTATCATTCATATCATCTGCGGCCCGAGCAGCTGTCAGTCAGTCAGTTCGTTGAACTTACAAACTGGATAGAGAAGAACCTCAAGACTTCAGAATGAGAATCCGATAGCATCCACAGGATTCATTTTAGCAGCAGCATTTGCCGGAGCATAACCAGCAACAATACCAATAACAGCGGAGATAAAAACCGCCAGCATAATATTGCCAAAAGTGAGGTACATGTTAAGATCGTAAAGGTAATTTATTACCAGCGTTGCCAGAAAGATCATTATGAGTCCAAGCACTCCGCCTGCAACTGAAAGTAGAACAGATTCGGTGAGGAACTGCTGGAGGATAAAAAATCTTTTAGCTCCCAGGGCTTTTTGTATTCCAATAATATTTGTCCTTTCCCTGACTGACACAAACATAATGTTGGCTATTCCAAATCCGCCAACCAGAATTGCAAAAGCCCCAATGATCCAGCCTACAATATTGATAACTTTAAATACTGACTCCAATCCCTGCGAGATCATTGTTGCCGTGTTAACCGAGAAGTTTGAGGTTTCGGTTGGTTTTAATCTCCTTGAAGCCCTTAAAACCATAGTTAGTTCATCAGAAAGTTCCCTGACCGAAATATCAGGTTTAGCTTTTATAATCATTTGAGAGTCAACAAACCTGTTGCGGATATTTATGAAATTCCTGCCAAAGTTAAGAGGAATAAGAGTAAGCTGATCGACATTGCTTAAACTGATGCCTCCCTGTCCCTCCTTTTTCAGGACTCCAATGACCCTGGCTTTATATCCCGACATTGTAACCTCTTTGCCAACAGGATTAGCTTTTTCAAAAAGTCTTTCGGCAACTTCAGCTCCCAGGACAGCCACACTACTGCCGCTTGAGTATTCGTACGGTGAAAAATAACGTCCTTTCCCTATCTCAAATAGAACCACTTTTTCCAGATTATCTGTCACTGCTGCAACAGCAGCATCATTTGCAACATTATTCTTGTATTTGACTTTGTCAGACTTAGCAATAATAAATGAAGCAGCTTCCGCTTTTGTTGATTTGTTCAGGACTGACTGGTAATCACTAAGTGAAACTGAGGGCCATTTTATAATATCCCACCAAGCAAGTTTCCCGCTGAACGACCATGGAAATTTCTGTACATAAACAACATTACTCCCCATGGAATTAACAGCGTCCCGGATTGATTTCTCCATCCAGTCAAGTACCGTAAACACCGATATGATACAGAATATTCCGATTGTAATTCCAAAAAGTGACAGGAAAGTCCGTAATTTATTAACTACCACTGATTTAAAGGCAAATAAAAACCCTTCAATGAGAAGCCTGAATGACATTTTCGAATTATTTTTAACATTAATGGAACGTCAAAGGTAAGAAAATCATTTGGATTTTATTGACTCTTGTTCCGGTCAGCAATATTCATAATTATTTTGTATTGAGGATAATAAAAAAATATCTATTTTTAACCGCCGGGATCTGCAGGGCTAGACCTATCATAAAAATCAGATTATGAGTGAAAAGAGAATAAAGAGTGCGCTAATCTCAGTTTATTATAAGGATGAACTGGATGAAATTGTCCGGATCCTTGATGAATTGAAAGTAAAAATTTATTCTACGGGAGGCACATTCGGTTTTATTAAAGATCTTGGCATACCTGCTGAAACCGTTGAATCTCTCACAACTTACCCTTCGATACTCGGTGGAAGGGTCAAAACGCTCCATCCCTCGGTTTTCGGAGGTATTCTTGCCAGGAGGAACAACACTGAAGATATAGAACAGCTGAATAAATATAAAATTCCGGAAATTGACCTTGTGATAGTCGACCTTTATCCTTTTGAAAAAACTGTGCAATCGGTTGATGATGAGGAAGAAATAATTGAAAAAATAGATATTGGCGGGATTTCCCTTATAAGGGCTGCTGCAAAAAATTTCAATGATGTTCTTGTAGTGTCCGGAAGGGACCAGTACCATAGGTTGTTGACTCTGCTGAAAGAGAAAAAGGGAATAACGTCGCTTGATGACAGGAAATATTATGCAGCAGAAGCTTTTAAAACATCTTCAAATTACGATACTGCTATCTTCAAATATTTCAACAGGAGTGCAGGAATTGAAGTTTTCAGGGAAAGTCTAAATACTTCATATCCCCTCCGTTACGGGGAAAATCCTCATCAGAAGGGTATTTACTTTGGCGATCAGGATAAGTTGTTCGACAAGCTGCACGGCAAGGAGATATCCTATAATAACTTCCTTGATATTGATGCTGCATTTGGCCTTATTGATGAGTTCGATGAAACAACATATTTAATTATAAAGCATAATAATGCTTGTGGTGCAGCTTCACGCACAAATCCGGCTGATGCCTGGAAGGATGCGCTTGCCTGTGATCCGGTATCGGCTTATGGCGGTGTAATAGCTGCCAATGAACCGGTTGGGGAGGAAGAAGCTGCTGAAATTGACAAGATCTTTTTTGAAATAATAATCGCTCCTGCCTTTACTGATAAAGCACTTGATATACTAAGACAGAAGAAGAACCGGATAATTCTCCGAAGGAAAAAAAAGGCCGGGAACCAATATTATTTCAGGTCATTGCTTGACGGAGTACTCTGGCAGGACAAGGACATCAGTACAGAATCGGCATCTGACATGAGGCCAGTAACAAAAAAAGTTCCGGCTCCGGCAGAGGTTGAGGATCTTGTATTTGCGAATAAAATTGTTAAACACAGCAAATCAAATGCTATTGTCCTTGCCAAAAACAAGCAGCTTTGTGCCAGTGGCATAGGTCAGACATCAAGGGTGGATGCATTAAAGCAGGCTATAGAAAAAGCACACACATTCGGTTTTGATCTGAAGGGTTCGGTAATGGCTTCTGATGCTTTCTTTCCTTTTGCCGACTGTGTGGAGATAGCCTATAAGGCAGGTGTAACTTCAATTGTGCAGCCTGGTGGATCTGTCAGGGATAAGGATTCGATCGATTTCTGCTCTGCAAACGGAGTTGCTATGGTATTTACAGGGAAAAGACATTTTAAACACTAAATAACATTAATTATCTAGTTCAATGGGATTATTTTCATTCTTGACTCAGGAGATTGCAATTGACCTGGGAACAGCAAACACGGTTATCATACATAATGATAAGATAGTTGTTGATGAACCATCAATAGTTGCAATTGATAAGAATACAGGGAAGCTGATCGCGATAGGGGAAGCAGCAAGGCAGATGCATGGAAAGACACATGAAAATATTATAACTGTCAGGCCATTGCGCGACGGTGTGATTGCTGACTTTAATGCTGCAGAGCTGATGATCAGGGGAATGATCAAGCTGATTAACACAGGTCCGAAGTTCTTTGCTCCTTCACTGAAGATGGTAGTATGTATCCCTTCAGGAAGCACCGAAGTGGAACTGCGTGCAGTACGCGACTCATCAGAGCATGCTGGAGGGCGTGATGTATACCTTATTTATGAACCAATGGCTGCTGCAATTGGGATCGGACTGGATGTCGAGGGTCCTGAAGGCTGCATGATCATTGACGTTGGCGGGGGCACAACAGAAATTGCCGTGATAGCTCTTGGAGGAATTGTCTGCAATAAATCAATAAGGATTGCCGGTGACGGATTTACAGCTGATATTCAATCGTATATGAGGCATCAGCACAACATAAAAATAGGTGAAAGAACGGCAGAGGATATTAAGATCGCCGTAGGCGCAGCTTTACCCGATATAGATAATCCTCCTCCGGATTATATAGTCAGGGGACCAAATATTATGACTTCCCTTCCAATTGAGATACCGATCTCTTATCAGGAAATTGCATATTGCCTTGACAAATCCCTTACAAAAGTCGAAGCAGCCCTTCTTAATGTTCTGGAGCAAACACCTCCTGAACTCTATGCGGATATTGTAAACAAGGGAATATACCTGGCAGGAGGAGGAGCCCTGCTGAGAGGTCTTGACAAGAGATTGTCTGATAAAATAAATATAAATTTCAATGTTGTTGAAGATCCCCTGCATGCTGTTGCAAGAGGCACAGGTGTGGCATTGAAGAATGTTGATAAGTTTCCTTTCCTGATGAGATAATCTGACGGTGTGAATGAGAAGCCTGCTAAACTTTCTGTTGAAATACATTAATATTATTGTATTTCTTATCCTGGAAGGAATAGCATTGTATTGGCTTACCAATGGTAACAGTTATCATAATTCCAGGGTGGTTAAAAGGATGCAGGGAGTTACAAGGGGACTTGAGGAAAGAGTTAACAATGCCAGGACCTACCTGAACCTTCGCGAGATAAATTCAAACCTTGCTTTAGAAAACAGTGCCCTGAGGAATCGCATCGAACGACTTACCGCAAAGGAAGATCTTAAATTTGTTTCTGTTGAAGACTCCCTGTTCAGACAGCAATTTCAATATACGCCTGCAAGGGTAATAAATAACTCCATAAACAGGCAAAAGAATTATTTCACTCTCGATAAGGGGACACTCCAGGGAATAAAGGTTGATATGGCTGTTACAAACGGAAAGGATGCTGTTGGTGTAATTGTTGGCTGCTCCGAAAACTTTTCCGTTGCCATCTCACTTCTTAATCTTGATTTCAGGTTAAGTGCAAGGATCAGGTCAAACGGGTATTTCGGATCTCTCAGCTGGGATGGCCGGAACTATAGGCATGCAGTCCTTAATGAAATACCCCAGAATGTAAATGTGAACCCTGGAGACACAATCGAAACGACAGGATATTCAGCTGTCTTCCCCGAAGGTGTAGGTATTGGAACAGTAAGTGATCTTAAAAAAAGTGGCAGTGATTTTTACAAAATAACCATTGAACTTTTTACCGATTTTAAGAAACTGCAATATGTAAATGTAATCGGCAATCTGAAAAGGACGGAGCAGCTGAAACTTGAAAATCAACTTAAATGATCAATTCTATTTTAAGGTACGGATTAATAATTGTCCTTCTGATTCTACTTCAGATTCTGGTGTTGAATAATATTCAGTTCAGTGGCTTTGTAAACCCGTACGTATATATTATGATAATCCTGCTTCTCCCATCAGTTACTCAGGCGTGGCTTGTTCTTATAATTTCATTTCTGACAGGCCTGACTATTGACTTATTCACCGGATCTCCCGGAATGCATGCTTCGGCAACTCTACTGGCAGGTTTTTCCCGTCCAATTGTTTTAAGGCTTATTGCTCCGCGCGACGGATATGAATCAGGATCAGATCTCTCGATGGCTGCTTACGGATTCAGGTGGTTTTTCATATATACTACAACTATTGTCCTGATTCACCATACTACCCTGTTTTTTCTTGAGGTTTTCAGATTCGCCGACTTCTTCAGGACAATATTCAGGATCCTGTTGAGTTCACTCTTTACAATAGGTTTTATCCTTCTTATCGAGTACTACAGGAAAGGGAAGTGAAAATTCCGTTATGAAAGATGCATTCATCAGCAGGAAGTATATTATTATGGCACTTATTGTGCTGGCATCGCTTATACTTCTAACCAGGTTATTTATAATTCAGGTTGCTAAGGATACCTACAGGCTGTCGGCGGATAATAATGTATTAAGGTACGTTACCCAATATCCTGCCAGGGGATTGATATACGACAGGAATAAGAAGCTGATTGTATATAATCAGGCAGCTTATGATCTTATGGTCGTACCTGCCCAGGTCTCGAGGATTGATACAGCAGAATTCTGCAGACTCCTTGAAATATCGGTAAGTTCATTCAGGGAAAGGATGCATACGGCCTTAAACTATTCCAGACGAGCCCCTTCCGTTTTTCTGAAGCAAATTTCAGCTGAATCGTATGCAAGGCTCCAGGAAAAAATGTTTTTATATCCGGGGTTCTATGTACAGCCAAGGACATTACGAAAATACTCAAAACCCATAGCCGGGCATATTCTGGGATATGTAAGTGAGGTTGACGAAGCGCTTGTCAAAAAGGAACCCTATTACAAATCAGGAGATTACATAGGGAAGCTTGGAATCGAGGAAGCCTACGAAAAGTACCTGAGAGGTCAAAGGGGTGTAAAAATTTATCTGGTGGATGTTTACAGCCGAATAAAAGGTTCATATGCTGAAGGCAGGATGGATACTGTGGCAGTTCAGGGGGAAGATATAATATCGACTGTGGATATGGATCTTCAGGAGTATGGAGAGCTCCTGATGCGGAATAAATCAGGAAGTATTGTGGCTCTTGAGCCAAAGACAGGTGAGGTGCTTGCGCTAGTTTCATGTCCGAATTATGATCCCAATCTTCTTGTAGGAAGGGTACGATCGGAGAATTTTGCAAGGCTAAGCGCTGACACTGCACATCTGCCATTGTTTAACAGGGCTTTGCAGGCGAAGTATCCCCCCGGATCAACGTTTAAACCTATAAACGGATTGATCGGCCTGCAGGAAAAAGTAATAACTCCCTCAACACTATTCGGCTGCAACAACGGATATTTGTTTGTTAAATGTCATTCCCATAGTTCGCCTCTCGATCTCATGCATGGCATTTCAAACTCATGCAATTCATATTTCTGTCAGACTTACAGAAGGATCCTTGAAAATCCGGTATATCCGACAATTGAAGCTGCCTACACCAAATGGAAAGAGTATCTGAATGAATTCGGATTTGGGAAAAAGCTTGGAATTGAATTCACTAATGAGCTTACCGGACTTGTTCCCTCACCTGCATATTTCGACAAATACTATGGTAAAAACAAATGGAAGGCTTTGACAGTGATTTCAATGGCCATTGGGCAGGGCGAAATTGAAACCACTCCCCTGCAGATGGCCAATATGACAGCCGCAATAGCCAACAGGGGTTATTATTATGTTCCTCATATTGTAAAATCAATTGGTACTGATAAGAAAATTGATCAGAAATATCTGACAAAGCAGGTGATTAATATTGATTCATCTAATTTTGAATCAATAATCCTTGGCATGGAAGCGGCAGTGAATGGAGAGGCCGGCGCTACTGCACGTATTGCAGCCCTCAAGGACATCATTGTCTGCGGCAAGACCGGAACTGCACAGAACCCTCTCGGTAACGGTAAGGATCATTCGGTTTTCATTGCATTTGCACCAAAGGATGATCCGAAGATTGCAATTGCGGTATATGTTGAAAATGCCGGATTCGGAGCAACCTATGCTGCCCCGGTTGCAAGTCTTATGATTGAGAAATATTTAACGGGCGCGATTACCAATAAATATTCAGAGCAAAGAATGCTTGAACTTAACCTGATTAACGGTGACAACACGAAACGTTAACATCTGGGGCAGACTTGACAAGGCCACAATACTGGTTTTTCTGCTGATAGTCATCATCGGGTGGTTCAACATATATGCAGCCGTTTTTAACGAGGAACATACCAAAATAATTGACCTTTCACAGAGATACGGAAAGCAATTTGTATGGATACTGGCAACACTTTTAATTGCAGTTTTTGTCGTTGTCATAGATACAAGATTCTATTTCTTCTTTGCATATTTCATATACGGGGGTCTGATGTTCCTTCTGATGATGGTTTTAATCGTAGGCAAGGACATAAACGGTGCAAGATCGTGGTTTCAAATCGGATCACTCAGCCTTCAGCCATCTGAATTTGCAAAATTCGGGACAGCCCTGGCACTTGCAGCTTATCTGAACTCAAGAAATCACGATTTGAGCAAGCTCCGTGTTTTTATGATTTCTATTGCAGTAATTCTGTTCCCTGCTTTTTTAATAGTTCTTCAGCCGGATATGGGTTCCGCAGTTGTGTACTTTGCTCTGTTTATAGTGCTCTTCAGAGAGGGTATGAGCCCATTTATTTTTATTTCAGGACTGATTATGGTGATCTTGTTCTTTTTTACGCTTATTTTCAATAATATTTATCTGACTATTGGCATTATAGCCGCTGCATTTATTTTAGCCTGGTTTGTTACCCGGAAATGGAAATTATGTCTCGAAGGACTTGGGATCTTTGTTTTGGTATCTTTCATAATTTATTTATTCAATAGCTTGATAATTAAAGTTTTAAATGACGAACACATACTGTTTATTTCAATTATCATTTCAGGTACAGTATATGCTTTTTATTTCTATAACAAAAAAGCAATATCTATTCTTGTAATTTATATTTTCCTTATTGGAAGTCTGGCTTTTGTTAATTCTGTTGATTTCGCTTTCAATAACCTTATGAAGCCACACCAGAAAGAGAGGGTCGAAATCCTTCTTGGTATTAAATCGGATCCTCACGGGACAGGATATAATGTCAATCAATCAATAATTTCGATCGGCTCGGGAGGTTTTTCGGGCAAAGGTTATCTTAAAGGTACACAGACAAAGTTCAAATTCGTTCCTGCTCAGAGCACCGATTTTATATTCTGCACAATAGGTGAGGAATGGGGATTTTTGGGATCCTTAATGGTAATAGGATTATATGTGTTTCTCCTTATCCGGCTCATAATACTTGCTGAACGGCAACGATCGGATTTCTCAAGGATTTACGGATATGGCGTCGTGTCAATATTTTTCGTTCATTTTTTCATTAATATAGGAATGGCAATTGGTCTTGTGCCGGTTATCGGGATACCGCTTCCTTTTCTCAGCTATGGGGGCAGCTCATTGTGGAGCTTTACTATTCTGCTATTCATATTCCTGCGGCTTGATGCAAGCCGGGCCGAATACCTTGTATGATCAGAACGGAATTGTTATTCTGTGAGAGATCTCTATTCCAAAATCCTTTTCAACATAATCAATTAGCTGGGGGAAGAATTCCATGAAATCATCCTGGAGAGAATAATAATTCTTTTTAAGGGCTTTCATCGCAAATCTTGTTTCGTTGGGAAGCGAAGAACGTTTACTTAAGGTATTCAAAACATGACGGATCCCGCTTTTTGTCTGGTATGATTCAATCCAATTGTTAATGATGAAAAAGGGCATCATTTTTCTGACATCTTCTGGCAGAATCTCATAATTATTGACCATAGCCCTGTAAAAATTGTAAGTCACACTTTCAAGTGGTCTCCTTGAAAAGAAATTCCATTCCTTCGTCAGAAAATGATCATATATAATATCTGTAATTACTCCTGAATATTTATGATATTTTCTCGTAAAAAATATCTTGCTGCGGTGTACAACAGGATGTCTGTCAGTGAAGCCATCAATGTGCCTGTGAAGTATAATCCCTTTTCTTACCTGATCAGGATAATTTAGATAATCACGCCCTTTTACATAATCGCCTATGTAGTTTCCAATAATTATTTTATCAGAATCACCGGACAGGTATATATGGGCTAAAACATTCATTTCAGGACGTAATAGTACAAAGAAATAAATTTAGCCTGATTATGCCAGAAACATTTTCTTTAACATGTTTTCAAAATAACTTTAAATCCGTATAAAAAGATTGTAATTCAGAGAATTATGCTTAAAAATCAGTATAGTAAAAAATAGACTGAAATGTTCGGATTTTAGGTATGCAAATTATAAATTTGTCGTTTCACTTTATATATATAAACGATTTTTACTGGGAATAAATTATAAACAGGTTAAGGAGGAAATATGCCAAAAAAGAATGTAATTATTATTGGAGCAGCAGGAAGGGATTTTCATAACTTCAATACGTTCTACAGGGATAATGAAAGCTACAATGTTGTTGCATTTACAGCTGCCCAGATTCCGGATATAGCCGGCAGGAAATATCCTGAAGAACTGGCAGGAAAACTATATCCCAAAGGTATTCCGATCTTCCCTGAAGAAAAACTTGAGGAGTTAATACAAAAGTACAAGGTTGATGATTGTGTTTTCTCATACAGTGATGTTACCTATCAGAAAGTGATGTCAGTAAGTGCATTGGTGAATGCTGCAGGTGCTAATTTTGTCCTTCTTGGTCCGGCTGCTACAATGGTTAAGAGCACTAAGCCCTTAGCTGCAGTTGGTGCCATCAGGACAGGATGCGGAAAAAGCCAGACATCTAGAAGGATAATAGAACTTTTAATGGAAAAAGGACTCAAGGTTGTGGCCGTGCGTCACCCGATGCCTTACGGGGATCTTGCAAAACAGAAAGTCCAGCGTTTTGCCACCATCGGCGATCTGGCAAAACATAAGTGCACTGTGGAAGAAATGGAAGAATATGAACCTCATGTTGTAAGGGGTAACGTTATTTATGCCGGGGTTGATTATGAGGCAATTCTGCGAAAGGCCGAAAAAGATCCCAAAGGATGTGACGTGATTGTGTGGGACGGAGGTAACAACGATTTCCCGTTTTACAAGCCTGACCTGATGGTTACTGTAACAGATCCGCACAGGGCAGGACATGAACTGAGGTACTATCCGGGTGAAGTTACTCTTCGAATTGCCGATGTTGTGATCATAAATAAAATTGACAGTGCCGCCCCTGAAGCTATCCAGATTGTAAGGGAGAGCATAGAAAAAGTCAATCCCAAAGCGATTGTAATTGACGGAGCATCTCCTATTAAAGTTGATGATTCTTCTCTCATCAGAGGTAAAAGAGTCCTTGTTGTCGAGGACGGACCGACACTTACACATGGTGAAATGAAGATCGGGGCAGGAGTTGTGGCTGCAAAAAAATTCGGAGCTGCTGAACTTGTTGATCCACGTCCTTTTACGGTCGGAAAACTTAGCGAAACCTTCAGGCTTTATCCGAATATAGGGACACTACTTCCTGCAATGGGTTATGGAGACCAGCAGCTTAAAGACCTTGAAAAAACAATAAACAATACTGATTGCGACAGCGTCATAATAGCTACACCAATTGACCTGAACCGGATAATAAAGATCAAAAAACCTAATACAAGGGTTTATTATGAACTCCAGGAGATAGGCGATCCAAACCTTTCACAGGTCATAAATGATTTCGTAAAAAAACACAAATTGGCTTAATTTATATCTCCCTCAGATCACGCTGATTATCGCCTTACCCTGGCATTCCCCTTCCATATGCTCCATACCTGCTCTTCGTCGGCAGGCTGGGCATAATCGGTGGCAACGGTGGTTGCCAGTGCTCCCGTAGCCCACCCGAACTGGATCCATTTCTCTGGCTCCCAGCCTTTAAGTACAGCATAAAGCAAGCCTCCCACAAATCCGTCGCCTCCACCAATGCGGTCAAGAACAAGTATTTTGCGCGGTTCAACAACATGCCATTTGTCACCTTCAAGCATGATTGCGCCCCAGAGATGCTCGTTCGTACTTATCACCTGCCTCAGTGTCGTAGCAAAAACAGAAGTTGAGGGGAACTCTTTTTTGACCCTTTTTATCATTTCCTTGAAGCTTTCAATCTTTGCTGCAAGATCCTTGCCCCCTTCTTCCGGGCCCGCTATTCCAAGACAAAGCTGGAAATCTTCTTCATTTCCAACAAGTATGTCAGAAATGCCGGCAATCTCCCTGAATGTTGCTGAGAGCTCTTTTTCCCGGTCCTTCCAGAAGGAAGCCCTGAAATTCAGATCGAATGATATCCGGGTTCCGTACTTTTTTGCTGCTCTTGCAAGTTCAAGGCAGAAATTGCTGGTTTCCGGCGACAATGCAGCTATAAGTCCTGATAAATGAAGGATCTGAACACCTTCATAGTCAAAAAGTCTCTCAAGGTCAAAATCTTTGACATTCAGGGTTCTCCCAACTTCACCTGCACGATCGTTCTGAACTCTTGGTCCACGTGATCCATAACCATTATCGGCTATATTGAACTGATGACGATATCCCCAGGGTCCTCCCTGCTCAACTTCCACCCCTTCATATGCCATATGCCTGCCTGAAAGGTTATCCTTTATCATGCGGGCTATGGGACTCTCTTTGACAAAAGTTGTCAGTACTTTCACTGGGAGCCCGAGATATGATGAAACGCTTGCCACGTTGGTCTCAGCACTTGTTACCTGCATATGGAATGTATCACTGCAATGGACCGGCTGACTGTTGACAGATGTTATTCGCACTCCCATACTGGAAGGAACTACCAGCGACCAGGTGAAATCTTTTTTCAGTTCGATTTTCATTATTGTTTATTTTAATCTTTCCCTTAATTTTTTTCCTGCTTCCTCATAGCCCGGTTTGTTAAGAAGGGCGAACATGTTTTTCTTGTAAGCTTCAACTCCCGGCTGGTCAAAAGGATTGACATCCAGAATATATCCGCTGACGGCACAGGCTAATTCAAAGAAGTAAAACAGCTGACCTACATAATACTCATCAAGTTCAGGTATAGTAATATGCAGAACAGGTACATTACCGTCGTTATGTGCAAGAATTGTCCCGGCTTCAGCATTGTGATCGACCTCCGAAATCCTTTGCCCGCTTAAATAATTAAGCTGGTCAGCGTCTTCTTTTTCTTTTGGAACAGTCAGTTTCTTTTTGGGATTTTTAACTGAGAGAACAGTTTCAAACATTATCCTCTGACCATCCTGGATATATTGTCCCAGCGAATGCAGATCAGTGGTGAAATCAACTGCTGCAGGGAATATTCCCTTTCCGTCCTTTCCTTCGCTTTCGCCAAATAATTGTTTCCACCATTCTGCAAAATAATGAAGCTTTGGATTATAGCTGATCATTATTTCAGTTGTTTTGCCGGATTGCATTATCAGGTTCCGGGCAGCTGCATACAGAAGTGACAAATTGGATACTGCATTCCTGTTTTGACGAGTGATCAGTTCCATAGATTTGGCACCTTTTACCAGCATTCTGATATCAAGTCCGCTGAGAGCTATGGGCAAAAGGCCGGCTGGCGTCAGGACTGAATATCTTCCCCCGATATTATCAGGGATAGCGAATGTTTCGTATCCGTTTGAATCAGAAAGAGGTCTCAGCGCACCTTTTTTGCTGTCAGTAATTGCAATAATCCTGTCGGCTGCGACTGCTTTCCCCACTTTTTTTTCAAGGTGATTTTTAAGGATCCTGAATGCAATTGCAGGTTCTGTGGTAACCCCGGATTTTGAGATCACAACTATAGAATAGTTGATTGTGTCGAGTATTTCAAGAAGTTCGGCAAGGTAATCCTCAGATATATTCTGACCTGCAAAAATTATTTCATGATGTTTTTCTTTTCGAAAAGGAGAAAAAGTATGCGAAAGAGCTTCAATTACGGCTCTTGAACCAAGGTAGGATCCTCCGATTCCGATAACTACTGTAATATCTGAAATTGATTTGAGATGTTTTGCTATTTTGTCAATCCTGTCAAGCTGAGGCAAAATATCATCAGGCAGTGAAAGCCAGCCAAGGAAATCGCTGCCGGCTCCTGTCCCTTTATTCAGGCTGTCAAGATGCCTTACTGATTGCTGGGCCAGTGCAATGATCTCTTCGTAGGATATAAAACTGACGGCATTCTTAAGATTTAAACTGATATTTTCTTTCATTTATAATATGTTTTTTAAGATTAGCGTTGTTTTACAGCAAAGTTACAAAAAAGCCGGCAGGATATACCTGCCGGCTTAAACTATGAGAGTTAAATATATGATGAAAAGGACTATTTTTTGTGAACACCACCGGCACTGGATGAGTGGGCATCAACGTATTTAGGATTGCCGTGGTAATTGATATCTCCTGCACTTGAGGATCTGGCCCTTAATCTTTCAGAGACATTAATATCCGCATCTCCGGCACTCGAAGCAGAAACATCGGCTTCTCTTACCTCCAGCCCGTAAGCGTTAAGATCACCTGCACTGCTAAGATCTGCATTCAGAATATCAACTTCTCCTGTAAGAGTTACATCACCTGAACTGCTTATGTTTGCCTCGACCTCTTTCGCATTAATTTCAAGTTTGATATCACCGGCACTGCTTGCTGATAATTCAAGTCTATCAGTTTTTACCGGAGTCTCGCCAATAATATCCCCGGCACTGGAAGTCTTGAGGGAACTGATGTCCCTCATTGAAACATATACTCTTTTCATTTCAGCATGCCTGATATTGGCCTCTGTATAAACATGCAGTACACCATCCCTGATCTCAGTCAGAATGTACTCATGCAGATTCTCATCTGCCTCAACCGTAATTGATTCATTGCCTGATTGTTTAAGATACACATCAATTCCGCTGCTTACCCTTAATCCTGTAAATTTCCCGGCTTCTCTTTCCTTTTTAACGACATGGTTGTTACCATAAACCGTCCTGCGGATCTGACCATCAGAACAAAATGTTATGCTGAGAGCGAGGAAAATAACCAAAAAATACTTCAGATTTTTCATGTCCTTCTTGTTTTATTATTTGAACTCATTCCGGAATAAAGACAATATGAAAAACATAATGTTGCATCTTCGGGAATAAACTTTTTTCGGCAGGGTAAAAAAAATAAGTTCGTATCTTGGTGATTAATCCTTAAATAAGAACTGAGATGAAGAGAGCCGGAAATTTGATGGCAATAGCAGCGCTGTTTTTTCTACCGGTTAGCTGCAAGGTTCAGGAAAATGAAGACCTGAAGTTATGGTACGAAAAGCCGGCATCCAAATGGGAGGAAGCATTACCAATAGGAAATGGACGGCTTGGTGCAATGGTATATGGCGGGACATCAGAAGAACACATCCAGTTTAATGAAGAGACCCTCTGGACCGGAGGCCCCCATGATTATTCAAATGAAGGAGCCTATAAATACCTGGGAAAGATCAGGGAGCTTATCTGGCAGGGGAAGCAGGAGGAAGCAGAAAAGCTTGCACTTGAGAAATTCATGAGCGTGCCCTTGAGACAACAAAAATACCAGCCGTTCGGGGATCTATGGCTGACCTTCCTGGGGCACGAAAATGTTACAGGTTACAGGAGAGAACTGGACTTATCAAATGCTGTGTGCAAAACTTCCTATGAAGCTGGAGGGATTACTTTTACAAGGGAATATATAGCGAGTTACCCTGATAATTTGATTGCAATCAACCTCACCTGCAGCAAGAAAAAAGCTCTTACTTTTGATGTCTCCCTGACAGCTTTGCATGAAGGTTTTTCTGCTATACCTGATAAAGATGGTACTGTATGTTTGAATATCAGGGTAAAGGATGGTGTTCTTCATGGAACGGCAATTATTAAAACTATAGTAAAAGGAGGAGAGATCTCGGTATCCGAAAGCAAATTACATGTTGAAAAAGCTGATGAAGCTATGATATGGCTTTCTGCGGCAACAAATTTTGTAACTCCTTCAGATGTATCAGGTGATCCTGATGCAATGTGTAATAAATATATTGCTGCAGCAGTTAATCAAACGTACAAGCAGATCAGACAAAAGCATATTATTGATTATCAAGAATATTTCGACAGGTTTTCCATTAATCTCGGCACTTCAGAGAATGAAGGATTACCTACAGATGCCAGGATAGAGAAAGTACCCGAAAAAATGGACAATTCCCTTGCAGCGCTTTATGTTCAATATGGACGCTATCTTCTTCTCTCGTCCAGCCGGGAAGGAACTTATCCGGCCAATCTGCAGGGAATATGGAACGACAAACTTAATCCCTCGTGGGACAGCAAATACACGGTAAACATAAATACCGAAATGAACTACTGGCCGGTGGAAGTTTTAAATATCGCCGAATGTCATAATGCTCTCTTTAAGATGATAGGAGAAGTTGTGCCTGCCGGTGAAAAAGTGGCGAGAAATCATTATAATGCACGGGGATGGGTTTTGCATCATAATACTGATTTATGGCGGGGAGCTGCTCCCATAAATGCCTCAGATCATGGGATATGGGTTTCGGGGAGCGGCTGGATGGCTCACCATTACTGGGAACATTTTCTTTTCAGCAGGGATAATAATTTTCTTCAAAACACTGCATGGCCTGTAATGAAAGGCGCCGCCAGATTTTACACGGATTTTCTTGTAACTGATCCTGCTACCGGATTGCTTGTGTCAACTCCGTCAAATTCACCGGAAAACGGAGGTCTTGTATCAGGCCCGACTATGGATCATCAGATCATTAAGAGTCTTTTTAAGGCATGCATTGAAGCGTCCGGGATACTGAATATTGATAAGGCATTTGGAGACACCCTGAAACAATTACTGCCGGCAATTGCTCCTTACAAGGTTGGCAGATTCGGCCAGCTTCAGGAATGGATGACCGATATTGATGATCCGGATAATAAACACAGGCATGTTTCACATCTCTGGGGTGTTTACCCCGGGAATGAGATTAACTGGAAAGAGACTCCTGACCTGATGGAAGCTGCAAAAACATCACTTATTGCAAGAGGTGATGAGGGTACAGGCTGGAGCCTGGCATGGAAAATTAACTTCTGGGCGAGATTTAAAGACGGAAATCATGCCTGGAAAATGGTGCAGATGCTGTTAAGACCTCAAGGCCAATCCTCCGGACAGGCTACCGGAGGAGGATCATCAGGAGGTGGCTCATATCCGAATCTGTTTGATGCTCACCCGCCTTTCCAGATTGACGGGAATTTTGGTGGTGCTGCAGGTATTGTTGAGATGCTTCTCCAAAGCCATCTCGGAGAAATTGATATTTTGCCTGCTTTACCAGAAGGAATCCCTAATGGCCATATTAAGGGGATAAGGGCTCGGGGAGGTTTTGAACTGGAGTATTCCTGGAGTGCAGGAAAGCTTCAGTCATTAAAAGTATTATCGAAAGCTGGGTCACCTTTATCAATCAGGTACAGGGACAAAACAATTGCTTCTGAAACTAAAAAAGGTGAAATCTTTGTCTTCAATGGGAATCTTGAAAAAAAATAATCAGATTTAGCCTAATGCCATTTGAATATTTTAAGACCGGCAGTGAAAAAGAGTATTCCGATAACTGAGAGGACAAGAATTGGTATGGCAACATCGTTGTAACCTGCTCCCTCGTTAAAAATGCTTCTGACTCCGTCGGTCATCATAGTAAGGGGAAGAGTCCTGATTATCTTAACACCCCAGTCAGGAAAATTCTGATAACTGAAGAATATGCCTGATAAAATCATCATTGGCATGACGACAGCATTTATCAGCCCATTCCCGACTTCGGTATTTGATGTATGGGATGAGACAAAAACAGCAATTCCGGCAAATGCAATGTTTCCTGCAATGAACAAAAGTATAAGGGCGGAGATGCTTCCCTGGATCGTGATGCTGAATGCAATAAGAGCAAATAAAATCAGTACTAAAGCTTCAACGAAGTTCATTATAACCCTGACAGTTATCAATGCAATCAGGAAATGTGATTTTTTCATTGGTGTTGCTACAAGCCGGCGAAGAAGCTTTTTAGAACGTTTTTCAATAATGCCGTAACTTATACCCCACATTGTAGACATCATCACTCCCATTGTGATCAGTCCGGGAACCAGAAAATCAATATACCGTGTCCCTGTAAGAGTCAGAGGTTTGATTTCAGAATTATTTTCGACATACATTATCTCTCCTGAACCTATTATGTTTCGAAGTTTAAGATATGTCAGTTCTGCATCTGCATTTACCGGATCAAAATGATATTCAGTCATCCCATTGTTACTTTGCAGAATAAGATTAACTGTTCCTCTCTTGAGCATAACCATCGCCTCATTCCAGTTCAGCTCATAAAAAAGAAAAACCGTGTTTCCAAGCTTATTATCCTTTAGTTCATACTTCCACCTGAAATCCTCTTTTGAATCAGGCAGTTGTTTTAAACATTTCGTTTCAAGAAACCTGGATAATTCAGAGGTGCCATTATCAGATATTTCAGATGACCGGCTTACAGCCACTTTACGGACAACGTCGGCTTTTTTTGTGAAAGCCAGTCCAAGTCCCAGCGACATAAGGATAGGGAATATTATTCCCCAGAAAAGGACTCCGGGTTCACGGGTTATTTCGTGGAATAATGCCATTGTAAGACGCCAAAGCTGATTCAACCGGAATATTTTATTCATTAATCCTCCTCCCGGTCAATAAAACAAACAGTTCATCAAGAGTATTGGCTTCCTTAAGGAGCTGGTCAAGCGTACCTTCGCGAAGGATAACCCCATTATGCATAATTACAATGTAATCACACAGGTTTTCAGCTTCCTCCATATAATGAGTCGTAAGTATCATTGAAGTCTCCGAAATTTTTCTCAGTTTGTGAAGAATATCCCATATTTCACGTCTGGCATTGGGGTCGAGTCCTGTTGTAGGTTCATCAAGCAGAAGTATTGTGGGAGTATTAATCAGGGCTATACCAATCGCAAGCCTTTGTCTTTGTCCGCCGGAAAGATTTACGACATAAGATTTTCTCTTTTCATCAAGCCCTATAATCTCAATTATTTCATTAACCCTTTCTTTTCCAAGATTAAAGAAGCTGGCAAAAAGCTGTAATGTCTCAGTTACCCGGAGCTTGTCGATAAACCTTGTTTCCTGAAGAGAAAGCCCTATGATCCTGTGAAGTTCATCTTCGTTTCCTTTCCAATGTTTCCCAGTAATGGTGATTTCCCCGGTATCTGGTTTCTGAATCCCTTCAATCATTTCTACAAGTGTGGTCTTTCCGGCCCCGTTAGGACCTAAAAGGGCAGTAAACTGGCCTTTGGGAATCTGGAGATTGATTCCTTTCACAGCCTGAACTGTCTTAAAAGATTTCCAGACATTTTTAACCTCTATAACCGGATTGGTCATTTGCCTAAATTCACTGGAAGTAAAAATAATAACATTTATCCTGATAAAAAGTTAATTGAAACAGGGGTTCTAATTTAGTAAAATTGTTTTGCGCAAATTTTAATTCGGTTAAAACAGCGACATATTGTCTTGATATTATTGGCATCAAACCAGAAAGTTCATAACTTTAAAGAAAAAATGGTTTATTCAAAAACAATTATCCCGTTTTTAATTCTCGCCTTGGTTTCAAGCTGCAATTCTCCAAAGACCAAAAAAGAATTATCTCAACCCAGGGAAACAGTTAAGAGTGAATTGAGAGGAAGCTTTTCCATTAGTGGTGCTTATGCCCTTTATCCGTTGATATCAAGGCTCGCTGATGAATTTATGATAATTCATCCCGGTGTCAAAATTGAGGTTACAAAGATAGGTACCGGTGAAGGCGTAACTAACCTTCTTGCAGGTAAGAGCCAGCTGGCTATGATCTCAAGACCCCTTACGGATGAAGAATTGGGAGCGGGGATCTGGGTAATTCCTGTAGCAAAGGATGGAGTGGCTCCCATTGTAAATCAAAAAAATCCATTTATTGAAAAATTATTGAACCAGGGAATTAGTCCTGATGAGTTTATGCATATTTTTTCATCCGGTAAGAAAGTAACATGGGGTGAAATACTCGATACCAATGCAAAAGATAAAATAGCCGTTTACACAAGAGCTGATGAATCAGGAGCTGCTGATATATGGGCAGCATTCATCTATAAGAAAGCTTCTGATCTCAGAGGAATAGGAATTACCGGAGATGATGAGATGATTAAAAGTATTCAGGACGATCCCCTCGCTATTGGTTTCTGTAATTTTTCATATGCCTTTGATGTCTCAACTGGCGAGAGGAAGAAAGATATTCAGATAATTCCGACAGATCTTGATTTTGACAATAAAATAGACAGGGTAGAAGTACCATTCAGGAACCTTGAAGAAGCTCACCGCAGCTTATGGCTTGGATTCTTTCCTGAACAGCTTTGCAGGGAACTGACGCTTGGATCGTTAGGTAAACCGACAGATCCTGCTGTTGTTGAATTTCTTCATTATGTTCTGAGCGAAGGCCAGTCAAGTGTCAGAAAGATCGGCTTTTGTCCGTTGAACAATGTTTACATAAACTATGCACTTGATTTCCTGAAATAGGTTTTCCGTTTATTAAAAGGTTCCGAAAAGCCTGTCGCCTGCATCTCCCAGTCCCGGCAGAATATATCCGTTTTCATTCAGCTTTTCATCCAGCGCCGCAAGATATATTTGTACATCAGGATGATCGTGTTCAATTTTCTTGATTCCTTCAGGCACCCCCACAACACATACAAGTTTTATTGTTTTTGCCCCATTATCTTTAAGCACCTGAATTGCCGCCCCTGAACTGCCTCCGGTTGCAAGCATCGGATCGAGAACCATTACTATTGCATCAGCGAGGTTATCGGGAAATTTAGTGTAATATGTCAAAGGTTCAAGGGTTTTATGATCACGATACATACCTATATGACCAACTCTGGCCGTTGGAATCAGTCTGGTTATTCCGTCAACCATTCCCAGACCTGCTCTTAATACAGGAACAAGAACAATATCTATGGCAAGTTCCCCGGTCTGGCATCTGGCAAGCGGTGTATGAATAATTACATTTTTTAAAGGAAGGTCGTTAGTGACCTCATATGCCATCAATTCGGCGATCTCCTCCATTATTTCCCTGAAATCTTTTGTAGTTGTCTCCTTCCTTCGAAGCTGAGTAAGCTTATGAGTAAGTAACGGGTGTTTAAGCAGATTAAGCATTAGACGAGAATTGATTTTGTAAATAGCAAATATAACCCGAAATTTAAATCAGGAAACTCTATTATTCAATATGATGGAAATAGATTTTTGTTTAACTTGGATCTCCTAAAATGGACCCCGTTTAAAAGATCTGTTTATGAGTGAGCCTATCTTGCGTGCTTTAATGCAACTCTTTGCCCTGGTCAGTGATATTGGAAACATAAATGAAATATCGACCAGGGAAAAAGATGTTGTAAAATCGTTTCTGTCCCGTCATCTTAACAACGAACTGATAGAAAAGTATCTCAGAATGTTTGATGAATACCTTGATTTGTTCATAAACAGGGAAGCAATTAAAGAGCCTTCCGGAGATTATGAAATTCAGGCTCTTAAGACAATGAGAATAAAGCGGATATGTGAGGGAATAAATAAGGAACTCCGTCAGAAGCCGAAGATCTATATAATAGTTCAGCTTATTGATTTTATTTCATACGGCAAGGAAATTACGGTTAATGAACTGGATTTTCTTATGACTGTTGCTTTGGCCCTCAACATTCCGGAGAATGAGTATAAGAACATTAAAAGCTTCATTATTGATCCTGTATCTAAAGTTTACGAGAAAGACAAGCTTCTTCTTATTAACAGCAATCCAGCCAGCAAGTTTCGCAGGATAAAACATATATACAACCCCAATCTGGCTGGTGAGTTGATGTTCCTGAGCATTTCAAGCACAAAAGCGTTTATTTTAAGATATACAGGCGACACCAATCTTTACCTGAACGGTCAGCATATTTTCCCAAAGCAATCCTATCTGTTTGATAGCGGATCAGCAATAAAGGGACAGGGATTGAATACCGTCTATTATTCAGAGGTAAACGGATTTTTTAATGAATCCAGGTCTGAAGCAAAGATATTTCTCGCGGCCAATGATGTGACATTCCGTTTCTCAAATAGTGAAAATGGAATTCAGAATTTTAATTTTTACGGAGAGTCAGGTCAGCTGGTTGGAATTCTGGGAGTTAGCGGAACAGGAAAATCGACACTTCTGAACATCCTGAACGGGAATATTAAACCGAAGAGCGGAAACATTTTGATTAACGGTTACGATATCAATAACGTCAGGAATAAAACCAGGCTTAAAGGTATTATCGGATATATCCCGCAGGATGATCTTCTGATTGAGGAACTTACCGTTTATCAAAATCTCTATTACAACGCCAGGTTGTGCCTGAGTAATTTCCCCCTGAAAAAGATCAGGAAAATTGTGAGCAGGATAATGGTCGATCTTGATCTGTGGGAGATCAGACATCTGAAGGTGGGCAACCCTTTGGATAAAGTGATTAGCGGCGGACAGAGAAAAAGGATCAATATTGCTCTTGAACTTGTACGTGAACCATATATTCTTTTTGTTGATGAACCCACTTCAGGTCTCTCTTCGGTCGATTCAGAAATAGTTATCAACCTCCTGAAAGAACTGACGTACAAAGGGAAGCTTGTAATGGTCAATATTCATCAGCCTGGCTCCGACATTTTTAAATTATTTGATAAAATAATTATACTTGATAAAGGAGGGTACGAGATATTCTTTGGCAATCCAAATGCTGCGGTTGTTCATTTCAAAACCCTGAGTAAACAGGCAAATCCCGAGGAAGATCAATGTACCAAATGCGGGAATATAAATCCTGATCAGGTTTTGCAAATCGTCGAGGCAAAAATAGTAAATGAGCATGGCAAGCTGACCCAGACCCGGAAAACTGCTCCTGAGGAGTGGGCGGCCTTGTTCAGGCAGAAGAATAAGGAACAGCAGGGAATTGAACAGATGCGGCAAAAGAAATTGCCTGAAATCATATACAGCATTCCCGGACGGCTCAGACAAATGGGAATATTTTTCACCAGGGACCTGTTGTCAAAGCTGGCAAACAGGCAATATATTCTGATAAGCTTTCTGGGGGCCCCTTTACTGGCTTTTTTATTAGGGTATTTTACGAGGTATGCCAAAGGTGATTCTTACCAGTTCATTGAAAATGATAACCTGACGGCCTATCTTTTTATGTGCGTAATCACAGCCCTTTTCCTGGGTCTCATAATCAGCTCGGAAGAAATTCTGAAAGACAGAAAGATCCTGAAACGGGAATCATTTCTAAATTTGAGCTGGTTCAGTTATATCAATTCCAAGATAATTATGATGTTTTTGATATCAGCTATTCAGACGATTTCCTTCATTCTTGTGGGAAACTCAATCCTGGGAATTAAAGGAATGACCTTTCCATACTGGCTGGCCCTGTTCACAACCTCCTGCTGTGCAAATATGATAGGGTTGAACCTCTCTTCGGCTCTTAATTCGGTAATAACAATTTATATCCTGATCCCATTTATTCTGATACCCCAGCTCCTGTTCAGCGGAGTGCTTGTGAAATATGAAAAACTTCACACAAGTACAAGTGCATCTTCTTATGAATATGTTCCTTTTATAGGTGAACTGATGCCAGCAAGATGGTCATATGAGGCTCTGGCTGTTGAGCAGTTTAAAAATAATAAATACGAAAAAATATTCTTCCCTTATGATGCTAAGATAAGCAACAATAACTGGTATGCCGGATTTCTTATAAAAAGCCTGAAGGGGGATCTTCAGCAATGTGAAAGGGCAAAAACTTTTAATGATACAATTAAAAATGATTTAGTGAAACTACAGTTTCATATTGAGGAAATGCTTAATGTACTCAATTATGAACCGCCGGATGAATTCTATAATAAGTTTAATGAGGAAAGACCTGATTCATCTTTGTTCAAACAAATCGGAAACTACCTGGCTTTCCTGGAACAAAAATTCAGGACAAACTTTAAATACGCACGGTACTCCCGAGATTCATTGTACCTCTCAATTGCCACAAACAAAATAGATAGCGAAAAACTGGACCATCTCAAGATTGACTTTTACAATAA